>BFBZ01001527.1_pt1 | contig 15167 bp, 14 predicted proteins | sample 1888401 | NCBI WGS metagenome assembly BFBZ01 (sample SAMD00112614, study PRJDB3348) | symbiont metagenome | host: Chara braunii | reverse complement strand
CCCTCGACGGCGTTGAAGCTGCCGATGGATTGCAGCGTCGTCTGCCATGGGCTCGTTGCCGCCGTAATTGTCGAAACGGTCTGCGGCGGTGCCTTGAGGTTAGCCAGATAAGCCGCAATCATGCGGTTCTTGAATGCCTGAAAGCCGAAGATCCCGCCCAGGATCAGGCCTATGACGATCAGCATGATGACCATGCGTTTTATCATGTTAGCAGACTCTATTTTTCAGGGATGGGTCGGTACGAGATTTGATGGCATCGGCTCCGGCTAGGCTCACGGAAAACGCCTTTCCGTCGACATGCTCAGCACCGCGTCATTGCCGGCACTCAGGCTCGGCGTGACAGTCGATAACGATGCGGATTTATTGTGCCCATGTCGGCTGTCCTCAAACAAAGCGGACCAGTCAAACGTCATTGGCAGGCCTTTGTTTTGATTGAGCACAGGCTCTCCCGAGCACATTCACGATAACTGATTTATCATACCCAGACCACACCAAAGATGTCCTAAATTACGGCAATATGGTGTCCAAAAGATTACCTGCCCGCTTTGCATCCCTTGCTGGCAAGGCGCATCGCCTTGCCGCAATCTGCCTTGAGTGGAATGCTCAGATCACAACATCGCCACATGCTTATCGTCGCGGATACGCCGCACGGCAGACCGACATCACAGTATCGCGCAGCCAGCGATGGGCTGGATCGGCGTCCATGCGCGGATGCCATATCGCCGAAACCTTGAACTCCGGCATGGGCAGAGGAAGCTCGAAAGTCTGAAGCCCAGCCGTGGCGGCATGGCCATCGGCCACGCCATTGCCAAAACAAGAGCGCGGTACGCGCGCGACCAGATCCGATTGCCGGGCGATCCGCATGGCGTCCGGATATCCCGGTACGACGACCATTATCGCGCGGCGAAGGCCGAGCTGTTCCAGGGCGTCATCGATCGGTTTGACGAAATTGCCTTCCTGCGACGCGGCGACATGCTTGCAGGCCGCATATCTCTCGGGCGTGATTGCTGCTCCCGTCAGAAGCGGATGACCGATCCGGGCGACGCCGACAAGCTTGTCGTAGAACAGAAGCTGGGTGCGGATCTCGGGTGCGGAAGTTCCAAGCACCCCGATCTCCAGATCGATCAGGCCTTCGCGAAGCGGAAGCGCATCCTTGTCGGGTTTATAGGCGAACCGGAGGCAGACATTGGGTGCCGCGCGTGAAACCGCGGCGACCACCGGACCGGAGAGGAATTCCAGGAACGCCTCGTTGACCCGGATGGTAAAAGTCCGCTCCAGCGCGACCAGGTCTACCTCGGTAATTTGCGGTCGCAGAACCGCCCGCACATCCCGTGCAAGTTCATGAACGTGATCGCGCAGCTCCGTGGCACGCGGTGTCGGCACAAGCCCGCGTCCAGCCCGGACGAGCAACGGATCACCTGTCGCTGCGCGAAGCCGCGTGAGTGTCCGGCTCATCGCCGAAGTGCTCAAGCCAAGCCGGCGGGCGGCGCCCGTCACACTGCCCTCGGCAAGCAGCACGTCCAGCGCAGCAAGAAGGTTCAGGTCAACATCCATATCGTTCATGAAAGGAGCCTATCGCACCTCGTCCGCCTGACATAGCGTTCGATGCAACTATATTTTGATTTTGATGCGTCTGGCGCCAATTGGCCGATTGCCCATATCTAGCGTGAACGAGCCAACGAAAGAGACTGACCCATGTCTACAAGCATTTCGAATACCCCTTCTGGCACAATCCTTCTGATTGGCGCATCTCGCGGTCTCGGCCTTGCGATGGCGAGCGAATTCCTGAAAAGAGGATGGAATGTCGTCGGTACTGTGCGGGCCGGCGGAGGCCGCACCAAGCTGCATGATCTCGCTGACGAATTCCAAGGGAGCGTCGAAATCGAGACCCTGGACATTTGCGAGCCGGATCAGGTCAAGGCCCTGCGCGAGCGGCTGTCGGGACGAGTATTCGACATGCTGTTCGTCAATGCCGGCGTCACGAACAATCCGACCGAAACGATAGGCGAAGTGACGACGGACGAGTTCATCCGGGTGATGGTCACGAATGCGCTGAGCCCGATGCGGGTTCTCGAAAGCCTGGAGCAATACGTGCCTGCGACGGGCTTGATCGGCGTGATGTCATCCGGGCAAGGCAGCATCGCCAATAACAATGCCGGCCAACGCGAGGTCTATCGTGGCAGCAAGGCGGCGCTGAACATGTTCATGCGCAGCTTCGCGGCCCGTCACGCGGAGACATCGCGTGCCATGGCAATCATGGCCCCCGGCTGGGTCCGCACCGAGATGGGCGGGCCGGATGCAAAGCTCACCATCGAAGAAAGCATTCCGAGCCTGGTAGATGTGCTTCTTGCCAAGCAGGGAAGACCGGGGCTGGAATATCTCGATTATCTTGGCCGCACGGTGCCCTGGTGAAATTGTCTCGCCAAACCAACCTGCGGCGAGCGCGGCTCTAATCCCTCTAGTTCGGGCGCCCGATATGCTGAGCCATATCGAGCATCCGGTTCGAGAAGCCCCATTCGTTATCGTACCAGCCGAATACTCTCAGAAGACCGCCAGCACCAAGCGACGTCTCCGGTCCGCTCAGAACGAGAGACTCCTGGCGGCCACGCAGATCCGACGAGACCAGCGGCTTCTCGATCCAGCCCAATATCGGCGACGCCTCCGCAGCTTGCTTCAACGTCGCACGCATGGTGGCGAGGTCCGATACATGCCGAACTGCGACCGTGAGGTCGATTGCCGAGACACTGGCCGTCGGCACCCGGAGAGCCCGCGCCTCGATCAAGCCTGCGAGATGCGGAAGGACTTCGCCGACGATCGCATGGGCACTCGTGGTCGTCGGTACCATGGAAAGTGCGGCGGCACGGCTGCGGGCTAGATCGGAACGCGGTTGATCTATGGTCGGTTGGCTCGCCGTGTAGCAATGAATGGTGGTCATCTGGCCACCGATGATGCCGAATTCCTGGTCGACAATGCGCAAAAGCGGTGCCAGCGCATTTGTCGTGCAGGATGCGTTTGAAATCACGCTCTGTCCGCTAAAGGCCTCTTCATTGGCGCCCAGCACCAGCGTGACATCGGCAGCAGCCGACGGGCCGGAAATCAGCACTCTCTTTGCCCCGGCTTCAATACCGCGCAGAGCCACCGCACGGGAATTGGCGTGGCCGGTGCATTCCAGAAGGACGTCGACCCCTTGAAGGTCGAGCTTGCTGATGTCGGCCGCATGGTGAAACGGTATCGACACCCCACCGACCACGAGGGTCTGCTCGCGAAAGGAGACAGGCTCAGGCCATGGGCCGTAGACGCTGTCATATTCGAAGAGATAGGCGCATGTCTCCAGAGCTGCGATGTCGTTGATCAGGACCACTTCCATGTCACGACGATCGCGCAGGAGAATACGCAGGACCGAACGCCCGATCCTGCCAAACCCGTTAATTGCAATCCTCAACGGCCGGTTCGACATTCGACTTACACCCTTGCTCGACAATGCCGGAGGCCTGCAGTGTCGCGGTTGAATTGGCTATCGATGCTCGTGGCACGGCGGATGCCGATGCCACTCTCCTCCCTATCCCCCTCCCTTTAGATCCGCCGGCGTTAGAAGTCGACCTCGATTGCCACGCCTTTCGCCAGAGCAAGCTCGACAGCAGCCGAAGCAACGGCAAGATCCTGCAGCCCGACCCCGGTGCCGTCGAAGAGGGTGATCTGCTCCGCGGAGGTGCGCCCGGGGTGGGTGCCGTTGATGACGGCGCCGATCTCGATGATTGACTCCTCACGGATCAGCCCCTTTTCGATCGCATGCTGGGACTCGCCAATGGTGATGGCCTGTGCCACTTCGTCGGTGAAGACGGTTGCCTTGGCCAGGATTTCTGCCTCGATTTCCTGCTTGCCTTTCGTATCGGTCCCCATGCAGGCGAGATGCGTCCCGGCGCGAACCTGCGACGCCTTGAGCATGGGCGCAAAAGAGGAGGTGATCGAGATGATCACATCCGCTTCTGCTCCCAGCCGATCAAGATCGACTGCCTCGAAGGGAAGGCCCTCCTCCTTGGCAACCTCCTCCAGACGGCTCAGCATGTCGGGATGCAGGTTCCAGCCGACGATCTTTTCGAATGGGCGCTGCGCAAGGGCTGCGCGCAATTGAAACGTCGCCTGGTGACCGGCACCGATCATGCCAAGGACCTTCGCGTCTTTACGGGCGAGATATTTGATCGAAATGGCGGAGGCCGCTGCCGTCCGCAGCGCCGTCAGCAGATTGCCGCCGACGACGGCCCGGCATTTGCCGGTATCGGGATCGAACAGGAACACGGTGGACTGATGGTTGGTGAGACCTCTCTGGACATTGTTCGGCCAGAACCCGCCGGCCTTGAGACCGAGTGCCAGACCTTTGCGATCGAACCCCGATTTGAAGCCGTAGAGGGCATCGGCATGCCCGATCGCCTCACGGACGACAGGGAAATTGTAGGCCGATCTATCCGCCATCGAGGCAAAGACGCCCTCGACCGCCTTAAAGCAATCGGCCGACGTCACCAATCCGGCAATTTCAGTCTCAGGAACGATGATCATTCTGGCTTCCACTTGAATTTTGGGAAGGGGGCCGGAGCCCCCTGTTTCGTCAGTAAGCCTTGCCGCGGGCGGATACGGGCCAGAGCGTTTCGACCTTGCCGTTGCGCACGCCGACATACCAATCATGAACATTGCAAGTGGGATCACAATGACCGGGGACCAGGCGCAGCTTCTCGTTGATCTTGAGGACGCCGTTCGGGTCTTCGATAACGCCATGCTCGTCCGAGCATTTGATGTATTTCACGTCGTCGCGACCGTAGATGAAGGGCAATCCGGAGTCGACTGATTGTGCTTTGAGGCCGGCATCGCAGATCGCCTTGTCCGCCTTTGCGTGGCTCATGACGCTGGTCAGGATGAACAAAGCATTTTCCCATTCGCCCTGGTCGATCCGCTTGCCGTCCTGATCGTGGATGCGGCCATAGTCGGCGTCCATGAACGCGTAGCTGCCGCATTGCAGTTCATTGTAAACGCCCGAATTGCTCTCGAAATAGTAGCTGCCCGTGCCGCCGCCGCTGACCAATTCGGGATCGAGACCTTCGGCTTTCAACGCTTCGACGGCATCCTTGACCTGGGCGATAGCCGCATCGAGCTTGGCCTTGCGGTCTTCATACCTATCGATGTGCTGCATGGCGCCCTGATAGGCCTGGATGCCAGAGAACTTGAGGCCGGGTGCCGCATGGATGGCATTGGCAAGCGCGACGACGGCCGCAGTCGTCGTGACGCCGCACCGTCCGGCGCCGCAATCGATCTCGATGAAGCATTCCAGCGTCGTGCCGTATTTTTGTGCCGCTCTGGAAAGCTCTTCGACATTGGCCAGATCGTCGACGCAGACGATGATCCGCGCGCCATGCTGCGGCAAAAGGGCCAGGCGATCGATCTTTGCCGGATCGCGAACCTGGTTGGAGACCAGCACATCCTTGATACCGCCGCGAACGAAGACTTCCGCCTCGGACACCTTCTGGCAGCAGACGCCGATCGCGCCGCCCAGCTCCTGCTGGAGCCTCAGAACGTCCACGGACTTGTGCATCTTGCCATGCGCGCGGTGGCGCATGTTGTGAGCCTTTGCATAGTCGCCCATCTTGCGAATATTGCGCTCGAGCGCGTCGAGATCCAGGATCAGGCAGGGCGTCTGGATATCATCGACGCTCATTCCGGGAAGAGCCGGTACATCGTAGCCGACTTCCATGCCGGCAAATTTCGGTTCCATGTTCATTGCTTCTTCTCCCTATTGCCAAGGCAATTTATCGAGGTCGACGTTGCCGCCGGTGATGATGATGCCGATGCGTTTCCCGGCAAAGACGTGCTTGTTTTTCAGAATAGTCGCTAGAGGCACGGCGCTGGATGGCTCCATGACGATCTTCATCCGCTTCCAGATGAGCTTCATCGCATCGACGATGTCTTCCTCCGAGGCCGTCAGAATGTCGGTGACGTGATTTCTAACGAAATGCCAGGTCAGGTCTTTGAGCGGCACCTTGAGGCCATCGGCCACGGTGTTCGGCGCGTCGTCCGCGATGATATGGCCGGCCTTGAAGCTGCGATAGGCATCGTCAGCCTGCTCAGGTTCGGCCGCATAAACCCGGATATGGGGCGCCAGGTTGGACAAAGTGAGGCAGGTTCCCGAAACCATACCGCCGCCGCCGATCGGGGCGATGACGGCATCGAGCCCGTCCACCTGTTCGATCAACTCTCTCGAGCAGGTTGCCTGTCCGGCGATAACACGCGGATCATTGTAGGGATGCACGAACTCCGCACCCGTTTCGGCGACGACTTCGGCGAAAACGGCCTCGCGCGACGATGTCGAGGGTTCGCATTCGACCACCTTGCCGCCATAGCCCCGAACTGCATCCTTCTTTGCCTGCGGTGCCGTGCGCGGCATGACGACGGTGCAGGGAATGCCGCGGCGACCAGCCGCATAGGAAAGGCAGGTCCCATGGTTGCCGGAGGAATGCGTGGCGACGCCCCTGGCGGCCTGCTCGTCACTGAGGCCAAAAACGGCATTCGACGCGCCGCGTGCCTTGAAAGCCCCTGCTTTCTGGAAGTTCTCGCATTTGAAGAACAGCTCTGCTCCCACGAGCGAATTGATGAAGCTGGAGGTCAGAACCGGAGTGCGATGAATATGGCGCCTGATCCGCTCTTCTGCGGCGGTCATGTCGGCAAGTGTTGGAATATACATGGTTCTGGCTCTCCTCAGGCCGCAGCCTGGATTTTCGAAGCGCGGCCGTCGCGATAATGCTCCTGCGCCGCCGCGACACCCGAACCGAGCTTGATGTTGAGGCCGAGATCGACCATGACCATCTCCGCCGTCGCAATACCCGACAGCGCCATGACATCCGTCAGGCTGCCGAGATGCCCGATGCGGAAGACCTTGCCGGCAACTTCGCCGAGGCCGACCCCGAAAGCGACATCATATGTCTTGGCGGCGTGCGCGACGATCGACGTCGCGTCGAAACCCTCAGGCGTCCGGATCGCGCTGACCGTGTCCGAGTAGAGGTCTTCGCTCCTGGCGCAAAGCTCCAGCCCCCATGCCCGAACAGCTGCACGGATGCCCGAAGCAATGCGGCGATGACGGGCGAAGACATTCTCCAGACCTTCCGCCAACAGCAACTCCGTCGACAGCTTGAGCCCATTCAAGAGGCCGACAGCCGGCGTGTAGGGATAGGCGTTGTTTGAATAGCTCCTGGCCATGTCTCGGATATCGAAAAATGTCCGCGGAAGCCTCGCCGTTTCGACCGCCGCGAGCGCCTTCGGCGAAAAGGCGGTGATCGCGAGGCCTGCAGGCAGCATGAAGCCCTTCTGCGAGCCTGTGATGGCGATATCGACGGACCATTCGTCCATGCGGAAATCCATCGACGCGATGGAGCTGACGCCATCAACGAACAACAGAGCGGGATGCTTGGCGGCATCGATTGCGCGGCGAACGGCGGCGATGTCGGATTTGACGCCGGTTGCCGTCTCGTTATGGGTGACGAGAACCGCCTTGATCTCATGCGCGGTATCGGCCGCGAGGATTTCCTCATAGCGATCAGCGGGAGCGCCGGCGCCCCAGGCGGCTTCGACGATGTCAACCTTCAGCCCGTGCCGCTGGCACATATCGATCCAGCGCTGGCTGAACATGCCATGGCGGGCGGCAAGAACACGGTCGCCGGGGCTGAGCGTATTGGTGATCGCCGTCTCCCAACCACCGGTTCCCGTGGACGGAAATACGTAGACGGCGGCCGCTTCGGTTTTCAGGATCTTCTTCACGCCAGCAAGTGCCGGGCGAAGAATCTCTCCGAACAAGGGCGAGCGGTGATCGAGCGTCGGCATGTCCGTAGCCTTGCGAAGGATCTCAGGCATGTTCGTCGGGCCCGGAATGAAGACTGGGTTCTGCATGTACATTTGGGCGACCTCCTGTTGTTGAAGAATGGATAGCACGCCGGAAATTGGAGATAAATTTTTTTGAAATCATTTTTCAAAATGGTTACAAATACAGTAATATTTATTTAAATCAATAATTTGCTATTTTTTCATTGTACAAATCTATTTTTCAAGCCAGAATTTTTCATCGACTGAATCCCATTGGAGACGATGGCTGATGCCCGCTGAACCACGCCGAAGAGGCCGCCCCAAGGCCTTCAACGGCCCGCAAACACAAAACACCATCCAGGCGCTGGACCGGGCACTGGATGTCCTTGACGCTCTTGCCACACCGGAGGGCAAGACGCTGTCCGAGCTGGCAAGCCAGCTCGATCAATCGACGGCGACCATGCATCGCGTGCTGGCGACTCTGGAGCGCCGCGAATTCGTCGAGATCAGTCCCGATCGGCAGGTCTGGCATATCGGCCCCGAGGCCTATCGGCTAGGCGCAGCATTTCTCCGCCGCTCCAACGTCGTCGAGCGGAGCCGCCCGATCATGCGCGAACTCATGCTCGAAACGGGGGAGACATCCAATCTCGGCATCGAGAAGGACGGCAACGTGCTGTTCGTCAGCCAGGTGGAAACCCATGAGTCGATCCGCGCCTTCTTCCCGCCGGGCACATTGTCGCCGCTGCACGCCTCCGGCATCGGCAAGGCTCTTCTCAGCACCTATGACGAAGAGCGGCTTTCAACCCTCTTCAAAAAGAAGGAATTCGAGCGTTTCACGGACAATACCGTGCATTCTTTCGAGCAGCTGCGCGAGGAGCTGCTGAAGACGCGGGAGAGAGGTTACTCCTTCGACGATGAGGAGCGAACCAAGGGGATGCGATGCGTCGCGGCGCCGATCCTGAATGTGCACGGCGAAGCCGTGGCCGGCATTTCCGTTTCCGGCCCCATCCATCGGCTTCCGGATGGCGATATCGACAAGATCGGCGAGCGCGTGAGGAGTGCTGCGAGAATGGTGTCGCGGCGCCTTGGAGCGCCTTAGGATCGGGGTTCAGGACGGAGCGGCCGGCGCGACGTCAAGGCCCGGGACCGCAGAGGCGGCTCGCAGAACGCCGTGAAATCCTACCCAGAGCGCGATCGATCCGAACGCAAAACTGCCAAGGATCATGAACATCGCGCTATAGCCGATTTCCTGCGCCAGCCAGCCGCCAATGGCCGGGCTTAGGGATGCGCCGACACCCTGCACGGTCATGACGACACCCTGACCGACATTGATCCGGCCCGTTCCGTTCAAGATGCGCGCGACGAGTGCGGGAACGGCGACACTCTGCAGACCCGCGCCGATCCCATCGAGAATCTGCACGGGATAGACGCCCCAGGACGTGATGAGATGAGCCGCGACAAAGCCGCGAACAGGCAACGCAATGAAAGAGATCAGCAACACCAGCCACTGCCCTCTCTTCTCCGCGACATGCATGGCGATCAGCGATGTGATGATCATGGTGGCCTGCGCGACGACGATGGTCAGGGCGACAAAGCCCGCGGGATCGCCCTGCTTGGCCGCGACGACCGCCAGTCCGAACAGCGGCAGCATCGCGCCATTGCCGAGATGGAACAATGCCAGCGCGCCGGCCAGGAGAAGCAGCGGTTTGGAATCGGCGAGCACGCCGAAGCCGCTTGCCTTGCGCTGTTCGGTAGAACCGGTTTTCCCTTGAGGATCCGCGACGACATGAACCGCGCCACGCGCTTCATCGTCGTCGATCGCCTCACGCGGGATCATCAGCACGGAAATAATCGAGAACACGCCGAAGACGGCCGCAAGCCAGAAGACGGCCGTCAAGCCATACGCCCAGCCAAGCCAGCCGGACAGGCCGGCGCCGACCAGATTGCCGGCGTGATTAAGCGCCTGATTATAGCCATTCTGGCGATTGAAGCCGGCCTGCCGAACGATACCGAGCGTGATGCCGTTCAGCGCCGGGCCGATTGCAGCACCCGCGATGGCGGTCGCGACCTGCGACAACGCCACGACCCAGAAAGTTTGCGATGTGAGAATGATCATCGAGGCGAGCACGGTGCAGATGCCGAGGACGATCACGCAGGTTCGCTTGCGTTTGGTCTCGTCGATAAAAGCGCCGGCTGGCGCCGTCATGATCATGCCGGCAATGCCGCCGATCGTCATCACGGAGCCGATCGGCCCGCTTTGCCAGCCATGCGCGATCAGGAAGACACCGAGAAAGGGACCGATGCCCGCCTGAACGTCGGCCATGAAAAAATTCAGAAACCCAAGCGGAATGAGAGCCCGGCGCAGCCGGTCAATCGGGAGTAAGCGCGACAATCGGCAGCCATCCGGTTCTGGAAATCGTCCAACGGAAAGCCCCAGACCGGAAAAGGTTCCCTCGCCTCGCGAGGGAACCGAATGGCATACCCAACGACGGCCGTTCCACCTTTTTTCAAGGAGGTCTCCGCCGTTTCTTCATGCGATGCCGTGAGGCCCTCAGTCCGAGATGATCGCTACCGCGCGGGTCCATCCGGCCGATGCATTCTCGATCTTCACGGGGAAGCAGCTGAGGATGAAACCGGTCGAGGGGAGCGCCTCGAGATTGTGCAGCTTCTCGATGTGGCAATAGCCGGTGTGGCGGCCCGCCTTGTGCCCTTCCCAGATGAGGGAGGCATCGCCGGTTTCCGTGTATTTTTTTGCCGTGTGCACGAAGGGCGCATCCCAGCTCCAGCCATCCGTGCCGGTGACGCGCACGCCCTGGTTAGTCAGGTAGGTGGTTGCCTCATAGCCCATGCCGCATCCGCTCGCGACATAATCTGCCTGGCCAAACTTGGCACCGGCCGATGTATTGACCACGACGATTTCAAGCGGGCTCAGCTTATGGCCGATGCGCTTCAGTTCGGCTTCGACATCGGCAGCCGTTGCGACATAGCCATCAGGAAAATGACGGAAGTCGAGTTTGACGCCGGGCTGATAACACCATTCCAGCGGAACCTGATCGATGCGCCAGGCCGGTTCGCCATGGTTCATCGTCGGGTGATAATGCCAGGGCGCATCGAGATGCGTTCCATTGTGAGTGGAGAGCGCAACATGCTCCACCGCCCAACCAGCTCTATCGGGCAAATCTTCCGCCTTCAAGCCGGGAAAGAAGGACAATATCTGGTTCAGGCTCTGGCTATGATCGACATAGGTAATCGCCGGAATCTGGATCGGCGGATCGGCCGGGATATTGTTGGCGATCGGGACCGACAGATCGATGATACGTTGGGTCATGGGTTATCTCCTCCGCTTGATATGGCCAGCCGCTAGGAACCTCGGCGCGAAACCTTGTTCCTGAGAATGCCGATCTTTTCGAATTCGAGCTCGACGACATCGCCGTCTCGCAGAAAGATGCCGGTTTCAAGGCCGCAGCCATTGCCTATCGTGCCGGAGCCGATGAATTCGCCGGCGTGAACGGTCTCGCCCTGCGACATGTGCGAGAGGATCGCTTCGAAGCTGAACAACATGCCGGATGTCGTGCTCTCGCACCGCTGTTCGCCGTTCACGCGCACGGAAGCCTTGAGCGTATAGGGATCGGTGAGTTCGTCCTTGGTGACGATCCAGGGCCCGAGCACATTGGCGCCGTCGAAGCTTTTCCCCTTGGCCGGGCCGAGCCAACCGGGCATCTCCTTGGCCTGCTGGTCGCGAGCGGAGAAATCGTTGAAGATCGTATAGCCGAAGATATGGTCGCGCGCATTGGCGACGCTGATGTCCTTGCCGCTCTTGCCAACGACGACGCCATATTCCAGCTCGTAGTCCATGACCTTGGAATAGTCGGGCCAGACGATCGTGTCTTCCGGGCCTGAAACAATCATCCGATTGGTGATGTAGTAGATCGGCAGCTGCTTATAGACATCGGCAAGCGGCGGCAGCGGTTCCGCATCCAGCGCGGCGATCGCCTGCTTGTCATCCCCCAGAGCCAGGCGGCGCATGCCGCGCGACGATTGGCGAATATGGGTCTCATAGCTCATGCCATCTCGCATCTGCGTGGGCTGCGGTAGTGGAGCCAGCAAGCGGACATCGGCAATCGCGACAGAGAGCGCACCGTCGCCGGCATACTTCTCAAACAGCGCGGCTGCCTCGACCAGCGCGGCATCGCCGCCTTCGATCAATGCGAGCATGGATGTGAAGCGATGCAATCCGCCGGCGCCGGCTTTAGTTGCGGCGGCATGCAGGTCGAACAAACGACCATCGCCGGCATACACAATTCCAATCCTGATATCGCCAGCGGCGGCTCGATAGGTCGCAAGCTTCATCGGCTCTTTCTCCTCCAAATTCTATACACGACTTGAGATCATATATATTTTGTGCTTTTATCGATATCTGAAACCGACCCAATTGGGAAGCGGATTTCTTTGGGAGGAGAAACCATGAATTCGATTTCGAAGGCCGCGCTCGCCGCAGGCCTTGCCATTGTCGCTTGGTCAGGAACTGCGGCCGCCGATCAGAAAATCAATATCGGCTGCACTGCGACCACCGACTGTGCATCTGCCGCAGTCGCGCTCGAACAAGGCATCTTCAAGAAGCACGGCCTCGATGTCTCGATGACCCTGATCGGCCTCAATTCCAATATTCCGGCAGCCCTGCTTTCGGACTCCGTACAGATCGGCGGCCCAACGCCGACCGTGTTCCTGCAGGCCGTCGATGGCGGGCTTGACCTTGTCGGCGTGTCGGGCGCCAGCTCGACGGCGCAATCGACCTACGACACCGTCGGCGTCTTGGTCGGCCCCAATAGCGGCATCGCCAAGCCGGCAGATTTTGTCGGCAAGAAGGTCGGCGCACCGGGCATCGGCGCATTTCTGCAGGTGCTGTTCTCCAAATGGCTGATCGACAATGGCGTCGATCCGAAGCAGGTCAATTTCGTCGAGGTTACCTTTCCGACCATGGGTGACACGCTGAAATCAGGCGCCGTCGATGCCGTCGTGACAGCCGAGCCTATGATGTCGCGCATCATCGAATCGAAGGTCGGCACCAATGCGGGATACTTCCTGAAAACCGTGCCCGATGGCCGCCCGGCCATCCTTTATGCCGCAACGCGCGAATGGGCCGATGCCAATCCGCAGTCGGTCGCGGCATTCCGAGCTGCCATCGGCGAAGCGGCCAAGATCGTCAACGACGATCCAGATGCGGGGCGCAAGGCGATCGCCGATTTCACCAAGATCCCGCCGACTGTGCTGTCGAAGATGAAGCTGTCCTTCTCCGATCCAACGCTCAATCAGGAACAGCTCGACTGGTGGGCCGCCACCATGGCACAGCAACATATGCTGCAGGGAAAGCCGGATACGGCTACACTGATCGAGAAATAATCAGGGAGTGATGGGTGACCAAGTTGTTCGGAACCGTGGCGGAGCTGGCGAGCTCCGAGACCCTCAGCGAAAGAGCTGCGGCGGTCTTGGAGCATGATATTCTCGCCGGCGTTTGGCAGCCGGGAGACCGGCTTGGCATTCAAGCCCTGTCCGAGCGTTATGAGATCGGCGCGACCCCCTTGCGGGAAGGACTCTCGCGTCTGGTGTCGCGCGGTCTCGTCTCGGCCGTCGGGCAGAGAGGGTTTCGCGTGGCAAGCGTTTCCGAAGCCGATCTCGCCGACATTACCCAGGTGCGCATCCTCGTCGAAACCGAAGCGCTTCGCCGCTCGATCCGTGACGGCCATGACGAATGGGAAGCCGGCATCCTCTCCGCCCTGCACCGCCTCGTCCGCTCGGTCGAGCGCGACCCGGAAACCATGCGGGAGGGATCGTCGGAATTCGACCATCTGCACAAGGCGTTTCATCGCTCGCTGCTGGAAGCCTGCGGTTCCGAGCGCCTGCTGCGCCTTCACGACGATCTCTACTATCAGGCCTACCGCTACCGGCGCACGATGATGAGCCGCATCGATCATCATGAAGGCTTCATCCAGCAGCATAGGCTTCTGGCCGACATCGTCCTTTCGAGAGACGCCGACCGGGCAGAAGCCGAGCTGGCAGCCCACCTCCATCAGACCCTGGACATTGTCTACCACGGCCCCACGCCCTTGGCCGGGAAATGAAGAACATGGACGCCGTGATATCAAGCAGCGCAGTAATCGACTTCGATAGAATTGGTCTTGCCTATGGCGACCGCGCGATCATCTCGGACCTGTCCCTGACGATCCGCCGCGGCGAGATCGTCTGTGTCATCGGCCCCTCCGGCTGCGGCAAGACCACCGCCCTACGCATGGCGGGCGGGCTGGTGCGCCCGAATGGCGGAACGGTGCGCTTCATGGGCCAGCCGCTCACGGCGCCCAGACGCGACGTGGCGATCGTTTTCCAGGACTATGGAAAGGCGTTGCTGCCCTGGCGCACCGCCGCGTCCAACGTGTCGCTTGCGCTGGAGGCGGCAGGCACACCTCGCGCCGAGCGCGCCGACCGCTCTCACGCCCTGCTGGCCAAGGTGGGCCTGGCCGGACATGAACATAAATATCCGACCGAAATGTCCGGCGGCATGCAGCAGCGCATCCAGATCGCGCGCTGTCTGGCACAGGAACCCTCGGTCCTGCTGATGGACGAGCCCTTCGGCGCGCTCGACGCGATGACGCGCCAGGGCCTTCAGGACGAAATGCTGGCGCTGGTCGCCGAAACCGGCACGACGGTCCTGTTCGTCACGCATGATCTGGAAGAAGCCGTCTACCTTGGAGACAGGGTCATCGGATTGCTGCCGAGGCCCGGCCGTATCGGCATCGAATTGAACGTCGATCTGCCCCGCCCGCGCAACCAGCTCGAAACACGCGAAATGCCGGAATTCCTGCGGTTACGCCGCGCGCTGTTCGACTTCATCGAGAGAGCTGAACAATGAAAGCCGGATGGTGGAGAGGGCTCGTCGTCCCGGTGATATTGATCCTGCTTGCCGAAGTCGCCATGCGTGTCGAGGGATCGACTTCGTTGTCGCTGGCTGCACCAAGCGATATTGCCCTCGCTCTCTTCCGCAGCATTGCCGACACATCCCTGTTGACGGCGACGCGCGACACCTTGATCTCGGCCGGTGCCGGGCTCGTGCTCGGTGGGTTGATCGGCCTGATGCTCGGCATCCTTTTTGGCCTCGCCAGTGTGGTCGACCGGCTCATGGAAGTCAGCGTCGAACTGATCAGGCCGATCCCATCCGTCGCCATATTGCCGATTGCGATGCTGGTATTCGGTTTCGGATTCCGCATGGAAATTGCGATCGTCGCCTTTTCCTGCATCTGGCCGATGATGATCCTCGTGCGCTCCGCCATGGCGGG
>BFBZ01000010.1_pt365 | contig 15186 bp, 16 predicted proteins | sample 1888401 | NCBI WGS metagenome assembly BFBZ01 (sample SAMD00112614, study PRJDB3348) | symbiont metagenome | host: Chara braunii | reverse complement strand
TTGCGCAGCGACTGGTACATGCTGAAGGTCATGTTCCAGGCCTGGCTGGTGAAGATCGCGAACACGCAGGCGAACTCGGCGCCCAGCACGCGGCCCGGAAACAGATTCATGAAGAACACGACGGTGAAGGTCAGGAAACCGAGGATCGGCACCGATTGCAGGATGTCGAGCAGCGGGATCAGCACGATCTCGGCGCGCCGGCTCTTTGCCGCGACAGTGGCGTAGATGAAGGTGAAGATGGTCGAGCAGACGATCGCCAGCAGCATCCGCATCGTGGTCCGGAGCGCGTAGTACGGCAGGTTGGCCGGATCGAGCGACACCGGGCTGCGCTCGAGCTCGGACAGCGGCACGGTGGTCTGCTCGCCGCCATAGACGACGAGCACCATCGCGCCGACCAGCAGCAGCAGCGCCGCCACGTCCCAAAGATTGGGCCGGAGGGAGACGGGTCCCCATACGGCGCTGCGAACGTCCTGAAAGCTCATAAGGCCACCTTGGGCGGGCAGAACATGGCGTGGATGTGGCCTTCGAGGTCGGCCGGAACCGGCGTTATAGGCAGGATTTGCGACAGCCGGGTAGTCAAACGTTGGGTTTGTTTGGGAGCCGATCGGCTGCGGGCAGGTCGCGGGAAAAAGGCTGCACCCGCGCGGGTGCTGCTCGCCAGACCGCATGGATCAAGGCGCGTCGGCCGGGTTGCAACTCAGGCCGGCGGAACGAAAACCCGATCCGGAAACGCCTGCTCGACGACGTCGAGAAACGCCCGAACCTTGGCGCCGACCAGCCGGCGTGAGCTCTGCAACGCCCAGATCTCGACCGGAGGTGCGGCGTCCGTTCCCCAATACGCAAGCCGGCCCGTGGCAATGTCATCGTCGACAAGCAGTTTTGGCAGCAGCGCCGCGCCGGCGCCTGCCAGCACCGCATCTCGCATCATCTGCATGGATGAAAGACGCAAGACCGGCCGCGGCCTGAGCGTGATCTCGTCCTGCTCGTGCCGGATGCGCCACGTCACGTCGTCCGGTGTCCGTGACATGAGGACTGCATCGACGGAGATGCTGTCGGTGCTGCCAGCGGGGTTCGTCGGCTTGCGCAGGTCGGGATGCGCCACGACCAGCAGCTCATCGTTGAGGAAACGACGGCCGACGAGACGTTCATCCGGTGACGGGTTGATGCGGATGACAAGGTCGTAGCCGTCCTCCACCGGATCGACCACGCGATCCTCGGCAACGATCTCAAGCTGGACATCGGGATAGGCGCGGGCAAAGCGCGCACCGATCCGGCCGAATGCGACGTGGGCGAACAAAACCGGCGCGCTGACCCGCAAGCAGCCACGTGGCGTCGATGCGCCGAGCACCACGGCTTCGCCGGCTTCGGCGATGTCGGACAATGGACCGCTGGTGCGCTCGTGCAGCGCGCGGCCCTCGTCGGTCAATCGAAGACTCTGCGACCCCCGCTCGATCAGGCGGACGCCGAGACTCTGTTCGAGTTCGGCGACCCGGCGGGACAGCGTGGCCTTGGCCCGACGGGAAGCGCGGCTGGCGCGGCCGAACCCGCCATGCGCTGCAACCAGGTTGAAGTCGGCAAGCGCCTGGAGATCCATGCAAGTGTTCCATATTTGAGACGTTGTGTCTAAATATTGGCATCTTCAAAGGAGAATTGGAACGGATACCTTCCCCTCCGACGGCAGACGGTCTGCCCCAAAAGAGGAGACATTCGACATGGCTATTCTGGTCACAGGCAGCACAGGCACCATCGGCACCCAGGTTCTCAATCATCTCGCCGGTCACGGCGTCGAGGTTCGCGCGTTGACGCGCTCGCCCGGCACAGCTCAGTTCCCGCAGCATGTGAAGGCGGTCCGCGGCGATCTGGCTGACGTCGATTCGGTCCGCGCGGCGCTCGACGGCGTGAGCACGTTGTTCCTGCTGGTGCCGAACGCAGCCGACGAACTGACCCAGGCGATGCTGACCTTGACCGCTGCGCGCGAGGCAGGTGTCAAAGGCATCGTCTATCTCTCGGTGTTCAAGGGAGAGGCCTATGCCGATGTGCCGCATTTCGCCGGCAAGCATACGGTCGAGCGGATGATCGAGGCGCTCGATCTTCCCGCGACCATCCTGCGTCCGGCCTACTTCATCCAGAACGATCTGCGGCTGAAGGAGCCGCTGCTCAACTTCGGCGCCTATGGCATGCCGATCGGCGCGAAGGGCATCTCGATGGTCGATATCCGCGACATCGGCGAGGCCGCCGCGATCGAGCTGGTGCGCCGCGAGCGCGCACCCGCACCACTGGCCCGCGAGATCTACGAACTGGTCGGGCCCGATGTCGTGACCGGCGAGGGTGCGGCTGCGATCTGGCGCGATGAGCTTGGCCGCGCCATCAGCTATGGCGGCGACGACCTCGTGGTGATGGAGCAGCGTCTCAAGGCCGCGATGCCGGGCTGGCTCGCGCTCGACATGCGCCTCATGCTCGCTCGTTACCAGAGCGACGGCGCGGTCGCGACGGCCGACGATCTGGCACGACTGACGCGCCTGCTCGGCCGCGCGCCGCGCGCCTACCGCGATTTTGCCCGCGATGCCGCCGCGCAGTGGCGCAAGAGCTAAGCGCGCCGCGTCAGGAAGCGCGTGACCACGCCGCCCAGTGTGGCGTGGTCGAGCGGCTCAGTGAGCGATGCTTTGGCGGTTTCGACCACGGTATCGGGCGCCAGGCCGCGACGCAGGTCGCATAGCGCGTCGGCATAGTCGGCGGTGAATTCCGGATGCGGCTGCACCGACAACGTCGTGCCATTGGCATAGAGCAGCCCGGCATGCGGCGTGAAGTCGGACGACATGATGGTGCGTGCGGAGGCTGGCGGGTTGATCACCTGATCCCGATGCGAGGCGGCGGCCGCGATCGTCTCGCGCTCGAGCAAGCCATTGTCGGTCGCCACCCGATAAACGTGGCGCCCGATGCCCCAGCCCTTCTCCGATTTGCGCACGGTGCCGCCGAGCGCCTGCGCGATCAGCTGATGGCCGAAGCAGACGCCGACCATTGGAATGTGCCTGTCGTGGGCGGCGCGGACGAAGGCTTCGAGCGGCGCAATCCATTCGACATCGTCATAGACGCCGGCCGATGATCCCGTGATCAGGATCGCATCCAATGTTGCCGGATCCGGCAGCGCCTCGCCCTTCGCGACGCTCACGACATCGCAGGCCACCGATGGATCGGCCGCGGTCACCATCCGCTCGAACATCTGCGGATAGCTGCCGTGACGGTCACGGTATTGCGGGCTGACGAGCCCGGTTTCGATGATGGTGATGCGGGGAATGGAACGCGCTGACGGAGGTGGTAGGCTTCTGCCTTTACTCCGAAAGCGCCAAGCGCCACAAGCCGCGCACGTAGCGGCGGCCGATCAATTCCGCGACGGTATTGCCATGTCAATCGTAGCGGTGTGCTGCGCCGCTGGCGTCGTGCTGACGACCGCCGGCGCCGCCGTCACGATCGCAGGCTCGGTGCGATAGCGCGGCAATTGATCCTCCAGCGAATAGCCGACGCAGAGCGCGAGGCTCGACCACACGGCCATGCTGAAATACAGCGACATCCAGGCGATCTCCTCGCGCCACTCGGCGATGTCGTGGGTGACGACCCAGCGCCGGCTGACGTCGCGCAGGCCGTCGAGCGGATGCAGCAGCGTGCCGCCGGCGGCGAGGTTGGCGCGCCAGCGGTTCAGATACATCGGGACGTCGATGGTCATCAGGAAGGCGAGGAAGGCGGCGATGCCGACGATCGCGACGATGAAGGCCCAGCGCACCGGGCCATGAAACTCCGGCAGCAGCCGGCACAGCGCGATTCCGACCAGGAAAAACACCGCGGCCCAGATCGAGTTCTCGATCGCGTTGCAGAGATAGTGGGTGGTCAACACCGCATACCAGGAGAAGCATTCCGCGATCACGATCAGCGGCACGATGATCCAGGCGATGGTCACTGTGGTCTCCGCGCCGGTCATGGTGCCGAGCTGATGCAGGATGATCGCCCATTGCGCGGCGAAGCAGACCTCGGCGACAGTGGCCACGGTACGGCCGACCACGACGCTCGACAGCCAGGTGTCGAACAGGCAGATGCGCTGCACGTCGGCGCGTGGCAGGATCGAGCGGAAGGCGCAGCCGAACACATAGGCCGCGCACAACAACAACATCAGGCCGATGCCGGACGTGTTGCTGAAGCTGCCATTCGATTGTTCGTGGAACTGCCGATACAGCGCGAACCAGACCGCAATGTTGGCGGCGCTGACGAGGCTCAAGAGTCCCCACCACCGGACCACTGGATTCGACCAAGCCAGCGAAACCGGCCGTGCCCGCCGCTCCATGTTCATTCACTGCTCCGCGTGTAACCGAATTGATATTGAACTGTAGTAATTCTGTCATAGAAGATTACGAATCACGACTAAAAAATGCGTGTGGAGCAGGCCCTCTGGCGGGCCCCGATTATGACAGTGGGCACCGGCCCGGCATTTGTGACAGTGAGTTGCGGCCCGGCGTTTGTGACAACGTGGGCGCGCCAACCCCTTTTCTCGTCATTCCAGGATGCGCGAAGCGCAGGCCCGGAATCCATCGGGCCGCCGTGTCGCTGTTGAATGGATTCCGGGCCCGCGCTCCGCGCGCCCCGGAATGACGGCGGTGAAAACCCGGTCCTCGCGATCGTGATCGAATGTGACACCCGTGGCGGGTAGGCAGGCGCGGCCCGATCATCTATTGAGCGGCATCCTTTTTTCGGGCCGAACCCGCACGGGCTGGCTTCACGCGAAGGCGCCTTGTGACGACGGACATGACGGCCAGCTACGACCCGCTGCTGCGCAGGATTCACTGGGCGACGGCGGTGCTGTTCATCGCGGCGATGCTGATCGGGCTCTATTGCGGGTTGCAGCCGGCGGGGACGTCGCCGCGGCGCGAACTGCTCGAGGTGCACAAGTCGCTCGGCGTCACCCTGTTCTTCCTGGCGATCYTGCGGGTGATGGTGCGGGTCGCGACCACGGCGCCGCCGGAGCCGGGCTCGTTCTCGCCGCTGGTCCGGATTGCCGCGCGGCTCAATCACTGGGCGCTGTACGCCATCCTGTTCGTGATGCCGGTGACGGGCTATATGTTCTCATCGGCCGGCGGCTATTCGCTGCGCTACTTCTGGACCTTCAGCTGGCCGCGTCTGTTCGCCGATAACAAGGCGGTGGCGGAGGCTGGCGAGTTGGCGCACGGCGCGCTGGCCTATTTCGTCTATGCGGTGGTCGCGCTGCATATCGCCGCGACGCTCTGGCATGTCGTCGTGAACAAGGACGAGACGCTGGCGCGGATGTGGCCGCGCGCGAGCCGTCGTCCGTCCTGAAGTTCAGGTTAGATTAGTCTAGCGGCAAACTTTGTTGCACCTCTCCCGCTTGCGGGGGAGGTCGACGCGCGAAGCGCGGCGGGTGGGGGCTCACTCCACAGTATGATTCGTGGAGAGAGCCCCCACCCCAACCCTCCCCCGCAAGCGGGAGAGGGGGCGCAATCTTGTCGCGGTCGCAACTCGACCATTCCGGACTAACCGCGCAGCGCAGTTTCCGGAATGGTGCGGCGGACCACCTCGCGCATCGCGAAGCTGGAATGGATGCGGGCGACACCGGGCATTCGCGACAGATGCTGCTTGTGGATGCGCTCGAAGTCGGCGATGTCGCGAGCGATCACCTGCAGGTGATAGTCGTCGCTGCCCGACATCAGATGGCAGGACACGACGTCGGGACAGCGCGCGATCGCAGCCTCGAACGCCGCGAGATAATCCTCGCTTTGCTTCTCCAGCGTGATGGTGACGACGACCGTCGTCACCAGTCCAAGCGCTGACGGTTCGAGGTCGGCGCGGTAGCCGCGGATCACACCGATCTCCTCGAGATGACGAATGCGCCGCGCGCAGGCGGTCGGCGACAGCCCGACTTTCTCGGCAAGCTCGATCTGGCTGGCGCGGGCGTCAGAGACCAGCTCGGCGAGGATTCTGAGGTCGATGCGATCGAGACCGTCCACGCAGTTTTCCTTCAAGGATTGAGCTGAGCGCGAAAGATATGAGCGTATCTGGCTGTGAGCAAGCCGGAATTCGCTGAGAAACGCCGTGTGACGGGGCATAGGGTTGTGCTTGGCGGAAACGAATCCTTCAAGGAGCGAACCAATGCGCATCGGCGTGCCCAAGGAGATCAAGGTCGAGGAATATCGGGTCGGGCTGACGCCCGCCTCGGTGCGGGAATATGTGGCGCACGGGCACGAGGTTGTGGTGCAGCGCGGCGCGGGTGACGGCATCGGTGCCGGCGATGAAGTTTATACGCAGGCCGGCGCACGGATCGCCGACACCGCTGAAGAGGTGTTCTCCGTCGCCGAGATGGTCGTGAAGGTGAAGGAGCCACAGCCGTCCGAATGGATCAGGCTGCGCGAGGGCCAGATCCTCTTCACCTATCTGCATCTCGCGCCTGATGTTCCCCAGACCACCGGGCTGATCGCCTCCGGCTGCACCGCGGTCGCCTACGAGACCGTGACCGACGCGCATGGCGGGCTGCCGCTGCTGGCGCCGATGAGCGAGGTCGCCGGCCGGCTCGCGATCGAAGCCGCGGGCGCTGCGCTGCGCAAATCCGCCGACGGCATGGGCAAGCTGCTCGGCGGCGTGCCGGGCGTGCCGCCGGCGCGGGTCGCGATCATCGGCGGCGGCGTGGTCGGCACCCATGCCGCGCGGATGGCGGCAGGCCTCGGCAGCGACGTCACCATCCTCGACCGCTCATTGCCGCGGCTCCGCGCGCTCGACGACCTCTTCCTCGGCCGCGTCCGCACCCGTTACGCCACGCTGGAAGCGATCGAGCAGGAAGTTTTTGCGGCTGACGTTGTGATCGGCGCGGTGCTGGTCCCCGGCGCCAGCGCGCCAAAGCTCGTGTCGCGCGCACAGCTTGCAGGCATGAAGCGCCGTGCGGTGCTGGTCGACGTGGCGATCGACCAGGGCGGCTGCTTCGAGACCAGCCACGCCACCACCCACGACAACCCGGTCTACGAGGTGGACGGCGTGATCCACTATTGCGTCGCCAACATGCCGGGTGCGGTGCCGGTGACCTCGAGCCACGCGCTCAACCACGCCACCCTGCCGTTCGGCCTGGCGCTGGCGTCAAAAGGGCTGCGCGCACTGGTCGAGGACCCGCATCTGCGTGCCGGCCTCAACGTGCATCGCGGCCGTATCACCAACCGCGCCGTGGCCGAGAGCCAGCACCTGTCGGCGGTGATGCCGGAGGAAGCGCTGGCGTCGTAACATTTACGAGCCTTCGCAGCCCTTCCCCTTATCGTCCCGGCGAAAGCCGGGACCCATACTCCGCCTGTCTCTTATACACATCTAGATGTGTATAAGAGACAGGGCCGAGAGCCAGCACCTGTCGGCGGTGATGCCGGAGGAAGCGCTGGCGTCGTAACATTTACGAGCCTTCGCAGCCCTTCCCCTTATCGTCCCGGCGAAAGCCGGGACCCATACTCCGCGGCGTGTGTTACAGCGGGACTCGTCGACACAGCTGAGCAAGACAATAGGCGTTCGTGGTTGTGGGTCCCGGCCTTCGCCGGGACGACATCGAATGTGTTGTCGCATAGCCCGCATTTCAGCGAGCCTATCGTCGGCTGTGCGTCGCGCAATCCGGGCTACGCTTCTTCATTCCCACACCGCGCCTCGCGTCCGAGAGGTCATCTCTCGATGAACCTCGACCCGGCTTTATCCGTCAGTTCCTTCAGCCGGCTCTGCATCACTTCAATGATGTGCTCGCGCTTTGCCGCGATCCGTTCGATCGGTCCGCCGATGCCGATCGCGAGCGGAGCGCGTCGCTTTGGCAGCGGAACAAGCATGCCGATCGTGTTTGCGCCCGGCGTCGTGCGCCCGCCCGATTCGGAAAAGCCGCGACGGCGGATTCGTTCGACTTCCTCAAGAAAGGCCGCTTCGCGAACGCGCGCCGACGGGCTCGGCTCATCGGCATTGTTGCGACGGATGATGCCGCGAATCTTGGTGTTTGGCATTTGGCTCAGCAGCACGTGTCCGAGCGCGGTACGAACCATCGGTCGTATTTGACCAGCATGGGTAATGAACTGAAGCTGATAGCCGCTCGGCACAACGTGTAGATACCGCATCCCGGCGGCGCCCGTCTGTTGTCCGAGCAGGATGGTTTCGCCGCCAGTCGCGCTCCAGAGTTCCTCCATCAGATCGGTGAGCTTGGTGTCACGGAACGGCGAACGACGGATCCAATCACCGAGCAGACTGACCCGGTAGCTAGGGATGAAACGCCGGGTCTTTCGGTCGTATTCAAGGTAGTTCAATTCAACGAGACTGCTAAGCAGCACCGATGTGCTCGATTGTGGCATCTCCAGCGCGGAAGCTATTTCGGTGACGGAAGCAGCCCGCTTCGTTTCCCGAAAGAACTCCAGGACAGCAAACGTCCGCATGGCCGATTTGACGATGGCCGTCTTGTTCGAGCTCGGCATGGCTGTCTCCACGGCGGGCAATGACCCACCTCCATCACATATGTGATGTTAGGCCAAAACGGCTTCACTTGGCGACAGCTTTGGCACAGATTGGCGCCAATGAGACCAAGACGCATGGAAACGCAGAGAGCAGGGGAAGGTGGATGCCCGGCCGAAGTTTGCTCGAGAAGATCTGGGACCAGCATGTCATTGCCCGCTTGAGCGAGGACACTGACCTCCTGCATATCGACCGCCATCTGCTGCACGATCTCGGCGGCTCGCGCGGCCTGCTCGATCTCAAGAGCCGTGGCCTCAAGGTCCACAATCCCGAGCTGACGTTTGCGACGCCGGACCACGCGCTGTCAACGGCGCCCGGCCGCGCGGGGACCAGCAAGATCGGCCAGGAATTGCTGGCTGCGCTGCGGGTCGAGACGGCGGCGAGCGGCATCACGCTGTTCGATGTCGATCAGCCCGGGCAAGGCATCGTCCATGTCATCGGGCCGGAACTCGGCCTCAGCCTGCCGGGCGCGACGATCGTCTGCGGCGACAGCCACACCTGTACCCATGGCGGCTTGGGTGCGCTTGCCTTCGGTATCGGATCGAGCGAGCTCACCCACGTGCTGGCGACGCAGGCGCTGATCCAGAAGCGTCCAAAGACGCTGCGTGCACGCTTCGAGGGCAAGCTGCCGCTCGGCGTCACCGCCAAGGACATGATCCTGGCGCTGATCGGGCATATCGGCGCCGCCGGCGGCACCGGTTATGCGGTCGAATATGCGGGGAGCGCGATCCGCGCGCTGCCGATCGAGGGCCGGCTCACGATTTGCAACCTCTCGATCGAACTCGGCGCCAAGATCGGCATGGTGGCGCCTGACGAGACGACGTTCGAATTCCTCCGCGGCCGGCCCTACGCGCCGCAAGGCGAGATGTGGGACCTCGCGGTGAAGGCATGGCGCGAATTGCCGAGCGATCCCGATGCGGTGTTCGACCGCGAGGTCGTGATCGATGTCGAGAAGATCATCCCACAGGTGACCTGGGGAATCAGCCCCGAGCATGTCGTCGGCGTCGATGGCGTCATTCCCGATCCGAAGACGGTGGCCGATCCCGCGCGGCGTGCGGCGATCGAAACCGCGCTTGAGTATATGGGCCTGCAAGGTGGTGCGCCGATCGCGGGCACACCGGTCGATTGGGTGTTCATCGGCTCCTGCACCAACAGCCGGCTCAGCGACCTGCGCGCCGCGGCCGAGGTGGCGCGTGGCCGCAAGGTCGCCGCCGGCGTCCGCGCCTGGGTGGTGCCGGGTTCGGAGAACGTCAAGCGCGGGGCGGTTGCCGAAGGGCTCGACAAGATATTCATCGATGCGGGCTTCGAGTGGCGCGAGCCGGGCTGCTCGATGTGCCTGGCCGCCAATGGCGAGGTGGTGGCGCCCGGACAGCGCTCGGTCTCGACCTCGAACCGCAATTTCGTCGGCCGGCAGGGGCCGCGGGCACGGACGCATCTGGCGAGCCCCGCGAGTGCGGCGGCCTCAGCGATCGCCGGTGCGATCGCCGATGTCAGGATGATGGGACGCTAGACGATGCCGAAACCGTTCGACAAGCTCACCGCAACTGCCGCGCCGATCATGCGCGCCAATATCGATACCGATGTGATCATCCGGATCGAGCGCCTGGTCGGCAATTCGATCCGCGGCACGCTCGGCAAATGGGCGTTCGGCTCGCTGCGCTACCTGCCCGACGGCTCGGAGAATCCGGATTTCATCCTCAACCGTGAGCCATACCGGGAGGCGGAAATCCTGGTGACCGGACCGAATTTCGGCTGCGGGTCGTCGCGCGAGGGCGCGGTGTGGTCGCTGCAAGAGCGCGGCATCCGCGCCGTCATCGGCTCCGGCTTCGGCGACATCTTCTTTGCCAACTGCTTCCAGAACGGAATTTTGCCGGTTGTCGTTGACAAGGCGGTGGTCGATCAGCTTGCCGCCGATATCGAGGCGACGCAGGGCGCCGGCAAGGTCTCGATCGACCTGGAGGCGCAGACCATCGTTTCGCCGTCCGGTGCGCGGCATTCGTTCGAGATCGATCCACGCCGGCGCGAAGGCCTCTTGAAGGGGCTCGACGAGGTGGCGCTCACGCTGCAGCGCGATGCCGATATCCACGCCTTCCAGGCTTCCGACCGCACGACGCGGCCCTGGATTCATTCGACAAGGACACCTGCTTCGGGGACATCCGCATGAGCACGCAATCCAACATGGTCAAGGTCGCCGTGGTCGGCGGCGAGGGCATTGGCCCCGAGGTCACCGCGCAGTCACGCCGCGTGCTCGACTGGTTCGCGGCCAAGCGTGGTGCGCCGATGACCTTGCGCGAGGCGCAGTACGGCCTGATCCCGTATCTGGCGACCGGAAAGGTGCTGCCGGAGGACACCGCCGAAGCAATGGACGAGGCCGATGCCATCCTGTGGGGCGCGACCGGCGGCCCGGAGACGACCGAAGTGCCCGCCGCAGCCCGCAAGGCCGGCAGTCTGCTCGGACTGCGCAGCAAATATGATCTCTACGCCAACCTGAGGCCGATCATGGCGAGCCCGGCGCTGTCGGCGTCGGCGCCGCTCAAGGCCGAGGTGCTCGACGGCGTCGACTTCGTCATCATCCGCGAATTGACCAGCGGCATCTATTTCGGCGAGCCGCGTGGCATCGAAACCTTGCCGGATGGCCAGCGCCGCGGCTTCAACACCGAGCAGTACACCACCAACCAGATCCGCCGCGTGGCGCGCTCGGCGTTCGAGCTGGCGCGGACCCGGCGCAACAAGGTCTGCTCGGTCGACAAGGCCAATGTGCTGGAGACCAGCGTGGTCTGGCGCGAGGAGGTGATCAGGCTGCACAAGGAGGAGTTCTCCGACGTCGAGCTGACGCATCTCTACGTCGACAACGCCGCGATGCAGATCGTGCGCGAGCCGCGGCAGTTCGATGTCATGGTGACCGGCAACATCTTCGGCGACATCCTGTCCGACTGCGCCGCGATGGCCTCCGGCTCGCTTGGCATGCTGCCGTCGGCCTCGCTCGGCCCGGTCGATCGCTTCGGCCGGCGCAAGGCGCTGTACGAGCCGGTGCATGGCAGCGCGCCCGATATCGCGGGCAAGGGGATCGCCAATCCGCTCGGCTCGATCCTCAGCGTCGCGATGCTGCTGCGCCTGACGTTGAACCGGCCCGACGACGCGGATTTGCTGGAGCAGGCGGTGCAGGCCGCGCTGGCGTCCGGCGCGCGCACCGCTGATATCGCCGAAGCTGGAGCGAAGAAGCTTTCGACCGCCCAGATGGGGGATGCGGTGCTCAGCGCGCTGGACAAGATATCGGCCAAGGAGCACGCGTGATGACGCGCCTAGCGATGCCCTCCATTTCGCGGCGTTCGGCCCTGACGGTGATCGCCGCCGGCAGTGCGGCGCTGGCGAGCGGGCGGACATGGGCGCAAGCGACCCCGGGTCGCGCGATCTATCCAGTCGCTGTGCCGGTCTACCAGACGCAGTTCGTCGCGGATCGTATCGGCTACTTCAAGGAAGCCGGGCTCGACTGCAAGCTGGTGCAGGGCGGCAGCGGCGTGAAGACCCGCGAGATCATCGCCTCGTCGCAGGGCGACATCGGCATCGGCGACGTCACCCATCCGATGCAGCTGACCAATCACGGCCGCGCCGCGCGCGTGCTGCTGCCGGTCGATACGCGGTCGAATTCGGTGATGTTCATCCTGCGCAAGGACCTGAAGGACCAGGGCATCAATACGCTGGAGGCCTTCACGCAATGGAGGCGGCCCGACGGCCGCAAGCCGATCGTCTCGGTGTCCTCGCTCGGCGGCACCAACCATGTCTGGGCATCCTACTACATGGAAACGATGGGGCTCGACGACAAGGTGACCTGGATCGGCACCGGCAATGTCGACACCATGCTGGGTTCGCTGAAATCGAAGCAGGTCGATATCCTCGTCAGCTCGCTGTCGCTGTTGAATGAGGCGAAGCAGCAGGGCTGGGGCGAACTGCTTTTCGACGGCACCGATGAAGCGATCTGGAACAAGCATATCGGCGGCAAGGTGCCGGTGACGGCGCATTTCACGTTGCAGGCGACCATCGACAAGGATCCGGCCAAGATGCAGGCCTACGTCACCGCACTGTGGCGCGCGTCGCAATGGATCAAGGCGCACAAGCCGGCCGAGGTCTACGACGCGATCGAGCCTTATGTCGGCAGCACCTCGCGCGACGCCAATCTGCTCGAGATCACGGCGATCCAGAAGGTCGCGGACTATGAAGGGTCGATCGACGCGGCGAGCTTCGCGCGTGGCGAGAAGGTCTGGTTCCGCGAGATGACCGGCATCAAGCCGCTCAAGATCGCCGACGTCGTCAACTCCAACCTGATCGATGCGGCGCGAAAGGCCTATCCGGGTTGAGCGCGCTCGAGACGAGCGTAACCACATCGCCGCGCGCCTCAGCCGAGCGCCGCGTCGAGGTCCGCGGCCTCAGCAAGTCGTTCCAACTCGCCAGGACCACGATCGAGGCCGTGCGCGACGTCAGCTTCGACGTCCGCCGTGGCGAGTTCGTCGCGCTGCTCGGCCCGTCGGGCTCCGGCAAGAGCACGGTGCTCAACATGATCGCCTCGCTGATCCGCCCCACCGATGGCGAGATATTGATCGACGGCAAGCGCGTCGTTCCTGGCAAGGCAACGCCCAATGTCGGCTATGTCTTCCAGCGCGACACGCTGTTTCCGTGGCGGACCGTCGGCGACAATATCGGCTACGGGCTGGAGCTGTCGGGCGTGCCCGTGTCGGAACGGAAAGAGCGCATCGCCGAATGCGTCGCGCAAGCGGGCCTGAAAGGATTTGAGAACGCATATCCGTCGGCGCTGTCGGGCGGCATGCGGCAGCGCGCGGCGCTGATGCGGACCCTGGTCGTCGAGCCGCAGATCCTGTTGATGGACGAGCCGTTCGGCGCGCTCGACACCCACACCAAGATCGACATGCACGAGGTGCTGTTGCGGATCTGGGAGCGCGAGCAGCAGACCGTGCTGTTCGTGACCCACGATCTCGGCGAGGCGCTGACCTTGGCCGACCGCATCATCCTGTTCTCGGCGCGGCCGGGCCACATCAAGGACATGTTCGAGGTCGACTTCGCGCGCCCGCGCGATGCGGTGAAGGTGCGCGAGACTCCGCACTATGCTGAGCTGTTCCAGCACATCTGGCATTCGCTCGGCGAGGAGTTCGTCAAGGGCCGCAGCGCATGAAGAGGTACAGCACGCTTGGCACGATCGGCTGGCAGGTTCTGATCTGTGCCGTGGTTCTGTCGATCTGGCAATGGGGCTACGACCTGCGCGGAAAACTGCCGTGGCTGGTGCCCGATCTGCTTGATCCATATTTCATCTCGAAGCCGTCGATGATCTTCGACAACTTCCTGATCCAGAGCTGCCTGACCTCGAAGCTCGGCGTCTTCAACGGCTGGTTCAATGGCGAGTTCGGAAAATGCCTGGCGCGCAACGAGAACAATCTCTGGGCGGCGACGGCGATCACGCTGAAGAACACCTTCTTCGGCTTCGTCACCGGCGTGGTCTCTGGCTTCGTCGCCGGACTGATTCTCGGTCGGTCCGATCGTCTGAGCGCAATCTTCCAGCCGTTCATCACCGCGGTGAATTCGATCCCGCGGATCGCGCTGGCGCCGATCATCGTGCTGGCGTTCGGGATCGGCGACATGTCGAAGATCGTGACGTCGTGGATCGTCGTGGTGTTCCTGGTGTTCTTCAACACCTTCGAGGGTGCGCGCTCGATCGACGAGGGCTTCACCAACGCGGCGCGGTTGCTCGGTGCCAGCGAGTGGCAGATCACCCGCACCGTGGTGATCCCCTCGACGATGGCCTGGGTGTTCGCCTCGCTGACGCCTGCGATCTCCTTCGCGCTGATCGGCGTGATCGTGGGGGAGTTCATCGGCGCCGAGCGCGGCATCGGCCGGCTGATCATCGAGTCGGAAGCGCGTGGCGAGGCTTCGGGCATGATGGTCGCGGTGGTGGTGCTGATGCTGGTTGGCGTCGTGCTGTCGGCGATCATCTGGCGACTGCAGGCCTATCTGCTGCGCTGGCAGCGGCAGCGTAGCGCCGACTAGACGAGGACCGTGGCGGTGCCATACCAATCGCCACGGCCCTCGGGCTCAGGCCGCGGTTTCGGACGGCGAGGTTTCGCCGTCGAGCCAATCCTGCTCTTTGGCCAGTGCACGCCAGGCCGCTTCCATGCGCTTGAAGCGATTGTAGGTCGGCTCGTCATCGGCGCGCTCGGCAAGCTGCGCGCAGTTCTCCGCATTGTCGAGGAAGTGCTGCGATTGCTTCATGGAACGTCCTCCTGTTGATGAGGACGTGGGACACCAAATCAGGCTATTCAACACGTGGAACATGAGCATTTCGCCACACACGTGAATGCTCGTTCAGCGAGTTCCCGACGCGATGTTCTGCATATGCGCATGAGCATTTGCAACAAGGTTGATGCAGAACTCCACTCGTCATTCCGGGGCGACGCGTCAGCGTCGAACCCGGAATCCATCGGACCGCAAAGCAGATGGATGAATGGATTCCGGGTTCGCGCATTGCGCGCCCCGGAATGACGGGCGGGGGAGGTTGGATTACGTCACCGGCGCGGGGTTGAACAGCGTCAGATCGTTGTGGATGCCCCAGCGGTCCGACCACGGCTTGGTTCGTCCGCTGGCGACGTCGAGGATCAGGCGGAACAGATC
>BFBZ01001526.1_pt1 | contig 15192 bp, 12 predicted proteins | sample 1888401 | NCBI WGS metagenome assembly BFBZ01 (sample SAMD00112614, study PRJDB3348) | symbiont metagenome | host: Chara braunii | reverse complement strand
TGGCGCCGCTCCATGCCGAGCAGGTCGGCGGCGCGGGCCATGTCGATGTCGAGGAAGGTGCGGCCCATCAGGAAGTTCGAGGCCTCGGCCGCGACATTCTTGGCGAGCTTCGCCAGTCGTTGCGTCGCGATCACGCCCGCCAGCCCGCGCTTGCGGCCGCGGCACATCAGGTTGGTCATCGCGCCGAGAGAGGCCTTGCGGGCCTCGTCGGAGACTTCGCCCGCGACGGCCGGTGCGAACAGCTGGGCTTCGTCGACCACGACCAGCATCGGGTACCAGTGGTCGCGGGAGATCTCGAACAGGCCGTTGAGAAAGGCGGCCGCGCGCCGCATCTGATTCTCGGCGTCGAGGCCTTCGAGGTTGAGCACCGTCGAGACGCGATGCATCCGCGCCCGTTCGCCGGCGACCTGCAGCGCGCGCTCGGTGTGGTCCTCGGCCGCGATCACGAGATGGCCGAATCGCTCGGCCAGCGTGACGAAGTCGCCCTCCGGATCGATGATCGTCTGCTGCACCCAGGGCGCGCTCTGCTCCAGCAGGCGACGCAGGAGATGCGACTTGCCGGAGCCGGAATTGCCCTGCACCAGGAGCCGGGTCGCCAGCAGTTCCTCGAGGTCCAGGGCGGCAGGCGATCCCGCCGCCGTCTGCCCCATCTCGATTGCAACCGTCATGTGCCCCGACTCAAGCCCGCTTCACGCAGAGGCTGGCGCTTAACAAGCGCGGGCGCGCACGTCGAGCGTTTGCAATGGACTGTCCCAGATTGCGGGATGGGCTGTGGATGGTTCGCAGATGGAACCCGATCGCGGGCTGCCCAGTTCCCTGTCGACGCGCCTCTTGCCGTGAGGGCCGGTGCTTGGCGCCCGCGCGCATTTGACGGTACTGTGCGGCGAAAAAGGGGCCAGGAGTGAACGAGCATTCGGATGCCGGTCACGCGACGTTCAAGGCGTTCGCGCGCGGAGCCGACTTCCTGCAGGGTGGCGGGGAGATGGGGGCGCTCATGCGCATCCATGATTGGTCGCGGACGCCGTTGGGGCCGCCCGAGAGCTGGCCTCAGTCCTTGCGCACTTCGATCAGCACCTGCCTGGACTGCGCGTTCCCGATCCTGATCTGGTGGGGCCCGGAGCTCGTCATGCTCTACAATGACGAGTATCGCCTGATCCTCGGCTCGCAGAAGCATCCCGCGGCGCTGGGGGCGCCGGGGCGCGCGGTATGGTCCGAGATCTGGGAGGTCATCGGCCCGATGCTGCGGCACGTCGTTGGGCTTGGCGAAGCGACCCGCTCACGCGACATGCCGCTGTTCATCGACCGCCACGGCTACCTGGAGGAGACCTATTTTTCGTTCTCCTATTCGCCGATTCGCGATGAGACCGGCGGCGTCGGCGGCGTCTTCACCCCCGTCATCGAGACGACGGCCCGGGTCGTAGGCGAGCGCCGTATGCGGACCTTGCGCGATCTTGCCGCGCGCGGCCGTGCCGACAGTCTGGCGCATGCTTGTCGCGAAGCCACCGACGTCCTCGCCGAGAATCCGCATGATGTCCCGTTTGCGCTGATCTACCAACTCAGCGAGGATCAGCGATCGGCACGGTTGTTGAGCGCCGCGGGGGGACACCCGGACAGTGCAATCGCGCCGGCGCAGATTGCCCTCGACAGTGACGGGCTGTGGCCGATCCGGGCGGCGGCGCGCGCGGTGGCGCCGATTCGCGTCGTGCTGGATCGTGGGAAATTTGCCGGCGTGCCGACCGGCGCATGGCCCGAGCCGCCACAGCTGGCGCTGGTGCTGCCGGTTGCGACGGGCCGGGAGCAGGCGACGGCGATCCTGATCTGTGGCGTCAATCCGCGCCGCGCCCTCGATGCCGAGCACCAGGGCTTCTTCGATCTGATGGCCGCTCAGCTCGGCAGCTCCTTTGCGGAGACGCTGGCCTATGAACAGGAGCGGCGCCGCGCAGAGGCGCTCGCCGAGATCGATCGGGCCAAGACCGCGTTCTTCACCAATGTCAGCCACGAATTCCGTACGCCGCTGACGCTGATGCTCGGTCCGCTCGAAGATGTCCTGCTGCGGTCGCAGGCCTTGCCGCCTGCGGATCGCGACCGGTTGGAGATCGCCGAGCGCAATGCCTTGCGGATGCTCAAGCTGGTCAACACGCTGCTGGATTTCTCGCGGATCGAGGCCGGCAGGATGCAGGCAGTCTACGCGCCGGTCGACCTCGCGAGCCTGACCGCGGAGATCGCCAGCACCTTCCGCTCGGCGATCGAGGCCGCCGGCCTCAGGCTGATGGTGGATTGCCCGCCGCTGCCGGAGCCGGCCTATGTCGATCCCGAAATGTGGGAGAAGATCGTCCTCAACCTGCTGTCCAACGCGTTCAAATTCACCTTTGCGGGCGACATCGAGGTCCGGCTCGTCACCTGCGATCGTCATTTCGAACTGAGCGTGAAGGACACCGGGACCGGCATCCCGCAGCACGAGCTGCCGCGGCTGTTCGAGCGTTTCCATCGCGTCGCCGGCGCGTTCGGCCGCACCCATGAAGGCTCGGGCATCGGGCTCGCGCTGGTGCATGAGCTCGCCAAGCTGCACGGCGGATCCGTCGCAGCGACCAGCGAAGCCGGGCAGGGCAGCACGTTCGCGGTCAGGATTCCCAGGGGACGAAGTCATCTGCCGTTCGACCAGGTCGACGCGGCGCCAGCGCAGGAACCGATCCTTCGCGGTGCGCGGCCCTTCATCGAGGAGGCGTTGCGCTGGCTGCCGGATCCGCCGACGCTCGACGCGCACGCCGTTCCGGACATCGACATCACCACCCCGTCAGCTGACAGGGCCGGGCCGCGCCCCCGTATCCTGCTGGCCGACGACAATGCCGATATGCGCGACTATGTCCGCCGCCTGCTCGCCTCGCGCTACGATGTCGAGACCGTCGCCGATGGTGAAGCCGCGCTCGCGGCCATCGCCCGCGACAAGCCCGACCTCGTTCTGTCTGATGTGATGATGCCGCGCATCGACGGCATGCAGTTGCTTGCGCGGCTGCGCGCCGATGAACGGGTCGGCACCATTCCGGTGATCCTGGTGTCGGCCCGGGCCGGAGAAGAGAGCCGCGTCGAAGGCATGGAGGCCGGTGCGGATGACTATCTCATCAAGCCGTTCAGTGCGCGTGAACTGCTGGCGCGCGTCGAGGCGCATCTCAAGATGGCTCGTCTGCGTGCCGAAGCGACGGAGCGGCTGCGCGCCAGCGAGGAGCGCTATCGCGCTTTCGTAACCGCGAGTTCCGACGTCATCTATCGCATGAGCCCCGACTGGCGGGAGATGCGCCAGTTGCAGGGCAAGGACTTCATCGCCGATACAATGAACCCGAGCCAAGGCTGGCTCGCGAAATACATTCATCCGGACGATCAGGCGCAGGTGACTGCGGCGATCAGCAGGGCGGTCGCGACGAAAAGCATGTTCGAGCTGGAGCACCGTGTCATCCGGATCGATGGCAGCCTCGGTTGGATCCATTCGCGCGCCATCCCCATTCTCGGGCGTGACGGCGAGATCATCGAGTGGTTCGGGACGGCGCGCGACATCTCCGAGCAGAACAAGGCCGAACGGGAGTTGCGCAAGAGCGAGGAGCGCCTGCGCAGCGCGGTCGAGGTCGGTCGGCTCGGCCTGTGGGACTGGAACGTCGCGACCGGCGAGGTCTACTGGTCGGACGAGCACTTCCGCATGGAAGGCTATGGCGTTGGCGAACTGACTCCGAGCTACGAGGCCTGGGCGGCACGCATCCATCCCGACGATCGTCCCGCAGCCGAAGCTGCGCTTCACCGCGCGATGGAGGCGCACCAAGAGTATGTCAGCGAGTTTCGCGTGGTGCATCCGGGCGGCGCAATTCGCTACCTCTACGGCCGTGGGCGCTTCTTCTATGACGACGCGGGACGACCGATCCGCATGACCGGCGCCATGGTCGACGTGACCGAGCGGCGTGAATGGGAGGAGCGGCAGAAGGTGCTGGTGGCCGAACTGCAGCATCGCACCCGCAACCTGCTGGGCGTGGTCCGCTCGATGGCCGACAAGACGGCGCGCGCCAGCACCGATCTCGGCGATTTTCGAGCTCGCTTCCGTGATCGGCTGGATACGCTGTCACGCGCCCAGGGCCTGCTGTCCCGCCTCAAGGAGCATGATCGCGTCACCTTCGACGATCTGATCCGTAGCGAGCTGTGGGCTGTCGCCGGCGGTTCGGAGCGCATCGGGCTGTCGGGGCCGTCCGGCGTAAGGCTGCGGTCGTCGACCGTTCAGACCCTTGCCATGGCGCTGCACGAGCTCGCCACCAACGCGGTCAAGTATGGCGCGCTGGCGCAGCCGTCGGGCCGGCTCTGCGTGGTCTGGTCGCTCGAGCGCGAAGGCGCGGAGGGACAGCCCTGGCTGCATATCGAGTGGCGCGAAAGCGGCGTCGACATGCCGCCGCCAGACACGATGCCCAGCGGCACGGGGCAGGGGCGCGAGCTGATCGAACAGGCCTTGCCCTATCAGCTCAGCGCGAGGACCTCGTACGCCTTCGAATCCGACGGTGTCCGTTGCACGATATCGATTCCCGTTTCGCTCGCCACACTGGAGCTCGAGGATCATGCCTGAACGCTCGCTTCGCGACCGTCATATCCTCATCGTCGAGGACGAGTACATGCTTGCCGACGAGCTGCGCTGCGCCTTCGGCGACGCCGGCGGCACGATCCTGGGCCCGGTCGGAACCGTCCCCGACGCGCTCGCCTTGATCAAACGCGAGGGGCGGATCGAAGGCGCCGTTCTCGACGTGAATCTGCGCGGCGACATGGCGTTTCCGGTTGCCGATCTGCTGGTCGAACGCGGCGTGCCCTTCGTCTTCACCACCGGCTATGACGAATCGGTCATCCCGGACCGCTTCTCGAAGATCCTCCGCTGCGAGAAGCCGATTGCCGTCGATGGGATCATGCGCGCGCTCGGACGCCTGATCAAGAAGACGGCGCCGCAATGACGCGCCGGTCGGATGGAGCTGGGCGCCTCACACCTCGCGCCGGCTGAGGAAGGCGAGCCGCTCGAACAGGTGGACGTCCTGCTCGTTCTTGAGCAGCGCACCGTGCAGCGGCGGGATCAGCTTGCGCGGGTCGCGCTCGCGCAGCTGCTCAGGACCGATGTCCTCGTTGAGCAGCAGCTTGAGCCAGTCGAGCAGCTCGGAGGTCGACGGCTTCTTCTTCAGGCCGGGCACGTCGCGGACCTCGAAGAAGATGCGCAGGGCCTCCTCGACCAGTCGCTTCTTGATGTTCGGGAAGTGCACGTCGACGATGCGGCCCATCGTATCCGGATCGGGGAACTTGATGTAGTGGAAGAAGCAGCGGCGCAGGAACGCATCCGGCAACTCCTTCTCGTTGTTGGACGTGATGATGACGATCGGGCGCAGCTTCGCCTTGATGGTCTCGTTGGTCTCGTAGACGTGGAATTCCATCCGGTCGAGCTCGAGCAGCAGGTCGTTCGGAAACTCGATGTCGGCCTTGTCGATCTCGTCGATCAAGAGCACCGGTCGCTGCTCGGCCGTGAAGGCCTCCCACAGCTTGCCGCGCTTGATGTAGTTCTTGATGTCGGACACCCTGGAGTCGCCGAGCTGGCTGTCGCGTAGCCGCGAGACGGCGTCGTATTCGTAAAGGCCCTGCTGCGCCTTGGTGGTCGACTTGATGTGCCAGGTGAGCAGCGGCGCGTTGACGGCCTTGGCGACTTCCTCGGCCAGCACGGTCTTGCCCGTCCCCGGCTCGCCCTTCACCAGCAGCGGGCGCTCGAGCACGATCGCCGCATTGACGGCCACTTTGAGGTCGTCGGTGGCGACGTAGTCCTGGGTGCCGGTAAATTTCATTGCGTCTCGCTCATCGTTCGAACTTGTGTTGAGTGGCTACAGAGCGGCAGCGCCGCTGCGGCCTTAAGATGATGGCTGCCATCGGAAGCAGAAATAATCAAGCGCGCCTGATCAATGAGAGGATCACGAGCACGATGACGGCGCCGATCGTGGCGTCCAGGATCGCCCCCAGCGTGCCGCTGGCGAGCGCAATGTGCAGCGCCGGCAGCACGTAGCTTGCGACCAGCGCGCCGATGATGCCGATGACCATGTTGCCGATCAGGCCGAAACCTGCGCCGCGCACGATCAGCCCCGCCAGCCAGCCCGCGACGGCGCCGATGATCAGTGCTGCAATAATACCCATCAAAGCCCCCATTCCACCTGTTGTTCCAGGGATTGTAGAGCAAAATGCCGGCGGGTCCAGCGTGGGGCGTGGAGCGGCCCTTGACGCGCCCTCCCAGCCGCGCGATCTAATGGGCATGTTCCTGCAATTCTTCACAGCACTGCGCGATGCGCAGGTCCCGGTCTCCTTGCGTGAATATCTCACGCTGATGGAGGCGGTCGACGCCGACCTCGCCGAGCATTCGGTCGAGAACTTCTACTATCTCTCGCGCACCGCGCTGGTGAAGGACGAGCGCAATCTCGACAAGTTCGATCGCGTATTCGGCACCGTGTTCAAGGGGCTGGAGAACCTGCTCGACGCGATGGAGAAGGCCGAGATTCCCGAGGAATGGCTGAGGAAGCTGGCCGAGAAATACCTCACCGAGGAGGAGAAGAAAGAGATCGAGGCCATGGGCTGGGACAAGCTCATGGAGACCTTGAAGAAGCGCCTGGAGGAGCAGAAGGGCCGTCATCAGGGCGGCAACAAGTGGATCGGCACCGCCGGCACCTCGCCGTTCGGCGCCTATGGCTACAACCCCGAAGGCGTCCGCATCGGCCAGGAGAAGAACCGCAACAACCGCGCCGTGAAGGTGTGGGACCGGCGCGAGTTCAAGGATCTCGACGGCAATGTCGAGCTGGGCATCCGCAACATCAAGGTGGCGCTGCGCCGGCTGCGCAAGTTCGCCCGCACCGGTGCGCCCGACGAGCTCGATCTGGACACCACGATCCGCGAAACCGCCAACCACGGCTATCTCGACGTGCACATGCGTCCCGAGCGGCGCAATGCGGTGAAGGTGCTGGTGTTCTTCGACATCGGCGGCTCGATGGATTCCCACGTCGCGCAGGTCGAGGAGCTGTTCTCGGCCGCCAAGAGCGAATTCAAGCACATGGAATATTTCTACTTCCACAACTGCCTCTACGAGGGCGTGTGGAAGCAGAACAAGCGGCGTTTCACCGACCGCACGCCGACCTGGGACGTGCTGCACAAGTACCCGCACGACTACAAGGTCGTATTCGTCGGCGACGCCTCGATGTCGCCTTATGAGATCATGGTGCCCGGCGGTTCGGTCGAGCACGTCAACGAAGAGCCGGGGTCGGTGTGGCTCGACCGCGTCATCCGCACCTATCCACACGCGGTGTGGCTCAATCCGGTGGCGCAGAAGCACTGGGACTATTCTGAGTCCACCACCATCATTCGCCGCATCTTCTCCGAGCGCATGTATCCGATCACGATTGAGGGATTGGAAGCGGCGATGAAGGAGCTGGTCCGGTAGGCAGTCCCGTCATTCCGGGCGGTTCGGTCCTGACCGACCACCCCGAATGACGAGGTCGAAACGGCGCCGCGCGACGGCTGGACACGACGAAGGAAGAAGGCATGCCCCAGACCATCACGCGCGGCATCAAGGCGCTGCTCGATGAAGCCAACGCCGAGATCGAGACGCTCTCGGCGGCTGAGGCGATCGCGGCGGCGAAGCGCGACGATGTCGTGATCGTCGATATCAGGGATCCCCGGGAGATCGAGCGCGAGGGCAGGATTCCCGGCGCGTTCTCGTGCACCCGCGGCATGCTGGAGTTCTGGATCGACCCGCAGAGCCCCTACGCCAAGCCGATCTTTCAGCAGGACAAGACGTTCATCTTTCATTGCGCCGGCGGCCTGCGCTCGGCGCTCGCGGCCAAGACCGCACAGGACATGGGTCTGACGCCGGTCGCCCATATCGGCGGCGGCTTCGCGGCGTGGCGCGACGCCGGCGGGCCGGTCGAGGCCTGGGCGCCGAAGAAGAAGGATTGATCGCTGCCCATCCCGCGCGGACTTGACCCGCGTGTCTATCGCTTCGACAAGGTGGATCGCCGGATCTCAAGTCCGGCGATGACGACTGAATGTGAAGTCCGGAGCTCTTGCGCATGACCACCCACGACGACCCTCTCGTCTCCACCGACTGGCTCGCTGCGCATCTGGGCGATCCCAAGGTGAAGGTGCTCGACGCGACCTTCAAGATGCCGGGTGTGCTGCCGCTGCCGAAGGACGATTATCTGAAGGCGCACATCCCCGGCGCCGTGTTCTTCGACGTCGACGAGGTCTCCGACCATTCCAATCCGCTGCCGCACATGTATCCGAGCGCCGAGCAGTTCGGCCGCGACGCGGGCCGGCTCGGCGTCAGCAATGGCGATACGGTCGTGGTCTATGATTCCGGCGGCTGGGTCGCCGCGCCGCGCGCCTGGTGGATGTTCCTGTCATTCGGCCACACGGATGTGCGCGTGCTCGACGGCGGGCTGAAGAAGTGGATGGCGGAGGGGCGCCCGGTCGAGAGCGGACAGGTCACGCCGGCGCTCGGCACGTTCAGCGCGAAGTTCGATGCCGCGCGCGTGCGCCGGATCGAGCAGATGGTTGCCAATCTCGCCGGCAATGCCGAGCAGGTGATCGATGCACGGCAGGCGCCGCGCTTCGCGGGCGAGGTCGCCGAGCCGCGGCCCGGCCTCCGATCCGGCCATATCCCCGGCAGCCGAAATCTGCCTTATGCGGAGCTGTTTGACGCGGCGACCGGCGTGATGAAGCCGCTCGACCGGTTGCGCGAGGCATTCGGCGCCGCTGGCGTCGATCTCGCCAAGCCGATCGTCACCTCCTGCGGCTCCGGGGTGTCGGCGGCGGTGCTGACGCTGGCGCTCTATCGTCTCGGCATCCGCGACACCGCGCTCTACGACGGCTCGTGGTCGGAGTGGGGCATCGAGAACGGTCCGCCGGTTGCGACGGGGCCGGCCTGATCGGCTGGCTCCGCCTATCGCGTGCGCGGCCCGGCAGCCTGCTGGCCGACCGCCTGCGGTTGACCAAACGGCTGCTGTCCGAATGGATCGGGGAAGGCAGTCTGTTGCTGCTGGGCGGCCGCGGCTTGCCGAGCCGACCGGAGCCGCTGGGCGATGCGCCGCTGCTTGGCGCGGCGCGCAGCGATCTGCTTCTCCCGGGCCTGGCGCTTCTTGAGGATGCTCCGGCGCAACTGAACGCTCGCGACCTTCACCGAGGCACGATGCTCGCTGGCGGCGGGCCGCTCCTGATGAGCCGGCTGTTCGGCCAGCGCGGCGAGCTTGGCCGCGATCGGATCGAGCACCGCCGGAACGGGCGCGAGCGCGGTTGAAGCGGCGGCTGCGGTCGTCATCATCGGATCGGCGCTGGCGATGACCTGAGGAACTGGCGGCGGTGGTGCGACCACGGCGGCCGCCGTTTCGCTCGACGCCCGCGGCGGGGCCGGCGCTGCAGTCTCGGGCGAGCTGTCCATGCTCGGCCTGTCGGACGCTTTTTCGACCGGAGCGACGATCGAAGCGGTCGTGTCCGGAATGGGGCGCTCCGGCTTGGTGCTCTCGATCCGGTCGTTCGTCGCGGACGCGGTCGCGACAATGGCGGAGGTGCGGGACGTGTCGACCGTTTCCGCGGGCAGCGAGGGCGTCGGCACGTCGGTGGCCACCGCAACGGGTGTCACTTCGGGCGCTTCTGTGAGCGGCGCCGCCGTCGACGGCGCGCTCGGCTGTTCGGACGTTGCCGGGGCAGCATCGGCCACGACCGGCGGCGGCGTCACCGGCGGTGTCGGAATCGAATCCACCCGCAGCACTGCGAGCACCGGCGTGGGCTCGGCCGGCGGTAGGAACGTCGTGAAGCCCGACGCCTGAGTCGTGCGCCAGGACGCGTTGCTGGCGAACTGCTCGTGGGCGGCGCGCAACAGGGCCGCGGCGCCCATGCCGAAGATGGTGAGAGAGATGGAACAGACGATCGCGGCGACCAGAAAACGAAAGCCGGGAAGCATTGACGGTAACTCTCGCCACGGCAGCGGGGACTGCCGAGACATTCGAGCCAGTAGGGAACGCGGTGATCACAGGGAATAGCCGCGTTCGCGACGAGGCCGGCTTCTGCCGTGCATCGCGAATCAGGCTCAGGTCAGAATACCGGAAGTGTTCCCGCCCGCTCGGCAAATCACGGCATCGATAGGGCCTGCGGGGGCTTCGCCGCACTTTTTCGGCGGCGTGAGACTTCCGTGCAACGACGCAGACATGATCACAAATTGCCGAAGTCGGGCCGCTCTGGCCGGAATTGTCTTGAATGCGCCGCTATCTTCGGCCATCTGGCACAGCAAAGGTCCCAATCGGCGGCTTGGGGATACTGCAAGGGCGATGATGATCAGACAAATCCTGACGGTTTGCGCGGTCGCGGCAGCGGGCGTGACGGCAACTTCGTTTGCCGAGGCACAGCAGGTCTATCAGACCGCGCCTGGAGCGTATTCACCGGCGCCGACGCCTTACCCGGCCGACGCGCGCGGGCAGGGGCAGGATTTTGACGCGCTCGACGATGAGGATGCGCCCGGCAATTCCGCGGCGTTGCCGCCGCCCGGCCCGGTGATCTCGCCGGACGATCCGCGCTACGGTCGTCCAGCCAATGCGCCGGTTTATGGTGCTGCGGCTCCGACCGGTCCCATCCTTTCTCCCGACGATCCCCGATACGGACGTCCGGCCGGTGCGACGGTCTATGGGGCCGCTCCGACCGGCCCGGTGATGTCCCCGGACGATCCGCGGTATGGCCGCCCGGCTGGTCCGCCCCCGGTGATCTATGGTGATCGTCCCGCCTCCAGCCAACAGGCCTATGGTGGCGCTTATGGCAACAGCGCTCCCGGTGGCGACGCAGGCGCGCCGCGGCCGCCCGGCGCCGTCGGTGGCGCTCCCGCCGTCGCGGGCGCGGCGCAGGCCCCGTCCGCCGGGGATCGTCCGATGACGGTAGCAGCTCTGCCGCCTGAGGAACAACCCGATGCGGCGCCGGCGCCGCTGCCGGCGAACCTGCGCCGCCAGGAGGTCGACTTCGTCACCAAGGAGCCGCCGGGAACGATCGTCGTCGATACGCCCAACACCTACCTCTATCTGGTGCTCGGCAACGGCCGGGCGATGCGCTACGGCGTCCGCGTCGGCCGCGAAGGCTTCACCTGGACCGGCGTGCAGAAGATCACCAAGAAGACCGAGTGGCCGGACTGGTATCCGCCGAGCGAGATGATCGAGCGGCAGCCCTATCTGCCGCGCTTCATGGCCGGCGGGCCGGGCAATCCGCTCGGTGCCCGCGCGATGTATCTCGGCTCGACCGTGTACCGCATCCACGGCACCAACCAGCCGTCGACGATCGGCAAGTTCGTGTCCTCCGGCTGCATCGGCATGCTGAACGACGACGTCGCCGACCTGTTCGACCGGGTCAAGGTCGGCACCCGCGTGGTCGTGATGCCGGGCGGTGCGCCTCCGGGTTCCGGCAAGAACATGGCTGCTGCCGCGGCCTCTCCGGCTCCGGCGCCCGTCCAGGCCCAGGCGACTGTGCCGGCGGCTGGCCAGCCCGCCAACATGCAGCCGCTGCCGCCGCCGGTGACGATCCGCTGAGGCGGGCGTGGTGCGCGCTGATTACGTTGAAAACACCCTCCTCGCGGAGGGTGTTTTGCTGTGAGGGCCGCGCTCGCCTGCTTCAAGCCAGCCGGCGCGGCGGCTCGGCTCCTGCGAGCCAAGTGGCGATACAATCGACCATCTGGCCGTAATGGGCGCGAAAACTCTCCTCGGTGACGTAGCCGAGATGCGGCGTGAGCACGACATTGCCGAGCCGGCGCAGCGGATGGGCGACGGGCAGCGGTTCCACCGAGAACACGTCAAGGCCGGCGCCGGCGATGCGCTTGTCGCGCAGCGCCTGCAGCAGTGCGGCCTCGTCGACGATCGGCGCGCGCGAGGTGTTGACGAGATAGGCGGTGGCCTTCATGCGCGCGATGTCGGCCGCGCCCACCAGCCCGCGTGAGCGGTCGCTGAGCACGACGTGGACGGTGATGACGTCGGCGGCGGTGAACAGCTCCTCCTTGGTCGCGTAGCCTACTCCTGCCGCCTTGCAGCGTTCGGGGGTCAGGTTGGGGCTCCAGGCGATCACGTTCATGCCGAACGCCTTGCCGAGCTCTGCGACCTTGGTGCCGAGCTTGCCCAGCCCGATCACGCCCAGCGTCTTGCCCTCGATCTCCACGCCGCCCAGCGTCTGCCAGGGCTGCCCGGCATGCATGAGAGCATTCTCCTGGCCGATCCTGCGGGTCAGCTCCAGGATCAGGCCCATGGTGAGCGCTGCGGTGGGGTCACGGCCATATTGCGTGCCGCAGACCATGATGCCGCGCGCCTTGGCGGCCTCCAGGTCGATGGCGGCGTTGCGCATGCCGGAGGTGATCAGGAGCTTCAGCTTCGGCAACCGCTCGATCAGGGAGCGCGGCAATGGCGTCCGCTCGCGCATCGCACAGATGATGTCGGCATCGGTGAGCGCGCCGGCGGCCGCTTCCTCGTTGCCGAACGGCTGTGTGAAAGCCGTCACATCCACTCTGTCGGCCAGCCGGGGCCAGTCGGCCAATGAGAGGGCCGTATCGTAATAGTCGTCGAGGATCGCACAGCGCAGCCGTGTCATCGGCAGGGTCCATTCATCGGGGGACGGCGGCAATGGTGAATGCCGTCAGGAATGGAGCCATGCTTGCGCGCAACGCGGTGGTTGCGCAAGGCATCGTCACGCTCTCACGCGGAACCAGGAGACATCAGTCGAGGCGGGTCTTCAGCCTGAACGCGGCGTCATGGCCGTACTTGGCGCGCCAGGCGGGGCCGGGGCCGCGCATGTAGTGCAATTCTGGCCGGTACGGGTTGAAGGCGCGCGCGACGAATTCGCGCCAGAAGCCGCGGATGTCGTCCGCGATCCCAGATCGGTCTTTGCGGTGTGCCGCCGGAGCGGGCAGGGAGGCTGAGGTGAAGGCTGCCATGACGGGCTCTCGCTGTTGTCGGTCGCGGCTTTTGCCGCTTGGGCGCGCGGGGTCTTGCGGGCCGAGACCGAGTGTCCCGCCGAATTAATTAAAAGATGGTTGCAATTGTCGTGATCCGCCACACACAAGGTGATGGACCCGTATTCGTCCGTGGGCGGCAGGCCGGGCCGGCGCAGGAACGACCGTGATTCTCCCGGCATTTGTTCCCGCCGAGACCGGCTCGCCGGTTGCCCTTTGGGGACCGCGCGGTTACATCAGCGGCAACCATTTTCCGAAAATTCCGGCAGGCTTCAAGGGACACGCGATGGCGCGCCAGTTCGTCTATTTCATGCAGGGTCTGTCCAAGACCTACCCGACCCGCAAGGTGCTCGATAACATTCACCTGTCGTTCTATCCGGACGCCAAGATCGGCGTGCTCGGTGTCAACGGCTCGGGCAAGTCGACCCTGCTCAAGATCATGGCCGGTATCGACAAGGACTATACCGGCGAGGCCTGGGTGGCCGAGGGTGCCCGCGTCGGCTATCTCGAGCAGGAGCCGCAGCTCGATCCGAAGCTCACAGTGCGCGAGAACGTCATGCTCGGCGTCGGCAAGCAGAAGGCGATCCTCGATCGCTACAACGAGCTGGCGATGAACTACTCGGAAGAGACCGCCGACGAGATGACCAAGCTGCAGGACGAGATCGAGGCGCAGGGCCTTTGGGATCTCGACAGCAAGGTCGACCAGGCGATGGATGCGCTGCGCTGTCCGCCCGACGATGCCGACGTCACCAAGCTGTCCGGTGGTGAGCGCCGCCGCGTCGCGTTGTGCAAGCTGCTGCTCGACCAGCCCGAGCTGTTGCTGCTGGACGAGCCGACCAACCATCTCGACGCCGAATCGGTGTCCTGGCTCGAAGGTCACCTGCGCAATTATCCGGGCGCGATCCTGATCGTGACCCACGATCGCTACTTCCTCGACAACGTCACCAGCTGGATCCTGGAGCTCGATCGCGGCAAGGGCATCCCCTACGAGGGCAATTATTCCTCCTGGCTGCAGCAGAAGCAGAAGCGGCTGGAGCAGGAGGGCCGCGAGGATGCCGCGCATCAGCGCACTTTGGCGCGCGAGCAGGAGTGGATCGCGGCCTCGCCGAAGGCCCGCCAGGCCAAGTCCAAGGCGCGCTACCAGCGCTATGAGGAGCTGCTCAAGAAGGCCAGCGAGAAGCAGACCCAGACCGCCCAGATCATCATTCCGGTCGCCGAGCGGCTCGGCCAGAACGTCGTCGATTTCGACGGATTGTCCAAGAGCTTCGGCGACCGCCTGCTGATCGACAATCTCACCTTCAAGTTGCCGCCGGGCGGCATCGTCGGCGTGATCGGTCCGAACGGCGCCGGCAAGACCACACTGTTCCGCATGATCACCGGGCAGGAAAAGCCGGACGCTGGCACCATCACCATCGGTGAGACCGTGCATCTCGGCTATGTCGACCAGTCGCGCGACGCGCTCGATGGCAACAAGACCGTGTGGGAGGAGATCTCCGGCGGCAACGAGCTGATCCTGCTCGGCAAGAAGGAAGTGAACTCGCGCGGCTATTGCTCGGCGTTCAACTTCAAGGGCGCCGACCAGCAGAAGAAGGTCGGGGCGCTGTCCGGCGGCGAGCGCAATCGCGTGCATCTCGCCAAGATGTTGAAGTCGGGCGCCAACGTGCTGCTGCTCGACGAGCCGACCAACGATCTCGACGTCGACACCCTGCGTGCGCTCGAAGAGGCGCTGGAGGATTTCGCCGGCTGCGCCGTCATCATCAGCCACGATCGCTGGTTCCTCGACCGCATCGCGACCCACATGCTGGCCTTCGAGGGCGACAGCCATGTCGAATGGTTCGAAGGAAACTTCCAGGACTACGAGAAGGACAAGATGCGCCGGCTCGGCCAGGACAGCGTGATTCCGCACCGGGTCAAGTACAAGAAGCTGACGCGCTGATCCCTGATCTCGCGAGGCGCGACGCGGTCTCTGTTCCGAGACAAAGCGTCGCGCCCCGGCTGCGGCCAGTTGTCGCTTTTCCGCGTGCTGCGATTGCGTAGATACATGATCCGCAATCCCTCCCAGCCGCGAGATTCTTCACATGTCTTCCTCCGACGCGACCCTGTCCTCCAAGGGCGGAGCGCTGCGCCCCATTCCCATGCTGATCTTCGGCTCGCGCTGGCTGCAGCTGCCGCTCTATGTCGGGCTGATCATC
>BFBZ01001525.1_pt1 | contig 15201 bp, 13 predicted proteins | sample 1888401 | NCBI WGS metagenome assembly BFBZ01 (sample SAMD00112614, study PRJDB3348) | symbiont metagenome | host: Chara braunii | reverse complement strand
CCTCCGAAATATCGGAAATGACGCAGAAGCCGATACCTGAGGGCAGCCGCCGCTTGATGATGCGAACCCAGCGATCATCGGCGAGATGTTCCGTCATCTCGAAACGCTCGCGCCAGTGCGAGGCAATGCGCTGCGAAATCCAATCGTCGCGATTGGCGGAGGACTTGCCCTGATTTCCGCGATGCCGCATGCCGGTGTCGAAGACGGCACCCAGAAAATCGCGCAGCCGCGTCAAGGGTTGCAGGAAATCCGGCTTGATTGGAAAGAAATTGAGAAGCTGACGGCTGGCAAACAGTACCAGGTCGTTCTTGTCGTAGGCGAAGAAAGCGCTGGAAAGTCCATCGCAGAGAGCGTCGAAGAACATGGACTGCAGATTGCCGCCGGAAGACGCATCTTCCGTCATCATTGCCAAACCTGCCTTGTCAGTTCCGGCAGTCATTCGTCCGATTCCTACACTCAAACAGTTTCACAGCATGAAAAATCGACAGGGCGGCGTTCGCTCTGCAAGGCAAATTGATGAAAGATCATGCTGGCCTGGGCGCTTGAAGCAGATGGAACCTGGCTCATGGAAGTTGACGGCCACCAACCTGCCATCAAGAGCCCTCAGCGTGCACGAGGCGCGCCACCTGCAGTCATTTCAAGTCCTGTCCCGCAACCTGTCATCATTCCCTTAAACATTGATTAAATTTCTTAACAAAGCCCTCGATGGAAACAGGTGGATGGAGATAGGCGGACAGCCTTTCCTCTTCCCACGCCGCCACGAATCCACGAGAATGACGCCATGGCTATCAAGCAACTCTCCGAAACACTGATCAACCAGATTGCCGCCGGCGAAGTCATTGAGCGTCCGGCGAGCGCTGCCAAGGAATTGATCGAGAATGCGCTCGATGCCGGCGCAACGCGCATCGAAATCGCGACGGCCGGTGGCGGCAAGGCGCTGCTGCGGGTGACCGACAACGGATCTGGCATGGATGAGGCGGATCTCGAACTCGCAGTCAGGCGCCACTGCACCTCGAAGATTTCCGACGGGCTGGACGATATCCGCACTCTCGGCTTCCGCGGCGAGGCCCTGCCCTCCATCGGCTCCGTGGCAAGGCTGTCGATCGCCAGCCGCAGGACGGGCACGGCTGGCGGTGCGGAGATCGCGGTTGCTGGCGGCAAGGTGCTGCACTTGCGCCCGGCCGCCGCCAATCCCGGCACGATCGTCGAGGTGCGCGACCTGTTCTTCGCCACGCCCGCGCGCTTGAAATTCATGAAGACGGAGAAGGCTGAGGCAGCGGCGATCACCGAAGTCGTCAAGCGAATGGCGATCGCCTTTCCACATGTGCGCTTCGTGCTATCGGGAAGTGACCGCTCGACGCTCGAATTCCCCGCGACCGGCGATGATAATCTCGCCCGCATGGCGCAGATTCTCGGCAGCGACTTCAAGGATAATGCCATCGCTCTCGACGCGATACGCGAGGAGGTAAGCCTTACCGGCTTCGCAGGGGTGCCGACCTTCAATCGCGGCAACTCGGCGCATCAATATGCCTTCGTCAACGGCAGACCGGTGCAGGACAAGCAGATCCTGTCGGCGATCCGCGGCGCCTACGCCGAAACCATTCCTTCCGGCCGCTATCCTGTTGCCGTGCTCTCCCTCACGCTTGATCCGGCGCTGGTTGACGTCAACGTGCATCCGGCCAAATCCGATGTGCGCTTTCGCGATCCCGGCCTCGTGCGCGGCCTGATCGTCGGCTCTGTACGCGAGGCGCTGGCGCGGGAGGGCGATCGTGCCGCGACCACCGGCGCAGATGGCATGCTGCGCGCCTTCACCGCCGGCCGCTCCGGTTTCCAGTCCGGCTGGCGCCCCTCGCCTGCACCCACGCCATGGACACGCGAAGCATCGCCATCTCGGCCGTTTGAAACGACCGGCGCATCCGCGGGATATGGCTTCAGGGAAAGACCGCAAGCGAGTTTCGACGGACTTGCAATGCCCGCCGCCCGCGCTGAAGTCACGCCGCCGCTGGAACCGGTTCGCACCGAAGAACCGTCCCGTTTCCCGCTGGGTGCGGCACGAGCCCAGCTGCACGAAAACTACATCGTCGCCCAGACCGACAGCGGCCTCGTTATCGTCGATCAGCATGCGGCGCATGAGCGGCTGGTGTTCGAAGCGATGCGCAAGGCCTTGCATTCGAAACGACTGTCCTCGCAGGTCCTGCTGATCCCCGAAATTGTCGATCTGCCCGAAGAGGATTGCGACCGGCTGATGGCATTCGCCGAAGAGCTTGGCGAACTCGGCCTCGCTGTCGAGCGCTTCGGCCCCGGCGCTATCGCCGTGCGCGAAACGCCGGCCATGCTCGGCGAGGTCGATGCGCAGGGACTGATCCGGCAATTGGCCGATGAGATTGCTGAATGGGATACCGCCTCCGGGCTTGCCGCCAAGCTAGAATATGTGGCCGCGACCATGGCCTGCCATGGTTCGGTGCGCTCGGGGCGGCGGCTGCGGCCGGAAGAGATGAACGCATTGCTGCGCCAGATGGAGGCGACGCCGGGCTCGGGCCAGTGCAATCACGGTCGGCCGACCTATATAGAGCTGAAACTCTCGGACATCGAACGGCTGTTCGGGCGGAGCTGAGAACAGCCGGCTTCGGAAAGGGCTGGAAAAATCCCGTCCGTCGCGGTATGGCAAACGGATGACAGAGATCAAGGACGGCATCAGATGAATCTTTTTGAGGGACATGGAAACCGCGAGGCGAAAGTTCGCTATCTCGACGGCGATTTCCAGATCCTGATGCCGGGCTCGCATGTCATTTGCGCCATGACCGGCCAGCGTATCGCGCTCGATGAACTGCGCTACTGGAGCGTCGCCCGGCAGGAGCCCTATGCCGACGTGATGTCCTCACTGGAGGCCGAAAAGCGGGCCGGCGCACTCCCTAATCAGAAACGCTGATTTCTCACACGACCACTTAAGTCCATATCGTGCGGCAGCGGCATTCTAACCAGCCTTGTCGCCACGACCTTCCCGCAAGCGCCGCTCGCGAGCTGCCGCTATAGCTCTATCGATGATCAGGCTCGGTGCATTCGGATCCTCGAAGACCATATCGATCTCGATCACCCTGCAGCGCCTCAGCAATTCGTCGGCGCGGCCGTGATGACCGATCAGGCGAACGTAATCCTTCGACGTCGTGACGATCTCCAGACCTTCGCGCGATGCGATGTCGAGAATATCTGAAACCTCATCGTCACCCGGGTGCTCGTGATCGCCGAAGGTGCGCGTGACCGCGATATTCGCCCCGAGCGTCTCGACCGTACGGAAGAATTTGCCGGGGTCGGCGATACCGGCAAAGGCAAGCACCTTGCGGCCGCGCAGATCCTCCTGCCCGCGCACCTTGACGGAGGCGGCGAAGAAAGGCTTGCCAGCCCTTGCCGCAAGCCGCACGACACGATCGGCGGCGACACCCTCGCCAACTTTCAGCAGGCCGGAGGCATACAGAAGCTGGGTGCGCAGCGGCGCCCGCACCGGACCGCCGGGAACGAGATGGCCGTTGCCGATGCCCCTGCCGGCATCGATCACCACCAGGGCATAGTCGATGGCAAGATGCGCGCTCTGGAAGCCGTCATCCATGATGATGAGATCGGCGCCCTCGCGCACCAGCCGTTCAGCCCCTTCCGCACGACGACGCGCGATGACCGTCAGCGCCTCACGGGCGAGGAGCAGCGGCTCATCGCCGACGGCGGTGGCGTGATGATGTTCGGGATCGACCACCGTAGTAACATCGAGCGAGCCACCATAACCGCGGCTGAGGAACCCCGGTGTCAGACCCCTGGCCTTTGCAGCCTGGGCAAGAGCGAGCGCGGTTGGCGTCTTGCCGGCCCCGCCGACGGTGAAATTGCCGACGCAGATAACCGGCACCGGCACGGATGCGCGCTTGCCATTCACCATGCGGTGTCCGGCAATGCGGCCATACAGAAATGAGAAAGGTGAGAGCCCCCAGGCACGCCAATCCGGTTTTCGCCACCAGAAAGGTGGTGCTTCCGATACCATGTGTCTAATCCAGCCTCGCGCCTGCGACTTCAGCAAAGCGGAAAGAAAGGGCAGATCGGGCGAAAATGCAAGCCTTTGCCAAGATCACGCCGATTGCGCAACCGGCATGAGCAGGCTCTCGAGTTCGGTGATGTTGTCGAGGCAATAGTCGGATGCGGCGGTCAGCGTCTCGCGCGAGCCCGTCCCCGTCAGCACACCAACCGTCAGGCCAACGCCGGCATTGCGCCCCATGTGCAGATCGTGGTTGTTGTCCCCGACGACGGCGACCTGGGCTGGCGAAAGACCGGTGGCCGCATAGAAACCGAGCACCATGCCAGGCTCGGGCTTGATGCCGAAGCCGCTGTCATAGCCGGCGATATAATCGAGATAGTCGATAAAGCCGAAGCGGTGAGCTGTCTGGCGGATAGAGCGTTCGTTGTCACTTGAGGCGACGCCTAGCTTGTAGCCCCGCTCATGCAGCCGCCGAAAGAAGCCGGCGAGATCGGTAACGGGCGACGAAAAATCGGCTGCATGTGCGAAGAGTGCGTCGAGCTTCTCGATCAGTTCCGACACATTCACTTTCGAGCCGGCCGCCACTAGACCTTCGGAAATCTGCCGCGTGTTGCCGGCGGCAAGCAGACTATCGGGAACGATGTGGCCGGTGATCGGGTCCATGCCGCAGGCGGAAAGCAGGTGATCGGCAAGAATGGGATCGCCTTCAGCGGCAATTCTGGCAAGCTCGCGATTGACCGGCAGCCAGCTTGCATCATAGTCGAGCAGCGTGCCGTCCTTATCGAAAAGAATGCCCGCAATCGCTCCCAGCTTGACCGCCGCCATGCCTTTCCTTCCTAACCGTTCGCCATCGTCTTCGGCAGCAGCCGCGCCTTCACGGAAAGCGGATTGATATAGGGCTCAAGCCCCTTGACCGTTGCTGCCAGTGCGCCACGCATCTCATGCACGGCAACGAAACCGGCATCGATCATGTTGCGACGTGCCGCGTCGTTGGTCAGCAAATAATGCACGCCCCGCGCCAGCATCTCGGTGTCACGCACCATGCGGGCACTGCCGCGGCGGGCCAGCACCTGATAGGCATCGCGGAAATTCTGCACATGGCCGCCGGTCAGGATCGCGCAGCCGAGCATGGCCGGCTCCAGCGGATTCTGGCCGCCTTCGTTGAACAGCGATTTGCCCATGAAAGCGACTTCGGTCATGCGCAGATAAAGCCCCATCTCGCCGATCGTATCGCCGAGGAAGACATCGACATCGGGGGACAGGATATCGTTGCGGGTGCGGCGCGCCACTTTCAAGCCCTGCTCGACGAGCATCGCCTCGATCGCATCACAGCGTTCCGGATGGCGCGGCACGAGGATGGTCAGCTGGCCATTATGCTCTTTCAGCATCGTGTGGACCGAGGCTGCGGCACCCTCTTCACCTTCGAAGGTCGAGACGGCTGCCCAGGTCTTGCGATCGCCGATCTGCTTCATGTAGCCGGCAAGCGTCGGAGCGTCGTAGGACGGCGCGTCGGTATCCACCTTGAGGTTGCCCGATTTTATGACCTGCACGGCGCCGAGATCGCGGAAGCGCTCGGCATCGAGATCGGACTGGGCAACGACCAAGGCAAGGTTTTCGAACAGCGCTTCGGCAAGCGACGGATGCTTGCTCCAGCGAGCATAGGAGCGATCCGATATGCGCGCATTGACGAGAATTTGCGGAATGCGGCGGCGGCCCAGCTCGGTGACGGTCGTCGGCCAGATCTCGGATTCGGCGAAAATCGCACAATCGGGCTGCCAATAGTCGAGGAAACGCCGGATGGCGGGCCTCAGATCGAGAGGCACATATTGATGGATGACCTCATCGCCGAGGCGCTCATGCGCCACCTTGGCCGAGGTGATCGTGCCTGTCGTCAGAATGACGTGAATATCGCGGCGGCGAATTTCGCGGATCAACGGAATGACCGCCGAGGTCTCGCCAACGCTTGCGGCATGGAACCAGATCAACGGTCCCTGCGGACGATTGGCACTGGCATAGCCGGAGCGCTCCAGCTTGCGCGCACTATCTTCCTTGCCCTTCGCCGCACGGACCGCGAGATACGGTCCGACGAGCGGATAGACGGCGATCCCACCAAAACGATAGGCGCTCAAGGCAAGACGCGCCCTGAGGCTGCTCATCTCGATCGACTCCTATCCCAGCTGATCATCATCGATGCCAAATCCCGATTATCAAACGGCCGAATAAACGGCCGATTTTTCGTTCTTATTGTGTCAAAGATACTGCTTCATAGCCGGATTAAAAGCGATAACGCCTCTCCGGACGAAAATATCAAATGCAAATTTCGGTATTAGACGGCCTCAAGACGCCGCTTTTTCCTGCGGGTCGAGCAAGCGATGCAGGTGAACGATGAAATAACGCATGTGAGCGTTGTCGACAGTCTGCTGCGCCTTGGACTTCCATGCCGTCAATGCGCTCGCATAATCGGGATACATGCCGACGATATCGAGTTCATTGAGGTTGCGGAACTGAACTTCTTCGAGGTGTTCCAATTCACCGCCGAAAACTAGGTGCAGGAGCTGCTTTTTGTCGCTTGTATTGGTCATTTTCGTCTCTTTCTGCTGTCGTCCCCCTCGGCTCTTCATCTGCGGGATTTTGACCCAAAGGTCAACCGTCTCGTCGGTGTGAAAGCTGGCGGAGAAATTCGGGAAGCTGCGAGGCCGGCGCGCCGCATAGTTCTTCATGCGATACCTCGGCACGGTTGTAGCGCAATGCATTGCCCGAGAGATCGACAAGCGCGCCGCCCGCCCGCTCCAGAATGAGATCGGCGGCGGCCAGATCCCAGTCATGCGAATTGCGCTTGACGATCGTCCCTTCCAGGCGGCCATCCGCCACCATGGCAAGGCGGTAGGCCAGCGAGGGAATGTGCTTCACCCTTTCGACCGTCTTGCGGAAGTCCGGGTCAAAACCCTTGAGCATGTCTTCACCGGTCGCCAGCCGATGAGGATCGTCGCCAACCCTGTTCGAAACATGGATCGGCTCGCCGTTCTTCAACGCCTTACCGCCGGCACTCGCCACGAACAGCTCGTCCAGGGAAGGCGCGTAGAGAACTCCTGCGACCGGACGTCCATCGGTGACGACGGCAACGCTCACGCACCACAGGTCCGATCCGGCGAGGAAACCCCTGGTGCCATCGATCGGGTCGACGACGAAGACGGTTGGATGCGACAGCCGGTCGGCGTCGTCATCGGTCTCCTCGGAAAGCCAGCCATAGTCGGGCCTTGCGGAGCGCAGGATGGCGGAAAGGCTTTCATTGGCGGCATAATCGGCCGCGCTTACGGGAGATTGGCCGTTGTTCTTCCACCAGACCTCCGGCGATTGCCGGAAGAAGCCGAGAGCGATCCTGCCAGCCTCTCGCGCGGCCTCGACAATGAGGTCCACATCGCTCGGCTGGCCAGCCTTCTGGCTATCGATCATTCACAAATTCCAATCTTCGCTTGCGCCTCAACGTCCGGCCAGCGTCATGCCCTCGATGGCAATCGTCGGAGCGGCGACGCCGAAATCGCGGTCGATATCGTTGGCCGGCGTCACGCGCATGAACATGTCCTTGAGGTTGGAGGCAATCGTCACCTCCGACACCGCGAAGGTCAACTCGCCATTTTCGATCCAGAAGCCGGTGGCGCCGCGGCTGTATTCGCCGGTGATCATGTTGACGCCCTGGCCAATGAGTTCAGTCACGTAGAAGCCAGTGCCAACGCTGCGGATCAGCTCTTCGGCCGAAATATCACCCGGCTCCAGCGCCAGATTGGTCGAGGATGGCGATACGGCCGTGCCGCCGCGCACGCCGCGACCGTTGGTCTTGAGACCGCCGCCGATTTCGCGGGCTGCGGAGGTCGAGAGGAACCATGAATTCAGCACGCCGTCCTCGATCATGACCAGCCGCTTGCCGGAAACGCCTTCGCCGTCAAAGGGCCGCGAGGCGGGGCCGCGCACGATCAGCGGATCGTCGGTGATCGAAAGCCCGGCCTTCAGTACCTGCTGTCCCATCTTGTCGCGCAGGAAACTGGTCTTGCGGGCGACGGAGGCACCATTGATCGCGCCGGCGATATGGCCAACGAAACCGCGCGACACGCGCGGATCGAAGACGACGGTGACGTTCTTGTCCGTCGGAACCTGGCGGGGATTGATGCGCTTGACGACCCGCTCGCCGGCTCGACGGCCGATCTCTTCGGCCGTGTCCAGCTCGTTGAAATAGAGGCGGCTGTCGAAATCATAGTCGCGCTCCATGCCCGTGCCTTCGCCGGCGATGACGCTGACCGAACGTCCGAAGCGCGAGCCCATATAGTGGCCGGCAAAGCCATGCGAGGTGACCAGAACCAGGCCACCCATGCCGGCGGAGGCGGAGGCGCCCACGGAATTGCTGACGCCTGGAACGGCGAGTGCCGCAGCTTCGGTCGCAAGTGCTGCTTCCCGCAGCTCGGTGGAGGATACCTCTGTCGGATCGAAGAGCTCTAGATCGGGATAGGTCTTGGCGATATCCGTCTCGTCCGCCAGGCAGGCGAATGGATCTTCGGGCGACACCTTGGCCATCGCCACAGCGCGCTCGGCAAGTGCCTGCAGATCAAAACCGGGATTGGCGGAAACGCTGGCGACACGGTTGCCGACGAAAACCCTCAGCGAGAAATCATCGCTCTCGGAGGATTCGGTGCCCTCGACCTTGCCGAGGCGAACGCCGACGGACTGGGCGCGCGAACGCACGACGACGGCATCGGCGGCATCCGCACCGACTTTCCGGGCGAGGTCGATCAACTGGCTTGCACGGGAAAGCAGAGTGGCGGAATCGATTTCAGAGGTCATGATTTGGCCTTTCCTTCGCGTTCCATTTATTGTGCACTACATAAAGCATCAAGGGCGGCCACGCCGATTCTTGTTCTAATCCCTTCACGCATGGTTGTTTATGATGACCACGCGTCGCAAGACCGCCTGCCCCATGGAAAGAAACAGACGATGTCCGCCCCCAATAGTCTCTTCACCGAAACACTGATGCTGCTCGGAGGCACCGTCGTCACGGCGCCGATCTTCAAGAAATTGGGGCTGGGCACCGTGCTCGGCTATCTGGCAGCCGGGGTGGTGATCGGCCCGGTCCTGCACGGTATCGGCGATAGCGAAGCCGTGCTTGCGGTGGCGGAACTGGGCGTCGTCTTCCTGCTGTTCATCATCGGTCTGGAACTGAAGCCATCGCGGCTTTGGCAGATGCGGCGCGATATTTTCGGCCTTGGCTCCGCGCAGGTGATCTTCAGCGGACTGGCGCTGATGCTTGCCGCCTATCTCGCCAATATTGCCGGCTGGAAGGGCAGCATCATTATCGGCTTCGGCCTGGCGCTCTCCTCAACGGCCTTTGCAATGCAGATCCTCGAGCAGCAGGGCGACGTCAATACCAAGTATGGCCAGCGCTCCTTCTCCATGCTGCTGCTGCAAGATCTCGCGATCGTGCCGCTGCTGGCGCTGGTCACCGTGCTCGACGGGCCCAAGGAGGCCACCAACCCCCTGCCCGGTCTTGCCATTGCCGTTGGCGCAGTGGCGGCGATGATCATTGCCGGCCGCTACCTGCTGACGCCGCTTTTCCAGGTGATCGCCCGCACCGGCGCGCGCGAGGCGATGATCGCCGCAGCCCTCTTCGTGGTCATGGGGTCGGCGACCCTGATGCAGCTGGCCGGCCTCTCCATGGCGATGGGCGCATTCCTTTCCGGCGTGATGCTGGCCGAATCCTCCTACCGTCATGAGCTGGAAGCCGATATCGAACCGTTCCGCGGCGTGCTGCTCGCCATTTTCTTCATCGCCGTCGGTCTGTCGCTGAAACTCGACGTGATCCTCGACAATTGGGTGTTGATCCTGCTTGCCGTCCCGGTCGTCATGATCATCAAGGCAATCGTCATCTACACGCTCTGCCGCGTGACGGGCTCACCCCATAACGACGCCGTCCGCATCGCCGGCCTGCTGCCGCAAGGCGGTGAATTCGGCTTCGTGCTGTTCAGCGCGGCCAGCGCCAGCGGCGGCCTGTTCTCGGCCAACACGGCCTCGATGCTCATCGCCATCGTCACGCTCACCATGGCGCTGACACCACTGACGTCAGCGCTTTCGAAGCGGCTGATGAAAGGGGATACGCATGAGGAGCTGGATGAGGATTTCGAAGGCGCCGGCTCCGAAGTGTTGATGATCGGCTTTTCGCGTTTCGGTCAGATCGCCGCGCAGATCCTGCTTGCCAGCGGCCGGGATGTCACCGTCATCGACTTCTCCGCCGATCGTATCCGACAGGCATCGAGCTTCGGCTTCCGCATCTACTTCGGTGACGGCACCCGCAAGGACGTGCTGCGCTCTGCCGGCATCGACCGCGCCAAGATCGTCGTCGTCAGCACGCATCAGCGCGAGGTGACCGACAGGATCGTCGAACTCGTGCAGACGGACTATCCGCATGCGCGCATCTTCGTGCGCTCCTATGACCGCGTTCATTCGATCGACCTGCGTCGCAAGGGTGTCGATTACGAGCTGCGAGAAACGGTGGAATCCGGTCTTCTCTTCGGCCGCCGCACGCTGGAAGCACTCGGGGTCAGCGAAGCCGAAGCCTATGAGATCGGCGAGGATATCCGCAAGCGCGATGAGCAGCGGCTGGTGTTGCAGGTGAGCGAGGGGCTGCAGGCCGGAACCGACATGCTCTATTCCCGTCCGGTCAAGCCGGAACCGCTGGTCAAGCCCAAGCGTCCGGCCGAAACATACAGCGACGCCGACGATCTCGTCGCCCTGCCGCAAGAGGAGCCGGAGCGGGCATAAGGCAGCTCACTGGTGCCATCGCAGACGGAAAGCGCCGTTTACTTTGCGGAGTAGCTTTAAGCATTTCCAGTAAAAGTGCGCAGCGGTTTTCCGTCCGGAAATGCGTAAAAACAAAGAGATAGAGCGCTTTCGCGATTCGAAGAGAAGCGAAAATGCTCTAGTTCTTCGCCGTCATCACCCGGTCGAGGGCGAATTTCAGCTCGTCCTTGACGCCTGCCGACATAGCGAGAATGTCGCGCGCCTTGAGGAAGTCGAGCACGCCGGTGCGGCCTACGGTTGGCCGTAGAAAGATCTGTGGCGCCTGCAGGCGCAATTTCAGGGCGATGTTCGACTGCATGGTCAGCTGACCGGCACCAAACAGGCTTTCGATGCGGTTGGGAATCTGCCGGCCATTGCCCTCCGGGCCGCCGACCACGTCGATGCCGATGATGATGTCGGCAAGGCCGGCCAGATGCTCATAGGGAACCGGGTTCATGATGCCGCCATCGATCATCACCCGTTCGCCGAGCTTGACCGGCATGAAAACGGCGGGGATGGCGGCGGATGCGGCAAGAACCGGAAAGAGCTCACCCTTTTCGATGACCACCTCGACCTGGTCGTAATAATCCGTCGTCACCACCTTAAACGGTATATGCAGCTCTGAAAAATCTTCGGGGAAGGTGGTCGGCAGGAAAGTGCGCAAGATGCGTTCGAGATTGAACTGGCCGAAGCGGATGCTGCGCATGTTGACCGGCCGCAAGCTCCAGATCTTGTTGAGCACGGCCGGACGGTTGCCGACGGTTGCGAGCGTATGATCGCGGATCTCAGCGCCGCTCATGCCGGCAGCCATGGCGGCACCCATGATCGAGCCGATGGAAGCACCGGCGATCGCAACCGGCCGAATGCCGAGTTCGTCGAGCGCTTCGATGATATGGATATGGGCGAGACCGCGCGCACCGCCGCAACCGAAGGCAACCGCGACGCTCGGCGTGCTGGAGACAGCAAGCGGATAATCACTGCCGACGAAATCAGCGTAGTCGCCCATTTCCTTCTCCCTCTGCCGTCAAGCCGCCTGCGGCTGATAACGGAAGAAATGCATTTTGCTGTCGCCGAAGGTCCGTTCTTCCAGAAACAGGAAATCCGACGCTACGGCAACCGTGACATCCGCCCGCTCTTCGAGGATAGCCAAAGCGCCGGGCACCAGCCAGCCGCCAGCGGCCGCCGCGGCAAAGGCCTTCTCGCCGAGCCCCTTGCCATAGGGTGGGTCGGCAAAGAGAAAATTGAAGGGATCGAGGTTGCCGACGCTACCGAGGTCCGTCGCGTCACGCCTCAGCATGCGCGTGCGGCCATGCAGGCCGAGCGCATCGATGTTTTCCCAAAGCAGGCCACGACCTTCGACGCTGCTTTCAACGAACAACACATGGCGGCAGCCGCGTGATGCTGCCTCCAGGCCAACGGCACCAGTGCCGGCGAAAACATCCATCATCCGCGTGCCGTCCATGGCCTCGGGATAGGCATGACTCAATATGTTGAACAGGCTCTCGCGCGTGCGATCCGCCGTCGGACGAATATCGTTCGACTTCGGTGTTGCAAGCGACCGACCGCGAAACTCACCGCCGACGATCCTCACCGCGCGTCAGCCCTTTCCGCCCCGGGAGCCGCCCCTGCCGGGGCCACCACGACCGGAACCGCCACGCGGCGGACCTCCGGACGGACGACCTGCGCCGCCTGGCTTGCCTGAGAACCCGCGCGAACCGCCGGGCTTGCCGCCAAACGACTTGCCGCCGCCCGGCTTCTTGCCGAAGGGCTTGCCGCCGGGCCGATCACCCGCCGGACGGTCACCCTGCGGGCGATCACCAAAGGCACGGTCGCCACGCGGCGGTCGATCTCCGAAGGGACGATCACCACGCGGGCGCTCGGAGCGCTGCTCGCCATCGAAAGCTCTGGCACGAGGACGCTCATCACCCTCGGCGCGCGGCCGACGTTCGCCATAGGGACGATCGCCACGGGGCTTATCGCCATAGGGCCGATCACCGCGAGGCTTGTCGCCGAAAGGCCGGTCGCCGCGGGGCGGACGATCACCAAACGGCCGTTCGCCGCGAGGACGTTCGGAACGGGCTTCACCATCGAAAGACTTCGCGCGAGGACGGTCACCGCCCTCTGGCCGCGAGCCACGCGGCTTGTCACCATAGGGGCGATCACCACGAGGCTTATCGCCAAAAGAGCGGTCGCCGCGCGGGGGGCGATCGCCGAAAGGCCGATCGCCACGGGGACGGTCGGAGCGCTTGCGATCCGAACCCTGGTCATCGCCACGCCCAGTGCGGGGTGCTTCCTCGCTCGAGCGGATCCATTCGCCATCCGCCTCGGCGACACGGTTGACACGAACGCGCGGGCCTTCGTCAGGGCGGTCAAAGCCGCTGCGCTGCGGGCGCTCCGGCTCACCGCGCCTAATGGCCGTTTTGGTATTCTTGGCCGCCTTCAGCGCTGCCTTTTCGCCAAGCGGACGGGCGCCGGGCGCCATCCAGACATTGGCGTTGCGACGCGCGCCAAGCGGCGGGCGCTTCGGACGATCGTCTTCCTTGTGCCCACTGTCGCGACGGCCTTCATCACGACGGTCGTCACGCTTGGTGTCAAGGCGGCTGAGCGCGCGCTCGCGCTTGTCCTCGGGACGCTCACGGTCACGCTTCGGGCGCACCTCTTTCGTGGCGCGCTGCGGCTTGGCATCCACTTCGTCCTCGGCTGCAACCGCGGAGGTGTTGTAGAGCGGCGCATCGAAATTCGCCTTGGCATCGTCGACCAGACGCGGGCCGAGCTGATCGCGCAGCGTACGTCCGCGCACCTCCACCACCCGGCCTTCCGGCAGGTCGCCGAGCTGGAACGGGCCGTAGGAAATGCGGATCAGACGGTTAACGTCAAGGCCGAGTGCGCCCATGACGTTCTTGATTTCGCGGTTCTTGCCTTCGCGCAGACCCATGGTGATCCAGACGTTGGACCCCTGCGTGCGGTCGAGCGTTGCCTCGATCGAGCCATAGAGCACGCCGTCGACGGCGATGCCTTCCTTCAGCTTGTCGAGCGCATCCTGATCGATTTCGCCATGGGCACGGACGCGGTAGCGGCGCAGCCAGCCCGTTGTCGGCAGCTCCAGAACACGGGCAAGGCCGCCATCATTGGTCAGCAGCAGCAAGCCTTCGGTATTGATGTCGAGGCGGCCGATCGACATGACGCGCGGCAGCTCTTCCGGCAGGTTGTCGAAAACAGTCGGTCGTCCCTCCGGATCGGCATTGGTGGTCACCAGACCGGCGGGCTTATGGTAGAGCCAAAGGCGCGTGCGCTCGATGCCGCGAATCGGAACGCCATCGACCTCGATCTTGTCGGTGAGGGTCACGTTGACCACAGGGGTATCCAGCAGCACGCCATTCAGCGTGACGCGGCCATCCATGATCATGCGCTCGATATCGCGGCGCGAGGCAACGCCGGCGCGCGCCATGACCTTGGAAATGCGTTCGGCCTTTCCGTCTCCGGCTGCGGCTTCACCTGCCGTGCTCGCGGCTGCGGCCTTTGGCGGTTTTGTGCCGCTATCGCGCTTTACGGTCTTCTTGTCGCCAGCAAAGGGTTTCGGCCCAGGCCGCTTGGGCTTGTCATTCATTGTCATTTGTTGTTTGCCTGAATTTTTAAGGCGTGTTCCTATCAGGTCACGCCCCTGCAGTTAAGTGGAAAAACTTGAATGGCGGCTACTAATCATTTCATGGAGCTTGCATTGGCCGAAGCGCGCAGCGCCGGTGAACGTGGCGAAGTGCCGATCGGCGCTGTCCTCGTGCTCGACAACAAGGTCGTCGCCAAGGCCGGCAACCGTACTCGCGAACTCAACGACGTCACCGCGCATGCCGAAATCGTCGCCATCCGCCTGGCCTGCGATGAACTGGGGCAGGAGCGTCTTGCAGGCGCCGATCTCTACGTCACGCTGGAGCCCTGCACCATGTGTGCCGCAGCCATTTCCTTTGCGCGCATTCGCCGCCTCTATTACGGCGCCGAGGATCCGAAGGGCGGCGGCGTCGACAATGGCGTGCGCTTCTATCATCAGCCGACCTGCCATCACGCGCCGGAGGTCTATTCAGGCATCGGGGAAACTGTGTCTGCCGGTATCCTCAGAGATTTCTTTCAACCGAAACGCTCTGAAGACTGAAAAATGTCACAGCTCCGCGCGGCGCTGTGACATTTTAAAATTAGTCAGGAAGTCCGCCGCCTGGCGAACTGCTTATTGGAAGGGCTTCCACCAGCTGCTGTTGCTGGACTGCTGCGCGGCTTCCGCATCCTTCTTGCGCTGCTTTTCCTTCTTCGACTCAGGCGTACCGAGATCGTTGAGGGCAGCCTGGTCGGCGACCTGGCGATACTGCTGCGGCGGG
>BFBZ01001524.1_pt1 | contig 15228 bp, 9 predicted proteins | sample 1888401 | NCBI WGS metagenome assembly BFBZ01 (sample SAMD00112614, study PRJDB3348) | symbiont metagenome | host: Chara braunii | reverse complement strand
CACGCTTTGGCTGTTTCCTGTTCATGGGGCTCGTCGGGATCATCCTGGCAATTCTGGTCAACCTGTTTCTTGCATCGGCGGCTCTTGAGTTCGCGATCTCGCTCATTGGTGTGGCGCTGTTCATCGGCCTGACCGCCTATGATACGCAGCGCATCAGGAACATCTATGTCGAAGGCTTGGGGCAGAGTTTGTTGAAGAAGGCGCTGATCGGAGCCTTGACGCTCTACCTCGACTTCATAAACCTGTTCCTCATGCTGTTGCGATTCACCGGCGAGCGGCGTGATTGATCTGGCGGACGCGGGTTCTGCGTGTGAAACGGGGCGCTACTCGCAGCTTAGCAGCTTATCGGTCCAGCAGTCAGGCGATAGAACGCATTGAGGCCCCTGCGGCGATTGCCAAAGCGGACTTTCCCAAAGCGCATCTGGATGCCCAGCCGATCGATTCTCTGACAGCGATCAAGTGTTCCCGCAGGCAGGGGGCGATGTTTCGATTGGTAGGGATCGAAAATCGAGAATTTCGCGCTCCGCCTGACCAATGTAGCGGATTGCCAGCGGGCGCCATGTCTCCTGATGACGGATCGGCGCCTCAAGGAGATGCGCGATACCAAGACGCGACTTGAGCAAGGCACGGAAGCCACCATACAGCGCCAGCAGGCCTGCATCGGGACGGTCCGGCAACCGGCTCTGCAGAGCCTGAACCAGCAGCGGCCGAATCCATGGCGCGCCAAGCATTTCGCATTCAAGGCCAAGATAGTTGATCTCGTCATAGGGGTCGATGATGCGCATAGAGCGGTTGAACTCAAGGCAATCGATGATCTGGAGCGGCTGACACAGGCAAACGTGTTCGGGGCGCAGGTCGCCGTGGCCTTCAACTATCGCGCCGCCAAGAATTCGTGCCTCTATTCGGGGCTTCAATTGCTGAAGCAGGTCGTCCACCATGTCCAGCGCTCTGGAAGCGATGCCAGACAATGCGAACTCCGGCCTGAGCAGGATCGCACGGTTGATCCGCTGCTCTCGCGTGAGGTGACGCAGATATGCGTCGCCGTCGGCAATTTCAGACTGGCTCTGCGCATAAAATGCCGCAAGCGTCTTGCCGACTTCGTTGATCTCGGTCGCCGTCACGCGACTGGTGCCGATGCGGTTATCCAGCATGTCGTCCTGTGGAAGACGTTTCATTTCGACCAGCCAGTCGGCGACACGGCCGCGGTTGCCGAGGGTGAAACGGCCCGACAATTGGCGAAGGGGAAGGACGCGCCGGTAGGTTTCGGCGGCAAGGCGGGCGTTCAGCCGCAATTCTTCGTCGCAGTAGAAGTGTCGCTTCTTGATCGAGCCGAAATCGAGGAACGCATGCCTGACGGGTTTCTTGAGTTTGTAGACCAGTTTGTCGGTGAGAAAGATCCAGGACATATGCGTCTCGCGGACTTCGACATGTCTGGCCTCACGACCATATGCCACCGGATTGCTTAGAAAGCGGACCTTCGCCGCCAAAGCTGCAATTTGTTGCTGTCCCGCCATCATTGGTACAATGGTAGCCTGCGGGGATCGTTACTTTGATGCGCGTCAAGTATGTGTCTGGCCTTGCGGCCCCCGTGCACGCGTATCCAAGCGCATCCTCCGTGTCAGCCCGACGGCATCGGCGGGCAGAGGGCGCGACGTATAGCCAAGGAGATAAGTGTCCTCGTTTTTTGTTGCGGCGGCCATGAGGCCGCCGCTGCCGGCGAGGTTCTGGAAGTCAGTTCGAAAATAGCCGACTGACTGAGCCTTGGTTGAGCAGGGAGCGGGTCATGCCGCCAAAAGCCCATTCATGGAGCCGGCTATGACCGTAGGCGCCCGCGACCACAAGTTCGGCGCCGATTCCACGAGCGAGTTCGGTGATGGCTTCGCCGGCATCCATATCGCCGGAAGCCAAGACCTCTGATCTTGACTTGACGCCGTGCCTCATCAGGAACCGGACGACGTCACTGACGCTTTCGCGCGCATTCTTCTGGTGCCGCTCCTCAATCGTCGCGACGAGCACATCTTGTCCATCGGTCAAAAAGGGCAGGGCATCGGCGACAGCGCGCCGCGCCTCGCGCGTGTCTTTCCATGCCACCAGCACTTTCTTGGGATTGGGAGGAACAAGCTTGTCGGCCGCAACGAGCACAGGCCGTCCGGCCGATAGCAACAATGTTCCGATATCGATCACCCGATGGTGGTCGTCGGCGGATGCTGAAGGCGGCGCTCCGATCACGATGAGGTCCGCGGCGCGGGCATGTGTCGCCAGCAGTTGTGTCGGATCACCAATCTCCTGGCGCCAGGACGCACCATCTCCAACGATGCCCAAGAACTCCTCCTTCAGTATCTTCAGACGATCCTCTATCTCTAGCTGGCGCTCACGCATGATCTCCGCCGCCGCCATGCCGCCATCGTCGCCGGGAACAAACACATACGCATCGGCTGCGGCAAAGCCGACCAGCGTGGCTTCGAAGCGCCTTGCCAACTCCTTGGCGTAGGTCAAGCGCGGCTCTGCCGAAGTGTCGACATCGAGTTGAACCATGATGGTGTTGAAGATCATCGTCGTGCCTCCTGTGGGATTTCGAGCAGCATCACCGTTGTGCTCGGTCTCCGGCCTTGATTCCCGTCAACTATCGCGTCGCACAACGCAGTTATCTGGTGGACTCCAAAGCCGTTCAGTGACGGTCAACCGCGGCAGGATGCTGTCGGTACGACGCGAGGGACCAGCAGTGGCACTTGCCCGTCCGAAGGGACAGCCTCGACCGTCTACATCGTCATGTCGGACTCTTGCGCTCGTTCCTTGGCAGGCTCGGGTATGTCGGTCATTGTTGCTTCGGTGAGTAGCAGCACGCTCGCCACCGAGACCGCATTCTCCAGGGCGATGCGCACGACCTTTGTCGGGTCGATGATGCCGGCTTCGACAAGGTCGACATATTCCTTACGCCCCGCATCGAACCCGAAATTACCGGAGCCTTCGATCATCTTGGCGATCACGACGCCGCCATCAACGGCCGAATTCTCGGCGATCTGCCGAACCGGTGTTTCGAGTGCCCGTTTGAGGATCTGCACACCTGTACGCTCGTCACCTTCGCAAAGCTTTTCTTCCTCGGCCACGGCGGGGATACATCGCAGCAGGGCGAGGCCGCCGCCCGGCACGATGCCTTCGGCGACAGCGGCCTTGGTTGCGCTGATGGCGTCGTCGAGCGCTTCCTTCTTCGACTTCATCTCGGCCTCGGTCGGAGCACCGACCCTGATGACGGCCACGCCGCCGGCAAGCTTGGCCAGCCGCTCCTGGAGCTTTTCGCGATCATAGTCACTGGTCGTGTCGTCGATCTCGCGCCGGATCTGTTCCACACGACCCTTGATTGCCTTGGTATTGCCGCCGCCACCGATGATCGTGGTGTTGTCCTTGTCGACAACCACGCGCTTGGCACGCCCCAACTGCTCCATCGTGACATTTTCCAGCTTGAGCCCAAGGTCTTCGGAAATAACCTGGCTGCCAGTCAGGATTGCGATGTCCTGCAGCATGGCCTTGCGGCGATCTCCGAAGCCCGGCGCCTTGACGGCGCAATTCTTGAAGGTGCCCCGGATCTGATTGACGATGAGGGTCGCAAGAGCCTCACCTTCGACGTCCTCGGCAATCACGAGCAGGGGCGAACCGGACTTTGCCACGGCCTCAAGCAGCTTGATGAGATCGTTCAGCGAAGCGATTTTCTTTTCCACGAGAAGCACGACCGCGTCTTCCAGAACCGCTTCCATCTTCTCCGGATCGGTCGCGAAGTAAGGCGACAGGAAGCCGCGATCGAACTGCATGCCTTCCACGACCTCCAGGATCGTCTCTGTCGTCTTTGCTTCCTCGACCGTGATGACGCCTTCGCCGCCGACCTTCTCCATCGCCTCGCCGACGAGTTCGCCGATAATCTTGTCGTTGTGTGCCGAGATCGTTGCCACCTGTTCTTTCTCAAGGTGCGTCGAGACCGGTCGCGATATCTGCTTGAGCGTTTCGATCACCCGCTTTGTCGCGCGATCGAGGCCACGTTTGATGTCGATGGCGCTGGCGCCGGCGACGACATTGCGTACCCCGTCGGCGAACATCGCATGCGCGAGAATGGTCGACGTGCTGGTGCCGTCACCCACCATGTCCCCCGTCTTCTCGGCAGCCTGTCTGAGCATCCGGGCACCAAGATTTTCCTCGGGATCCTTCAGGTCGAATTCCTTGGCAATGGTCACACCATCGTTGCACACGATGGGAGCGCCCCATTTCCGTTCGATGAGTACTGACTTCGAGCGCGGCCCAAGCGTCACCCGCACCGCGTCGGCGAGTTGGGTCGCGCCACGAAGAATCTTTTCGCGCGCCGCTGAACGAAACAACACCTGTTTGTGAGCCATCACAGCCTCCAAGCAATTCGAGCCTCTTGGCTAGCAGGCAAGGAATCGACCGGCCTTGATGCGTATCAATCGGGTCCATGAACCAGCAAGGTTGGCGCCGATCAGATGCAAGGTTGGCTATCGGCTGGKATATGCGCGAAAGACCAAACGCGGTCGCGCCGTCGGCGCCACTGCACCTGCGCCAATCAGCATTCGCCGTTTATTCATTGATTGCGGCCGACGCTGCGGCCGCAGCATCGTGCCGAAACGATACCCCATCCTGATGGCAGATCGCCCGGATAGCGGCGCGGGCCGTCAAGAGGCCGCTCGGCAGGCCGCCCCCGGGTTGAACCCACTGTCCGACCATCGCAAAGTGCTTGAGGCCCGACAGGGTCTGCGGCAACGCGCTGAAGCCGGTGTCGGGGGTCATCAGCCAGCCCTCCATACTCCCCTTCCAGTTACCGGTGTAGCGGAGAACCGTCGCCGGCGTCGACACGTCTGTGAGCTCGATTTTGTCTCGGACGCCGGGTAGCCGGCGTTCGAGCACGGCGATGACGGCGTCGGCGACGCGATGCTTCTCCGCCTGGTAGCGATGCGGGTCGTCGCGGCGCAGATCCGCCCAGAACGCGAAATCCCGCGTCGGCAGAAAGCAGGTCACCGCGGTCTTGCCCGGCGGCGAGAAGGTCGGGTCATAATGGAAGATGCGAAAGGACAGCGTCGGAAGGCGAGTCTCGGGATCGACCTCGAACGGGTCGTCAAGAACGAGCGTCAGGTAGCCTGGCTCCCGCGACAGGTCGCGCGCCACGCCAAGCGAGACCTGTAGATAGGACGGGAAGGTTTCGTATTGGGCGAACGCCTTCTCGAAGGCTTTGTCGGTGTATCTGCTGCCAAGCAAGTTATGAATGGTGGCGTGGCCGTCGGCGGCCGAGACGACCCAGTCGGCGGGGATGACCTCGCCACTTTCCAATTGGACGCCGACGGCGACGTCGTCCTCAACCAAGATCTTGCCGACCCGTGCCTCGTAGCGCACATGCCCGCCAAGCGAGACGAACCTCTCGACGATCATCCGGATGAGGGCTTGGGAACCGCCGATTGCGTAGCCGGCATTGCGGCTGCTCATCCAGGCAAGCGAAAGGACGAGCGCCAGAACCGACAGATTTCCCGTGGCTCCTCCACAGAAGAACGCCCGCAGCAAAGGATGCGTGAAGCGCTTCCCGTAGTCGTCGACGCTTAGATGCGACAGGCGCCAGAGCAGGGGCAGATCGGGCAGCATCTTCAGCATGCTCGCAATCCGCGCCAGCCTGGATTCGTCCGGGTGCGGGATCGGCAAGTCTACAAGCTGACGAATTGCGCTGGTGAAGTGACGGATCTCGATTTCATCCTCCGGCGCGACCTTCAGGAACTCCGCCTCCAGGCGATCGACATCCGAGTAGATCCGCAGGATCGCCCCGTGTTCGTCCTCGACACGGACGAACTCTTCATGGTTGACGAAACGGAGCCTTTCGATATCGCACACCTCGCGCCACTCGGCGTGCAGTGTGCCGCCGGGATTGGAGCCCACCAGCCAATGCAGGCAGGTCTCGAACGTGTATTCGCCCCGGCGCCAACTCGTGGCCAAACCGCCTGCGCTCTGATGTTGTTCGAGAAGGTCGACCTGATAACCGCATTCTTGGGCGTAAACAGCCGCACAAAGACCGGCGATGCCTCCGCCAATAACTGTAACGTTGCCTGGGCGTGGTTTCACGGCTTTCTGCTCCATGATGTAAATCAGGTTCTGTTGATCATTGTCGTGGTGATCCGTGGAGTTCCCCTAGATCTGACGGCCCAATGAATAGGCCGTTGGACAGCGCGGTTTATTGTTCAGGAAGTTCAATTGCCCCGCATTTGCGGTTCAACATCCACGACATCACTACAATCTCGCAACAAGGTTCAGCGCTGGCTTTGATCTCGGTCAAAGAGTGCTGGTCTTAAGGGTTCTCGGGCTTATCGAAATGGCAGAGGCGTGGGGTGATGGCGCGAACGTTGCCGGCCGGCGGTGGCGAGTTCCTTTTCATCCATAAGTATGGTTGAGGGTCCGCAGCGATAGAAATTGCTGATGTTCCGGTGTCAAACCGTTGTCGTAAGCGGGCGGTACTGATGCGCGAAGACAGCGCCCTCATGGAACGCGCCCGCCCGGCGCTGCCGGTGGGGCGTGTCTAAGTCAAGAATATACGGTCAGTCGCCACGTCGTCCGTGCTTGCGCATATCCTCGATCCAGCGCGCCCGCTTCCTTTCATTGGCGAAGGTCAGGCCATATAGGCTCTCGCGAATTGGTTTGATCCCGGCGAAGCTCAACATGCTGCGCTCGAAAGCGCGCAGCCCGTAGGCGCCAAAATACCAACGATAAAGCGGCACTGGCATCCCCATGGTCACGACGATACGAGCCGAATGGCCAGCGAGCAGTCGTCGCGGAAAGCCCTCTTTCCTGTATTCCATGCCAAAGCCGGGCCTGAAGATGTGTTCGAGAAAACCCTTGAGTAGCGCCGGCATGGTTCCGTGCCAGAGCGGAAACAGAAACACCCAGTGTTCCGACCAACGCATGTCCTCCCGCGGTTGAAGCAAGGCTGGCGGCAACGCGCTGGTCTCGAAATCCTCCTGCGTGCGCAGCAATGAAAACTCAAGCTTCCCAACCTCGATGCGGCGAACCTGATGCCCTGCTACGATTGCGGCTTCGGCATAAGCGTCGGCCATCGCGTGGAGCAAGTGATGCCCCGCAGGGTCTGGGTGGCCCTGGATGATTGCGATGCGCCTGGCCATATGTCGCTCCCTGAAGCGGGCCATTCCATAGCGCGTTCACTCGAACAGCGTGTTGATCTTGCGCAAGGCCTGACGGGATATCCCTTGAGGGTCATTCGTGACCGGGTCGAGCCGGAGCCAAGTCCGGCCATGTCCGCTATTTGGCGCAAAGCTGCCTTACACCCATTGGCAGATGCAGGTCGGTTTCGGGTTGGCAACTGCTATTGGCCGCTGCAGTTCCTGACGGGAGACAGAGCTGTTCTTGTGGGCGGCTGGGATGCTCAGGGGACGACCTCATTGAGGAACCTTGCCGCCGCGGCGAGGCCGTTGTTTGAAACCTGATGGCCCAGTCCAGGCTCGATCGAGATCCTGGCCCGCACGCCAACCGCTGTTAGCTGTTCTGCCGCCCGGATGCTCTCGCCCGAAGGCATGATTGGATCAGCGTCGCCGTGAACCAGGAGCAATGGAGTGCCGGTCGCGGGCGTAAGGGGTGGCGGCGATGCCAGGCGGCCCGAGAAAGCGACAATTGCCCCTACAGGCCAGCGCCCACTGGCCAGCGCGTCGAGCGCCATGATCGAGCCTTGGGAAAACCCGAGCAGAACGACGCGATCAAGTGCGTCCGAAAAGCCGTGTCGCTCGATCTGATTGGCGATGACCGCGTCAAAGCCGGGCCGCGCCGCACCGACGCGCTCGGGGCGGTTGGCCTCGGTAACGCCGATGACGCTGAACCACTCACGGCGCGGGCCGCCGCCGTGGGGCGCATCAGGGCTTTCAAACACGAAGCCGGGCAGTGCGGGCGCCAGTGCCCGTCCGAGCGCTGCCATATCGGCACCGTTGCTGCCGACGCCATGCAAGAGAATGACCAGGCCGCGATCCATCAGTGCTGTCCCTCCACCAAGACGGGCGCTAGGCCCGGCAGGTCGGGCCCTTTCGGCACGATGCCGTTGGGGTTGAGGGCCTTGACTGAATAGTAGCCAGCCTTGATGTGCTCGATGCTGACGGTTTCAGCGACCCCTGGCACGGCCAGCATGGCAGCCATATAGGCACTCAGCGCCGGATAGTCGGCGAGGCGGCGCAGGTTGCATTTGAACAGGCCGTGATAGGCCGCATCAAACCGCACCAGCGTGACGAACAGCCTGATGTCGGCCTCAGTCAAGGCATCCCCCAGCAGGAAAGGTCCGCCCTTGTCGAGCCGGGCCTCGAGGATCTCGAGCATCGAGAACACCTCGTCGAAGGCTTCCTCATAGGCGATTTGCGTGGTGGCGAAGCCGGCGCGATAGACGCCGTTGTTGAGCCGGGGATAGATATCCGCGTTGAGCGCGTCGATCCTGGCCCGCAACGGTGCGGGATAGAGATCCGGTCCGCTCGCGAGATCGCCGAAGCCGGAGTTGAGCATCCGCACGATATCGGCGCTCTCGTTGTTGACGATGGTCCCAAGCTGCTTGTCCCAAAGCACCGGCACGGTGGCGCGCCCGGTATAGTGCGGGTCCGCCCTGGTGTAGATTTCGTGCAGATGGCGGGCTCCGTTGATGACATCTGGGCCAGTGCCGGGATAGCCGCCGAACACCCAGCCTTCATCATCCAGGCGGGGGTTGACGATGCTGATGGAAATGGCGCCCTCAAGCTCCTTGAGCTTGCGCGCGATCAGCGTGCGGGAGGCCCAGGGGCAGATGAGCGCGACATAGAGATGATAGCGGCCCGCCTCGGCGGCGAAACCCGCATCACCCGTCGGCCCAGCGCCGCCATCAGGCGTCACCCAGTTGCGAAAGCCGGAAATCTGCCGAACGAAGCCGCCTTTGGCATCGGTTGCCTGTACCGGCTGCCAGTTGGCTGTCCATTTGCCGTCAACCAGCATTGTCTTTGTCCTTTAGCGCGATCGTGCGGGATTTTTCAGGGGGCAGACGGCGTGGCGTACGACCGATATCGTTTGGCGCGTCACCCGACCTTCGCTTGGCGCCAGACCAGGCCGCACTTCGATGAGACGATCGGCGGTGGCGTTCTCGTTCAAAGAACCAGCGTTTCGTCGTCTCGGAGACGATCAGATAAAGGCCGGTGATGGCAATGATGCCTGCCAGAGCGGGGGCTGGCAGCGGAACGAACCCAAGCCAGCCTGCGAATGGCAGGTAAGGGATCGCGATTGCGAGCAGCGCCACACCGAACGTCAGCGAGGAGAGAAGGGGACTGGGGCGGCTCAGCCAGAATGCGTGATAGGTACGGACTATGAGCACGATGGCCAGCTGGGTCAGGAGCGATTCTACGAACCATGCCGTGCGGAAGGTGTCGACCGTCGCATGCAAGACGAACAGCAGAAAGCCAAAAGTCAGAAAGTCGAACAGGGAGCTGATAAGGCCGAAGCTGATCATGAAACGTCGGACAGCGCCGATGTCCCAGCGCCGCGGCGCGCTGATCTGCTCGACGTCGACATTGTCGCCGGCGATCGCGAGCGAGGGCAAGGATGACAGGAGGTTGTTGAGGAGTATCTGCTTGGCCAGCAGCGGCAGGAATGGCAGGAACAGCGATGCGAAGGCCATGCTGATCATGTTGCCGAAGTTGGCGCTCGTGGTGATCGAGACGTATTTCATGGTGTTGGCAAACGTCTTCCGGCCATCGTCGATGCCACGCAGCAGCACGCCAAGGTCGCGCTTGAGCAGGATCATGTCAGCCGCTTCGCGCGCGACATCGACCGCACTGTCGACCGAAATGCCGATATCCGCTTCGTGCAGCGCCGGCGCGTCATTTATGCCGTCGCCAAGGTAGCCCACGACATGACCGCGGCCGCGCAGCGCCTCGATGATGCGCTCCTTTTGATTGGGGTCTATCTCGACAAACAGGTCTGTTCTTGGCGCGACGGCGAACAGCGCATTCTTTGTCATGGTATTCAGCTGCTGTCCGGTCACGATCTTGCTTGCGCCGAGACCGACCTGGCCCGCAAGGTGGGCGGCGACATAGCGATTGTCGCCAGTGATCATCTTGACGGCGACGCCGCACTTGCCAAGCGCCGCAAGCGTCTCCTTGATCCCGGGTTTGGGTGGGTCGAGGAACAGCAGGAATCCTGCCAAGGCGAGATCCTTCTCGTCACTTCTTGCGTAGTGAGGCTGCCGGGCAATATGGCTGACGGCGACAGCGAGCACACGAAACCCCTCGGCGCTCCATGCCTGGAAGCGCGAGTCGATCATGGCTCGATGCTTGGCATCTAGCGGCGAGCTTTTCGTGCCGGCAATGACTGTCGAACAGATATCGAGCACGTTCTGCACCGCTCCCTTGCAGATCATCAAGTCGTCGGTGGCGGAAGCCTGCCTGACGACAACGGTCAGCCGCTTGCGGATGAAGTCGTAGGGAATCTCGTCCACCTTCGCGTAGGTGGAAAGATCGGCGTCAGGGTCTGGGGCCGCGGCGATGGCCTCATCCAGCGGGTTCTTGAGTCCGGTCTGGAGCGTGGCGTTGAGGCGGGCCCATAGCAGAATCTCGGGCGAGGKTTCGCCCTCGGGATCGTAGCAGCCGTCGAGATGGATGACGCCCTCGGTCAGAGTTCCGGTCTTGTCGGTGCACAACAGGTCCATGCTGCCGAGGTTCTCGATCGCTTCGAGCCTTCGGACGATAACGCCGTCGGCCGCCATGGCGCGGGCGCCGCGCGACAGCGTCACGCTTATGATGGCGGGCAGCAGTTCAGGCGTCAGTCCGACTGCGAGCGCGAGCGAGAAGAGCAGGGAGTCAATGAGCGGTCGGTGCAGGAGCAGGTTGGTGGCGAAGACGACGATCACGATCGCCAGCATGATCTCTGTCATGAGATAGCCGAAGCGACGAATCCCCTTGGAGAAGTCGGTCTCCGGAACGCGCCGCTCGATAGCGGCCGCGATGCTCGCGAATTCCGTCCGGCCGCCGGTCTCAACGGTCAGGATTGTCGCGGTGCCGCTGCGAACCGAGGTTCCGGTGTAGACCGCGTTGCTGCGTTGCGCGATGGTTGCGTCGACCGATGACTGGCCGGGAGCCTTGACGACCGGAAAGGTCTCGCCAGTCAGCGTCGCTTCACTGACATTGAAATCGAGGGCATCCAGGATGATGCCGTCGGCAGGGATCAGATTGCCAGCGGAAAGCTTGACGATATCTCCCGGCACGAGGTCTTCCGACGATATGATTGCCTCCGCACCACCGCGAACCACGGTAACCTTGCGCGATACGCGTTGCTTGAGCGCGTCCATCGCCCGAGAGGCCCCGTATTCCTGGGTGAAGCTCAGGAAACAGCTGGCAAACACAATCAGGCTGATGATTGTCGCGTCGCTGGCGTCACCGACGACGGCTGAGACGCCTGCCGCGAAGACGAGGATCAGCACCAGAGGACTGCGGAACTGACGGACGAACGTGCCGATGGCGGTGGGATGCGACGTGTCGCCAACCGTGTTCGGGCCGTCCCTGGCGAGGCGGTTTGCCGCTTCCTGGAAGGAGAGACCCGCCGCGCTGGTTCCAAGCGCACCCAGCAGATCGGGGAGGGGTTGTGACCAATAGGCCGCTCGCGGCTCTCCGGCCCCGAGTGGTGACAAGGGCTGAGCCCAGTGGTGCTGCACTGTCGGCGTTCCTTTCCGGTGCGGAGAGTCTTCGGCCACTTCGCCGTGGCCTTGGTATTTAACCTAGATCAGCCTGTCGCTGGTTGTGGTGCTCATGCCTATCCTGTGTCGCGAATTCGCCATGGCACTGACATTGGCCATGTGGGCGCCAGATAAAAAATACTGCGGTTCATAACCAGCGATCACAGTGCTCTTCTGCTTGATAACGTTATGGGCAATGCGCGAGTTGGCCTTGATTTCAATCAAAGTAAGCCGCGGACGTGACGCGCCTATGCCAACGCATGGGATTGGGAAGAGGGTAAGGCGTCGGCTGCCAGGACTGCCAGGTGCCTGTCACTTTAGAACAGTTGCCGCAGTGCGCGCCTGGCCTTCGACATTCGCGAGAAGCCGAGAATTGATGAAGTAGAAGAGTTTGCCCGCCGCTTGGTCTTGAACGGGCCTGCAAGCGCGTGCGTTGGCCATCGCCCCCCCAGGTTCAGTTTTCTGATGGTCGTATGCTTTGCCGTGGTTTCCGTCGTATTGTCGCGGGACCGCGGTTGGTTTGGGCGACCAAGCCAATCAAGACCTTCATGTCGGCTCTGGCCCGAGACGCCATCAAGGCACCGTGCTGACGTCCGTGGGCTTAAAGGGTTTTCGCCATTGCCCTGGTGGCAGACAATTGCAATCTTCGGTTATGCGGTAGTCTCGTGGTTCTCAACGATGCGTCAAAGCTTGCAAAAATCAGATGGCGGGTACCCGATGCGGCTCGGGTAAGCCCTTGTTCACGCCAGTGGGCGTCGGAAGGCTATACATGAAAATTGATCCGAGTGACTTTCGCGTGCGGGAAGGTGACAAGGTCAATCTCGGCAACTGGCCGACGAAAGTGGACTCGGTCTACACGTCGAAACAGCAGTATCACAAGATTTTGCGAGAACACGTTGAGCAATTGAGCGCGTTGCAACAGCTTCTCTATGCATCCAACAGCTATGCCATACTGCTGATCTTCCAGGCGATGGATGCCGCAGGAAAAGATGGCGCCATCAAGCACGTGATGTCAGGAATCAATCCGCAAGGCTGCCAGGTATTCAGCTTCAAGCATCCCAGCGCGGCCGAATTGCAACATGATTTTCTCTGGCGGACCACCCGTGATTTGCCGGAACGCGGACGGATCGGCATCTTCAACCGATCCTACTATGAGGAGGTTCTGATTACCCGCGTCCATCCGGAGATTCTGCGAAGCGAAGGACTCCCGGACGTTTTGCGAAAAGAAAAGACCGTCTGGCGCGACCGATATCGTTCGATCTCGAATCTGGAGAGCCACCTCTTTGGCAACGGAACCCGCATCATCAAGATCTTTCTGCACATCTCGAAAGAGGAGCAACGAAAACGCTTCCTCGAACGCATTGATGAGCCAGAAAAGAACTGGAAGTTCAGCACTGCGGACATTGAGGAGCGAGAGTTCTGGAATGACTACATGCACGCGTATGAACAATGCCTTGGTGCAACGAGCACGGCCGAAGCGCCTTGGTATGTTGTCCCTGCGGACGACAAGGAAAACGCCCGCTTGATCGTCTCTCAGATAGTTCTTGAGGCTCTGCGCGGACTCAACATGTCATATCCGAAAGTCAGTGAAGAACGCCGCCACGAATTGCTGAGAATCCGCGAACGGCTCGCGAAATAGATCTGGCCGGCTCAAACTTTGTCACTATGCGAGAACGAAGAGCGAGGGTTTCCATTGTTGCTTATTCAGGATCGTCTTGAACCTTAGGGGAAGGGAGGGGCGCGCATCCGATCTGTCAAGGCGTCCGGCTGGGCTGTGTTTGCGCTAAATCAAAGCTCGCTCCGCCCATTGTCGCCACTAATGAAGTGGATTTGGCTTTCCTCTGATCGTCGGTCACTGCTGTAACGGAGGCAAAATCTGATGAAGCTCAAGCCATCAATCTTTTCTGACGACTTATCCAGAGGCGAACGCGCTGGAAATCGCATCGAATTTCCTAATGTCGCATTGAGTGCGGCATGAGCGGCAATCGCGGCAAGGATCCTATTCTACGCTTTCATGGCGCGGCCCACGGCGTTACCGGGTCATGCTACGAAATCGAAACGCTGCATTCGCGCATCCTCATCGACTGTGGCCTTTTCCAAGGCTCGAAGTCTGAGCGGGAATTGAACTATGGCGCGTTCCCGTTCCCGCCCGACGCGATTGACGCCGTTATGCTGACGCATGCCCATATCGACCATAGTGGCCTTTTGCCAAAACTGGTCAAGCAGGGCTTTGCCGGTCCGATCCATTCGACCCGTGCCACCGTCGATCTCTGCTCGGTCATGCTGCCGGACTCTGCGCATATCCAGGAAATGGAGGTGGAGCATCTGAACCGTCGCAATGCGCAGCGTGGGCATCCGGCGGTCGAGCCGATCTACAGCCAACAGGATGCTGCTGCCTGCATGACCTTGTTTCGAGCCCTGGAATATGGCGAATGGAGGACGATCGCCAAGGATCTTCGCGCCCGTTTCTGGAATGCCGGCCATCTTCTCGGCTCGGCATCGATTGAGCTCGAGATCGAGCGAGACCGTCAGGACGGGCCGTTGCGCATAGTATTCTCGGGCGATATCGGGCCTGGTCACAAGCTGCTCCAGACCAATCCCGAGGGGCCAGTCGGGGTCGACTATCTTGTCTGCGAGTCGACTTATGGCGATCGCGACCGGCTGGACGTTTCGCCCGAACAGCGGCGGTCCCTGCTGGGKGACGTGGKACGCGGCGCTGCCAAAGCAGACGGAGCCCTCATCATCCCTTCCTTCGCCGTCGAGCGGACGCAGGAACTGCTGGTCGACCTGTATTTGCTCATGGAGGCGGGCAAGGTTCCGACAGCTCCGATCTTTGTTGACTCGCCGCTGGCGACACGCGCCAGCGCGATATTCGAACGGCACGCTGACGACATCGAACGGGGCAGCGTGTTGCGTCAAGCCCTCAGCTCAAAGGAGCTGCGCTTCACCGAGACGGTGGAGCAGAGCAAGGCAATCAATCGTCTCAGCGGTTTCTTCGTGGTGATCGCCGCCAGCGGCATGTGCGACGCAGGGCGCATTCGCCATCACCTCCTGGCCAATCTCTGGCGCCGGAATGCCACGGTCATGATGGCGGGGTACCAAGCCCAGGGGTCGCTCGGCAGGATCCTGCTCGACGGTGCGCGGCGTGTGCGCATCCAGGGCGAGGAGGTCGAGGTCAAAGCGCATATCAGCCTTTTCGACCTTTATTCCGGCCACGCCGATGCCAGCGAGCTGGTCGCCTGGATCAAGGCCAGAACTCCGGTGAAACAGGCGGCATTCCTGACGCATGGTGAGGAAACAGGCCTCAGTGGCCTCAGCGGGCGGCTTGCAGGGCTGATTTCCGCCGACAAGATCATCATGCCGAGACTGGATGATGCTTTCCAATTGACATCCAGCGGTTGTCTGCCAGTCGAACCCAACGAGCCGCGCCGTCTTCGGCCCGAGATCATTGCCCGCCTCGATTGGCACAACGACCTTTCAAAGCTTCTCCTGGACGTCAACGAGGCGGT
>BFBZ01001523.1_pt1 | contig 15230 bp, 16 predicted proteins | sample 1888401 | NCBI WGS metagenome assembly BFBZ01 (sample SAMD00112614, study PRJDB3348) | symbiont metagenome | host: Chara braunii | reverse complement strand
GGCTCGACGGCCAGGACATCAGCCGCATGCCGATCAACCGGCGGCCTTTCAACACCGTGTTCCAGGACTATGCGCTGTTTCCGCACCTGACCGTTTCCGGCAATGTCGGTTACGGGCTCTCGGTTCGCCATGTGCCGCGCAAGGAGATTGCCAGCCGCGTCGCGAAAGCCCTGGAGCTGGTCCAGCTCGGGCTTTTTGCCGATCGCTTTCCGGCACAGCTTTCCGGCGGCCAGCGCCAGCGCGTCGCCCTGGCGCGCGCCCTGATCTGCCAGCCGCGCCTCATCCTGCTCGACGAGCCGCTCGCGGCGCTCGATCTCGAACTGCGGCGGCAGATGCAGGAATTCCTGAAATCCATCCAGCGCGAGATCAAGACCACCTTCCTGTTCGTCACCCACGACCAGGAAGAGGCCATCGGCATGGCCGATCGCATCTGCGTCATGCAAGCCGGCCATATCCGCCAGCTCGGCACGCCGCACGAGCTCTACTACAAGCCGAACTGCGAATTCGTGGCGCGCTTCTTCGGCGAGAACAACCTCGTGGCCGGAACGCTTGGACCGGTGCAGGACGAGCTGCGCTCCATCGATACGGTGCTCGGCCGGCTGGTCTGCTCGATTGGCGGGCAGCCGCATTTGAAAGCCGCGGCGAACGGCGCCAGAGCCTTCGCGGCCTTTCGTCCGGAAGCCTTGCGCCTTGCCGGCCCACTCGATGCCACCAACCGCTTTTCGGGCAAGATTGCCGATCTGGCCTTTGCCGGTTCATCGACCGTCGCCACTGTCGCTGCGGGGGAGGGCGCAGCCGCGCCGCGCCTGCGCCTGCGCTTCCCAAGCCAGGTCGATGGCAGCGCCTTGAAATCCAGCGAGACGGTGGCGCTTTCTTTCGCGCCGCATGAAGGCCATCTGGTGCTGGCATGAGCGGATCAGGCTCGATACAGGGCACCGAACGGCGCTGGTCGCTACTGGTGACGCTGCTGGCCTTCACAATGCCGGTGGTCTTCGTCCTGGTGCCGCTGGTGATCTTCCTGGGCTACAGTTTCTTCAGTGTCGACCAGGGTACGATCGTCCACATGCCGACGTTCGGCAACTATGTGCGTTTCGTCACGGACCCGGTCTTCTTCAAGGTATTCTGGAACACCATCGTGCTGTGCCTTTCGGTGGCGGCGATCTGCATCCTGCTCGCCTATCCCGCCGCCTATTTCCTGACGACGCTGAAAGGGCGTTGGCGCTACGCCTTGCTGATGCTGCTGCTGGTGCCGCTGCTGATGAGCTACGTCATCAAAATCTACGCGATCCGCAGCATCCTCGGCCTCAACGGCTTCCTCAACAAGGCGTTGGTTGGGCTCGGCATCCTGGAGCAGCCGTCGACGCTGTTCGTCTTCAACATGAACGCCATCCTGCTCACCCTGACGCTGTTGCTGATCCCTTTCGCCGTCCTGCCGATCTTCCTGGCTCTCGAACGCATCCCGCAGGTCTTGTTGCGCGCCTCCGATGACCTTGGCGCCAGCGGATTGCAGACCTTCCTGCGCATCACCTTGCCGCTCAGCCTGCCGGGCGTAGCCTCGGCGGCGAGCTTTGTCTTCGTGCTGGCGATCGGCGACTTCCTGACGCCGCAGATGGTCGGCGGCATCAGCGGCTTCACCTTCGGCCGCATCCTCTACAGCCAGTTCGGCACTGCCTATAACTGGCCGTTCGGAGCAGCACTCTCAGTCGCCCTGGCGGCCGTGGTGATAGCGGCAATCCTTGTCGGCGAGCGTTTCGGCCGCAACAAGGGGACTGCGATATGACCGCATTGCCCCGTCTGTCCACGATCTTCCTGGCTGCGGTCACCGCGCTGGTTGCGGTACTGCTCTACAGCCCGCTTTTCGTCCCCATCGTGTCGTCGTTCTTCACCGTCGCGCATGGCGATGTAGACTGGTCGTCTCCGACAGTCGCGACCTATGTGTCGCTGGCCGAAAACCACGACATCCTGGCTGCTTTGCGCACGACGCTCATCGTCGGCGTCTGCACGGTCATCCTGTCCGTCGTCAGCGGGACGCTGCTGGCGCTCTACTATCACGGCCGCCGCAGCGGACGTTCGGTCCTGCAGTTCATCATCTTCCTGCCCTTCCTGATGCCGCCGATCATCAGCGGCCTGGCCCTGCTCATCTTCTTCCGCGAGATAGGCCTCGAACGCTCTCTGCTCACCGTCATCATCGGCCATACGGTTTTCGTCCTGGCGATCGTCTACCGCACGGTGCTGATGCGCCTGCAGTCGATGAGCCGCACGCTGGTCGAAGCGTCTTACGATCTCGGAGCCACGGGCTGGCAGACATTCTGGCGCATCATCCTGCCCAATTTGTCGAGCGCCATGGTTGGCGGCGCCATCCTGGCCTTCGCCTTGTCGTTCGACGAGACCATGATCACCATCCTGGTCACCGGTACGCAGAGCACATTGCCGGTGAGGCTGTGGGCGATGATGCGACTCGGCTTCTCGCCGGATATCAATGCGCTGGTGGCGCTGATCCTGATGTTCACCGTGCTGCTGTGCGTGCTGGCCGCCCGCTTTCTCATTCCGAGGCAAGTCGCCACGCAACGCAATTGACAGGCTCAGCTCGCCCCTGCGAATCCCCGGTTGCGGTCCATCAACTCGCGAACAAAGGCCTGGACGAGGCTGCGGGTCTCGTCGGCCTTGCGGTAGGCCAGCAGATGGCGCGAGGAGAAGGTGTATGATCCTGGCTTGATCGCCCGCAACTCACCGGCCTCGACCCATGACGATGCGTAGTGGGCCGGCAGGAAACCGATGAAGTTGTGCGACAGGATCAGCATCAGCTGCGCTTCCATGTCGATGACCGCCGCGCTCGCTTTGGGATGGCCGACCAGATAGAGATCGTCGAAATAGCGATAGCTGCGCACCGAAAACCGCGCGGCATCGACGGCGCTCTGGTCGATCCTTGAATCGGGCATGGCGAACAGCGGATGGTGTCGGCCGCAGTAAAGAAAATGCGGCTCCCCGCAATAGTCCCGGTAGACCACCCCCGGCGCCTTCTGCGACAGCGGGCCGATGACGATGTCGCGGCCGCCATCGGCGACCTGCTGTTCGAGCTCGGACGGCGAGCCCAGCGACAAATCTATGAAGACGTCGGAATCCGGGCCCATGAAGCGGTTGAGGACGTGCTGGATGCCCAACTCCCGGCTCGTGAACACGCCATCCGACGTGCCGATGCGCAACCGGCCGGACAGGCTGCCGCTGGCCGCGCTGATGCGGTGGCCGAAATCGTCGAGGTCGCGAAACAGTTTCTGCGCGGCGTCGTAGGTCGCCTGGCCGACTTCGGTGAGGCGGAACTGCTTGCGCCCGCGATGGCAGAGCTGCGCGCCGATGCGTTTCTCCAGTTCCGCCAGATGTGTGCTCAGCGTCGGCTGCGACAGGTTGAGCGTGATCTGCGCATCGGCGAAACCGCCTGAATCCGCTAGCGCCACGAAGACCCGCAGCAGGCGGATATCGATGTTGTCGAGCCGACGCATGCACTGTTCCTCGCTTCGTTATACATCGACATTATTCGATGTAAAATTCGAAATAAACTCATTTACATCAATGTTGAAAATCGCGAGCTTGGCGCAACAAAAAGGGGAACAATCATGAAAACAACACTCGCCACCGTGCTGTCGGCGGCCCTCGTGCTCGCAAGTTCGCAAGTCGCCTTCAGCGCCGACCAGATCCGCATCCTTGCCCCGACATGGCTGGGATTTGCGCCTGTCCACATCGCCAGTGATCTCGGCTGCTTCACCGCCAAGGGCCTCGACGTCAGCATCAAGTTCGAGGACGATCTGACCAACGTCATGGCGGCGATGGCGCGCGGCGATATCGAGATGCAGATGCGCTCCGTCGGCGAATATCAGGGCCGTCCGCGCGAGGCCTCGACGCCCGGCATCATCATCGGCACGATCGATGAATCCGTCGGCGGCGATGGCGTCATCACCGACGACAAGATCAAGTCGGTGGCCGATCTCAAGGGCAAGGTCGTCGCGGCCGAGCCGAACATCCCCTCACGCCTGTTGCTGCAGATGGAACTCAAGCAGGCCGGCCTGTCGCTCAAGGATCTCCAGATCAAGGACATCGCCACGGCCGATACGGGCGCGGTTTTCGTCGACCCGTCGATTGCCGCGATCGCGACCTACGAACCGTTCATGTCGCAGGCGATCAAGGCCTCCACCCGTCCGGGTGCCCGTATGCTGATCTCGTCAAAGGATCATCGCGGCATCATCATCGATGCCATCATCGCCCGTAACGACGACTTCAAGGCGAACCCGGACAAATACGCCAAATTCCTCGGCTGCATCTATGAGGCCGTCGATTTCATCAAGGCCGAGCCGCAAAAATTCGCCGACATGGCGTCCAAGCATTTCGGCCTGTCGCCGGCCGAAGTGACGGATATCGTTAACTCCAGCTTGTCCTACACGACGCTCGCAGAGTCGCTCGCCTACATGGGCAAGGCCGGCGAGAAAGGCACGCTGCACGGGATCTTCGATACGGTGATGGAACTCAACCTGGAGAATGGCGCCGCCGATAACAAGCTGGTGGCGGCCGACCAGATCGACAATTCGGCGATCAACAAGATCCCGGCAAAATAGCGGACACGCCGATTTGCCGGTAGCCCCTCGGTGGCTGCCGGCGCCTTGTCATTGCTGATCGCCGTCGGTGACGGCCAGTCTTTCGACCATCCGGGGATAGTCATTTGTTCAGCAGCCTGTTTGTCTTTCGCGGCCGCGCTTCGCCGGTGGTGGAGTTCGCCGTCAGTGTCGCGGCGGCGGTTCTCGTCGTGGCCCTCTGGGAACTGGCGGCACGCGCGGGCGTCATCGCGCCGCAGTTCCTGCCGTCGCCGAGCCGCGTCGTCGTCGCTTTGTGGACGATGCTGACCGAGCAGAACCTGCTCTGGCATGTCGGGGTTTCGACGCTCCGCGTCTGGATCGCCTTCCTGCTCGCCGCCATCATGGCGATCCCGATCGGCATCATGATGAGCAGCTACCGCATCGTCGGCGCGGCACTGGAGCCGATGATCGACTTCATCCGCTACCTGCCGGTGCCGGCGCTGGTGCCGCTATCCATCATCTGGTTCGGCGTCGGCGAGGAGACCAAGATCTTCCTGCTCTGGCTGGGCACGTTCTTCCAGCTGGTGCTGCTCGTCGCCGACGACATGCGCCGCGTGCCGCAGGAATTCGTCGAGGTCGCCCGCACCGTCGGCGCCAATTCCAGGCAGGTGATGGTTGATGTCGCCTTGCGCTGGATGGGACCGACGCTGCTCGACAATCTCCGCATCACGCTGGGCTGGTGCTGGACCTATCTGATCATCGCCGAGATCGTCGCTGCTGATTCCGGCATCGGCTACGTGATCTGGACGGCGCGCCGCTTCGTCAAGACACCCGAAGTCATGGCCGGCGTCGTCGTCATCGGTCTGATCGGCCTTGTCACCGACCAACTGCTTCGCCTGCTTCACCGCCGGCTGTTCCGGTATCTGTGAGAGGCATGACAATGACCGGATATGTTCAATTCGTTGACACGGCGAAATCCTTCGGCCCCGTCAATGTCGTGCGCAAGACAAGCCTTGGGCTCGACCGTAATTCGCTGGTCGTCTTCCTCGGTCCTTCGGGCTGCGGCAAGACAACCTTGATGCGCATGGTCGGCGGCCTTGATGAGCCGAGCTCGGGCTCGATCCTGCTTGGCGGCGAAAAGGTCGTCAGGCCGGACCGCCGGCGCGGCATGGTGTTCCAGTCCTATTCGTCGTTCCCCTGGCTGACTGTCGAGAAGAACATCGCCTTCGGCATGCGCTACAGGAAAGACCTGGACGCGGCGCAAAAAGCCGAGCGCATCGGCCACTATCTCGACCTGTTCGGTCTCGCCGACTTCGCCGGCTCCTATCCGAATCGGATCTCGGGCGGCATGCGCCAGCGCGTGGCCATAGCACGCACGCTGGCCGCGGGGTCGGATGTGCTGCTGATGGACGAGCCCTTCGGCGCGCTCGACGCGCTGACCCGCGAACGCCTGCAAGTCGAGCTGCGGCAGATCCAGATCCGCGAGGAAAAGACGGTCATCTTCGTCACCCATGATGTCGAGGAAGCTGTATTCCTTGCCGACCGGATCATCCTGTTCTCGCGCCGGCCGGCCTCGATCGTCGCCGACATCGACGTGGCGGCCGAACTTGGCCCTGACCGGCCGCTGGAGATCCGCGAAACCCAGAAATTCTTCGAGCTGCGCAACAAGGTCCTGCACCTCATCCGCAATGAGACCGGAGTGGTGGTATGAGCCTCTCGCTGTCTGGGAAGACGGTCGTGATCACCGGGGCGAGCCGTGGCATTGGGCTCGGCATCGCTGGGGGATTCGCTCGGGCCGGCGCCAGCCTGCACCTGATTGCAAATGATCCCGCCGTGCACGAACGGGCGCACGAATTGGGCGCCACCAGTGCCGAAGCCGACATCGCCAACCGCGAGGCTGTGGCCGCTGCATTGGAGCCGGTCGCCCGCATCGATGTGCTCATCAACAATGCCGGCCTCGAATTGATGACGCCGATCGACGACAGCGGCGACGACAACGAAGCCGCGTTTCGGCGCATCATCGAGATCAACATCATCGGCACGGCGCTGGTCACCGCACGCGCTTTGCCGCGCATGCGGGCTGGCGCCTCGATCATCAACACCGCATCGATCTGGGGCCGCGTCGCCGAGGCGCGGTTCGGCGCCTATGTAGCCTCCAAGCACGCGATCATCGGCCTGACCAAGACCTGGGCCAGGGAGCTTGGACCCAGAGGCATCCGTGTCAATGCGGTCTGTCCCGGCTGGGTCCGCACGGAAGCATCGATGCGCTCGCTTGGCCGCATGGCCGAGGAAAGCGCCCTTAGCGAGGCTGATTTGCTGGACGATATCGTCGGCGCGCAGGCTCTGCCGGGCCTGATGGAGCCCGCTGATATGGCCGGCACCTATCTGTTCCTGGCGTCCGACCTCGCGGCCAACATCACCGGGCAGTCGCTCGGCGTCGACAGGGGAGAAGTGCCTTGGTAGTTCCGCTGCACTCAAAACGCGCTCTGGTCACAGGCGCGGCAAGCGGTATCGGCCGCGCGACCGCGCTTGCCTTGCGGGAGGCGGGAGCCACCGTTCTCGGGCTCGACCTGAAGGCATCCGACGGCGATATCCCGATCCTTGCCTGCGACCTCGCCAGCGAAGCCGACATCATCGCCGCGGTCAGGCTGGGGGCTGAACGGATCGGCGGCTATGACATCCTCGTCAACAATGCCGGCATCCTGCAGGAAGCGTCGCTTGTTGCCATCTCGCTCGATCACGTCGATCGCATGTTCGCCGTCAACGTGCGCGGCGCCATCCTCGTGGCGCGCGAAGTCCTGCCGCATCTTCCCGATGGTGGCCGCATCATCAACATCGCCTCGGAGCTTGCCTATCTCGGCCGCGCCAACGCCTCGGTCTATTGCGCGACCAAGGCGGCGCTGCTCGGCCTGACCCGCTCCTGGGCACGCGAACTCGCCCCTCGCATCCTCGTCAATGCGGTGGCGCCCGGACCGACGGATACGCCGCTTCTCGGCTTCGAGGCACTAAGCGAGAGCCAGCGCGCGCTGGAAACCACCCATCCGCTGGGGCGGATCGGCCGGCCGGATGAAATCGCCTCGGCGGTGGTTTTCCTGGCCGGCCCGGGCGCCACCTTCTTCACCGGACAATGCCTGGGCGCCAATGGTGGCGCGGCGATGCTTTGAAATGAGATGATCATGAAAGACAGGGTTTTCCTCGCTGAACTGCCGTGGCCGGCGGCCGAGAAGCGGATTGCCGCCGGCGCTCCGGTCTTCCTGCCGCTCGGCGCCACCGAACAGCACGGCCACCACATGGCCATGAATGTCGATGTCGTCATTCCGACCGCTATCGCCGAGACGGTGGCGAGGGAGATTGGTGGGCTTGTCGCGCCGACGATCGCCTATGGCAACCGGTCACAGCCGAGGACAGGCGGCGGCCCGGCCTTTCCTGGTACCATCAACATCACGGCGCATACGTTCTCGCTGCTGGTCAAGGATGTGATCTGCGACCTCTATCGCCAGAAGGTCCGGCGTATCGTCGTGCTCAATGGCCACTATGAGAACATCGGCCCGTCGATCGAGGGTATCGAACTGGCGCTCGACGCCATCGGCCGCGAGCGCGCGCCGGATCTGACGATCCTGCGCATAGACCATTGGGAAATGGTGCGCCCTGAAACGCTGGCGAAAGTGTTCCCCGACGGCTACCCCGGAATCGAGCTGGAGCATGCCAGCGTGATCGAGACATCGATGATGATGGCGCTGCGCCCCGAACTCGTCGACCTCGCCAAGGCACTGCATGACGGTCCCGCGCAATTCAAGCCCTATGACCGCTATCCACGCCCCGCCGAGGAAGTGCCGCCCTCCGGCGTCCTGTCGCTGACCAAGGGCTCATCGGCGCAAAAAGGCCGATGGCTGCTCGACGACTGCGAGACGCGGATCGCTGAAATCGTCAAACGTGAATTCTTCTGAGGTGCCGACATTATGAGCAGCAATTTCTTCCAGCCGGTCGATGCCTCGGCCGTTCCTCGCTTCGCCGGGCTCTCGACCTTCATGCGGCTGCCGGCGGTGGCGAGCGCCGAGGGGCTCGACATCGCACTTGTCGGCATACCCTGGGATGGCGGGACGACCAACCGCGCCGGCGCGCGCCACGGCCCGCGCGAGATGCGCAACCAGTCGAGCCTGATGCGGCGGGTGCATCACGTCTCGGGAACAGAACCGTTCAGCATCGCCAACGTCGCCGATGTCGGCGATGTCTCGGTCAATCCGATCAACCTCATGGACGGATTGAAGCGCATCGAGGATGGCATTGCGGCGATCGTCGCGGCGGGCGCCATTCCGCTGGCCGCCGGCGGCGATCATCTGACGACGCTGCCGGTGCTGCGCGCCGTCGCCAAGACCGGGCCGGTCGGCATGATCCATTTCGACGCGCATTCGGACACCAATGACCGCTATTTCGGCGACAATCCCTACACGCATGGCACGCCCTTCCGCCGCGCGATCGAAGAAGGCCTGCTCGATCCCCGTCGCGTCGTCCAGATCGGCATTCGCGGTTCGATCTACGAGCCCGGCGAGCATGACTGGGCGGTCGCCCAGGGCATCCGCATCATCTACATGGAGGAGTTCGTCCGGCGAGGCGTGGCCAGCGTCATGGAGGAGGCGCGCGCCATCGCTGGAACAGGTCCCACCTATGTGACCTTCGACATCGACTGCATCGACCCGTCGATGGCGCCGGGCACCGGCACGCCGGAGCTTGGCGGCTTCACCACGCGCGAGGCACAGGAAATGGTCCGCCTGCTCGACGGATTGAACATTGTCGGCGCCGATGTCGTGGAAGTGGCGCCGCCATTCGATCTCGCCGGCATGACGGCGCTGGCGGGTGCGACGATGATTTTCGAGCTGCTGTGCGTGATGGCCAAATCCATCGCGGAACGAAGAAGCCGGGCCTGATCGGTCCGATCAGGCGAAGGCGATCTTGATTATCCCGTGCGGGCCGAAATCGGCGACGATGGCCTCGCCGTGGCGCGCTTCTACCGGGCGCACGAAGGAACCGGACAGCACGACCTGTCCGGCTGATATCCGCATGCCGTATGTGTGCAGGCGATTGGCCAGCCAGACGATGCCCTTGGCTGGGTGATCTAGTACGCCGGCGCCAAGACCGGTTTCCTCGACCTCGCCATTGCGCGACACGATGGCGCCGATCCAGCGCAGATCGACATCGTGCGGGCTGCTGCGGCGACCGCCCACGACGATGCCGGCATTGGCGGCATTGTCGGAGATGGTGTCGAAGAAGGTGCGCGCCTTGCCGGTTTCCTTGTTGGCCCGCTCGATACGTGTATCGAGGATCTCCAGCGCCGGCGTGATGTAGTCGGTGGCGTCCAGCACGTCGTCGACCGACACATCCGGCCCCGACAGCGGCGCCTTCATGACAAAGGCGATCTCGGCCTCGATGCGCGGCTGGATGAAGCGATCGGCGGGAACGATGCCGCCATCGTCGAAGAACATGTCGTCGAGCAGCACGCCGGAATCCGGAATGTCGATGTTGAGCGCCGACTGCATCGCCTTGGACGTCAGGCCGATCTTCCAGCCCTTGATCGTCCGGCCCGAAGCGATCTTGCGCTTCACCAGCGCTGCCTGCACGAGATAGGCGTCGTCCATCGTTGCGCCAGGAAAATCGAGGCTGAGCAGCCGGATCTGGCGTCGGTTGCGCTCCGCCTCGAACAGCCGCGTGGCGGCGTCCTCCACTTGATCTGGCGTCATCATGGGTCGGTTCCTTCGTCCACGACTCCGTTCCTGAGCAGGCCGACGCCATCAGCCTCGACCTCGATGACATCACCCGGCTTCAGCCAGACCGGCGGATCGAAGCGGGCGCCGGCGCCGGTCGGCGTCCCCGTGACGATGATGTCGCCGGGCACCAGCGTGGTGAAGGTCGAGACATAGTTGATGATCTTGCGGAACGAAAAGATCATGCGGCTGGTACGGTCCTGCTGCCGGACCTCGCCGTTGACGCGGGTGGTAAGCGCGATATCGGCGACCTGAGCCTCGTCGGTAAACGGCACGAGCCAAGGGCCAATCGAGCCGGTGCGGTCAAAATTCTTGCCCTGGGTGACGTTGAACTTGGCATGGCGCACCCAGTCGCGGACGGTGCCTTCGTTGCAGAGCGACAGTGCCGAGATATGGCTGAGCGCGTCGGCCTCGGCGATGCGCCGCCCGGCCTTGCCGATGACGATGACGACCTCGCCCTCATAGTCGAGCTGCAGCGATTCCGGCGGCCGCACCAGCGGCGCGCCATGGCCGACGAACGAACGCGGGAAGCGGATGAACAGCGACGGGTTGGCGGGCGCCGCCTGTCCGTCCTTGTACTCCTCGTTGCGGTCCGGATAGTTGACGCCGACGCAGATGATTTTTTCCGGGGAGGGGACCGGTATCTCGTAGGCGATGTCGTCAAGCGGGAAATCAGCCGCGAAGGCTTCGGCCTCGTCCGCAAGGCGCCGCAGCGCACCGGCCTCGATCACCTCTCGCAGTGTCGGCCATTGGGCGTGACGCGCCGACAGGTCGACGACGCCTTTGGCCGTGATCGCGCCGTAACGCGCCTTGCCGCCAACGGCGAACGTCGCGAGGCGACCCTGTGTCGTCATGCTGGTGTCCCCATCACTGCTGTCGAATTCATCGTCACGGCGCGATGATCGGCGAGGCCGCGAGATCGGGCTGGCGCGGCTCGACGCCAGCGAAAGTGCTGCCTTCCTCGAACCAGCTCTTGGGCGCCGGCGCGCCCCAAAGCGTCTGGCGCTGTGGATCCTTGAGATCCCATTTGATCGGCTCGAGATCCGGATCGACCGTCTGGTAGTCCGAGCAGTAGATCTCGATGCGGTGGTTGTCGGGATCGCGGACATAGAGGAAGAAGGCGTTCGAAATGCCGTGCCGGCCGGGGCCGCGCTCGATGTTGCCGATATAGCCGGTGGTGGCCATCAGATCGAGCAGGTCGATGATGTTGAGCGGTGTCGGCACCCAGAAGGCGACATGGTGCAGGCGCGGTCCGACACCGTTGGTGAAGGCGATGTCGTGCACGCCGCCCTTGCGGTGCGTCCAGGCGGCCCAGAGCTTCCCCGACACAGCATCTTCTGTGTACTCGGTCACGCGGAAGCCGAGCTCGTTGTAGAACGCCACGGATTCATCGACATTGGGCGAGAAGCAGTTGAAGTGGTCGATGCGCAGCGGCTTGACGCCCTTGTAGAGCGCGTATTTCTGATGGATCGGCGGCAGCCGGTCCATCTTCGAATAGAATTCCAGCGGAATGCCGTGCGGGTCGCGGGTGCGGAAGGTGCGCGACTGGTAGGGCCGCTCGACCCATTCCACCGGCAGGCCCTTGGCCTTGAAGAAATGCCCGGCCTTGTCGAGGTCTTCGTCTGAAAACACCTTGAAGCCGAGGTCGCGTGCTTCAGGCTTGGTGCCTTTCCGCAGCACGATGCAGTGATGGCCGCGCTCTTCCAGCGCGCGCAGATAGATGGCGCCGCTGGTCTCGTCGGTCACCTGCAAGCCCAGCGTATCGACATAGAACGCGCGCGACCTGGCAAGGTCGGTGACCGCCAGCTCGACATGGCTGAGGCGCACGATGTTGAACGCCGGATAGAGGTTTGGTGTGGGCAGGGGCATTGGGTGATGGCCTCCGGTCAGCCGCCGAGCTTCTGGATCGCGTGTGGCGCGGTCGCGAATGCGATGTTCTTGGTTTCCATGTAGAAATCGAACGACCAGTCGCCGCCGTCGCGGCCGATGCCCGAACTCTTGACGCCGCCGAACGGCGTCGGCAGATGCCGCACATTCTCGGAATTGACCCAGATCATGCCGGCATCCAGCGCATCGGTGAAGCGGAACGCGCGGGTGACATCCGAGGTCCACAAATAGCCTGTCAGCCCGTAGCTGGTGTCGTTGGCGAGCGCCAACGCCTCGGCCTCATCCTTGAAGGCGATGGCGGTCAGCACCGGCCCGAAAATCTCTTCCTGGGCGATGCGCATCTTGTTGGTGGCGCCGACGAACAGCGTCGGGCTGACATAGCAACCGCCACCCGGACCGGCGAACTTGCCGCCGCCGGCGGCGATCACCGCGCCTTCCGACTTGCCGATCTCGATATAGGAGAGGACCTTCTCCTCGTGCACCGGGTGGATCAGCGGGCCAACCACGGTTTCAGGATCGAGCGGATGGCCGATCTTGATGCGCTTGGCCTTCTCGGCCACCAGCGCGGTGAACTTGTCGTGGATCGATGCTTCGACCAGCAGGCGCGAGGATGAGGTGCAGCGCTCGCCGTTCAGTGAATAGATCATGAAGACGGCTGCGTCGGCCGCGCGCTCCAGGTCGGCATCGGCGAAGACGATGACCGGGTTCTTGCCGCCAAGCTCGAAATGCACGCGCTTCAGCGTGTCTGCGCCCTGCTTCATGATCATCGAGCCGGTGCGGCTCTCGCCAACGAAACCGATCGCCTTGATGTCGGGATGTTCGGTCAACGCCTTGCCGGCATCTTCGCCATGACCGTTGACGAGGTTCCAGACGCCCTCGGGCAGGCCGGCCGCCTCGGCGATCTCGACCAGCAGTCGCGCCGTCAGCGGCGAAAATTCGGCCGGCTTGTGGACGACCGTGCAGCCGGCGGCGAGCGCCGGAGCGATCTTCCAGGTCGACAGCATGAACGGCGTGTTCCATGGTGTGATGATGCCGACCGGACCGATCGGCACGCGGGTGGTCATGTTGACCTGGTTCGGGGCGCGGATCGTGCGGCCGTCGCGGGCTTCAGGCGCCCGGTCGCCGTAGAAGCGAAAGTTCTCGGCGCCGCGCAATGCCGCCTTGGCCATGAATTTGAGCGACTGGCCGGTATCCATGCACTCGACGAAGGCGATTTCCTCGGCACGCGCCACGATCGCGTCGGCGATCCGGAGCAGCACCGCCTTGCGCTTGTCGCCGGGCATCGCGGCCCAATCGCGAAACGCCGCCTTCGCCGCCTTGGCAGCGTGGTCGATGTCTGCAGCCTTGCCGCGCGCCACCTTGGCGATCGGCTTCAGGTCGACGGGTGACAGCGTCTCAAACGTCGAACCGTCGGCGGCCGGCACGGCCTCGCCACCGATCTGGTTAAGCACGCCCCCGGTCCTGAAGCGCTCAAGATAGGCCTCGGCCTTCCTCAGATTGTCGTCCAATGCCGCCATGGTGTTTTCCTGTACTTACTTGCCGCCCGGTTACTTGCCGCCCGGTTACTTGCCGCGCAACCGCGGGTGGATGGCATTCTTCTTCCAGCTCAATTCGGCGTCGATCTCGCGGATCTCCAGCGACAGCGCGAAATGTGGCGTTGTGAAAAGCGCCGCGAGGTGTTGCGAAACAGCGCCGAAGATCGCCTCGCCGGTGTGCTTCTTCTCCTCAGCGCTACGCCCTTTGCCGATGCGAAAGTTCATGTCGATGAAGCCGTTCTCGGGCAACAGGTCGGCGATTGCGTAGGCCTCGGCGCGAAAGGCGCGAACCCGCACCGCGCCCTGCTCGAACAGGCCGGTTTCGAGGATGGTTCGCGACACCAGCGTGCAAAGCCCGGCCATGTCGACGCAGGCGTCGAGGTTGGCCGAATACTCGATGGTCATGTGCGGCAAGGTTTCCTCCGCCGGCACTGCCGGTTCTTGTAATTAACATGTGAATTACATCTTGATTGCGGAATGTCAAGCGCCGTCCTTGGTTTGAACGTGCTTGCCACAGCGGGATTGCCGCTCTCGGCAAAATCGCGGATATAGCAGCATCTGCGGTATTCCTTGTCATGCCCTTGTTCGGCATCCGGGGGTGCAACTGAAACTTTCTTCGGAGGCCTGCTCTTGCTACCGCCCAGCACTCGCCGCTCCTTGCCAATGGCACTTCTGCGCGCCCGCGAAGTGATCATGGCGCATTTCCGGCCGATGCTTGCCCGGCACGACATCACCGAGCAGCAATGGCGCGTGCTGCGCGTGCTGGCCGAGGCCGGCCCGCTCGAGGCAACCGAACTTGCCAACCGCGCCTCGATCCTGCCGCCCAGTCTCACCCGCATCATCAAGGCGATGGAAGAGCGCGAGTTCATCACCCGCAACAAGGTCAAGGATGATGGACGCCGGGCGCTGCTTGCCATCAGCCCGGCTGGCGTGGCGCTGATCGAGGATCTGTCGCCCGAGCGCGTCGCCATCTACGACGCGATCGAAAAGCGCTACGGCGCCGAACAGCACGAGCGTCTGCTCGACATGCTCGAGAGTCTTATCCAGTCGGAGACGTTGCCCGAATAGGACTGAACGGCCTGTCGCCGCTCCTCAACCTCCAAAACTGCCGAGCGCGCTCGGCTGCATGTAGTTGCGGCCGACATAGAGGAGTGCTGCCTCGTCGCTGCCGTGGCGGATGTCGACGACGCGGCCGAACATCACATTGTGCGTGCCCACCCGGTTCACCTCGCCGATCTCGCAGTCGAAGCTGACGATCGCGTCGAGAAGCGCGGGCATGCCGGATGGCATCGTCTGCCATCTGGCGGCATTGTAGCGCTCGGCCATGTCGCGGATCGCGCCGGCGAACTTTGCCGCCAGGTGCATGTGAAGCTGGGTCAGCACGTTGACGCAGAAGCGGCGGTTGGCCAGGAACATGCCGGTCTGCGCCGAGCGTTCGTTCATGCAGACAAGCAGTGTCGGCGGATCGTCGGAAACGCTGCACATGG
>BFBZ01001521.1_pt1 | contig 15234 bp, 15 predicted proteins | sample 1888401 | NCBI WGS metagenome assembly BFBZ01 (sample SAMD00112614, study PRJDB3348) | symbiont metagenome | host: Chara braunii | reverse complement strand
GCGCTCTCTGCCTGGGCCGATAATGGTGAGGACAACAGGCCTGAACTTCGCATTGCCGTTCAGCAAAATCCGATATCGCAAGAGCCGGTCGATGCAGCCAGCAACGTCGCTTTCCGCAACAATTATTCGATCCACGAGACGGTTCTCGCGCTTGACATGCGTGGCGATTTTTCGGTGAAGCCCAATCTCGGCACGTCCTGGACCTGGGTCTCGCCGACGGTTCTGGAAATGAAGCTGCGTCCGGGCGTGATCTTCCATGATGGTCGCGAAATGACAGCCGAGGATGTCGCCTTCTCGTTCGGCCCTGAGCGGCTTCTGAACAAGGATGCGCCGGGCTACCCCACCTATCGCACCAATTTCACCAGCCTCGATCATGTCGAAGTTGTGGATCCGCTGACCGTTCGCTTCGTCACCAAATTCCAGGATCCGATCTTCCTGCAGCGCCTCGCATCCTATGCCGCGGTCGTCATTAGCAAGGACGCCTGGCAGAAGAACGGCGGCAACTGGACGACCTGGCGCCAGAAGCCTGTCGGCGCCGGCCCCTATAAAGTCGAGAGCTATGCGACCAATGAAAATGTGGTTCTGGCTGCTCACGATCAGGCCTATCGCGGCAAGCCGGCTGCCAAGCGTGTGACGTTGCGCATCGTGCCGGAAGTGTCCTCGCGCATCGCCGGGCTGCTGGCGGGTGACTACGACATCGCCACAGACCTGCCGCCGGATCAGCTTGCGGTCGTCACCGCAAGCACTGGCCATGAGATTGTCGGTGGTCCGGTCCCCAACCATCGCATCCTGTTTTTCGACAAGAACAATCCAGCTCTCAAAGACCCGCGCGTTCGCCAGGCGCTCATCCTTGCCATCGACCGCCAGGCGATCGTCGATACGATCTGGAACGGTCGTACCAGGGTGCCGAACGGCCTGCAGTTCGAACTCTATGGCCCCGTCTATCTCAAGGATTATCCGGCCTACAAATATGATCCGGATCAGGCGATGCAGCTCCTGAAGGATGCCGGTTATAACGGCGAAGAAATTGAGATCCGCTCGCAGAACAATTATTACACGGCGGAAAATCCCGTCACGCAGGCGGTCGTCGCCATGTGGCAGGCCGTTGGCGTCAATGCCAAGATGAAGTTCGTCGAAAGCGGTAAGCTGTTCGAAAATTCCTCGACCCGCGCCACCGGCAATTGGTCAAGCACCGGCCAGATCCCGGACCCCTACATTTCCTTCTTCACCCAGTTCAGCTCAGCCGGGAACCTGAATTCCTTCAAGATCTGGCAGAACGCAGATTTCGATGCTCTCGGCGCGAAGATGGAGCAGGCTGTCGATCCGGCCGATCGCGCCAAGATCTTCCGCGACATGCTCAATCTGATCGAATGGCAGGATCCGGGCGTGACGGTTCTGCACCAGAACGCCGTCTTCTTCGGTATCCGCAAGGGCATCAAGTGGCAGCCGCTGCCGGCATTCCAGATGGATCTTGGCGCGGGTAGCCTTGCCTTCGAAGAGCAGAAGAGCTGAGCTTTCCTGAGATGCTTCCCCCGGTCCTTTCCGTCGACGATCTGAGTGTCACGTTTCAAACGAAGTCGGGTCGATTCCATCCGGTCAACAATGTCTCCTTCGACCTTGCTGCAGGCGAAATCCTCGGCATCGTCGGGGAGAGCGGATCAGGCAAGAGCGTCACCTGCCTTGCCCTTGCCGGCCTGCTGGGACCGACGGCTCGGGCGACGGGATATATCTCCTTTCAGGACTCCATGTACGACGCGGGCGAGCTTGGCTCGATGGCGCGTGCAAAGTTGCCACCCATCGGCCTGATCTTTCAGGAGCCGGTCTCCTGTCTCGATCCGGTGCGCACGATCGGTTCGCAGATCACCGAGGCGGCCGTGAGTGCCGGCATGATGCCGAGCGAAGCCAAGGCCGAGGCGCTGCGGCTTCTGGCCGAAGTGGCCATTCCACAGCCGGAAACGCGTTACAACGCCTACCCCGCGCAATTTTCCGGTGGCATGTGCCAGCGTGTGATGATCGCAATGGCGCTTGCCATGCAGCCTCGGTTGATCATTGCGGACGAACCGACCACCGCACTTGACGTCACCGTTCAGGCGCAGGTCGTGGCGCTGCTGGTCAAGGCGGTGCGTGAGCGCGGCATCCCGATGATCTTCATCAGCCACGATCTAGATCTGGTCTCCGAGGTTTGCGACCGCATCGCCGTGATGTATGCGGGCTCGCTGGTCGAGATCAATCGGACGGATGATCTCTACGACAATCCGCGCCATCCCTATACACGGCTGCTGCTGGAGGCGATGCCCGGGCGCGGCAGGCCGCTTGAAAAGCTCGCCGATATTCCGGGCGAACTGAAGCTGCACGGCACAGTGCCGCACGCCTGCGCCTTCGCACCGCGCTGCCCGCGGGTCGAGACCAATTGTGCGACGACGGTGCCGCCGCTGATTGCCGGCAGGGCTTCGCTTGCCTGTTTCAATCCCTGGAGTTCCCACGATGCTTGAAAAGACCGCGCCATCGAGTGGGGAAGGGGCAGATGTCGCGCTCGTCGCCCGCAATCTGCAATTTTCTTATTCGCCTAGTTTCTCCTTCTGGCCCGGACGAGTTCAGGGATTTCACGCGATCAAGGATATAAGCCTGGAATTGAAACCCGGCGAAACGCTTGGTCTGGTCGGGGAATCCGGTTGCGGCAAGTCCACGCTTGCCTCGCTTCTATGCGGCGATCGTGAGCCGACCTCCGGCGAGATCGCGCTGTTTGGCAAGTCTTTTAAGAGCCTGATGAAACCCAGCCGGCGAGGCCTGGCGAAGCATTTGCAGGTGATCTCGCAGGATACTTTGGGCGCTCTTGATCCGCGCCGCAGCGTCGGCCACCAGATGCTGGAGACACTGGCGATCCACGGTATCGGTCATCCGTCGAGCCGGCTCGACCGTGCCGCCGAGACCTTTAAGGCTGTCAGCCTGCCTGTTTCCGCGTTGGAGAAATTCCCGCATCAGCTTTCCGGTGGGCAGCGGCAACGCGTGGCCATTGCCCGCGCTCTGGTCGTCGAGCCGAAGATCCTGCTCTGTGACGAGCCGGTCTCGGCTCTCGATGTTTCGGTACAGGCGCAGGTTCTCAACCTTCTGCTCGATCTTCAGCGTGCCCGCGGCCTGTCGCTGCTCTTCATCAGCCACGACGTGCGCGTTGTTCGCCACGTCTCGCATCGCGTCGCGATCATGGAAGCAGGCGAGATCGTCGAAACCGGCCCGACCGAAGAGGTCTTTGCAAATCCCGCTCATCCCTACACCGCAAAGCTTCTATCCGCTGTTCCGCGTGGACGGCGCGGCAAGGTGCGGCAGGCAACAGCCGTTCTCGAAACGCTCTGAAGGAACAGGCCATGCTTCAGTCCATCGCGCGCGCTCTGCTGAGGGCCCTCGTCACGCTCTTCCTGGCGATCACCTTCACCTTCATCATTCTGCGCGTCAGCGGCGATCCCCTGCATTCGCTGCTGCCCGTCGAGACACCGCCGGAAGTGGTGGCGCTGATGCGGCAACAATGGGGCCTCGATCAGCCGCTTTATATCCAGTATTTTTCCTATCTCGGCCATCTATTGCGTGGCGATTTCGGTACCTCGCTGCTGAACGGACAGGACGCCCTGACGCTGGTGCTATCCAAGGTGCCGGCGACGCTGGAATTGATGGGTGCAGCTCTTGTTTTGGCTTTCGGCGCCGGCGTGCCTCTCGGCATTCTGGCCGCGCGCAACCGGGGCGGTCTGATCGACCGTTTCGTGATGATGCTGGCGGTGCTGATGCATTCGCTACCGAATTTCCTCATCGCTATCCTCCTCATCCAGCTGTTCGCGGTGTCGTTGCGGCTGCTGCCGAGCGGTGGCGGGTCGACGGTGGCGCATCTGGTCATGCCGGTTCTGGTAATCGGTCTTTACAATGCCGGCATCATTGCTCGTTTCGTCCGTTCGAGCGTGCTTGAGGTGCTGGGGCAGCGCTATATCCTTGCCGCCTGTGCCAAGCGGATCGGCGAACGCGCCGTTCTATGGCAGCATGTCATGCCGAATGCGGCATTGCCGCTTCTGACCATGCTGGGCTTCCTCGTCGGAGGCATGATCGGCGGCGCGGCTGTGGTCGAGACTGTCTATGCATGGCCGGGCGTCGGCCGCTTCCTCGTGTCATCGGTGGCGCAACGCGACCTCAATATTGTGCAGACGATCGTGCTGCTGATCACCGCGACGATGGTGAGCGCCAACCTCCTCATCGATTGCCTCTACATTCTCGCCGATCCGCGCCTGCGGCATCGGGCTTCGGCCTGATCGGCCAGCGGAAAGATCATAGCCATGACGGACACAGTGACCGACGCCGACGTGCTCTCGAAGATCAAGCCTGGGAAAACCCCGCGCCGTCTGCGTCTCGATGTCACGACGGCGCTCTGCGCCATCGTGCTTGTCAGCTTCATTCTGGTGGCGATCTTTGCCAATGTTCTTGCACCCTACCGCTTTGCGCAGATCGATCTTCACGCTCGCAAGGTTCCGCCGATCCTGTTTGGCGGCACATTCAAGCACATGCTGGGTACCGATGAACTCGGCCGTGATATTCTGAGCCGCATCTTCTACGGGTTGCGCACCAGCCTGCTCATCGCGCTCGGCGCTTCGGCGATCAGCCTGGCGCTCGGCACGACGCTCGGGCTGCTTGCCGCCTTTCGCCGCGGCTTTGCCGACATGCTGATCCGGGTGGCGGTAGATTTCCAGGCCTCGATGCCATTCCTGATCATCGCGCTCGCCGTGCTCGCCTTCTTCGGCGACAATCTCTGGCTCTTCATGGGGCTGCTCGGCCTCTACGGCTGGGAGCGCTATGCCCGGCTGGTGCGCACCATGGCCGGCCTAGAGCTGGAGCGCGGCTACGTCGCAGCCTTGAAGCGCAATGGCGCCGGCATGCCGCGAATCGCCTTCCTGCATGTCCTGCCGAATATCCTCTCGGTCGTTCTCGTCAATCTCACCGTGATCCTGCCGGAGATCCTACTGCAGGAATCGGCGCTGAGCTTCCTCGGGCTTGGTATCCAGCCGCCATTGGTCAGCCTCGGCAGCATGGTGGGCGCGGGACGTGATTACATCATGACCGAATGGTGGATCTCGATGCTGCCAGGGATCGTAATCTTTCTGCTGTCGCTGTCGATCAGCCTCATCGGTGACTACCTGCGCGACGCCTTCGATCCAACGCTTCACTAGCCCCAAATATCGTTTCGACCCTCAAGGAGAATTCCAGTGCCTTTGCCTCTCAACGCGGCTCGTCATGGCCTGCTGCGCATCGCCGCCCATCGTGGTTTCAGCCGCCGCTTTCCGGAAAACACCATCCTCGCATTCGGGCAGGGCGTCGCGGCCGGTGCGAACGAAAGCGAGATCGATCTGATGCTGACACGTGACGACCAGATCGTCGTCATCCATGACCGCACGCTGGATCGGACCACCAATGGCTTCGGCTTCGTCGCCGATCATGATCTCGAACATATTCTGACGCTCGATGCCGGTGCAAAATTCGATGGGCGTTTTGCCGGTACGCCTGTGCCGACGCTCGCCGATGTCGTCCTTTGGGCCAAGCAGAGTGATACGCGCCTGGCAATCGAGATGAAGGAGCCGGAACGGGGCGACCGCCTGATCGACATCATGGTCGGCACGTTGCGGGATCTCGAGGCCTTCCAGCATGTTGCCATATCCTCCTTCGACCACATCGATCTTCGGCGCGTGAAGGAAAAAGAGCCCCGCCTGCAGACGGAAGCCATCCTGCATCACCGCCCGGTCGATATCGTGGCTTCGATGCGCTCAGGCGGGATCGACGGTGTCTCTCTGGAACTGAACCGCTTTCATCGAGCCGACGCCGAAGCGCTCCGGGAAGCGGGCATTGCCGTGCGTCTCAGCCTGCCATTGCCTGAGAAGCTGGCTCTGTTCTGGCAGAGCGGACGTGACTACCTTCCGATGATCCGGCAGTGCATTGCCGATGGGCTGATTGACGCCATCATCGGTGACGATGTCGATTTTCTCTTCATGCTATCCAAAGACAACTCCGTGCGGGAGAAAGCATGATTGACCGCTGTCGCTCCTTCCTGCGAGCGGCAGTGTGAAGTTCATCTGATGTCGAGCGAGCAGCTGTAGCTCAACCCTCCCCATTGTTCTTCATGGACTCAGCTCTGCAACCATGCCAGCAGTAGTGTTTTCTGAGTGAGGCAATGCTCGATGTCGACTGCGCCAGTAACATGCGAGGTTCGCTATCGCCTCGATCCGGACAGGATCGAGGACTTCAAAGCCTATGCGAAAATATGGATCAAACTTATCGAGCGTCACGGTGGGACGCATCACGGCTACTTCCTTCCTCGTGAGAGACCAACCGGCATTTGCATAAGTTTTCCCGGCGTGGGAGAGGACGGGGCTGACGATATTGCTATAGCCCTGTTCACCTTTCCAGATGATGAGGCGTATCTCACCTACCGCGAAAAGGTCGCCAACGATCCAGACGGTATCGAAGCCAACGCACGGTTTGGAAAGCAGCCGCCGTTCCTTAGCTACGAGCGCGTGTTTCTGCAGCTGCTTCCGTAACGGGATTAAGTATGGGAGCAAGACGAAGATTGCTGATCAGTCGGCTGGGATAGCGGCCCTGCTGGAAACTATCCAGCAATCAGCTCGCCTTCCTTGAGCTGCTGCCCGCATGACCGAGTGCGTCCATCGCAGCCGCCACTATAAAGCCGCGCCACTCCCGCTTGAGATCCGCGCGCACGGCAACCGATGCCGTGATCCCGAGACCGGTGAATGCGCTCGTGACGCGGACGATCCGTTCCTGCTCGACGGACTGCATATCAATGCCAAGTGCCGCATACATGATCATCCCGAGCTCTATCATCTCGGGATCGGCGTTCTGCCCATTCTCCGCCAAACGGTATTGAAATGCTGAAATTCCCGGCCAATCATATGCGAAGGTGACGGAAGCTTCCACGACGGCTCGATCGCGCTCGATGCCGGGAGCAAGAGCTTCCACACTGGCGCGCAATGTCTCCATGTGATCGCGGCTCGTTTCCATCGCCGCATCGTAGAGCGCCTGCTTGCTGGGATAGTGGTGCAGCAACCCGGCTTTCGAATAGTTGACGGCATCCGCGATCTGTTGGAGCGAGGTGTTGGCGAAACCGTGCTTCGCGAACAATCCCGCGGCGTGATCGAGGATCTCAGCGTCAATTTCGGCTCTGGTCGGTCTGGGCATGTTCGAGGCCTAGCATGGGCCAACCGAGGCAGTCAATTTTCAATTGAACTGGTCGGCCGCTGCATGGGCGGGATGATGGCAGAGTCAGGTTGATGACAGCTATGGCTCCATATTTCAGCGCGGGCCAGGGTTTAACAAAGCCTGCAATCCGGCAAGCTGATAGCGCCAGAAGACGGCGACTGCCTGTTGGATGGCCTGCGGATCTCTGTGCGCTTCGAGAATGTCTGCGATCATGTCGACAGTGCGGGCAAAGACCTTGTGCAATACGAATCTTGCAGGCGGCGACAGCGCATCGCCGCCTTCTCTTTTCTCCGCGTATGCAGAGGCTAGGCGCTCCATTTCGTTGATCATCATGGTCCTCACCCGCTCAAAGCGCGTGCCGCGGCCGCCGCGCAGGAGGATGAGTACGGCAAGGCGATGGTCGATCCAGAATGACAGAAGTGCGCGCGCAGCATCCGAGCCGCTTGCGGTGGCGCCTTCCCAATGATCCAGCCTTTCGAATTCTCTCAGGCGAGTGCGCAAAAGCCGCAGCAATTGCGCCGCAATGGGCGCGGTGACAATGGCATTGAACAGTGCCTCCTTGTCTTCGAAATATTTGTAGATGTTGCCGGTGCTGATACCGGCCCGCTCTGCAACATCGGCAAGCCTGGCTGCCGTAAAACCCTGTTCGGCAAAGACGGTGCCTGCCGCCTCGACGATGCGATCACGCACCTCATCCTTCAGCTTTTGCGGCATGCGGTCACCTCGGGCAAAGTCGCCAGATCGCTCATCCATGGCGCGGCTTCCTCGAGCTGCAGCGCCAGTGAGAACAAGAGGTCATCCCGCTCTCTGGCGGCAGCGAAATGGCAGCCGATCGGCAGGCCGCTCGCGGTACGATGAAGGGGAACCGACATTGCCGGCCAGCCGGCAAGCGATGCGACGACCGTATATCCCGCAAGCCTCGCGATGAATGCATCCGCTTCGGCAGGCGCCTGCTCCGGTCCATGCGTGCCGAGCGGAAAGGCCGGCATCGGGACAGTGGGCGAAAGGAGAATGTCTATGTCCGCGAGCGACGTATCGGCATCCCGTTCTGCGAGATGGAGCGCTGCCACCAGCCTTGCCAGGGTTTCGGGCGGCGTGCCCTCTGCCCTGCGGGCAAGATCAAGCGTATATGGCTCGAACAGATCCGGATTGAAGCTGCTCCCCAGCATCTGCCGCACCTGGTTCAGCAGCTGGCCGATACTGTAACCCGTCAGCGTGAAGAATGCCTCACCTGTGGCGCGAGTATCGATCGTTGGGCCTTGAACGTCGATGACGTCATGGCCCAGGAGACGGCAGAGCCGAATAGCCGTTTCGAGTGCGGTTTGCGCTTCCGAAGATGGCTGCGAGCCAAAGCAATCCAGGCGATAGGCGCCGATGCGCAATCGCTGTCGCGGCGATTTCCTCAAAGCCTCGAGTGATGGAAGCATGGTCACCCGGCCCGCTCGCTCGGTGACGGATAGCCAATGGTAGCTGTCGCGGACCGACCGGCTGACGCAATGGTCTGCGATAAGCCGCGCCGTCGGCATTTCGGCTGGCATGCCATTGGACACGGTGTGCCCCCGGCTGGGCTTGAAGCCGAAGAGGCCTGTGAATGAAGATGGCCCGCGAATTGAGCCACCGCCGTCAGACGCATGGGCCACCGGCACCATGCCAGAGGCAACCGCGGCGACCGCGCCGCCCGATGAACCACCGGGCGATCGGGAGACATCCCAGGGATTGCGCGTTGCGCCATTGCTGAGTGTTTCAGTCGTGCCGAGCAGCCCGAATTCGGAAGTTGCGCTTTTGCCGAGAGTGATCAGCCCGGCGGCATCCAGGGCGTCGGTATAGGGGGAGCCGGCAGGAGCCTTCTGGCCGGCAAACAGGCGTGTTCCGAATGCCGCTGCGTGACCGGGATAGGGCATGAGGTCCTTGATCAGTGTCGGCACGCCCGCGAAGGGACCGTTCGTCTCTATCTCGGCAGCGCGCCTGCGGGCGAGATCGAAATCCACCGAAGCCAAAGCGTTGATGTCGGGGTTGATGCGCTCTATTCGGGTGATGGCCGCGTCGACAAGTTCGAGCGGCGTGACCTCTCCGCGCCGAACAAGATCGGCTTGGGCAGTCGCATCCAACATGGCAAATTCATCCGATACTTGGCCCGGCGTGATGGCAGCAGCGTCGTTCACGATTGCAACTCCTAAAAACGAATAGAGAATTTGTTATTTGCTATTCGAAGTCAAGGCTGGTTTAGCGCTCGATCACCCGAAAGACGGATGCCTTGACATATATGCGACTGAGTAGCACTTTATGTGAAAAGGAGCTGACCCAATGAGCGTCAAATCATCGATCTCTCTGACCGACCAGCAGGATGCATTCGCGCGTTCGCTTGTTGACGCCGGCCGCTATTCAAGTCTGAGCTCGGTCTTGCAGCAGGGTCTGGAGCTTCTTCGTCAAAAGACGGAGGCTGAAGCCGCAGAAACGGAAGGACTGCGCATTCTGATCCAGCGGCGGCTGGAAGGCTCGAAGATCCCGGCCACCGAGATGGAAGATCGTATCGAGGATATGATCGAGCGCAAGCGGCGAGCTTTCCGTGTGGAATCTTGAATATTCGCGGGAAGCAGTGCTCGATTTCGAGCTGATCTTCGATCACCTGCTAGCCGCCTATGGGGAGCTGGGAGACACCTCCGACGCAGCCTGGGCGCGTGCGGCCGACCGGATTCGCCAGCTCCGCTTGGATATCGATCGTTTGGTGGAGACGCCTTACATCGGAACGCTACGGCCGGATCTTCATCCAGGCATTCGCTTTCTGCGGCGCGACAAGGCCGTTATCTGGTTTCTGCCGGACGAAGAACGGCTGACGATCACCGTTGCCGCGATCTTCTTCGGCGGCCAGGATCATATCAGGCACATGCTGGCACGCATGCTGGAAAAATAGAGAGCAACGGCGCTCCGAGCCTGCCTTTGGGGGAATGGCTTAGTTCATCACACTCGCGACGACGGTCGGCTTCTGGATGATATCAACCCAGCGCCCGGTGTCGTTGATCGCCTGCCGCTTCAGATAGTGATAGGGCGTGTGCGTCCAGTCTTTGACCTGATCGGTCAGATTGTCGAGAATGAAATCGCCGCGGTCGGTGCGCACGGTGACGACGGCGTGACCTTCTCCATCCGGAAGACGCACAACCGTGATCAGCAGATCGGCAAGCGAAATGCCTTTCTTCATCAGTTCGCGGCGCTTCTCCAGGGCATAATGCTCGCAATTGCCCATGCCGTCGTCAGGATAGTTCCAGTATTGCACGACGCCGTAGTGATCGAGATCGCTGATCGGCTTGACCCATGTGTTCACCGAGGTATTGACCTCGACAATCTCGTCCCAGACCTTTTGCGTGATCTGAAGGGGACGCAAGTCAGTCGGATGGATCGAGCATTCTTCAGGGCGTCGCTGGCAGAATTCGTAATGCCCGATCGGCTGCGATGTTATCGAGCCTGTGGGCATGATCGGGTCCGACGCTGCCGAGGCGCCTGTATTGCAGGCAAGCAGTGCGACCGCAAAAGTGAAGGCAGAGACAATAGTTTTGCCAGCAGAGAACAGGCTGGCTGGCCGGACGACGCAAAACATACAAACGCCTTTGCCCAAAGGAACAGTGTTAACGAATTGTTAAGTTTTGCGGCCCGCGAAGTCAATTTGGGTCATCGCCGAGCGGCCGCAAATCTTAATAGATGGTTAACGTAGATCTTTGGAGCAGGCCGTCACGCGACAGGCCGGGCGCCGTCACCTTTCGGATCAGCGCATGGTGTAGCCGCCGTCGCAGAAGAGCGTGCTGCCGGTCATGTTGGTGTTGTCGAGCAGGAAGAGGGCAGCGTGGGCTTGCTCTTCGACTGTGGCCGGCCTTTGGACGAGGCAGATCTTGCGCCAGTACTCATAGGCCGGCTCCCGCACATGGTCCGGCCGATTGCGCCACAATTCGCTATCCGTCGTGCCGGGCGAGAGGCAATTCACCCGGATCGGATTGAGTTCCAGCGCAAGGCCGCGCGCCAACCCCTCAAGTGCAGCATTGCAGGCGGCATAGGCCGGGGCGCCGACTGGCCGGGCCGAGGCGGCGCCGGACATCAGCACCACCGAGGCGTCGGCGTGCAGATGCGGCAGCGCGACATGGACGGCGCGATATTGTCCCCAGAACTTGGCTTCGAACAAGGCTTCGCTGGTCTCGATGCCGCCGTCGCGGAAGGTGCCGGTCTGATAGGAGGCGGCGGGTGTGAAAAGGCCCGATAGCATCGGCGTCTCGGCAAAGAAGCGATCGAGCGAGGTGCGGTCCGTTATCTCCACGGTTCGGCCGGATGCCGCAGGGCCGAGCGCGGCCAGAGCTTTGGCGAGATTGTCCGGAGACCGGCCGCCGATCAGCAGCCGGTCTCCCCGTTTTGCAAGTGTATGAGCAAGCGCCAGACCGATGCCTGACGTGCCTCCGATGATGGCGTAGGTGCGAATATTGGTCATGAAATGAAGTTATCCGCGCCTGAAACGCTGTTAAAGCGACAAATAATCGTTATATTACCGAATTAAATTCGTGAATGGTGACCCCATGCAGCATCAGCCGGGCGACGATATAGGAGTGTTTTTGGCGGTCTGCGAAGCGGGAAGTTTCGTTGCGGCATCTACCCGGTTAAGGCTCTCCGCCTCGGCGGTTGCCAAGGCGATCGGGCGCATCGAGAAGCGCCTGAACATCAGGCTGTTCAAGCGCACGACCCGCAGCCTATCGTTGACGGTGGAAGGCATCGCCTACCGCGATGTCTGCGAGACCGCCTGGCGGGATATTCATCGGGTCGAGACGATAATCTCCGGCCTTTCCGACGAGCCCGCGGGCACTCTCAATGTCAGCCTGCCGCCGCTTTTCGGCTCGCAAATCGTCGCGCCGGCGCTTTACGCCCTTTCGCGTAAATGGCCCCGGCTCAGTCTCGATATCAGCACCTCAATCGAGCATATCAATCTAGCCGACAGTGGCATCGATCTGGCCGTTCGCATCGGTGAACTGCCAGACACTGGCGGGCTGATCGCCCGGCGGCTAGGTGTGCAGCGCCTCGTTCTCTGCGGCTCCCGAGGTTATTTCGACAACCGCAGGCCGCCGGAGACGATCGAGGATCTCGCCGATCACGATCTGATCGGCGCCCCGAAGAACGGCCGTCCGGCGCCGTGGCAATTTCGGTTACCGAGCGGCGAGCTATCGATATGGCATCCGCGGACGCGACTGCTGCTGGAGGGCAGCCTTCTCACGCTCTCGGCGATCAGATCGGGGCAAGGGCTTGGTCTGGTGCCTCAATGGCTGGTGCGAGACGAGATTTCCGGCGGTCAGTTGATCTCTGTTCTTGAAGATCGCATTTCTGGTCATCTACCTGTTCACGCCGTCTGGTCGGCCGCACCCATTATGTTGCCGCGCCTGCGCGTGGCGATAGATGCAATCGTCGAAGCTACCGCGCTCGAACTGACCAGTGGGGCGATCGAACATCTCGCCGCAGTTTAGACGCGGGACCTATCTGATAAAGGTCTCTCCCTTGCAATTTCAAACTTCTTCCGTCGTGACAGTTCTCTGACAGGAATCGATGCCAGCTTGTCCCGATCTGTAGAGGACAGAGACGATCGGTTCCAAACCGATCGGCCATTGGGAGGAAATCCATGAACATCATGCTCGGCCGCGTCTAGCGGCAATCGTTCGTCGCCTTACGGCCATCCGCCAAATCACTCAGTCGCTGGCGGCCTTCTGTTGAAGGCCTGTCCATCCCGCTCGTCTTCAGGATGGCGTGGGCGGAAGCGACAGCGGTTTGCGATGGCAACAAATCACATCCAGCAGTCAATTGGGAGGATATTAGATGTCACTGCTTTTCAGAAAACTCAGTCTCGCGGCCGCCATAACGGTCGGCATCAATGGTGCAGCGCTTGCCGCAAGCGACGATCTGATCGCCGCTGCCAAGAAGGAAGGCGTGATCTCGATCTACGCCGCAACCGACCTGACACAGGCACAAGCCCTACTCGATGCTTTCACCAAAAAATATCCGGGTATTCGGGTTGATTACAACGATATCGGCACCAACGGCGTCTACAATCGCGTGATCTCCGAAGCCGCGGCCGGCCAGGTCGGCGGCGACCTCGTCTGGACGTCGGCGATGGACCAGACCGTCAAGCTCGCCGTCGACGGCTATCTCGTCTCCTATTCCTCGTCCGAAATCGCCGCCCTTCCAAGCTGGGCCGTCTATGACAAGACCGTCTATGCCACCACGCTCGAGCCGATCGGCATGATCTACAACAAGCTCGCTTTGCCGGAGGCCGAAGTGCCGCGTACGCGCGCAGCCCTGATCGAGTATCTCGGCAAGAAGGATGTCGCGGGTAAAGTCGCAACTTTCGATCCGGAAAAATCCGGCGTCGGCTTCATGATCCAGACCAATGATTCCAAGCAGCGCAGCGATTATTGGGATCTGGTCGGAGCATTCGGCACCGCGAAGGGCAAGACCTATTCCTCGACCGGCTCGATGCGCGAAACCGTGGTCTCCGGTGAGAACGTCATCGCCTTCAACCTGATCGGTTCCTACGCGCTCGATTGGGTCAAGAGCGCTTCCAACCTCGGCGTCGCCTTCGGTCAGGACTACACGCCGGCCTTTTCGCGCGTCGCCGCCATCATGAAGAACGCCCCGCATCCTAACTCGGCCCAGCTGTTTTTGGATTTCATGCTGTCGCAGGAAGGCCAGAACGCCATCGCTTCGAAGGGCATGCCGTCGCTGCGCACCGATGTCGACCAGGGGTACAACGTCAACACCATCAATGAACTGGTCGGCGGCAACCTGAAGCCCATCGCGCTCGATGACTCGCGTCTGGAGTTCATGGATCCGATGAAGCGGCTCGAATTCCTCAAGAAGTGGCGCGGCTCGGTCAAGAGCTGACTCGCGCCCAAGCCAGCCAAGAACCACAACCATCGATAAGGAGGCGAGCCGATGTCGGCACCGTCGACGCCAGTATCAACTCTGCCTCACGCCGGACGGCCTGCCGCCCATGCGAGCCAGAATTTTGCGCCAATCCCGCAGCCTGGCAACGCCCTGGGCTTCCGGCGTATCGTCATCGGCCTGCTCGCCGTCATCGTTCTCGCTCCGATCGCACTGATCATCTACCAGAGCCTGCTCGATGGACCGTTCTTTGCGCGCAGCAGCAAGCTCTCGATCGAGGCCTATCGCTATATCCTGACCGACGAAATGTTCTACGATGCGCTCTGGAACACGGTCATCATGGCGGTGGGCATGGTGGCGATCGCGGTGCCGCTCGGCGCCGCGCTCTCCTTCCTTCTGACAAGGACTGACGTCAAGTTCCGCAAGGCGCTCGAAGTCGTCGTCCTCGTGCCGATGTTCATCTCGGCCATCGTGCTTGCCTTCGGCTACACCGTAGCCGTCGGCCCTTCCGGGTTCCTCACCATGCTGTCCCGCGACATCTTCGGTGCCGCGCCCTGGAATCTTTATTCATTGACCGGCATCGTCATCGTGACGGGGCTTGCGCATGTGCCGCATGTCTACCTCTATGTCGCGGCTGCCATGCGCAACCTGCCGTCCGATCTGGAGGAGGCCGCAAGGTCGATGGGTTCGCCGATCTGGCGTGTCTGCCTGGACGTGACGCTTCCCATGGTCTTGCCGGCGCTCGTCTTTGCCACCGCGCTGAACCTCCTGATCGGCTTCGAGATGTTCGGCGTTCCCTATGTGCTGGGCGATCCGAGCGGCATCGTCGTGCTCACCACCTATGTCTACAAGCTCACCACATTGTTTGGCGTGCCGACCTACCAGCTGATGGCTGTCGTCGTCGTGCTGCTCGTGCTTCTGACGCTGCCGCTCGTCTGGTATCAGCGTCGCCTGTTGCGCCATAGCCGTCGCTATGCGGCACTTGGCGGCAAGGGCGCGCGCACGACGGTGATGCGGCTTGGAGCCACGGGCCAGATCATTGCGCTTTCCTTCATCGGCTTCTGGCTTTTCGTATCGGTGCTGCTGCCGATCGGC
>BFBZ01001519.1_pt1 | contig 15248 bp, 18 predicted proteins | sample 1888401 | NCBI WGS metagenome assembly BFBZ01 (sample SAMD00112614, study PRJDB3348) | symbiont metagenome | host: Chara braunii | reverse complement strand
ACATGTTCTTGTGGTAATGATAATTCTTACCGCGAGATCCGGAGAGCGAAAATGCGCGTGACATCCAAAGGACAGGTAACTATCCCCCGCGACCTGCGCGAGTTGGCCGGCATAGAGCTCAACAGCGAAGTCATATTTTCCGTCGAGGATGGAAAGCTCGTTGTTTCGCCCAAGAACGGCAAGCGCGAAATCGAGGATCGGCAGCGGCTTGATCGGTTCATGGCCACCCTCAAGCGCCTTGAAGGTACTGGTGATCAGGATATCGACGCCGAGGCGCTGATGTCTTTGACACGTGACCGGTAATCATGGTCACGATCGTAGATACCAATGTGCTGGTGGATTTGGCCATGCCCAGTTCAGCCTGGCATAATTGGTCGAACGGGCAAGTTTTTTCCGCTTTCAAACGTGGCCCTGTTGTTATTAATCCCATCATCTATGCGGAGTTTTCGGTGCGCTATAGCAGCATGGACCGTGTGGATGAGCTGCTGCCGGAAAGCGAATTTCGCCGCGAAAACCTACCCTGGGCCGCTGCGTTTGCTGCGGCTGCGGCTTTCAGGGTCTATCGGCAGAGCGGCGGGGGACGTGAGCGTATTCTTCCCGATTTTCTGATCGGGGCCCATGCCGCCATTCGCGGTTACTCGATATTGACGCGGGATTCCAAAGGCTATCGGTCTTATTTCCCGACCGTTGATCTTATCTCCCCCGAAACACATCCCTGACGGACAAAATTCATGATCGGCAAGCTGAAAGGCACAATCGAAGAGATCGGCGAGGACCATGTGCTCGTGGACGTGCATGGCGTCTGCTATGTCGCCTATTGTTCGGCTCGCACGCTGTCGAAGCTCGGTTCTGCCGGTGAGGCCTGCGTTCTTTTCATCGAGACCTATGTCCGTGAAGACCAGATCCGGCTCTTCGGTTTCACCACGGCGTTGGAACGCGAATGGTTCAACATCCTCCAGACCGTACAGGGCGTTGGTGCGAAAGTGGCCTTGGCGCTGTTGTCGACCCTGACGCCAGCCGAGCTTGCCAATGCGATCGCGCTGCAGGATCGTGCCGCGGTTTCGCGGGCGCCGGGTGTCGGACCGAAGGTTGCGGTGCGCATTATGACCGAGCTGAAGAACAAGGCGCCGGCCTTTGCCGGCGAGGCGGCGAATATCGGTCTGAAACAGGAACTGGGCGAAGGGGTTGCCGCAGCACCCGTAGCCGACGCGGTTTCGGCGCTGACCAATCTCGGCTATTCGCGTGATCAGGCGGCCAATGCCGTTGCGGCGGCGATGAAACTGGCCGGCGAGGGTGCCGACAGCGCCAAGCTGATCCGGTTCGGCCTCAAGGAACTGGCGCGGTAAGGCTTTGCACCTTCCGCATTCCTTACTATTGTCTCAAAGTCGAGGGATCGACTTGCGACGCTCTTTCGTGAGGGATTATTTTGAAAGCGGCAGATATTGATGCCGCTTTCAGCGAAAGAGACGCGAAACGCATACCGGGAATGGAACTTCTGACATGAGTGAAGCCGCACGCCTGATATCGCCGGAAAAGCGGGGCGAAGATATCGATGCGACGCTCAGGCCGCAGTCGCTGGACGAATTCACCGGCCAGGCAGAGGCGCGCGCCAACCTGAAGGTGTTCATCGAAGCGGCCAAGGGGCGCGGCGAGGCGCTAGACCATGTTCTGTTCGTCGGCCCGCCCGGCCTCGGCAAGACCACGCTGGCGCAGATCATGGCGAAAGAGCTTGGCGTCAATTTCCGCTCCACCTCCGGCCCGGTCATCGCCAAGGCGGGTGATCTCGCAGCGCTCCTCACCAATCTCGAGGAGCGCGACGTGCTCTTCATCGACGAAATTCATCGCCTCAACCCGGCGGTCGAGGAAATCCTCTACCCCGCCATGGAGGATTTCCAGCTCGATCTGATCATCGGCGAAGGTCCGGCCGCGCGCTCGGTGAAGATCGATCTTGCCAAGTTCACGCTGGTTGCCGCCACGACGCGCCTCGGGCTGCTGACGACGCCTTTGCGGGATCGTTTTGGCATTCCGGTTCGGTTGAGCTTCTACACTGTTGAAGAGCTTGAATTGATCGTCCGGCGTGGCGCCAGGCTGATGGGCCTCCCCATGACCGACGAGGGCGCGCGCGAGATAGCGCGGCGCGCGCGCGGAACGCCGCGTATCGCTGGCCGACTGCTGCGTCGCGTGCGCGATTTTGCAGAAGTCGCCAAGGTCGAGGCGGTGACGCAGCAGATTGCCGATGAGGCTCTGACGCGGCTTCTTGTCGACAATGTCGGCTTCGATCAGCTCGACAAGCGCTACCTCAACATGATTGCCGTCAATTTCGGCGGCGGGCCCGTGGGCATTGAAACCATCGCTGCCGGCCTCTCCGAGCCGCGTGATGCGATCGAGGACATCATCGAGCCCTACATGATCCAACAGGGCTTCATTCAGCGCACGCCGCGCGGTCGTGTCTTGACCGCGATTGCCTGGAAACATCTCGACATGCAGCCGCCGAAGGATATGGAGGCCGCGCAGTTCCGGTTGTTCCAGGGGGAAGAATGAATGCTCGGCCGTCGTGCCTTTCTGAAGCTTTTCGGCGGCAGTGTATTCGGGTTTCTGGCACTCGGGGGATATGCGCTCGGATATGAGCCTGTCGTTCGCCTCAACGTAACCCGTTATGCCCTGACCCCGCCGCGATGGACGCCGGGTCTGAAGCTCAGGATCGTGGCGCTTGCCGATTTCCATGCCTGCGAGCCGTGGATGGGGCCTGAGCGCATCGCCTCGATCTGCGCCCGCGCCAATGAACTCGGCGGCGACATCATCCTTCTGCTCGGGGACTATACGTCGGGAACCGATCTGATTACCGCTCGCGTCGATCATCGTGTGTGGGCGGCAGAGCTTGCAAAGCTGAAGGCGCCATTGGGCGTCCATGCCATCATCGGCAACCACGACTGGTGGCATGATGCAGCCGCCCAGAGGAGTGGTCACGGTCCGACTTTCAGCCACCGGGGTCTGGCCGGAGCCGGTATCGAGGTCTATTCCAATCGCTCGGCGCGGCTGGAGAAAGACGGGCAGGGCTTCTGGATTGCCGGCGTCGAGGATCAACTGGCCCTGCGCCGCAGCATGCGCTGGAAGCGACCTTTTACGACAGGGCTCGATGATCTCGGCGGCACCTTGGCGCAGGTTACGGACGACGCGCCCGTCATCCTTCTTGCGCACGAGCCCGATATTTTCCCCAGCGTTCCCCAGCGGGTATCCTTAACCCTGTCCGGCCATACGCATGGCGGCCAGGTGAGGGTCTTCGGCTGGTCGCCCTATTCACCGTCGCGCTATGGCGACAGATATGTCTACGGACATATTGTCGAGGAAGAACGCCATATCATCGTTTCCGGTGGTCTCGGCTGCTCCATTGCACCGGTTCGCTTCGGGGTGCCCCCGGAAATCGTCGTTGTTGATGTGGGATGAAAATCGTGCCGAAACGTAAGCTGATAAGGTTGAATTCCGGTAGTAATCGTTTCCAGATGCGGGTGGCTGGCCTCGGTTTTCGCGAGGGACATGTGCTTGTCCATCGGGCGGTACATGAGAATTTCTGGACCTTTCCCGGCGGTCGCGCCGAAATCGGGGAGACATCCGAGGAAACGCTGCGGCGTGAGATGGTCGAGGAACTGGGTGTCGACGTGACGGTCGGGCGCCTTCTCTGGTCGGTGGAGAATTTCTTTCACTATGAGCAGCGCGACTGGCACGAATTCGGTCTCTATTACCTGATGGAGATCCCTGCGAGCTTTCCATTCGACCACCAGGAAATCGTCCATCGCATTCAGGACGGAGACAACGAGCTGGAATTCAAATGGGTGCGAGCGACGCGAGAGGCGCTGGTTGCACTGGATATCCCGCCCTATTTCATTGCCGAGGAAATCGAGACCCTACCGCTGACGCCGCGTCACCTCGTCTGGCGGGATGGCGATCTCGACAAGGCCTAGGGAGGAAGTTCGATGTCCGGTTTCGATCCTATTCGCAGCTTTCGCAAGCTCGCCTACAACAATGCCTTGGCAAATGTTCGCCTGCACAATGCTTGCGCCTCGCTGCAGCCCGGTGAATTCGAAGCGAAGCGGGTCAGCTTCTTTCCGTCGATCAAGTGGACCCTCAATCACATCCTGAGGGTAGACTGGTTCTATGTCGATGCGCTGGAAGGCGGCACATTGGGTCTGAAGGCGTTCGATATCGAGGAGCCGTTCGAAAGGCTCGACGAATTGTCCCGGCAGCAGGCGGAGGTCGATCGCCGGCTCGTCGCCTTCTGCGAGAGCCTGACGCTGGAGGTGGCGATGCAGATTGTCGATATCGAGCGCAGCGGCCGTATCCAGCGGGAGCGGGCCGACGATGTGCTGAACCATCTGTTCCAGCACCAGACGCATCATCGCGGTCAGGTGCATGCGATGCTGTCCGGAACCAGTGTCCCGCCGCCGCAGCTCGACGAATTCATCGTCGCTGACGATGCGCAGTTCAGGGGCGAGGAGTTGGCAGCACTCAGCTGGGACGAGACGAAGCTGATGCGCTGACGGAGTACTGCTGCGACGGCATTGTCTTCGCCAGTGTCTCGATCGTCTGTTGAAGCAATGGCTTTCCACCGCCTTGCCATCCCAGGGCGCCAATCTTTGCTGCGTTCATCGCGCCGCCGTTGCGTTCGGCTGTCGGAGCAGGGAGGGGATGAGGACAGTGCGTCGCTCGTTGCAGGTACCCGAGGATTTCATGGGTGTCGGTTGATATATCCGAGAGGTTGAAAGCCTCGCCATCGATGCGGCCAGCCTCTGTCTCCAGCAGCAGACGCACGGCGCGGCCAAGGTCACGGCCATGAACTTCCGTTCCCGCACGCGAGGGAATTTCCCTGCCACTCAGATAGTCGTCGAAGAGATCGTCCCACTTGTTCGGGCGCATATCCCCATAGACGCCGGTCGCCCTCAGGCTTGCGGTTACAAAGCCGGGAGCGGAGAGGGAGAACAGGGCATGCTCGGCATCGCGCTTCACTTCACCATAAAGCGTATTCGGCATCGGCTTGGTCGCCTCGGTCAATTCCCCATCAACTAGCTGATCGCCGTAAACGGCGCGGGACGACAGGAAGACGCAGCGGCGGATGCCGGCCTTTCTCGCCGTTTCGAACAGCTTGACGGTGCCGTCCAGATTGAGCCGGCGGAATTCGCCGGGGTCGTCTCCTTCGCCTCCACGGTATTTGCCTGGCAAATGACTAAACGCTGCGTGGATGAAGAAATAGGCGTCATCGAAGACATGCCTCTGGTCCTCGACGGGATCCAGGCTGAGCGGCACGAAGGAAACGTCTCGCGAAAAGAGGCCCGACTGCGGTGGGTTGCGCCCGCCGACGGCGACCTTGTAACCGGCCAGGAATAGCTCCTCGGCAATGTATCGGCCGACAAGACCTGTTCCGCCGGATATGAGGACCTTCATGCCGCCTCTTTGGGATTTGCGAGCGTCGCGATATCGGGCAGATCGAGCCCATTATGGAAGCAATGCCACAAGTCGATCAGCGGTCTCAGCTGCTCGGCCTTCGGATGGTTTTCTTCCCAGGGCTTTTCATATTGGTAATGCAGGATCGACACGCTCTGCCAGTTCCAGAGGGCAGGCATGGTGAACCATACATATTGCAGCATGTTCATGAAGATCGGCAGGCCGTGCCAATCGGGGAAGAAGGTCTCGAGAAAAGTCTGGTCGGTGCGCCGCCAGAAGACATCGGGGCGGTCGAGCCGATGCAACATGTCCTGAAAGGTCGAAAGCGACGGCTTGGCGACGAAGACGCCGGAATTCAGCCGGTGAAAATCCGCGACACTTTCATAGACATTCGGCGCGGCTGAAAATTCCGGATAGTCGAACAGCCTGTCGACATTCTTCAGCACGAGCGCATCCGCATCGATGAACACGCAGGTGTCGTATTCGATGAGCTGCCAGAGCCGCAGCTTGCAGAAATTATCGAGTGGCGTGTGAAAGGAGGGCTTGCGGCCCTTCGTAAAGGGCGCGGCGGAATGAAGGTTGCTGCGCGCATGCCGTTCGTTGAAGGCATCCGACAGGGACAGGTGTTCGACCTCGATCAGGCGGCAGTCGAGCGCGATGAGCGGAGCGAGATCGCCTTCATGGACGGCCGCCGTATGTAGCACGACGATATCGGCCTTGGTGGCGGTCCGAGCGATCGAACGCGCCAGCGCCAGTGCGCCCATGGCATAGTCGGCATTCGTGACGAGGGTCACGAATGCCTGGCCGGAGCGCGGACGGGTGTGCGGGCGCAACCCCTGCAGCATTTCACTTCCCGGCATCATGAGACGGACTTCAATCTCTTGCCTTCGGGATCGTGATTGACGGTCGCCGCCAGATCCTTCGTCCAGGCGGAGACGGCTGGCACGCGCGAACGATCGACGCGATAGGCGTATTTCTTGGCGACATCGACGATTTCACTCAGCAGGCCGGTCTCAAGCGTAATCGGCGCCAGCCCGAGGCCGAGGAACTTGTCGTTCTTGACGATCAGGTCGTTCTCGGGCGCTTCCTTGCGCGGATTGGGCAGTCGGACGATTTCGGCGCCGCTGATCCTGGCGATCATCTCGGCGAGGTCGCGGACGCGGTGCGTTTCCGTCATCTGGTTGAAGATCTCGACGCGGGCGTTGCGCTGCGGCGGGTTCTTCAGCGCAAGCTCGATGCAGCGCACCGAATCCTGAATATGGATGAAGGCGCGGGTCTGGCCGCCGGTGCCATGCACGGTCAGCGGATAGCCGATGGCCGCCTGGATGAGGAAGCGGTTGAGGACGGTGCCGTAGTCGCCGTCATAGTCGAAGCGGTTGATCAATTGTTCGTGACGGCGCGTCTGTTCCGTGTGCGTGCCCCAGACTATGCCCTGATGTAGGTCGGTGATCCTGAGGCCGTCGTTCTTGGCGTAGAACTGGAAGAGCAGCTGATCGAGGCACTTCGTCATGTGGTAGATGGAGCCGGGGTTGGCCGGATAGAGTATCTCCTGGCTGACGGTGCGGCCATCGGCCGTCTCGATGCCAACCGGCAGATAGCCTTCGGGAATGGCCGCGCCGACGGTGGAATAGCCATAGACGCCCATGGTGCCGAGATGCACGAGATGCGTGTCGAGGTTGAGCTCCACGAGCGCATTCAGTAGGTTATGCGTGGCATTGACGTTGTTGTTGACCGTGTAGTTCTTGTGGCGGTCGCTCTTCATCGAATAGGGGGCCGCGCGCTGCTCGGCGAAATGGACGATGGCATCGGGGCGATGCTCGGCCAGCCATTTCTTCAGAAGCTCGTAATCCTTTGCAAGGTCGATGAGGTTGAAATGGATGCGGCGGCCGGTTTCGGCGTGCCAGATGCGGGTGCGTTCCTGGATCGAATCCATTGGCGTCAACGACTGGACGCCCAGTTCGGTATCGATCCATCGGCGGGAGAGATTATCGAGGATATGGACCTCATGACCGGCGTCGGAGAGATGGAGCGAGGTTGGCCAACCGATGAATCCGTCACCACCCATTACCGCTATTTTCATGAGATTTTTTCCTTCTGCGCCGATCCGCTGTCCGGCACCATCCCGGATAGTCGGAGTCTATGACAATTGTTCAAAGCTTGCTTGATGGCAGAACTTCGGCCAAAGAGATGCCGGACATACAAGGAGATGCGGCAACGATGAACAGCCCCTTTCTGATAGCTGGGGAACTGGAAGCCGGAAGCCACCGGCTGGTGCAGCGAGTCTATTATGAGGATACGGATTTTTCCGGTCTCGTCTATCACGCGCGCTATCTGCATTTCCTCGAGCGCGGCCGCACGGACTATCTTCGCTGTCTCGGAGTGGAACAGCGCGAGCTTCTGAATGCCGATGAAGAGGGGCTGGTCTTCGTGGTCCACCGCATGGAGATCGACTTCAAGGGGCCTGCCCGCATGGACGACGTGCTGACGATCAGTACCGTCACCGAGAAGGCCGGCGGCGCCAAGATGGTGCTCTCCCAGGAAATACGACGCGGCGATATTTTGCTGATCGCCGCCAAGGTCATCATCGCCGTCATCAATGCCAAAGGGCGACCGCGCCGGTTGCCGGAGAAGCTCGCCGCGCAGATGCTCGCCGCATCGGAATCCGCTGGCTAGCAGGGTTTTTCAACTTTTGGTGTGGCCGGCTGCCACATGCAAAGATATTGCGATTGCTAAGAGATGCCTTGCAAAAACTTGAGTTTTGTGTGAAGGAATTCGCCGCGCAAGATCTGCCTGCGTTTGCCGCCGGTTTCGTCCGGTCATTTCTTCCCAGGAGCTAGAATAGCCTTCGCCGCCGTTAAATTCTTCATGTTTCGACGCTAACATTCTTTTAACCATAATAGTGTCTTACTGGTTAAGGCGGAGTTTGTGCGGTGCACGCCTTCCTTTGACCAAATTTGACGGCAAGAAGGCAGTTGTAAGCTTGGAAGGCTTGACCAGGGCGTTCAGCGGCGGCTGCCAAACATTTCTTGTGAGATCACTTTTAGCCGCCCGGTCTAGCGCCGGGCGTTTGGATTCGGGGATTTTGGATCAATGGAACAAGTAGCATTGGCAGCGGCCACCACACCGGATATCACCCTCTGGTCGCTATTCATGCAGGCGGGCTTGGTCGTCAAGCTCGTCATGATCGGCCTTCTGGCCGCATCCGTATGGACGTGGGCAATCGTCATCGACAAGTATCTGAGCTATGCGCGAGCGCGCCGGCAGTTCGATCACTTCGAACAGGTCTTCTGGTCCGGCCAGTCGCTCGAAGAGCTTTACCGCACGCTTTCGGAGCGCAACAATACGGGCTTGAGCGCCATCTTCGTCGCCGCGATGCGGGAATGGAAGAAGTCGTTCGAGCGCGGTGCGCGCTCGCCGATCGGCTTGCAGATGCGTATCGATCGCGCCATGGACGTCACGCTCGCGCGTGAATCGGAGCATCTGATGGCGCGCCTCGGATCGCTTGCGACCATCGGCTCGGCCGGCCCGTTCATCGGTCTCTTCGGTACCGTTGTCGGTATCATGACCTCGTTCCAGGCTATCGCCGGTTCGAAATCGACCAATCTTGCGGTTGTCGCGCCCGGTATCGCCGAAGCGCTGCTGGCGACCGCCATCGGTCTGGTCGCGGCTATTCCCGCGGTTATCGCCTACAACAAGTTTTCTGGCGATGCCGGCAAGCTCTCGGCACGCATGGAAGGTTTTGCGGATGAATTCTCCGCCATTCTTTCGCGCCAGATCGATGAGAAGCTGCAGCCTCGCCAGGCTGCTCAGTAAGTAGCGGACAGAACCGGAGTAATACACATGGCAATGTCTGTTGGAGGCAAGGGTGGCGGCGGTGGCCGCCGGGGTAGTCGTCGTGGCGGAGGCCGGGGTGGCCCGATTTCCGAAATCAACGTGACGCCGCTGGTCGACGTCATGCTCGTTCTGCTTATCATCTTCATGGTGGCGGCGCCAATGATGACGTCGGGCGTACCGATCGACCTGCCGCAAACGCAGGCAGGCGCGCTCAACGCCCAGACCCAGCCCATCACCATCTCGATCAAGGCCGACGGTCAGGTGTTCATCGGGGAATCGCAAATCCAGACCACCGAAATCGCTGACAAGCTGAAGGCGATCGCTACGACCGGCTACAGCGAACGCATTTTCGTGCGTGGCGACGGCAAGGCGCCTTATGGCGTCATCGCTGACGTCATGTCGCGCATTCAGGAGGCTGGTTACAAGAATATCGGCCTGGTTACACAGCAGCAGACAACGGATCACTGACGAATCGCCATGAAGCGCAGTCTTGCCACATCTGCGGTAGTTCACATCCTGGTGCTCATCGGCGCCATGGTGACGCTGAGTGCGCCGGCGCCTTTGGAGACGCCGGAAAGCACGGCGATGGACGTCGACATCGTGCAGGCGGACCAGCTTCAGCAGGGTGAGAAGAAGGCGCCGGTGACGGATCACGTCTCGCGCAAGCCGACGACGAAGCAGGATCAGGTCGCCAACGCCCAGAACGCTGGCGAGAACAAGGTGGATATCAAGAGCCCGGTCGTGCCGACGCAGCGGCCGGAGAGTGAAACGGCAGCGTTAGCCCCGAAGAAGGTGGATGTGCCCGTTCCGCAAAATGATCCGCGGCCGAATGACGTCAAGACGATAGAGCAGAAGGATACCGAGGCTGCGCCAAAGGAAGTGGCTGCCATTCCGCAGCAAAAGCCCGAGGTGACGCCTGCTCCGACGCCGAAGACGGACCCTGCGCCGGCGACCCCGAAGGCCGATGCTGCGCCGACACCGCCGCCAACCGAGCAGCAGGCTGAAATTCCGGTCCCGAACAATGTTCCCGTGCCGGATGTCAAGCCGCAGCCGACACCGCAGAAGACCGTCGAGCAGAAGCCCGAGGTCAAGCCTGCGCCGAAGCCGGACGTGAAGGTGGCCGACGCCAAGCCGACCGACAAGACGACGACTCAGAGCACCAGCAAGAATACCTCTGCCGATGACGGCAAGAAGGATGCTGACAAGAAGCGTCAGACGGCCAAAGCCTCCAACAAGGGCTTGGACGACGGTCTTGCCGACGAGATCGCCGACGTTTTGAATAATACGTCTTCGAAGGGCGGCGCGGCGCGTTCGTCCAAACCGGCCTCGGCAGGCGCCGATACGCAGGTCGCCTCACGCGGTGGTATGAAGTCGCTTGGCGCAGGCAAGCTTAGCCAGAGCCAGCAGGACGGTTTGCGTGATCTGATACAGAAGTACTGGAACCTTCCTCCGGGTCTCGAAGGCGCCAGCGACGTGCGAATCAAGGTGCACTTCAAGCTCGACAAATCCGGGCAGATTGTTGGTGAGCCGGAGGCGACGACGAATGGTGGACCGGCTTCGACGCAGGGTGCCATGCAGTCCGCCGCCGTGCGAGCGGTTCTTCGGGCGCAATCGGAGTTCATGACCATTCTTCCGGCGGATAAGTATGACGACTGGCAGGAAGTCGTCGTCAACTTCAGCGCAGCGGATCTGGGGATGTGATGCGGGGAATGCAGCTTTCGGCAAACCACTGTCCGCGTTTTGGCCTGTCGTTGATTACGGCTCTCGTGATCATGCTGGCAGCTTCGGTATGGGTGCGGCCCGCGACTGCCGGCGGCGAGAACAACCTTAGTCATTCTGCCACGGAAAACATTCGTAACAGTGTCATGGCGAACTGGCCCCCACCTGCCGACATGACGGGCATGAAAGATGTCCGCGTCCAGGTCCGGTTTGAGCTTGATCGCGCTGGAAATATAGTTGGCAAGCCGAAGGTGACGATGACCGGCGGCCCCGAAAACACCCAAAAAGCTGTCGCGGCAAGTGCGCTGCGAGCCGTGCTCCGGTCGGCTCCGTTCAAAAACCTGCCAATGGATAAGTATGACGTCTGGAAAGAAGTAGTCATTAGCTTCAAATCGGACGACTTCGGGCATTAATGCTGAAAGGCTTGATACATATGATCAGAAAACCCTTCGTCCGTCTCCTGCTGGTACTGGCAGGCCTGATGGCAGTGCTCTCCACCCCGGCCTATGCCGTGGTCGAGCTCAACATCAACAAGGGCAACGTTCAGCCCATGCCGATCGCCATCACCGATCTGCTGTCGAATGACAGCCTCGGTCCGCAGATCTCGGGCGTCATCGCCGCCGATCTGCAGCGCTCGGGGCTTTTCGCGCCGATCAACAAGCAGGCCTTCATCGAGAAGATCACCAATCCGGATTCGACCCCGCGCTTCCCCGACTGGACGTCGATCAACGCCCAGGCGCTGGTGACCGGCCGCGTGACGCAGGAGGGCGGGCGCCTTCGTGCCGAATTCCGCCTGTGGGACACATTCGGCAACAGCCAGATGATCGGCCAGCAATTCTACGCTCAGCCGGACAACTGGCGCCGCGTCGCTCACATCATCGCCGATGCGATCTACCAGAAGATCACGGGCGAGAAGGGCTATTTCGATACGCGTGTCGTTTTCGTCTCCGAAAGCGGCCCGAAGACGGCTCGCAAGACGCAGCTCGGCATCATGGATCAGGACGGCGCCAATGTGCGTATGCTGACCGATGGCAGCGACCTCGTGCTGACGCCACGCTTTTCGCCGAGCCGCCAGGAAGTGACCTACATGTCCTTCGCCAATCAGCAGCCGCGCGTCTATCTGCTGCAGCTGCAGACGGGCCAGCGCGAGCTGGTCGGCAATTTCCCGGGCATGACCTTCTCGCCGCGCTTCTCGCCGGATGGCCAGCGTGTCATCATGAGCCTGCAGCAGGAAGGCAACGCCAATATCTACACAATGGACCTGCGCTCGCGCACCACGACACGCCTGACGTCGACCGCCGCCATCGATACGTCGCCGTCCTACTCGCCTGACGGCACGCAAATCGCCTTTGAAAGCGACCGTGGCGGCAAGCCGCAGATCTACGTGATGGGTGCCGATGGCTCCAATCAGCGCCGCATTTCCTTCGGTGATGGTTCCTATTCGACGCCGGTCTGGTCGCCGCGCGGCGATCTCATCGCCTTCACCAAGCAGTCCGGCGGCAGCTTCTCCATCGGCGTGATGAAGACCGACGGTTCCGGCGAGCGTCTGCTGACGACGGGCTTCCACAATGAAGGCCCGACCTGGGCTCCGAACGGCCGCGTCATCATGTTCTTCCGCCAGCCGGCCGGCTCGGGCGGTCCGCAGCTCTACTCCATTGATCTCACAGGCTATAACGAGCAGAAGATCCCGACTCCGGGCTTTGCTTCTGATCCGGCGTGGTCACCGCTCCTCGAGTAGTGAACGGCTTGCCACGTAATCGCCGCAAAGTCCTGTGAGTGGACCGTTTCGGGACAATTTTAGGACATCATTAACCATATTCGTTGGAATCGGATTAACCGAACCCGGTTACAGTCTGGCAACCCTGATAGAGAGACTAAGGAGAGACCGGCCATGAGCCGCATCGCAAACCCGGCCGTTGGCCACATGCAGAACCTCGCACGCAACCCGATCATGATCGCGCTTTTCGTCGGCCTTTCTCTAGCTGGCTGCGCCTCCAAGAAGGGTTTGCCGAACGATGCCAACGGTCTGGGCCTCAATGGTGCCGGCAATGCTACTCCTGGCTCCCCGCAGGACTTCACGGTCAACGTCGGCGACCGCATCTTCTTTGATACGGACAGCACGTCGATCCGTTCCGACGCTGCCCAGACGCTCGACCGTCAGGCTCAGTGGCTGGCCCGTTATCCGAACTATGCGATCACCGTCGAAGGCCATGCCGACGAACGCGGCACGCGCGAATACAACCTCGCTCTCGGCGCGCGTCGTGCCTCTGCCGCCAAGGATTATCTCGCTTCGCGCGGCGTTCCGGCCAAGCGCATGAAGACGATTTCCTACGGCAAGGAGCGTCCGGTCGCCACTTGCGACGATATTTCCTGCTGGTCGCAGAACCGCCGTGCCGTCACTGTGCTGAACGGCGCCGGTTCCTGATAGGTCAATTGACCGGTCGAAATGTATAAAGGCGGCCCTCGTGGTCGCCTTTACTTTTTTGACCACACTTTGGCCGAACTCCGTTGCTTTTTGAGAGCAATTGTAAAAATCTCCTGTTCGAGCCCTCGGCCCGAAGAATCAATGAGACAGGACGATCCATATGAGAAAACTTGTCGTGGCGAGCATGCTTTGTCTCGCTGCCTTTGCAGGTAGTGAGCGTGAAGCCTCTGCCTTGTCGCTGTTTGGAATCCACCTTGGCGGCCGTGATGCCGCCTCGCAGTCGACTCGGGACAATGCGCCTCAGCAGCAAGCGCAATACGGCCGTGCGCCGGTCGTCAACGTTCAGAACAGCGATGCCGAGGTTCGCGTACAGCAGCTTGAAGATCAGATGCGCCAGCTGAACGGCCGCGTCGAGGAAATGAGCTATCAGTTGCTGCAGATGCAGGAGACGATCCGCAAGGCGCAGGAAGACAATGAATTCCGCTTCCAGCAGCTCGAAAAGCGTGGCGGCAGCGCGCCTGCGTCAAACAGCGGTACGATGAAGAAGAGCGAGGCCGATGCTCCGTCCCAGGGCGCGGGCGGCCAGCAGGACGATATCGCCGGGGTCATCAGCGATTCTCAGAGTAGCGGCGTTGCGTCGCAGCAGGGTAGTGGCTCAGGAAAGCCGCCGTCCCAGCTCGGGTCGATCCAGTTTGATCAAAGCGGCGATCAGGTGGGAAGCTCGGCGACCGGGGCCAATAATGGCTCGGGKGCGCCGCCGAGCGCCGGTTCTGGAACCCAGACGGCTTCGCTTGGCAACGAAAACGATCAATACAAGGCTGCTTACGGGCACGTCCTGTCCGGCGACTATAGCGTCGCCGAACAGGAGTTCCGCCAGTATATCGAGAGCTATCCGACCAGCTCGCGCTCTGCCGATGCAAATTTCTGGCTCGGTGAAGCCCTTTATTCGCAGGGCAAATATAATGATGCGGCCAAGACTTTCCTGAATGCGCATCAGAAGTATAGCGGCTCCGAAAAGGCGCCGGAAATGCTGTTGAAGCTCGGCATGTCGCTTGCAGCACTTGATAACAAGGATACGGCTTGCGCAACGCTTCGTGAAGTGACCAAGCGCTATCCGAAGGCTTCCAAAGCCGTTACCGGCAAGGTTGCCAGCGAACAGAAGCGGCTTGCCTGCTGATTGCCATGTCTGACGATGCTGTGACTGCTGCTGCCACAGCCCTTATGCCTGAAGCCGCCGCAGCCGATTTTCTCCATTCCCTCGTCAAGCCTGCTCATATTCTCGTCGCCATTTCCGGCGGTAGCGATTCCACAGGGCTCCTGATCGCCCTTGCCGAGCAGCTCAAATCTCTTCCTTATCCGGATATTGCCCTTTCCGCCGCGACAATCGATCACGGCCTGCGTGCATCCGCTGCAGATGAAGCGCTAAACGTTGCCGCTCTCTGCGCCTCGCGTGACATTCCGCATTTCGTCCGCCGCTGGGAGGGCGAGAAGCCGAAGAGCGCTATCATGGCCGCTGCCCGCGAGGCGCGCTATGAACTGCTTGCCGATCTCGCATCCGAAATTTCTGCCGATATGATCGTCACGGCCCATACGGCTGACGATCAGCGGGAGACGATTCTCATGCGCGCCTCGCGGCGCCGCGAGGGCGAAGATGGCGTCGGTACCGGTATTTCGGATGCTCTGCTATTTGACCGCCGTATCTGGATCGTCAGGCCGTTTCTGGTCTGCCGGCGGGTGGATATCCGTGACTACCTCGACAAGCATGCCGTTTCCTGGCTCGACGACCCCAGCAACGAGGACACGCGTTTCGAGCGCGTGCGTACGCGTAAGAAGC
>BFBZ01001518.1_pt1 | contig 15261 bp, 10 predicted proteins | sample 1888401 | NCBI WGS metagenome assembly BFBZ01 (sample SAMD00112614, study PRJDB3348) | symbiont metagenome | host: Chara braunii | reverse complement strand
GTGCCGATTCGGATCTCGTGCCGCGTTCCGCTCACCTCGATCAGCTCGGCCAACACGCCGCAACCGGGTACGGCGGTGAGCGCCGTCACGCTGGGTTCGGCGCCCCGCGAGAACAGTCGCGGTAGGTCCGCGAACGGTTTCGCGATCGGGTGGGGGCTCTGCGCCTGCACCAGCGAGAGCCAGCCCAGGAGTGTGGCGCGATCGGCCCCGGCGCCCGTCGTCTCGATGTCCACGAGCGCGAAGCGGTCCTCTGTCAGCGTACCGGTCTTGTCGAACATCACGCTGTCAACTGTTGCCAGGCGCTCGATTAAGTCACCCGAACGCACGACGACCCCGCGCTCCGCGAGGCACCCGAGCGCCGACCAGATCACCACCGGCGTCGCGAGCCCGATCACGCACGGGCACGCGACCAGCAGCACCGACATGGCGTTGAACAGCCCGGCCTCCCAGCCCGCGGCCGTGAGGAGCGCCCAGTACGCAAACGTGCCGAGTGCGGTGACCACAACGAGCGGGAGGAACCACCGGCCGAGCCGGTCGGCGCGGGCTTGCAGAGAGATCGGCGTGTCGCGCGCCGCCTCAACGGCAGCGAGGAGACGGTCCACTTGGCGGTCGGTGCCTGGCGCGGTGGCGACAACCCGAAAGGCCGCGTCGCAACTCGCGGAGCCGGCCAGAACGCGGTCCCCCGGTCGGCGCACCACCGCAAACGGTTCACCGCTCACGGCGGACTCGGAGACGAACCCGACACCGTCGCGAACGACGCCGTCCACCGCGATCAATTCGCCGGGATAAACGGCAACCAGATCCCCCCGGCGCACGTCGGCCACCGGCACGGTGCGCGTGGCGCCAGTGGCGTCCACGAGTCGGCACAGGCCGAGTCGGTCACCCCACGCACGCGCCCCGGCCAGCGCCGCGGCACGGGAACGGGCGCCGATCAGCTTGCCGAGCGTGTAAACGACGAGCAGGACCGACACGACCTCGAAGTAAATCTTCCCGCGGCCGGTGAGGTGCGCTTGCAGCGACGCCGCGAGCGCGCCGCTCATGGTGAGGAGGAACAGCGCCTCGATCGTGAGCCGGCCGCGGCGGAGTTCGGTCCAGGTGGTCCTGACCAGCGGACCGCCAAGAAGGATCATGACGAGTACGGTACCCGCGAAGAGGCACCACTGCGTCAGCTCGCGGGCCGCGGGCGGAACGTCGTCGTGCAGGTTGAGCGCGAGGCCGAAGATCATCGACTGGCCGACGACGAGAATCCCGATGCCGAGCCGCACGCCGATACTGCCGAGCTTGCCACTATCGGCACCCAGAGCGGAACAGCCCCCGCCCTCGCACGCGAGTTCGCCTCGTTCGAGGCACCCGAAACAGCAATACACCGCCCCCCGGCGCCCGGCGTGCCCGCCACCAGTAATCGGTCCGTTGCAGTGTGCGCAGGTTAACATGGTGAAGCGCTAGGCGATGGGACGGGCAGGCGGGGCGGCGTGAGCCCGCCGGTGCGACACGTCACGAGGCACCGACGCGGTTCGTTGTGAACTGCGGCCGGATTTCGATGGCGGCCCGGAGTGTGGTCCGCTCGGTCCCCGAGCGACGCTTCGCACGGCGTATCGCAACGGGACAACCGCGTCACATCCGCTGCCGCGCCGCAMCCGCTCGGGGACCGAGCGGACCACACTCCGGGCCACTACCCGGATTTCGACGGCGCCCGTGGTGGGTCGTTTTGTGTCGCACCGACGGCTCACACCGCGCGCCGCCCCGGTGCGCTACTTCTTCGGCGCCGTAGTTGTGGTGCCGGTGTCGGAGTAGGTCAACGGCAGCTTGAGCAGTTCGTCGTGGTTCACGGGCTGGCTGCCGTTCGGCTTGCGGGCCCCTTCCTTCGCGCGGGCCGCCTTCACCTCGTCGGCGGTGATCGCCGGCTTTGAGTTTTCCGGGTCGGCCTTGTTAGCCCAACTGTTGCGGACGTACGTCAGCACGCCCGCGATCTCGTAGTCCTTCAGCACGTTGCCCTGTTGCGGCATCACCGCGCCGCTGTACGTGCGGCCCTTGACCGGGATCGGTCCGCTCAGACCGTATAGCAGGATGCGGCTCAGTCGCGCCGCGGTCGCCTGGTCGCCGGCCACCCACTCGGAGCCGTCCAGCGGCGGGATGTTCTGCGCCGGCTGGCCCTTGCCCTCCGGCCCGTGACACGAGGCGCAGATCGTCTGGTACTTCTGCTCGCCGATCCGCTTGAGGTCGTCCACGGTCCGCGGGTTCGGTTCGACCACCGGCCCGGCCGGCGGGGGCGCGTCCTTCAGGTCGGGGCGGTCGTACACGTCGCGGCGGAAGTCGGCGGTGTTCGCGCCCATGTAGTAGCCGCCCCAGGCGAGCAGCCCGCCGCACACCACCGCCACCCAGAACGGCACCGGCTCGAACCCGTCGCGCGGCTCGGCGTGCTCGCGCATGAGCATCTCGTGCATGCCCTGCACCGAGTCCGACCCGCCCGCGCCGGGCTCGTCGCCGGCGGAGTCGTCGACGCCGTCGGCGGTGAGCATCACCGGGTCGTTCATCTCGGTCATGAGCGCGCGGTGCATGTCCGTGACGGACTCCACGCCGGGCGCCGGGGCGTCGCGGTTCGGCTCACTCATTCTTTGGCCTCCGGCAGCGGCACTTCGGCCTTGCGCAGCGCGAGCAGGTACGCGACGAGCGCGTCCCCGTCGGCGTTCGGAACCACCTGGTACTCGTCTTCGGGCGTGGTCAGCCAGAAATCGAGCAGGCGCGTTTTACCCTCGGCCGTCTTGATGTCGATCGCCTCGGGCTGGCCGGCGCGGATCGCGTCGCCGCGCTCCTTGAGGATCGCGTCCCACTCCGCGGCGGACGGGCGCCACCGGTAGCCCGGGGCGACGGTCCACTCGCGGGCCAGCGCCAGCGCCTTGTCGCTCCGGGCGCCGACCACCCGCTCGCGGGTGTAGAAGAACGCGAACGACGGCATCACGCTCCAGGCGTTCGCGGACCGCGGGTTGAACATGTGCGTGTGGTGCCACGCCTCGGACGGGTTCCTGACGCCGATGTTGGCCAGGTCCGGCCCGGTCCGCATGGTGCCGAGCATCGTGGGGTTGTCGTAGATGTAGTCGCGCGACACGGTGCGGCGCAGCCCCCAGCTCCGCTTGATGTCCGCGCCGGTCTTCTGCTCGCCGTTGGAGTCCCACCAGTTGCCGAAGCGCGCGCTGCGCACCTGCTGACTATGGCAGTACATGCACCCGTTGTTCTGGTACACCTTCTTGCCCGCCAGCGCCTTGCCCTGGAGCGGCCGCGGGTACGGCTCGTCGCCCTCGTCCTTCTTGTATGGCTGCTCGTCTCGGAGCTGCCAGAAGGGGAACAGAATGAGCCCCAGCCAGCTCGACGAGAACGTGAGCAGCGCGCCCAGRAAGATCACCATCCCGCGGTCCATGTCTCAAGTCCTCAAGAAAAATGAGCCGCAGATAAACGCAGATAAACGCAGATCAAGCCAGAAGAGAAAAGCAGAGGATTGAGTTCAAAGCCGCTCCTTGCCTTTATTTTGTGCCCACCGGTTCTCTGCTTTGATCCGCGTCTATCTGCGTTTATCAGCGGCTCATCTTTACAACTTCCGCGGTGACGGGTTGCGCCGGTTCGACGAAGAACGTCGGCCCGCCGGCCCGCTGCTTGCCCCACCCGGCCAGGTTCATCACGAACGACGTCGCGAACGCCAGGTGCCCCGTGGTCAGCAGGACACCCGCGACCGACCGCGTGAACAGGTGCGGCCGGAGGTACTCGACGATCTTGCCGAACGGGACGTCGGGGTTGTTCATCATGCGGCCCTGCCACCAGCCGCCGATGGACAGCGCCGCAAAGTAAGTGGTGATGCCGATCGCGGCGCACCAGAAGTGGACGCGGATCAGCACCGGGCTGGCCCACTCCCGGCCGGTGAGCCGCGGGATCATGTAGTAGAACAGGCCGAAGTAGATCATCGTCACGAACCCGTACGCGCCCAGGTGCGCGTGCGCCACCGTGTAGTGCGTGAAGTGCGTCACCTCGCTGAAGTCCTTCAGCGCCTCGAACGAGCCCTGCAGGCTCACCGCGGTGTACGCGATCGCCCCGAACACGGTGAACCGCAGCGCCGGGCTGTACCGGAGCCGGTGGAAGTGCCCCCGCATCGTCATGTGGTGGTTGATCGCCACCGCCAGCACGGGGATGATCATCATCATGCTGCCCACGGTGCTGGCGCTCGCCAGCCAGCGGGGGATCGGCCCGCCGATCAGGTGGTGCATCCCGGCCCACGAGTAGAACAGGGCCAGCGACCAGAACCCGATGATGCTCAGGTAGTAGCTGTGGACCGGGCGCCCGATGATCTTCGGGATCAGGTAGTACGCGGTGCCCACGGCGACCGGGGTGAACCACAGGCCCAGCACGTTGTGCCCGAACCACCAGTTCACGATYGGCTGCACCACGCCGGTCGCGGGGCTCCAGAAGATCATGAACTGGGCGACGAGGTACAGCCACGGGAACCAGAACACCGCGCCCATGACGTACCACTGCGACACGTACACGTGCGGCTCGCGGCGGCAGCGGAACACCGCGACCGTCCACGCCGACACGATGCCCAGCGCCGCGATGAAGAACGGGGCCGCGTACGGGGGCGCGTCCAGCCACTCCACCGACTGTGCGTCGCCGAAGATGATGCCGAACACTGCCAAGAACACGCCGACGTTCCACAGCGCGCACGCCACGAGCAGCAGTTTCGGGTAGACCAGTTCCGCGCGCGACAGCCGGCACATGAGCCACAGGGCGGCGGCCACCGTGGCGAGCGACGCCCACCCGATGCCCACCGCCTGGAGGTGCGCCATGCGCACGCGGCCGAACGTGAGTTCCGCACTGCCCGTGAGGAAGTACGGGCTGTGCAGCTTGATCGAGGCAACGAGTGCGAGCAGCGACCCCACCAGCAGCCAGGCCACCGCGCTCGTCGCGAACGCCATCACCGGCCCGCGGCACGACGAGTCGATGGCGGCGCGCTCGGCCGCCGATTTCGCGCGGTCCCGTGGGGAGAGTTGTGGAGCGGTCGGCGCGGCCATTGTCGGGGGGCTCCTGTCGGCTCGTCGGTTCGGCCCCGGGGCGTTGCCCCGGGCTCAGGAATCACAGGCTTACAGCCGGCCCGACGCGGGCACCCCAGAGGGGTGAGATTCCTCGGCCCGGGGCAACGCCCCGGGGTCTTGTTCGGGGAGCGCTCCGGGGAACGCGTCCGTCGGTTCGCCGATCGGCTCGTCCGGGCCGAAAATCGATTTCGACCCCTGGTCGAAGTTCTCGAACTGACCGTTACGGAACGCCCACCCGAGCGCGAGGACCGCCGCCCCGCCGAACAGCACGAGCGACCCGACGATGTTGGCGAACAGCGCGACGTCGACGGCGGTCATGGCTTCTTCCCCGTGTCGTCTTTCGGTTCGTCCTTCTTGGGCGCGGGCGGAGCCGGCACGGCCGGTTCCGGCGTGGGGAACGGCAACGTGTCGTTCGGCCCCTTTAATTTGGACATCAGCGCGTCGCGGGCCTCGCGCTGCGACATCTTCGCGCCGACGCCTTTGAGCGCGGCCTCGTTCCGCGCCCGCACTTCGTCGAGCTTCGCGTCGGCGCTCACGACCGGTTCGCCCTTCGCGTCGGTGGCGTCCGACTTCGGCACGTCCAGCCCGTTCGGCGACCGGTACGCGATCACCACGAGGGCGAGGAACACGAACAGCGTGGCGAACGTCGCGGCCACCGTCACGAACGGGAACCCCTGCGGCTTCTCGGGCGCGTTCGCGTTGTCGGTATTGGGATCGGTCATTGCAATTCAGTGGACGGTGGACGGTGGACAGTTAGAAAACAAGAAGTATCGGCACATCACACCTCGGCTTTTCAACTGCCCACTGCCCACTGCCCATTCCTTAAGGTGTCTCGTTCTCGTACCCGATCGCTTCGTTCAGCCGGGCGTCGCGGATCGGGATCAGCGGCGCCCGCAGGAAGCCCCACCCGGCCGACGTAATCAGCACGCCAAACATAAACACAGGAGCCGCGACGTCGAGCCAGTGCGGGTGAACCGTGTCCGAGTGCAGCACGGGCAGGATCTGCCAGTACAGATCGTAGGCGTGCATCACCAGCACCCAGGTGCAGATCACCGCGAGCCACTTGGGGCTGCGCTTGTGTGCCCGCGGCAGCAGCATGAAGAACGGCACGACGAAGTACAGGATCGGGAGCAGGATCGACACCGGGTACCAGCCGCCGTTGCGGCGCAGCAGGTAGAACTGCGTCTCCTCCGGCATGTTGCCGTACCAGATCAGGAAGTACTGGGCGAACGCGATGTACGCCCAGAACACCGTGAACCCGAACATGATCTTCGCGACGTCGTGCAGGTGCTCGATCGTGATCGTCTGCCGCAGGTGCCCCGCGGAGCGAAGAGCTAGCACGATCAGCACGCACGTCGCCAGCGACCCGCGAATGCCGCCCACCCAGAAGTACACGCCGTAGATCGTGCTGAACCACGTGTACTGGAGGCTCATCAGCATGTCGAGCGCGAAGAACGTGGCCGTCAGACCGAGCAGAGCGACGCCGGACGGCGCCCACCACTGCATCTTTTGTGTGAGCGCCCGCCCGCCCACCGCGTCCTGCTTCAGGGACCAGCGCCGCATGACGACCGAGTAAGCGATCCACACGGCGAAGTAGCACGCGATCCGCGCGAGGAAGAACGGCGTGGCGAAGTACAGGCCCTTCACGTGCCACAGGTGCTTCACGTGATCTTCGGTCGGCTCCGGTCCCCGAACGAAGTCGTACCACGCATACAAGTGTCCGCTGAACGTGCCCAGAAGCACCGGCAGGAACAGTACCGCCAGCGGCAGGATCGCGCGGCTCATGTTCTCGAACACGCGCCGCAGCCCGACCGACCAGCCGGCATCCGCGACGTGGTGAATGAGCGTCCAGAACAGCGCGCCGAGGGCGATGTCGAGGGCGAACACGTAGCCGAACAGGTACGAGTAGTAGAACTGCTTCGGCGCCACGAACGCCCCGACGACCAGCAGTGCGCCCGTGGCAATGAGCGCCCCGACCAACATGCGTGTGCCGCTGGCAACGGCATCGGCGCCGAGCGGCGCGACGCTCTCCGGCAACCCGGCCGGGTAGGTCAGCGGCGGGGGGCCGCCGGTGTCATCGGTCACGCTCGCGGTACTCATTCGGGAATGCCGTTTCGTTTGTAGTGACCCGCTTCAGCGGGTCGAGAGGCGCAGCCTCTCCGCGTTCATCCGAGGGTCCAGGCGCCGCGCCGCGGGGGACCCGCTGAAGCGGGTCACTACGAACTATGAGCGGCGCTCCGTCACTTCACAACCGGGTTCCCGTAGGCGAACTGCAACTCCCGCAGGTACGCCACGATCGCCCACCGGTCCAACACGTCTTTGAGCTGGTGGCCGTAACCCGGCATCTGGCGCACCCCGTTCGTCACCACGTTGAACAACTGGCCGTCCGGTTGGGCCTGAATCTCGGGCGTCAGCGTGTTCGCCGGCGCCACGCTCAGCCCGTAGGCGCCGACGATGCCGTACGCCACCTCACCGCCCCCGCCGCGCCCGCTCTGCCCGTGGCACACGGCACAGTTGCGGTTGAACTGCACCTGTCCGCGTTTCAAGAGCGCCTCCCATCCGCCGGCCTTCTCCACCGCGAGCGGCGGAACGCGGTTCACCCAGTAGCCCTCGCCCGTCAGCTTCCCGGCCTCCCACTTCGGCTTGGCGGGAAACTCCACACCGTCCCGCGTCTCCTTCGCGTCGGCGTTGGCGATGCCGAAATAGTACCGCTTGTCGGCTTTCAGGAAGTTCGGGTTCGGCGCGTCGTGGTGGCCCGCGTCGGCCGCGTAGTCGGTGCCGTCGAACGGCACGGTGTCGGCCGGCGGGAGCCGGTTGCTGCGGCCATCGGCGAAGTACCGGCTCTGTCCCTGACTCGTGTACTTGCCCTGGTACTTCATGTCGAGGAAGAAGTGCCACGGCCGGTTGTCGCTCTTCTGCCCGCGGAACCCGAGCGTCACGACCACCAGCGCGAACGCACCGAAGAGGGCAGTGAACATGGAGAGGTACGACATGACGCGCCCGCGCCGGCCCCGCCACGCCGCGAACAGCGTGGCGCCGAGTAGGAGCAGCGCGGTACCGAGGATCGCGGCGACCACCGCGTTCATCAGCACGTTCGTGTCGATCGCGTACATGCAACCCTCTACTTGGCGAACCCCGCCCGCAAGGGCGGTGGGTGGCACGGCAGATGCCGCGCCGCCCCTGTCAACTCGTGCCTTGCGCACCCGCCGCCCTTGCGGGCGGGGTTCGCCTCACTCTCACGCCTCCACCACCGCCGCGTGCCGGCCGCCGAGCGACTCCAGATACGTTCGCGTCGCATCGGGGTGGAAGCTCGGATCGATCGCTTCGATACTCAGGAAGAACCCGCCCTGGGTGCTGCGCCGGAACGTCGGGTGACTGTCGATCGGGTGAAAGAACTTCGGCAGCCCACACAGCCCGACGAGCGAGAACAGCGTGAAGAGGCCCGCGAACAGCACCGTCATCTCGAAGAAGATCGGCACGAACCCTTCCCAGGAGCGGTACTCTTTCCCGCCCACGATGGTCGGGTAGTAGTACGCCATGAAGTAGAACTGCATCGTAGCGGCAGCCGTGAGCCCGGTGAGCGCGCCGGCCAGCGTGAACAGCGGCAACCGGCTCCGCGTGCGGCCAATGGCTTCCTTCATCCCGTGGATGTAAAACGGCGACCACGCGTCCACGTGCTTGAAGCCGACAGCGACCACCTTCTTCGCGGCGGCCAGTAGGTCCGAGCCGTTCGCGAACTCGGCCACAACACCCCACGGCTTACCCGTCCCGCCGGGCGTCGTGATGAACGGCGGCACGGGTTCGGAAGACGGCTCCACTTCGGTCCGCGGTCGCGCCGGCAGGCCGTATGAAGCGGCCAGCGCGTGATCCGGGGTCGGGTACTGACCGTCTTCCCCCTTCAGGTAGTTCCCGTTCGGGTGGAACTCCTCCGGAGGGATCGGTGAACCCGCGGCCTCTTCTCCCAGGTGGAAGGTGTGCGGGTTCGCCATCGGCAGCACGCCCTTCACCTCGGCGATGGCCACCATCGGCAGCACGCGGATGAACAGGAGCGTGAAGGTGAAGAACAGCCCGAAGTCGCCGATCATCTGGAGCCAGTCCACCCACGTCGGGTGGAACTGCCCCCACGAGCCGGGCAGGAAGTCGTGGTGCAGCGACTGCACGATGATGACGAACCGCTCGTACCACATCCCCACGTTGACGAACGTGACGACGATCACGACGAACCAAGGAGTCTGCCGGCACCACCGGATCCAAAACACCTGCGGGATGAACAGGTTGCACGACATCATCACCCAGTAGGCCCAGGTGTAGTCGCCGTCGATCGCGCGGTTCTTGAACGTCTGCCATTCATACGGGTTGCCGGAGAACCACGCGATGAACAGCTCCATGCAGTACGCGTACCCGACGATGGTTCCCGTCGCGAGGATGAACTTGCACATCACGTCGATGTGCTTGATGGTGACGACGTTGTCCAGCTTGTACACCGCCCGCGCCGGGATCATGCACTGGAGCACCATCGCGAACCCGCCGAAAATCGCCCCCGCGACGAAGTACGGCGGGAAGATGGTGGTGTGCCACCCCGGGATGAGCGACGTGGCGAAGTCGAAGCTCACGACCGAGTGAACGCTCAGCACGAGTGGCGTACTGAGGCCGGCGAGCATCAGGTACGCGACCTCGTAGTGCCGCCAGTGGCGGGTGCTGCCGCGCCAACCGAGTGAGAGGAACCCGAACACCATCTGCCGGGTGCGGCCCTTCGCCCGGTCGCGGAGCGTGGCCAGGTCCGGGATGAGGCCGATGTACCAGAAAATCAGCGAGATCGAGAAGTACGTCGAGACCGCAAACAGGTCCCACAGGAGTGCGGAGCGGAAGTTCTGGAAAATGTGGTTCGCGTTCGGCAGCGGGAACATGAACCACGCGTACCAGAACCGCCCGACGTGAATGCCGGGGTACACGCCGGCGCAGATCACGGCGAAGATCGTCATGGCCTCGCTGAAGCGGTTGATCGACGTCCGCCACTTCTGCCTGAACAGGAACAAGATGGCGCTGATGAGCGTGCCGGCGTGCCCGATGCCGATCCAGAACACGAAGTTCGTGATGTCGAACGCCCACGCCACCGGAACGTTGCTGCCCCAGACGCCGACCCCGGTCGAGATCAGGTAGGTCGCGGCAATGACACCGCCGCACAGGAGCGCCATCGAGATGAGCAGCGCGGGCCACCACCAGTACGGCTGCGGCTGCTCGGTGATCTCGCTGATCTGTTGCGAAACGGAGTCGTAGTCGGACGGCCCCCACACGAGCGGGATGCGCGGCAGCGGGTCCGGGAACTTCGGCCCGTGCGGCGTGTCGTGCGTGTCGTGGGTACTCGTCGCGGTCATCGTACTTCTCTAGCGGCCTTCGTTCGGATTCTTCCGTGTGGTCCGCTCGCTCCGCGAGCGGTGCGATACGGTCGGGGTTGCGTCAACAATCGTGGAACGCGGCCGACAGGGCCCACGTCAACCGCTCGCGGAGCGAGCGGACCACACTCAGGCCATCTCCGGATTCATGTTCCGCACCCGCGGCAGGTAACTCGTGCGCGGCTTCGTGTTCAGTTCGCCGAGCAGCAGGTACTCGCTCTCTTTCGCCTTCTGCTTGCTCACTTGGCTCTTCGGGTCGAGCGTGTTGCCGAAGGCAATGGCCTGCGTCGGGCACGCCGACTGGCACGCGGTCACGATCACGCCGTCCGGCACGATCACGCGGCCCGCGGCATCCAGATCGTAMCCCGCCGCTTTCGGATCGGCCGGCTTCGGGTAGGCCGTGGTCGTCTTACCGTCCGGCCCCCAGGCCGCTTTCGCGGCGGCGACCTTCGCTCCGTGCTTGCCGCGCTCGATGCGCTGGATGCAGTACGTGCACTTCTCCATCACGCCGCGCATCCGCACGGTGACGTCCGGGTTCTTCTGCATCTTCAGCGATTCGGGCACGCCGTTATCCGTGAGGCTGGCACCGCCGCTGGCGAACGGCGTCGGCACGCGGAGCTCGTCCTGCTTCCGCTTGTTGAAGTCGAACCAGTTGAACCGCCGCACCTTGTACGGGCACGCGTTCGAACAGTACCGCGTGCCGATGCACCGGTTGTACACCTGGAGGTTCAACCCCTCGGGGCTGTGAACGGCCGCGTTCACCGGGCACACCTGCTCGCACGGCGCGGCCTCGCAGTGGACGCACGCGACCGGTTGCGCCACGATTGTTGGTTCAGGATCGGCCGCCTCCCCGTGCGTCGTCACCGACGAGAAGTAGCGGTCGATGCGGATCCAGTGCATCTCGCGGTTGCGCTTCACCTCGTGCTTGCCGACCACCGGGAGGTTGTTCTCGGCCTGGCAGGCGATCATGCACGCCGAACACCCGGTACACGCCGAGAGGTCGATCACCATGCCCCACTGGAACGGGCTGTCGAGCCGCTCCGGGCGGGCGAGGTCGAGCGGGAACCGCTCCTGCTTCTCCTTCGCCGGCATCTTGTCCGCTTGCGGGTTACCGTACCCGCCCTGGAACTCCTTTTTCAGCATCTCCTCGGAGATGTGCCCGCCAGGCTGGATGCCGATCTTCGGTCCGGAATGCTCGGCCGTGTGCTCGTGACTGTGTGGGTGATCGTGGCTAGCGTGTCCGCCCGCCCGCCGCTCGCGGATGATGTCGCGGCCCTCGGGGATGACGCCGTGTTCTTGCGTCGTAACGAGGTCGGCCTTCCCGTCGAGCTTTTTCAGTTTCGCCCCGTGTGCGGTGTGCAGCGCACGGGCTGTGCGGAGCGGGAACACGTTCGTTCCGCCGCCCTGCGGGACGTGCGCGATTCGCATCTCACCGCACTGCCCGAACGCGAGCGCGACGGAGTAATCGGCTTGCCCCGGTAAGATGAACACGGGCACCGTGAGCGGCGTGTCGCTGAGCCGGAGTTCTACGAGATCGCCCTGTTTGACGCCGAACTCGCCCGCGGTCGCGGGGCTGAAGATGGCGGCGTTGTCCCAGACGAGCTTCGTGATCGGGTCGGGCAACTCCTGGAGCCACGGGTTCATCGCGAACCGACCGTCGCCCAGCGCGTAAGACGGGTGGAACGTGATCTCGATCGCGTCCTTGGTCGGCGCAGGAACGGAACGGGCGGTGGTCACCGCGGCCGCAACGCTCGCCGCGTTTGCCGTTGCGGGCTTCGGCTTTCGCGCCTTTTCGTCCGGTTGCTCGAAGCCGAGGGCCTTGGCCTTCTCCGCGTCGGCGGGGAAGAACCCGACCTGCTTGTAGCGGCTGAACGCGGCGTCGAACTTCGCGTCCGTCACGTCCGTTCCGCTGCGCTCGCCGAACGCCTTCCGCACGAACGCGTAAGCGGCCTTCTGCGCCGCGCTGTACGCGGCCACGGGCTTGCCGTCGGCGCCGCTCACTTGCGTGAGCAGGGAGAGGACTTCGAGGAGCGTGCGCCCGCCCCGCGCGGGCGGCGCCGCGTCGTCGGTCCCGCTCTTCCCGCTGTTGAGCGGGGCGATGAGCGGTTGCACGCAGCACAGCGAACCGTCGGAGGCTTCGGTATCGCCCCAGCCTTCGAGGGCGTGCGCGAGTGGCAGGKGCCAGTCGCACTTTTCGGACGTGTGGTCGTGAAACATGCCGAGGCGGATCTTCTTCACGACCTTTTGCAGCTCGTCCGCGAAGCGCAGGTCGGCCGGCGCGTTGAGCACCGGATTGCCGCCCACGACGAACAGCGTGTGTACCTTCCCGGCGGCCATGTCCGCGACGAGTTCTTTCAGGCTCTTATCGAGCAATTCGGCCGGCGGATCGCGGAACTCCGCCATACCCGCGGCGTAGTTGCCGAGCGCGTCGTTGACGGCGTGCGCCAGCGCGTGAACCCACGCCGGTTGTCGCGGCCCAGCGACGACGAGGCCCTTGCCAGCGTGATCGGCGAAATCCTTCGCGACCGCCTTCACCCACTGTTCAGCGAAGGCGGGCGCGTCCGGCAGCTTCGCGGGGATCGCATCGGCCTTCTTGAGCTTGGCGGCGTGCGCGGTCTTCAGTTCGCGCGCGACCGCAACGAGGTAGAACCCGATTTGCGACGCCGCGAGCCGATAGCGGTGATCGGCCATCGTGCCTGTGACCGTGTACGTCGATTCCGCGACGTACAGCCGGTTCATGTGGTGGTCGTCTTTCCGCTTCGCCGCGAACCCGCGCGACTGGAACACGCCATCGGCATCGGTGCCCAGGAAATCGCTGTCGAGCGCGAGGACCCGTTCCGCCTTATCAAAGCGGTAACGAGCTACGAGTTTCGCGCCGAACGCGGCTTCCGCGCCTTTGAGAGCTTCGCTCGTGTCGATGGCCTCGTAACTGTGCCACGAGGCGTCCGGCAGCTTCTCCTTGATCGCTTCGCGGAGCGCCCGCAGCGCCGGCGCGGGCGCCTGTTCAGTGAGTAGGTAGAAGCCCTTGCCCTTGTCCTTCGCGAGCTTCTCCGCTTCCCCGCGCGCGAACCGGTCGAAGTCTTCCCACTTGCGTGCGGCCCGCCCCTCCATGACGCCGGGGCACTTGTCCGACATCACGCGGTCGGGACTGTACAGATCGAGAACAGTCCCCTGCGCGTGCGCGTCGGTGCTGCCGAGGCTACACGGGTGCTGCGGGTTGCCCTCGATCTTCGTCGGGCGCCCGTCGTGGCTCTCCACCAGAACGGGGAGGGCGCCGCCGGCACGCGGCAGGCTCGTGGCGTAGAACGTGGGCTTGCCGGGAACGACGTGGCCGATCTGATCGTCCTGGACGGCCGAGAACGGAAGAATCTGGATGTCCGGGCGGCGGCACCCGGCGAGGCCCGCAAGGCCGAGCGCCGCGGCCGACAGCGCGAGGAACTTCCGGCGGTTCAGGCCCGCGGCTTCGGGGTCGTCGTCCGTCGGCACCGCCTCACCGAGCGACTCGTACACGTTGGCGAAGCCGGGGAACTCCTCCGACGCAAAGGCCCGGAACTCCGGCGTGCCCGCCAGTTGTTCGAGGCTGCGGTAGTAGTTCGAGTGCTGGTCCATGTCGCTCGCTCGTTTTTGGCGAACCCCGCCCGCAAGGGCGGTGGGTGTTCGATGCCGTCCCACCCCCGCCCTTGCGGGCGGGGTTCGCCACTCTCACCTGTGGCACGCCTGGCAACTCATCGGGGCGTTTACCAGCAGGTCCTTCTGGATACCGGCACCGATCTCGGCCGCGGACTTGCCCTCGGACGGCTTCCACTTCAGGTTGGTCACTTCGCTCACGGGTCGCAGGGCGCTCTGCGGGTCGTTGTGGCACTTCAGGCACCAGCCCATCGTGAGCAATTGGTCGTGTGCCACCACCTTCATCTCGTTCACCTGCCCGTGGCACGACACGCACGACACGCCCTTGTTCACGTGAACGGAGTGGTTGAAGTAGGCGTACTCCGGCAGCTTGTGAACGCGCTTCCACTCGACCGGTTTGCCGGTGTCGTAGCTGGCCCGCACCGGGGCGAGCAGCGGGCTCGTCCCCTTTACGTTCGCCATCTTCGGGTTGTGGCAGTTCATGCACACTTGCGAGTTCGGCACGCTGGCGTGCGGCGACTCGAACACCGACTGGTGACAGTACGCGCAGTCCATACCGAGGTTGCCGGCGTGCAACTGGTGCGAGAACGGCACCGGCTGTTCGGGCTGGTAGCCGACGCGGGTGTAGCTCGGAAGCGCGTAGTAGTACCACCCGACGGCGACGAGGCCGACCGCGACCACCAGCCCGACGCCGGCCTGGCGCACATACCCGTCGAGTGACCGCGAGAAGATCGCCGGCACGCTCGCGCCCCCCGCTAAACGCACGACCCGGAGCGGCGAAATAGCCGCTTCAAAATCGCTAAAAAAAGACCCCGACCGAGACTTTGTGAAAAATTTCACAAGCGTAACGTTATGCTATGAACCCGGCCCGGTTCCCGGCAATAACTGGTTCCGGTGAAAATCGCGTGCGTGGGCACTTCTTCCGCAGCCGGCGCGCAGTGTGGCCGGCTGCGGAAGAAGTGCCCACACGGATCGCGAAACGGTCACCAATTAAGACGATTGCGTATCAGTCCGGTCCGCGAACCGCGGACTTCACGGTCGAAACGAAGAACTCGCGCAGCTTCGCGTGCGTCTCGGCCGGGAGCGCCGGAAGGTCGCTCGCGGCGGCGTTCGCTTCGGCTTGGGCGCGGTTCCGCGCGCCGGGAATGATCGTCGTGACGGCCGGG
>BFBZ01000019.1_pt76 | contig 15264 bp, 14 predicted proteins | sample 1888401 | NCBI WGS metagenome assembly BFBZ01 (sample SAMD00112614, study PRJDB3348) | symbiont metagenome | host: Chara braunii | reverse complement strand
GCGGCGAGCTTCAGAAGCTTGGTGTTCAGCGCCGGCTCATGCTCGTAGACGTCGAGGCCGGCGCCGGCGATCTTGCCGTCCTGGATGAGCTTGACCAGCGATTCCTCGTCGATGATGTCGCCMCGCGCCGTGTTGACGAGATAGGCGGAGGGCTGCATCARCGCYAGGCGCCGCGCCGAAAGCAGATGGAARGTCGCGGGCGTCGACGGGCAGTTGACCGAGATGATGTCCATGCGGGCTAGCATCTGATCGAGGCTTTCCCAATAGGTGGCTTCCAACTCGTCCTCGACCGCCGGCAGCACACGGTGGCGGTTGTGATAGTGGATCGACAGGCCGAAGGCCTTGGCGCGCTTGGCGACCGCCGTGCCGATGCGGCCCATGCCGACGATACCGAGGCGTTTGCCCCAGATGCGTCGGCCGAGCATCCAGGTCGGCGACCAGCCTGACCATTTTTTCTCGCTGGTCAGCACGTTGGCGCCTTCGGCCAGCCGCCGCGGCACCGCAAGCATCAGCGCCATGGTCATGTCGGCGGTGTCTTCGGTGAGAACGTTCGGCGTGTTGGTGACGGTGATGCCCTTCTTGGCCGCCGCGGCTACGTCGATCTTGTCGACGCCATTGCCGAAATTGGCGATCAGCTTGAGGTTCTCGCCGGCCTGGGCGATCAGCGCCGCGTCAATATGATCGGTGATGGTCGGAACGAGAACATCGGCTTCCTTCACCGCGGCGACCAGTTCCGGCTGCGTCATCGGCCGGTCCTCGACGTTCAGCCGCGCGTCGAACAGCTCGCGCATGCGTGTCTCGACCGGGTCGGGCAGCTTGCGCGTGATGACGACGAGGGGCCGTTTTTTGCCTGCCATTTTATCCCCGAAGTTTCCTCGAAACCGATCTCGTTGAGACCTCTTTAACCAAGACAGGCGAAACTTGAAGCCAGTCGCGGTATCAGCCCACTCCTGTAACAAGCGGTGCCGCCGAAGACAAAGAAAAAGGGGCGCTCATCCCGACGGACCGGCGCCGAAAGGAACGAAAGTGTCTGGTTTCGCGTCGCTTCGCCTGGCTCTCAGCGCAGCCGTCCTCGGCGCTCTCCTCGGTGCTCCTCAGGCATTCGCGCAAGGCGCCGCCACATCGGCGCAAACCATAACGCTCGGTCCGAGCGGCTTGCCGCTGCCGCGTTTCGTCAGCCTCAAGCCGGCGCGCGTCAACTCGCGCGTCGGCCCCGGCGCCAACTATTCGGTCAACTGGATGTACATGAAGGCCGGGCTGCCGATGGAAGTCATCCAGGAATTCGACACCTGGCGGCGCGTGCGCGATGCCGACGGCTCGGAAGGCTGGATCAACCAGTCGCTGCTGTCTGGCCGCCGCACCGCGATCGTCGCGCCATGGCAGCGCGGCAAGGGCGGGCGAATCAATTTGCTCAACCAGCCCGACAAGGATGCCGGTGTYGTCGCCATCATCGAGCCTGGAGTGATCGGCTCCATCAAGAAATGCGACGGCCAGTGGTGCGAGATGACCTTCGACGGCCATACCGGCTGGATGGCCCAGTCGCAGGTCTGGGGCGCCTATCCCGGCGAAAAGTTCAAGAACTGAGCTTTCCCAGAGCATAATGCCGCGGCGGCCCATTCGAGGCGAATCGCCAGATCGAGCAGCCGCATCGCGGACAGATCAATCGCGGCGCTTGGGGCGCAGCCTCACCACGATGTCGACATTGGCGATCTCCATGCCTTCAGGAGGTTCCGGCAGATTGGAGACGCTCACCGGGCCGCCGGCGATATCGAAGATCCTGTTTTGGCCTTCGACATAGAAATGGTGGTGGTCGGAGGTGTTGGTGTCGAAATAGGTCTTCGACCCTTCGACGGCGAGGATGCGCAGAAGGCCTGCCTGGGTGAACTGATGCAGCGCATTGTAGACGGTCGCCAGTGAAACCGGGACGCCGGCGGCGATCGCCTCCTCGTGCAGTTCCTCGGCCGAGAGATGCCGGTCGCCCTTGGCGAAAAGCAGATCGGCGAGCGCAATGCGCTGACGCGTCGGCCTCAGGCCGGCTTCGCGAACCCGCTTGTCCACGGCGACAATTTCCTTCCGGCAGCCTGAATCCATTTACGCGTCGAAGCTTGCGGCCCAGCCCTCTAGACAAGTCCAGGACGGCGAAAAAACGTCAAAAGCCGAAACTGGACACATCCCGACATATATTCTGTCGCCCGAATGCGATCAATAGCGCGCATTGACCCGGACAGGCGCACGGGTTAAGCGCAAACGCCGGTTTCCGGCCACAAACAGAGTGTGTTAGGAAACCAACGACAAGGGCGCCCTGCCGCCCGGAACGAAAAACGGGGACAGAATTGATGGCGGGTCAGAAGTCCAGCTACGATTACGAGGAACTGCTCGCCTGCGCCCGCGGCGAGTTGTTCGGGCCTGGAAACGCGCAGCTGCCCTATCCGCCGATGCTGATGTTCGACCGCATCACCGAGATCAGCGAAACCGGCGGCGCCTTCGACAAGGGTTTCATCCGCGCCGAATTCGATATCAAGCCGGATTTGTGGTTCTTTGCCTGCCATTTCATCGGCAACCCGATCATGCCGGGCTGCCTCGGCCTCGACGCCATGTGGCAGTTGACCGGCTTCTWCCTCGGCTGGCTCGGCGAGCCCGGCAAGGGCATGGCGCTGTCGACCGGCGAGGTGAAGTTCAAGGGCATGGTGACGCCKTCGGTCARGAAGGTCGAATATGGCGTCGACTTCAAGCGCGTGATGCGCGGACGYCTGGTGCTCGGCATTGCCGACGGCTGGCTCAAGGCGGACGGCGAACCCATATACGCGGCGACGGATCTGAAGGTCGGCCTTTCCAAGCAGTCGGCCGCCTGATCGTCATCGCCACGGCGTCCGCGTGGCTAARGAATGCGCAGGACGCCGCCACAGTTTATTAGCGTATGATCTCAAGAGCGTATGAACTCAGGCGAAAACTGACTAGGTTTCTCGCCAAATACGCCGGAAGGAGTTGCGAATGAGACGGGTCGTAGTGACAGGCCTCGGCATCGTGTCGTCGATCGGCAACAATGCCAATGAGGTGCAGACCTCGCTTTACGATGCCAGGTCCGGCATCAGCTTCTCCAATTCCTTCGCCGAACATGGCTTCCGTTGCCAGGTGTGGGGCGCGCCGACGCTCGATCCATCAGCCATGATCGACCGCCGCGCCATGCGCTTCCTGTCGCAGGGCGCGGCCTGGAACCATGTCGCCATGGACCAGGCCATCGCGGATGCCGGCCTCGGCGAGAGCGACGTCACCAACGAGCGCACCGGCATCGTCATGGGCTCCGGCGGACCGTCGACCAGGACGATTGTCGAAGCCGCTGAAATCACCATCAAGAACAACAGCCCCAAGCGCATCGGTCCGTTCGCCGTGCCGAAGGCGATGTCCTCGACCGCGTCGGCGACGCTTGCCACCTGGTTCAAGATCCATGGCGTCAACTACTCGATCTCGTCSGCCTGCTCGACCTCGGCGCATTGCATCGGCAACGCCTATGAGCTGATCCAGTGGGGCAAGCAGGATATGATGTTTGCCGGCGGCCACGAGGATCTCGACTGGACGATGTCGGACCTGTTCGACGCCATGGGCGCCATGTCGTCCAAGTTCAACGACAGGGCATCGACTGCGTCCCGCGCATATGACGTCAACCGCGACGGCTTCGTCATCGCCGGCGGCGCGGGCGTGCTGGTGCTCGAAGAACTGGAGCACGCCAAGGCGCGCGGCGCCAAGATCTATGCCGAGATCGTCGGCTATGGCGCGACCTCGGACGGCTACGACATGGTTGCTCCTTCGGGAGAAGGCGCCGTCCGCTGCATGCGGCAGGCGCTTTCCACCGTGAACTCGCCGGTCGACTACATCAACACGCACGGCACCTCGACGCCGGTCGGCGACTCCAAGGAGATGGGCGCGATCCGCGAGGTGTTCGGCGACAAGATGCCCTACATCACCTCGACCAAGTCGCTCACCGGCCATTCGCTGGGTGCCGCGGGCGTGCAGGAATCGATCTACTCCATCCTCATGATGCAGGGCGGCTTCATCGGCGARAGCGCCCATATCGAGGAGCTCGATCCTGAATTCGAAGGCATGCCGATCGTGCGCAAGCGCATCGAGAATGCCAGGATCGACACYGTCCTGTCCAACTCCTTCGGTTTCGGTGGCACCAACGCAACGCTGATTTTCCAGCGTTATTCCGCATAAGGATCGCCGGGCATGGAAGGGCTGATGAAGGGCAAGCGCGGGCTTGTCATGGGTGTCGCCAACGATCATTCGATCGCTTGGGGCATCGCGAAGAAATTGTCCGAGCACGGAGCGGAGCTTGCCTTCACCTACCAGGGCGACGCCTTCGGCCGGCGGGTCAAGCCGCTCGCCGACAAGGTCGGCGCCTCGCTTGTCGTGCCTTGCGACGTCGAGGACAGCGCGTCGGTTGCAGCGACCTTCGAGACGCTCGGCAAGGCCTGGGGCGGGCTCGATTTCGTCGTCCACGCCATCGGCTTTTCCGACAAGAACGAGCTCAAGGGCCTCTACGCCGACACCAGCCGCGATAATTTCATCCGCACCATGGTGATCTCCTGCTATTCCTTCACCGAGGTTGCCCGCAACGCAGCCCCCCTGATGAGCAATGGCGGCTCGATGATCACGCTGACCTATGCCGGCTCGGTCAGGGTCATGCCGAACTACAACGTCATGGGCGTCGCCAAGGCCGGCCTCGAGGCCAGCGTGCGTTACCTCGCCAACGACTACGGCCCACGTGGCATCCGGGTGAACGGCATCTCGGCCGGGCCGGTACGCACACTGGCGGGCTCCGGCGTTTCCGACGCGCGCCACATGTTTTCCTATCAGCAGCGCAACTCGCCGCTGCGGCGCACCGTGACCATCGACGAGGTCGGCGGCTCGGCGCTTTACCTGCTGTCCGACCTGTCCTCGGGCGTCACCGGCGAAATCCACTATGTGGATTCCGGCTATCACATCGTTTCGATGCCTACCCTGGACGAATTGAAGCAGAACGACGGCGGCCGCGAATAGACCGCCGCCTGAAATAGTTCCGTCCGGTAAAATTGGATGCATTGGCGGAAACTCATTTTAAGGAGATGTCCGCTAGAAGGTCCTGTAATCTAGGGACCTTGCATGACCGCCGTCAGCAATCCGAAGCGGACGCCACTGTTCCGGCTGATCACCGTCGCCAGCGCGGGCATGGGCAGTTTTGTCCTTGGGCTCTGGGCGCTGCGGTTCGGATTCGGCGACGGCCTGGCCGAGATGCCGGCCGAGACGATAGCGGGTATCATCGCTGCCCTTTGCGCCCTTGCCGCCGGCGGCGCCTCGCTCTCGTTCTTTGCAGGCGTCGATGAATCGGCCGAATATGTCTTCAGGGAAACCCATTTCGACAAGCTGACGGGGCTACTGTCCCGCCAGGCCATGGTCGGCAAGATCGCCGACGCCGCTTCCGAGACCATCCGCACAGGCGAGCCGGTGTTCCTGGTCGACATCGACATCGACCGGTTCAAGCAGATCAACGATGCCATCGGCTACAGCCTTGGCGACGAGCTTATCCGCACCTTCACAAGCAGGCTGCGGGAGAACATGCCGGAGGGTGTGGTGATCGGGCGCATCGGCGCCGGCGAATTCGCGGTGCTGCTACCGGATCGGAGCATAAGGGGATCGATCGAACGGCTGATCGAGAAGCTCATCAACCAGATGGCGGAGCCCTATCAGTTGCAGACGCATCTCCAGTCGGTCAGCCTTTCCGTCGGCATCGTGGCGATGCCCAAGGACGGCGTCGATCCGGTTCTCATCCTGCGTCGCTCGAACCTGGCGCTGCAGAACGCGCGCGCAAGCGGCGTGGGCAACTGGTCGGTGTTCCATGCCGACATGGGCCGTGTGGCCGACTACCGGCAGTGGATCGAGTCCGAACTGAAGACCGCTTTCGATCGCGGCGATTTCGATCTCCATTACCAGCCGCAGCTCGACCTGCCGAGCGGCCGCGTCGTCGGTTACGAAGCGCTGATCCGCTGGAAGCATCCGGAACGTGGCATGATCCCGCCGATGGAGTTCATTCCGATCGCCGAGGAAACCGGCATGATCAATCCGATCGGCGAATGGGTGCTGCGCAAGGCCTGCAGCGACGCCAAGCATCTGCCGGAGGACTGCTTCGTGGCCGTCAACATCTCGCCGGTCCAGTTCATGACCAAGGACTTCGTCGGCATCGTGCGCGAAACCATGGCCTCGACCGGCATCAAGCCGTCCCGGCTGGAACTCGAAGTCACCGAGACGGCGATGATGCAGGACCGCGACCGCGCGGCCGTCATCCTCAAGCAGCTTGCGGATATGGGCATCTCCGTGGCAGTCGACGAYTTCGGCACGGGCTATTCCAATCTGAGCTACCTGATAGATTTCTCGTTCGGAAAGCTGAAGATCGACCGATCCTTCGTCAGCCGCATCGACACCGACTCAAGCTCYGGCGCGGTGGTCTCGACCATCGTCGGGCTGTCGCGGGCGCTGGGTGTCGGCATCATCGCCGAAGGCGTCGAGACGGAGAACCAGGCCACGCTGCTGCGGGCCGCCGGCTGCGAGGTGGTGCAGGGTTATCTGTTCGGCCGGCCGGCGCCGCTCAAGATCGAGCTTGGCCAGCCGCGCGCCGCCTTCGGCACGCGCGAGCCGGCGCGCCTCGTCTCCATGCAGTAGTCCGCCACTACCGCCGCGCCGAAAGCACCTTGAACATGCCGTCGCGGGCGATCTCGGCGTGGCTGGAGAAAGTGGACGCCAGAACCTGCTCATAGGGAAGCTGACGGTTGGCTACCATGAACAGGCGTCCGCCCGGCTTCAGCGCCTTCGACGCGGCGCGGACCATGGCGGCGCCGATGCCGGGATCGGCCGCTCGGCCACTGTGAAAGGGCGGGTTCATGACGATCGCGTCATAGTGCCGCTCGACGCTCTCCGCGGACAAGTCCGTCCAGAAGAAGCACGGCTCGACCGGGGCGCGGACGTTTACCTTGGCCGCTTCCAGGGCTTCGAAATCGGCTTCGTACAGGTCGAGCGCGGTGAGTTCCGTCGCGCGTTTGACGACTTCGTCCGCCAGATAGCCCCAGCCGGCACAGAAATCGGCAACGTTGCCCCTCAGATCGTCCGGCATGTTCGCGGCCAGCAGTTTCGATCCGGCATCAACCCGATCGAAGGAGAACATGCCGGGCGCCGTGTGGAAGCGCCCCTCGACAAGCAAATCGGGGTTGGCGGTGCGAAGGGCTGTAGCCGCATCGGCCGTGGCTTGCCTAAACCATAAGGCGACGCCATGATGTTTCGGCAGGTGACCCTCGACCGGCAGGAGCGCCGCGACGCGCTTGCGCAAGCTGTCGATGCCATCGTCCTTGCCGCCGGCAACAACGATCAGCCCGTTCGACCCGACGCGCTCGATAGCCTCCGCGATCCGCAATTCGTTCTGGCCGCGATGACGTCCGGCGAGAACCAGGGCAATGTCGAAGCCGGAACCATCGGCCCGCGCCGTGACCGTATGGCCGGAGGCCTGCAAGGCGCGAAAATGCGGCCGGAAGCCTTGCACGAGATGCAGCGGCGCTTCGAAGCCGGCAGGCAAGCGGAAGCCGGGCTCCGCGCCCAGGAACAGAACGCGAGCATCCTTTCGCGGCAAGGGCAGCGCCCCGGCCTCGAACGGATAGAACAGCGTTTTCAACGGGTCCGCGGCCATCTCCCAGCTCCCAAACGAAAAACGGGCGCGACCTTGCGGCGCGCCCGTCTCGATTATCCGGTCAAGCCGATCAGGCGGCGTCTTCCTCGCCTTCCGGCTTCTTCTTCTCCTGGACGATCTCCTTGCCGGTCGCCTGGTCGACGACCTTCATCGACAGGCGGACCTTGCCGCGCTCGTCGAAGCCCATCAGCTTGACCCACACCTTGTCGCCTTCCTTGACGACGTCGGAGGTCTTGGCGACGCGCTCATTGGCGAGTTGCGAGATGTGCACGAGACCGTCGCGCGGGCCGAAGAAGTTGACGAATGCGCCGAAGTCGGCCGTCTTGACGACGGTGCCCTCGTAGATCTCGCCGACTTCCGGTTCGGCGACGATGGTGTGGATCCACTTCTTCGCCGCCTCGATCTCCTTGGCGTTGGACGAAGCGATCTTGACCGTGCCGTCGTCCTCGATGTTGATCTTGGCGCCGGTCTTCTCGACGATCTCGCGGATGACCTTGCCGCCGGAGCCGATCACGTCGCGGATCTTGTCGGTCGGGATGTGCATGACCTCGATGCGCGGCGCGAACTCGCCGAGCTCGGCGCGAGCGCCGGAGAGCGCATGAGCCATCTCGCCCAGGATATGCAAGCGGCCATCCTTGGCCTGGCCGAGGGCGATCTTCATGATCTCCTCGGTGATGCCGTCGATCTTGATGTCCATCTGCAGCGAGGTGACGCCGTTGGCCGTGCCGGCGACCTTGAAGTCCATGTCGCCGAGATGGTCCTCGTCGCCGAGGATGTCGGAAAGCACCGCGAAGCGCTCGCCTTCCTTGATCAGGCCCATGGCGATGCCGGCGACGGGCTTGGCGATCGGAACGCCGGCATCCATCAGCGCCAGCGAGGTGCCGCAGACGGTGGCCATCGAGGACGAGCCGTTGGATTCGGTGATCTCCGAGACCACGCGCAGCGTGTAGGGGAACTGGTCGGCGGTCGGCAGCATCGGCCGGATCGCGCGCCAGGCCAGCTTGCCGTGGCCGATCTCGCGGCGGCCCGGCGAGCCCATGCGGCCGGTCTCACCGACCGAGTAGGGCGGGAAGTTGTAGTGGAGAAGGAACTTCTCCTTGTACATGCCGGTCAGCGAATCGACGAACTGCTCGTCTTCGCCGGTGCCGAGGGTCGCCACCACCAGCGCCTGGGTTTCGCCGCGGGTGAACAGCGCCGAACCATGGGTGCGCGGCAGCACSCCGACTTCGGAGACGATCTTGCGGACGGTSTTCAGGTCGCGGCCATCGATRCGCGAGCCGGTGTCGAGGATGTTCCAGCGCACGACCTTGGCCTGGAGTTCCTTGAAGACGGTGCCGATCTGCTCGGAAGAGTATTTCGGCTCCTCGCCCTCGGCCGGGGCAAACGCGGCCTTGACCTTCGCCTTGACGGCGTCGACCGCGGCATAGCGCGACTGCTTGTCGGTGATCTTGTAGGCCTCGCGAAGCTCGTCGCCGACGATCTTCAGCATCTCGCCTTCGAGCACCGAATAGTCCGGCGCGGTGAAGTCGCGCGGCTCCTTGGCGGCGACCTCCGCCAGCTTGACGATCGCGTCGATCACCGGCTGGAAGCTCTTGTGGCCGAACATGACRGCGCCGAGCATCAGCTCTTCGCTGAGTTCCTTGGCCTCGGATTCGACCATCAGCACTGCGTCGGTGGTGCCGGCGACGACGAGGTCGAGCTTGGATTCCTCCATCTCGTCGATATGCGGGTTGAGCACATATTCGCCGTTGATGTAGCCGACGCGGGCGCCGCCGATCGGGCCCATGAAGGGGACGCCGGAAAGCGTCAGAGCGGCCGAGGTGGCGACGATCGACAGGATGTCCGGATCGTTCTCGAGATCATGCTGGACGACGGTGACGACGATCTGGGTGTCGTTCTTGTAGCCGTCGGCGAAAAGCGGGCGGATCGGCCGGTCGATCAGGCGGGAAACCAGCGTTTCCTTCTCGCTCGGACGGCCCTCGCGCTTGAAGTAGCCGCCCGGAATCTTGCCGGCGGCGTAGGTCTTTTCCTGGTAGTTGACGGTGAGCGGGAAGAAATCGAGGCCGGGCTTCGGCTCCTTCATCGAGACGACGGTGGCAAGCACCACGGTCTCGCCGTAGGTGGCGAGCACCGCGCCGTCAGCCTGACGCGCGATCTTGCCGGTTTCCAGGATGAGCGGACGGCCGCCCCATTCGATTTCGACCTTGTGTTGATTGAACATATCTTGTCCTTCATGTGCGGAAGAGGCCGCGCCGTATCACGGTTCGCGGTTTCCCCCTTCCAGGCTTCCTTTCTCGGGCAGCCACGGGCAAGACAACGGGAAGCTCGAAAGGTTCGGCGCAACAGCCGAGCGAGCGTCCTGCAATCCTGCCCCATGACCGTCCACGGGCAGTTCCGAGCGGCCCTCTGCACGCCCCGGAACCGGGTCTGGCCGACTTTCGGCCGGCCTCGCGCGCGACGCCGAAAACCCATGTTTCCGGAACGCGCCCCGCGCGAATGCGAATTTCACGAGCGCAATGCGCTCAATTTCCAGCATCACCGCAGCGGACCAGCCGATGCGCCAATGCGCGACCGGCGGGCTCTGCCAAGAGAGCCCGCCGGCCAATGCGTCAGCGACGGAGACCGAGCTTCTCGATCAGCGTCTGGTAGCGCGCGTCATCCTTGCGCTTGAGATAGTCAAGCAGGCTGCGACGCTGGGAGACGAGAGCCAGCAGACCACGGCGGGAGTGATTGTCCTTCTTGTGGTCCTTGAAGTGGTCCGTCAGGTTCTTGATGCGCTCGGAAAGGATGGCGACCTGGACTTCCGGAGACCCGGTATCGCCCTTCGCGGTTGCGAATTCGGCCATCAGTTCCTTCTTGCGATCGGCAGTAATCGACATCGTGTTTTTCCTTATCTGTTCGAGGAAACGGGACGCCCTCAGCCGGGATGTCGTCCAGCAGGGGCCGGTGCAAGCAACGCGTCAGGGCGCGAAGCTGCGGCGCATATAGTGCAATTCCGGATAAAACACCAGCCTATTTGTCAAGCCGGCTTGTCGCAGTTCCCGGCATGAAAATAGAGGCTTGGCCAATTCTTCTCCTTGGATAGTGCATCTGTCGGGCWGCGACTGCGCCACGCAGAAAATCGCCGCCAGCGTCGCGGCAAGACCATTATCCGGCAAAGACCCGCTTGGGCTTGAACATGCCCTGCTCGATGGCACCGATGGCGACGAGCCTGCCGCGCGCGGTGGCGCAGGCTTCCTCGGCCTCGACCGGCGCGTCGCGGCCGCGGATGATGACCGGATTGCCGAGCCGGATCTTGGTCGCCGCGTCGTCGCTGACGGCGACCTGCGGCAGGCAGTCGAGCGCAGCCGCGGTGTCGACCAGCAGCGCATCGATGGCGCCGAAATCGACCGGGGCCTCGGCCGCATCCTCATCGCTCTTGCCGCCGAAGCGGGCCGCTTCAAGCTCGGCGACAGTGACGAAATCCTCTGCCGTGAACGGCTCCACCTCCATGCGGCGCAGTTCGGCGATGTGTCCGAAGCAGCCGAGGTCGCGCCCCATGTCGCGCGCCAGCGAGCGCACATAGGTGCCCTTGCCGCATTCGACCTCGAAAACAGTCTTGTCGGCGCCGTGCTCCACGATGTCGAGACGGCCGATCTCGATCTCGCGGGCCGGAATGTCGACCGTCTCGCCGTCGCGGGCCAGATCATAGGCGCGTTCGCCGGCGATCTTGATGGCGGAGAATTGCGGCGGCGTCTGCATGATGACACCGGTGTATTTCGGCAGCAGCGCCCTCACCTCGGCCTCGGCCGGGCGACGACCGGAGCTGTTCGTCACTGGGCCTTCGAGGTCGTCGGTCGAACGCTCCTCGCCCCAGGCGACGGTGAAGCGGTAGACCTTGGCGCCGTCCTGCACGTAGGGCACGGTCTTGGTCGCCTCGCCCAGCGCGATCGGCAGCATGCCCGACGCCAGCGGGTCGAGCGTACCGGCATGGCCGGCCTTCTCGGCCTGGAACAGCCATTTGATCTTGGATACGGCCTCGGTCGAACCCATGCCGACGGGCTTGTCCAGAACCACCCAGCCGGAGACCGGCCTGCCCTTCTTCTTGCCGCGACGMGCCACTTATTCTTCGTCCTTGTCGTTATTCTTGCCGTCGCCGAGATCACGCGCTACTTCGGGCGATTTCAGCAGTTCATTGATCTTCGCGAAATTGTCGAAGGATGTGTCGAGCCGGAAGCGAAACTCCGGCATGTATTTCATTTGCCTCAAAGCGCCGGAGACGCGGCCGCGGATGAACTTCGCATGCTTGTTGAGCGCCTGGACCACCGCGTCGGTATCGCCGACGCCGAGCGGCGAGACGAAAGCGGTGGCGATCTTGAGATCCGGCGACATGCGCACTTCGGAAACGGAGACGACGGCGTTCTCGATGACCGGATCGATGATCTCGCCGCGCTGCAAGGTCTCGGAAAGGGCATGGCGCACCTGTTCGCCGACGCGCAGCATGCGCTGTGAGGGGCCTGATGTGGTTGAACGGGACATTTTTCTCGGGTCCTGAAATCGTGGAGCGCGGGATAGGACCGCGCCACATGTCTCAATATGAACAAAGGTTTGGACGGCAGCCTTTCGGCCGCCGCCCCGTCATCTTAGCAAGTATATCCGAATTTAGAGCGTCCTGCTCACCATCTCGACCCGGAAGCACTCGATGACGTCGCCGACGCGCATGTCCTCGTAGTTCTGGAAGGCCATGCCGCATTCCTGGCCGACCGGCACTTCCGAAACTTCGTCCTTGAAKCGCTTCAGCGTCTTCAGCGTGCCTTCGTGGATGACGACGTTGTCGCGGATMAGGCGCACGCCGGCGCCACGTTCGACCTTGCCTTCGGTGATACGGCAGCCGGCGATCTTGCCGACCTTCGAGATGTCGAAGATCTCGAGGATCTCGGCATTGCCGATGAAGGTCTCGCGCCGCTCCGGCGAGAGCATGCCGGAGAGCGCCGACTTCACGTCGTCGACAAGGTTGTAGATGATCGAGTAGTAGCGGATCTCGATGCCGGCCGCKGCGGCGGCCGCGCGCGCCTGCGCGTTGGCGCGGACGTTGAAGCCGATGATGGCCGCACCCGAGGTCTCGGCGAGCGAGACGTCGCCTTCGGTGATGCCGCCGGCGCCCGAATGGACGATACGCGCGCGTACCTCGTCGTTGCCGAGCTTTTCGAGCGCGGCGTTGATGGCCTCGATCGAGCCCTGCACGTCGCCCTTGATGACCAGCGGGAACTCCTTCAACCCGCTCGTCTGCAACTGTGACATCATCTGCTCGAGCGAGCCGCGCTGGCCAGCATGCTTGGCCACCGCTTTTTCGCGCGCCAGGCGCTGACGGTACTCGGTGATCTCTCTCGCGCGCGCCTCGTTGTTGACCACGGCGAAGCGGTCGCCTGCCTGCGGCGTGCCCTGAAGGCCGAGCACCTCGACCGGCATGGCCGGCGGCGCTTCAGCCACGTGCTCGCCGCGATCGTTGACGAGCGCGCGCACACGGCCCCATTCGTTGCCGGCAACGATGATGTCGCCCGGCATCAGCGTGCCGGTCTGCACCAGCACGGTGGCGACGGGACCGCGGCCCTTGTCGAGCTTGGCCTCGATGACCGCGCCTTCGGCGGTGCGGTCCGGATTGGCCTTGAGGTCGAGGACTTCGGCCTGCAGCAGGATCGCCTCGAGCAACTTGTCGATGTTGGTGCCCTTGGTCGCCGACACCTCGACGTCCAGCACCTCGCCGCCCATCGATTCGACGAACACCTCGTGGCGCAAGAGCTCGGCGCGCACCTTCTGCGGGTCGGCATCGCGCTTGTCGATCTTGTTGATCGCCACGATGATCGGCACGCCGGCCGCCTTGGCATGGCTGATCGATTCGATCGTCTGCGGCATCACGCTGTCGTCGGCCGCCACCACCAGCACGGCGATGTCGGTCACCTGGGCGCCGCGGGCGCGCATGGCCGTGAAGGCCGCGTGGCCGGGCGTGTCGATGAAGGTGATCTTCTGGCCGTTCTTCTCGACCTGGTAGGCGCCGATGTGCTGAGTGATGCCGCCGGCTTCACCCGAGACGACATTGGCGTTGCGGATGGCGTCGAGCAGCGAGGTCTTGCCGTGGTCGACATGGCCCATGATCGTCACGACAGGCGGACGCGACACCAGGTCTTCCGGACGGTCGGCGATATTGAACAGGCCTTCCTCGATGTCGGACTCGGCGACGCGGCGAACCGTGTGGCCGAATTCGGACGCGACCAGTTCGGCCGTGTCGGCGTCGATGACGTCGCCCGGCTTCATGATCTGGCCTTGCTTCATGAAGAACTTGACCACGTCCACGGCGCGCTCGGACATGCGCTGCGCCAGTTCCTGGATGGTGATGGTTTCGGGCAGGATCACTTCACGAACAACTTTCTCGCGCGGCTCGTTGTGCATCGCGCGCTTGAACTTCTCCTGGCGGCGGCGCATCGACGACAGCGAGCGGCCGCGCGCATCGTCGTCCGACAGCGCCGAATTCAGTGTCAGCTTGCCGCGGCGGCGATCTTCCTCGCCCTTGGTCGGCTTGGCCGGACGGGCCACTTCGGGCGTGGCGAGGCGGCGTGCCGGTGCGCCGGCACCACCACCGCCACCCCCACCAGTGCTGGGGCGCCTGGGCTTGACCTCTTCTTCCTCCTCGACCGTTGCCATGTCGGCGGCCTGCGGCGCGCGGCGGCGAGCCTCCTCCTCGGCGCGGCGGCGGGATTCTGCCTCGGCCTGGAGCCTGGCTTCCTCCTCGGCCTGACGGCGCGCGGATTCCTCGCGCTCGCGCTTGCGGCGCTCTTCTTCCTCGGCGCGGCGCTTGGCCTCTTCCTGAGCGCGCTGGCGATCCTCGACCTCGCGCGCCTTGGAGCCTTCGAGCGCCCTGCGGCGCGCTTCCATCTCGCCGCGCGACAATTCGTTCAGCACCATGCCCGAACGCTCCGGCGGCGGAGGCGGCGCCTTCGGCGCTTCGCGCACGACCGGCGCCGCGGGCGCGGCAGCAACAGCGGGCTTCGGCGTGAAGACAGGCGGCGCCGCCGGCTCCGGCTTGTCGCCGGGCAGCGAGAACTTGCGCTTCTTGGTCTCGACCACGACCGACTTGGTGCGGCCATGCGAGAAATTCTGGCGCACGGTGCCCTGCTCGAGGCCGGGGCGCTTCAGCGTCAAGGTCTTCTTCGGCGTAACGCTCAACGTCTTGTCGTCGCCCGATTTCGTATCGCTCATTCCATATCCTCTGCGGCATCATCTTCGTCAGCAACGGCCGCAAGCATTGCCAAATCGTCCGGGGTACCGCCCCGATAGCGGTCCAGCGCAACCATGCGCTTCTCGACCGCCCTTCCCGCGTCTTGCGCGAGGACGGCAGCATGTATCACATTTGTACCCCCCAATGCCAAGCTCAACTCGGCCTCGGGGAAAAGTTTGTAGGCAAGGATCGCAGGGCCACCGAGATGGACCGTTGCCCGCCTTGCCTGACTGATCTTGCGAACGCCATCGTCCGACGCTTCGTTCGCGTGCAGCACGAAAAGCGCCTGCCCGTCACGCACCGC
>BFBZ01000068.1_pt42 | contig 15266 bp, 2 predicted proteins | sample 1888401 | NCBI WGS metagenome assembly BFBZ01 (sample SAMD00112614, study PRJDB3348) | symbiont metagenome | host: Chara braunii | reverse complement strand
GGCGTCTCATTTCCCTTAGCATCTGCTTCGAATTTTTGCGCATCGAGCTTGAGGGTTGTCCGCCATTTGCCGTCGGTGAGCTTCTCGGCTTTCGCCGCTTTGATGTCGAACGACCAGAGAGTGATGCGTTCGAACAGATCTTCGATAAGGCCTGAATAGGCGGGTCCCAACTCCGCCTTGAGGACGGCAACAAGGTCGTTGGATGTCGGATAGGGGTTGTGCCTGCCGCCGAACTGCTGCACGAAWTTAGCCAGCGCCCTGTTGAGCCGCGCCTCGCCCACCTGCTCGGTCAGCGCATAGAAAGCCGCACTTCCCTTGCCATACCTGACAGCAGCAGGTGCATCAGGTTCGACAGCGATAAGCGGCTTCTCCTCCGACATGGTCTTGCGCGACTTGATGTACTCCTCCATGTGGGCAGAAACCATCCCACGCGCTGCGTTTTCGCTTCTGCGCCTGGTGATCATGATCGCCACGTACTCTGCGAGCGACTCGGTAAGGAGGTGCGCGCCCGGCGCGTTCGCCGGCGCAATCTGGTAGCCCCACCACTGATGCGCTACCTCATGGCTCGTAACGTCAGCAATTTTWGCACGATCGAAGCCAGGGCGGCGTGTGTCTGCGATGAAGCCGGCCGTCTCCGAATAGGCAATCAAGCCAGGTTGAGCCGTTGCCGCGATATTGCCCGAGTAGGGATACTCGACCAGGCGCAGTTCCTTGAACTGGTACGGCGAGAAGGCCCGGGTGCAGTAGTCCAGCCCCGCCTCCATGCCACCAAACATTAGCTCGATATTGCGGGCATGCGCCGGATGGTAGTGGATTGAGATCGGGATGCCCCGCCATTCACGCGTGGCCGTCGCATAGCGCGCCGAAAGGATGGTCCAGGTGCTGTCGATAGGCACCTCCGTTTCGTAGTGGAAGACGTTTCGTCCCTTCTGATCCTTCCACGACTTGACGAGCTTGCCTGGGGCGATTGCAGTCTGATCGGCGCTTGTCGACACGGTGATGGCAAAGCGACTCTGGTCGGTGTCGGGGCTGTACAGGGACTGAGCAAGCGAGCCGCGCCCTCCAGGGGCATCCCTTAGTCGAGGGAGCCCGGCTTTCTCCCGGACTTCTTCGTTTCGCAGGAATCGGCCGTGGTGGACCCCTATGATCGGCGCCACATCTTCGCTGTCGAGGCGCGTGCCGTTTTCGTGGACGTTCAAGGCGTCACCCGTCCAAGCGCCGTCCGCATGCTGCTCGGTGGAAAAAGAGAGTGAGATCGTGTCGCCCGGCATGAGTGGCGCCTTCAGTGCGACTTCGTAGACGGCACAGCAAACGGCCTGTCTCTTATACACATCTAGATGTGTATAAGAGACAGGCGTCCCGTTTTCGTGGACGTTCAAGGCGTCACCCGTCCAAGCGCCGTCCGCATGCTGCTCGGTGGAAAAAGAGAGTGAGATCGTGTCGCCCGGCATGAGTGGCGCCTTCAGTGCGACTTCGTAGACGGCACAGCAAACGGCCTGTCTCTTATACACATCTAGATGTGTATAAGAGACAGGCGTCCCGTTTTCGTGGACGTTCAAGGCGTCACCCGTCCAAGCGCCGTCCGCATGCTGCTCGGTGGAAAAAGAGAGTGAGATCGTGTCGCCCGGCATGAGTGGCGCCTTCAGTGCGACTTCGTAGACGGCACAGCAAACGGCCTGTCTCTTATACACATCTAGATGTGTATAAGAGACAGGCGTCCCGTTTTCGTGGACGTTCAAGGCGTCACCCGTCCAAGCGCCGTCCGCATGCTGCTCGGTGGAAAAAGAGAGTGAGATCGTGTCGCCCGGCATGAGTGGCGCCTTCAGTGCGACTTCGTAGACGGCACAGCAAACGGCCTGTCTCTTATACACATCTAGATGTGTATAAGAGACAGGCGTCCCGTTTTCGTGGACGTTCAAGGCGTCACCCGTCCAAGCGCCGTCCGCATGCTGCTCGGTGGAAAAAGAGAGTGAGATCGTGTCGCCCGGCATGAGTGGCGCCTTCAGTGCGACTTCGTAGACGGCACAGCAAACGGCCTGTCTCTTATACACATCTAGATGTGTATAAGAGACAGGCGTCCCGTTTTCGTGGACGTTCAAGGCGTCACCCGTCCAAGCGCCGTCCGCATGCTGCTCGGTGGAAAAAGAGAGTGAGATCGTGTCGCCCGGCATGAGTGGCGCCTTCAGTGCGACTTCGTAGACGGCACAGCAAACGGCCTGTCTCTTATACACATCTAGATGTGTATAAGAGACAGGCGTCCCGTTTTCGTGGACGTTCAAGGCGTCACCCGTCCAAGCGCCGTCCGCATGCTGCTCGGTGGAAAAAGAGAGTGAGATCGTGTCGCCCGGCATGAGTGGCGCCTTCAGTGCGACTTCGTAGACGGCACAGCAAACGGCCTGTCTCTTATACACATCTAGATGTGTATAAGAGACAGGCGTCCCGTTTTCGTGGACGTTCAAGGCGTCACCCGTCCAAGCGCCGTCCGCATGCTGCTCGGTGGAAAAAGAGAGTGAGATCGTGTCGCCCGGCATGAGTGGCGCCTTCAGTGCGACTTCGTAGACGGCACAGCAAACGGCCTGTCTCTTATACACATCTAGATGTGTATAAGAGACAGGCGTCCCGTTTTCGTGGACGTTCAAGGCGTCACCCGTCCAAGCGCCGTCCGCATGCTGCTCGGTGGAAAAAGAGAGTGAGATCGTGTCGCCCGGCATGAGTGGCGCCTTCAGTGCGACTTCGTAGACGGCACAGCAAACGGCCTGTCTCTTATACACATCTAGATGTGTATAAGAGACAGGCGTCCCGTTTTCGTGGACGTTCAAGGCGTCACCCGTCCAAGCGCCGTCCGCATGCTGCTCGGTGGAAAAAGAGAGTGAGATCGTGTCGCCCGGCATGAGTGGCGCCTTCAGTGCGACTTCGTAGACGGCACAGCAAACGGCCTGTCTCTTATACACATCTAGATGTGTATAAGAGACAGGCGTCCCGTTTTCGTGGACGTTCAAGGCGTCACCCGTCCAAGCGCCGTCCGCATGCTGCTCGGTGGAAAAAGAGAGTGAGATCGTGTCGCCCGGCATGAGTGGCGCCTTCAGTGCGACTTCGTAGACGGCACAGCAAACGGCCTGTCTCTTATACACATCTAGATGTGTATAAGAGACAGGCGTCCCGTTTTCGTGGACGTTCAAGGCGTCACCCGTCCAAGCGCCGTCCGCATGCTGCTCGGTGGAAAAAGAGAGTGAGATCGTGTCGCCCGGCATGAGTGGCGCCTTCAGTGCGACTTCGTAGACGGCACAGCAAACGGCCTGTCTCTTATACACATCTAGATGTGTATAAGAGACAGGCGTCCCGTTTTCGTGGACGTTCAAGGCGTCACCCGTCCAAGCGCCGTCCGCATGCTGCTCGGTGGAAAAAGAGAGTGAGATCGTGTCGCCCGGCATGAGTGGCGCCTTCAGTGCGACTTCGTAGACGGCACAGCAAACGGCCTGTCTCTTATACACATCTAGATGTGTATAAGAGACAGGCGTCCCGTTTTCGTGGACGTTCAAGGCGTCACCCGTCCAAGCGCCGTCCGCATGCTGCTCGGTGGAAAAAGAGAGTGAGATCGTGTCGCCCGGCATGAGTGGCGCCTTCAGTGCGACTTCGTAGACGGCACAGCAAACGGCCTGTCTCTTATACACATCTAGATGTGTATAAGAGACAGGCGTCCCGTTTTCGTGGACGTTCAAGGCGTCACCCGTCCAAGCGCCGTCCGCATGCTGCTCGGTGGAAAAAGAGAGTGAGATCGTGTCGCCCGGCATGAGTGGCGCCTTCAGTGCGACTTCGTAGACGGCACAGCAAACGGCCTGTCTCTTATACACATCTAGATGTGTATAAGAGACAGGCGTCCCGTTTTCGTGGACGTTCAAGGCGTCACCCGTCCAAGCGCCGTCCGCATGCTGCTCGGTGGAAAAAGAGAGTGAGATCGTGTCGCCCGGCATGAGTGGCGCCTTCAGTGCGACTTCGTAGACGGCACAGCAAACGGCCTGTCTCTTATACACATCTAGATGTGTATAAGAGACAGGCGTCCCGTTTTCGTGGACGTTCAAGGCGTCACCCGTCCAAGCGCCGTCCGCATGCTGCTCGGTGGAAAAAGAGAGTGAGATCGTGTCGCCCGGCATGAGTGGCGCCTTCAGTGCGACTTCGTAGACGGCACAGCAAACGGCCTGTCTCTTATACACATCTAGATGTGTATAAGAGACAGGCGTCCCGTTTTCGTGGACGTTCAAGGCGTCACCCGTCCAAGCGCCGTCCGCATGCTGCTCGGTGGAAAAAGAGAGTGAGATCGTGTCGCCCGGCATGAGTGGCGCCTTCAGTGCGACTTCGTAGACGGCACAGCAAACGGCCTGTCTCTTATACACATCTAGATGTGTATAAGAGACAGGCGTCCCGTTTTCGTGGACGTTCAAGGCGTCACCCGTCCAAGCGCCGTCCGCATGCTGCTCGGTGGAAAAAGAGAGTGAGATCGTGTCGCCCGGCATGAGTGGCGCCTTCAGTGCGACTTCGTAGACGGCACAGCAAACGGCCTGTCTCTTATACACATCTAGATGTGTATAAGAGACAGGCGTCCCGTTTTCGTGGACGTTCAAGGCGTCACCCGTCCAAGCGCCGTCCGCATGCTGCTCGGTGGAAAAAGAGAGTGAGATCGTGTCGCCCGGCATGAGTGGCGCCTTCAGTGCGACTTCGTAGACGGCACAGCAAACGGCCTGTCTCTTATACACATCTAGATGTGTATAAGAGACAGGCGTCCCGTTTTCGTGGACGTTCAAGGCGTCACCCGTCCAAGCGCCGTCCGCATGCTGCTCGGTGGAAAAAGAGAGTGAGATCGTGTCGCCCGGCATGAGTGGCGCCTTCAGTGCGACTTCGTAGACGGCACAGCAAACGGCCTGTCTCTTATACACATCTAGATGTGTATAAGAGACAGGCGTCCCGTTTTCGTGGACGTTCAAGGCGTCACCCGTCCAAGCGCCGTCCGCATGCTGCTCGGTGGAAAAAGAGAGTGAGATCGTGTCGCCCGGCATGAGTGGCGCCTTCAGTGCGACTTCGTAGACGGCACAGCAAACGGCCTGTCTCTTATACACATCTAGATGTGTATAAGAGACAGGCGTCCCGTTTTCGTGGACGTTCAAGGCGTCACCCGTCCAAGCGCCGTCCGCATGCTGCTCGGTGGAAAAAGAGAGTGAGATCGTGTCGCCCGGCATGAGTGGCGCCTTCAGTGCGACTTCGTAGACGGCACAGCAAACGGCCTGTCTCTTATACACATCTAGATGTGTATAAGAGACAGGCGTCCCGTTTTCGTGGACGTTCAAGGCGTCACCCGTCCAAGCGCCGTCCGCATGCTGCTCGGTGGAAAAAGAGAGTGAGATCGTGTCGCCCGGCATGAGTGGCGCCTTCAGTGCGACTTCGTAGACGGCACAGCAAACGGCCTGTCTCTTATACACATCTAGATGTGTATAAGAGACAGGCGTCCCGTTTTCGTGGACGTTCAAGGCGTCACCCGTCCAAGCGCCGTCCGCATGCTGCTCGGTGGAAAAAGAGAGTGAGATCGTGTCGCCCGGCATGAGTGGCGCCTTCAGTGCGACTTCGTAGACGGCACAGCAAACGGCCTGTCTCTTATACACATCTAGATGTGTATAAGAGACAGGCGTCCCGTTTTCGTGGACGTTCAAGGCGTCACCCGTCCAAGCGCCGTCCGCATGCTGCTCGGTGGAAAAAGAGAGTGAGATCGTGTCGCCCGGCATGAGTGGCGCCTTCAGTGCGACTTCGTAGACGGCACAGCAAACGGCCTGTCTCTTATACACATCTAGATGTGTATAAGAGACAGGCGTCCCGTTTTCGTGGACGTTCAAGGCGTCACCCGTCCAAGCGCCGTCCGCATGCTGCTCGGTGGAAAAAGAGAGTGAGATCGTGTCGCCCGGCATGAGTGGCGCCTTCAGTGCGACTTCGTAGACGGCACAGCAAACGGCCTGTCTCTTATACACATCTAGATGTGTATAAGAGACAGGCGTCCCGTTTTCGTGGACGTTCAAGGCGTCACCCGTCCAAGCGCCGTCCGCATGCTGCTCGGTGGAAAAAGAGAGTGAGATCGTGTCGCCCGGCATGAGTGGCGCCTTCAGTGCGACTTCGTAGACGGCACAGCAAACGGCCTGTCTCTTATACACATCTAGATGTGTATAAGAGACAGGCGTCCCGTTTTCGTGGACGTTCAAGGCGTCACCCGTCCAAGCGCCGTCCGCATGCTGCTCGGTGGAAAAAGAGAGTGAGATCGTGTCGCCCGGCATGAGTGGCGCCTTCAGTGCGACTTCGTAGACGGCACAGCAAACGGCCTGTCTCTTATACACATCTAGATGTGTATAAGAGACAGGCGTCCCGTTTTCGTGGACGTTCAAGGCGTCACCCGTCCAAGCGCCGTCCGCATGCTGCTCGGTGGAAAAAGAGAGTGAGATCGTGTCGCCCGGCATGAGTGGCGCCTTCAGTGCGACTTCGTAGACGGCACAGCAAACGGCCTGTCTCTTATACACATCTAGATGTGTATAAGAGACAGGCGTCCCGTTTTCGTGGACGTTCAAGGCGTCACCCGTCCAAGCGCCGTCCGCATGCTGCTCGGTGGAAAAAGAGAGTGAGATCGTGTCGCCCGGCATGAGTGGCGCCTTCAGTGCGACTTCGTAGACGGCACAGCAAACGGCCTGTCTCTTATACACATCTAGATGTGTATAAGAGACAGGCGTCCCGTTTTCGTGGACGTTCAAGGCGTCACCCGTCCAAGCGCCGTCCGCATGCTGCTCGGTGGAAAAAGAGAGTGAGATCGTGTCGCCCGGCATGAGTGGCGCCTTCAGTGCGACTTCGTAGACGGCACAGCAAACGGCCTGTCTCTTATACACATCTAGATGTGTATAAGAGACAGGCGTCCCGTTTTCGTGGACGTTCAAGGCGTCACCCGTCCAAGCGCCGTCCGCATGCTGCTCGGTGGAAAAAGAGAGTGAGATCGTGTCGCCCGGCATGAGTGGCGCCTTCAGTGCGACTTCGTAGACGGCACAGCAAACGGCCTGTCTCTTATACACATCTAGATGTGTATAAGAGACAGGCGTCCCGTTTTCGTGGACGTTCAAGGCGTCACCCGTCCAAGCGCCGTCCGCATGCTGCTCGGTGGAAAAAGAGAGTGAGATCGTGTCGCCCGGCATGAGTGGCGCCTTCAGTGCGACTTCGTAGACGGCACAGCAAACGGCCTGTCTCTTATACACATCTAGATGTGTATAAGAGACAGGCGTCCCGTTTTCGTGGACGTTCAAGGCGTCACCCGTCCAAGCGCCGTCCGCATGCTGCTCGGTGGAAAAAGAGAGTGAGATCGTGTCGCCCGGCATGAGTGGCGCCTTCAGTGCGACTTCGTAGACGGCACAGCAAACGGCCTGTCTCTTATACACATCTAGATGTGTATAAGAGACAGGCGTCCCGTTTTCGTGGACGTTCAAGGCGTCACCCGTCCAAGCGCCGTCCGCATGCTGCTCGGTGGAAAAAGAGAGTGAGATCGTGTCGCCCGGCATGAGTGGCGCCTTCAGTGCGACTTCGTAGACGGCACAGCAAACGGCCTGTCTCTTATACACATCTAGATGTGTATAAGAGACAGGCGTCCCGTTTTCGTGGACGTTCAAGGCGTCACCCGTCCAAGCGCCGTCCGCATGCTGCTCGGTGGAAAAAGAGAGTGAGATCGTGTCGCCCGGCATGAGTGGCGCCTTCAGTGCGACTTCGTAGACGGCACAGCAAACGGCCTGTCTCTTATACACATCTAGATGTGTATAAGAGACAGGCGTCCCGTTTTCGTGGACGTTCAAGGCGTCACCCGTCCAAGCGCCGTCCGCATGCTGCTCGGTGGAAAAAGAGAGTGAGATCGTGTCGCCCGGCATGAGTGGCGCCTTCAGTGCGACTTCGTAGACGGCACAGCAAACGGCCTGTCTCTTATACACATCTAGATGTGTATAAGAGACAGGCGTCCCGTTTTCGTGGACGTTCAAGGCGTCACCCGTCCAAGCGCCGTCCGCATGCTGCTCGGTGGAAAAAGAGAGTGAGATCGTGTCGCCCGGCATGAGTGGCGCCTTCAGTGCGACTTCGTAGACGGCACAGCAAACGGCCTGTCTCTTATACACATCTAGATGTGTATAAGAGACAGGCGTCCCGTTTTCGTGGACGTTCAAGGCGTCACCCGTCCAAGCGCCGTCCGCATGCTGCTCGGTGGAAAAAGAGAGTGAGATCGTGTCGCCCGGCATGAGTGGCGCCTTCAGTGCGACTTCGTAGACGGCACAGCAAACGGCCTGTCTCTTATACACATCTAGATGTGTATAAGAGACAGGCGTCCCGTTTTCGTGGACGTTCAAGGCGTCACCCGTCCAAGCGCCGTCCGCATGCTGCTCGGTGGAAAAAGAGAGTGAGATCGTGTCGCCCGGCATGAGTGGCGCCTTCAGTGCGACTTCGTAGACGGCACAGCAAACGGCCTGTCTCTTATACACATCTAGATGTGTATAAGAGACAGGCGTCCCGTTTTCGTGGACGTTCAAGGCGTCACCCGTCCAAGCGCCGTCCGCATGCTGCTCGGTGGAAAAAGAGAGTGAGATCGTGTCGCCCGGCATGAGTGGCGCCTTCAGTGCGACTTCGTAGACGGCACAGCAAACGGCCTGTCTCTTATACACATCTAGATGTGTATAAGAGACAGGCGTCCCGTTTTCGTGGACGTTCAAGGCGTCACCCGTCCAAGCGCCGTCCGCATGCTGCTCGGTGGAAAAAGAGAGTGAGATCGTGTCGCCCGGCATGAGTGGCGCCTTCAGTGCGACTTCGTAGACGGCACAGCAAACGGCCTGTCTCTTATACACATCTAGATGTGTATAAGAGACAGGCGTCCCGTTTTCGTGGACGTTCAAGGCGTCACCCGTCCAAGCGCCGTCCGCATGCTGCTCGGTGGAAAAAGAGAGTGAGATCGTGTCGCCCGGCATGAGTGGCGCCTTCAGTGCGACTTCGTAGACGGCACAGCAAACGGCCTGTCTCTTATACACATCTAGATGTGTATAAGAGACAGGCGTCCCGTTTTCGTGGACGTTCAAGGCGTCACCCGTCCAAGCGCCGTCCGCATGCTGCTCGGTGGAAAAAGAGAGTGAGATCGTGTCGCCCGGCATGAGTGGCGCCTTCAGTGCGACTTCGTAGACGGCACAGCAAACGGCCTGTCTCTTATACACATCTAGATGTGTATAAGAGACAGGCGTCCCGTTTTCGTGGACGTTCAAGGCGTCACCCGTCCAAGCGCCGTCCGCATGCTGCTCGGTGGAAAAAGAGAGTGAGATCGTGTCGCCCGGCATGAGTGGCGCCTTCAGTGCGACTTCGTAGACGGCACAGCAAACGGCCTGTCTCTTATACACATCTAGATGTGTATAAGAGACAGGCGTCCCGTTTTCGTGGACGTTCAAGGCGTCACCCGTCCAAGCGCCGTCCGCATGCTGCTCGGTGGAAAAAGAGAGTGAGATCGTGTCGCCCGGCATGAGTGGCGCCTTCAGTGCGACTTCGTAGACGGCACAGCAAACGGCCTGTCTCTTATACACATCTAGATGTGTATAAGAGACAGGCGTCCCGTTTTCGTGGACGTTCAAGGCGTCACCCGTCCAAGCGCCGTCCGCATGCTGCTCGGTGGAAAAAGAGAGTGAGATCGTGTCGCCCGGCATGAGTGGCGCCTTCAGTGCGACTTCGTAGACGGCACAGCAAACGGCCTGTCTCTTATACACATCTAGATGTGTATAAGAGACAGGCGTCCCGTTTTCGTGGACGTTCAAGGCGTCACCCGTCCAAGCGCCGTCCGCATGCTGCTCGGTGGAAAAAGAGAGTGAGATCGTGTCGCCCGGCATGAGTGGCGCCTTCAGTGCGACTTCGTAGACGGCACAGCAAACGGCCTGTCTCTTATACACATCTAGATGTGTATAAGAGACAGGCGTCCCGTTTTCGTGGACGTTCAAGGCGTCACCCGTCCAAGCGCCGTCCGCATGCTGCTCGGTGGAAAAAGAGAGTGAGATCGTGTCGCCCGGCATGAGTGGCGCCTTCAGTGCGACTTCGTAGACGGCACAGCAAACGGCCTGTCTCTTATACACATCTAGATGTGTATAAGAGACAGGCGTCCCGTTTTCGTGGACGTTCAAGGCGTCACCCGTCCAAGCGCCGTCCGCATGCTGCTCGGTGGAAAAAGAGAGTGAGATCGTGTCGCCCGGCATGAGTGGCGCCTTCAGTGCGACTTCGTAGACGGCACAGCAAACGGCCTGTCTCTTATACACATCTAGATGTGTATAAGAGACAGGCGTCCCGTTTTCGTGGACGTTCAAGGCGTCACCCGTCCAAGCGCCGTCCGCATGCTGCTCGGTGGAAAAAGAGAGTGAGATCGTGTCGCCCGGCATGAGTGGCGCCTTCAGTGCGACTTCGTAGACGGCACAGCAAACGGCCTGTCTCTTATACACATCTAGATGTGTATAAGAGACAGGCGTCCCGTTTTCGTGGACGTTCAAGGCGTCACCCGTCCAAGCGCCGTCCGCATGCTGCTCGGTGGAAAAAGAGAGTGAGATCGTGTCGCCCGGCATGAGTGGCGCCTTCAGTGCGACTTCGTAGACGGCACAGCAAACGGCCTGTCTCTTATACACATCTAGATGTGTATAAGAGACAGGCGTCCCGTTTTCGTGGACGTTCAAGGCGTCACCCGTCCAAGCGCCGTCCGCATGCTGCTCGGTGGAAAAAGAGAGTGAGATCGTGTCGCCCGGCATGAGTGGCGCCTTCAGTGCGACTTCGTAGACGGCACAGCAAACGGCCTGTCTCTTATACACATCTAGATGTGTATAAGAGACAGGCGTCCCGTTTTCGTGGACGTTCAAGGCGTCACCCGTCCAAGCGCCGTCCGCATGCTGCTCGGTGGAAAAAGAGAGTGAGATCGTGTCGCCCGGCATGAGTGGCGCCTTCAGTGCGACTTCGTAGACGGCACAGCAAACGGCCTGTCTCTTATACACATCTAGATGTGTATAAGAGACAGGCGTCCCGTTTTCGTGGACGTTCAAGGCGTCACCCGTCCAAGCGCCGTCCGCATGCTGCTCGGTGGAAAAAGAGAGTGAGATCGTGTCGCCCGGCATGAGTGGCGCCTTCAGTGCGACTTCGTAGACGGCACAGCAAACGGCCTGTCTCTTATACACATCTAGATGTGTATAAGAGACAGGCGTCCCGTTTTCGTGGACGTTCAAGGCGTCACCCGTCCAAGCGCCGTCCGCATGCTGCTCGGTGGAAAAAGAGAGTGAGATCGTGTCGCCCGGCATGAGTGGCGCCTTCAGTGCGACTTCGTAGACGGCACAGCAAACGGCCTGTCTCTTATACACATCTAGATGTGTATAAGAGACAGGCGTCCCGTTTTCGTGGACGTTCAAGGCGTCACCCGTCCAAGCGCCGTCCGCATGCTGCTCGGTGGAAAAAGAGAGTGAGATCGTGTCGCCCGGCATGAGTGGCGCCTTCAGTGCGACTTCGTAGACGGCACAGCAAACGGCCTGTCTCTTATACACATCTAGATGTGTATAAGAGACAGGCGTCCCGTTTTCGTGGACGTTCAAGGCGTCACCCGTCCAAGCGCCGTCCGCATGCTGCTCGGTGGAAAAAGAGAGTGAGATCGTGTCGCCCGGCATGAGTGGCGCCTTCAGTGCGACTTCGTAGACGGCACAGCAAACGGCCTGTCTCTTATACACATCTAGATGTGTATAAGAGACAGGCGTCCCGTTTTCGTGGACGTTCAAGGCGTCACCCGTCCAAGCGCCGTCCGCATGCTGCTCGGTGGAAAAAGAGAGTGAGATCGTGTCGCCCGGCATGAGTGGCGCCTTCAGTGCGACTTCGTAGACGGCACAGCAAACGGCCTGTCTCTTATACACATCTAGATGTGTATAAGAGACAGGCGTCCCGTTTTCGTGGACGTTCAAGGCGTCACCCGTCCAAGCGCCGTCCGCATGCTGCTCGGTGGAAAAAGAGAGTGAGATCGTGTCGCCCGGCATGAGTGGCGCCTTCAGTGCGACTTCGTAGACGGCACAGCAAACGGCCTGTCTCTTATACACATCTAGATGTGTATAAGAGACAGGCGTCCCGTTTTCGTGGACGTTCAAGGCGTCACCCGTCCAAGCGCCGTCCGCATGCTGCTCGGTGGAAAAAGAGAGTGAGATCGTGTCGCCCGGCATGAGTGGCGCCTTCAGTGCGACTTCGTAGACGGCACAGCAAACGGCCTGTCTCTTATACACATCTAGATGTGTATAAGAGACAGGCGTCCCGTTTTCGTGGACGTTCAAGGCGTCACCCGTCCAAGCGCCGTCCGCATGCTGCTCGGTGGAAAAAGAGAGTGAGATCGTGTCGCCCGGCATGAGTGGCGCCTTCAGTGCGACTTCGTAGACGGCACAGCAAACGGCCTGTCTCTTATACACATCTAGATGTGTATAAGAGACAGGCGTCCCGTTTTCGTGGACGTTCAAGGCGTCACCCGTCCAAGCGCCGTCCGCATGCTGCTCGGTGGAAAAAGAGAGTGAGATCGTGTCGCCCGGCATGAGTGGCGCCTTCAGTGCGACTTCGTAGACGGCACAGCAAACGGCCTGTCTCTTATACACATCTAGATGTGTATAAGAGACAGGCGTCCCGTTTTCGTGGACGTTCAAGGCGTCACCCGTCCAAGCGCCGTCCGCATGCTGCTCGGTGGAAAAAGAGAGTGAGATCGTGTCGCCCGGCATGAGTGGCGCCTTCAGTGCGACTTCGTAGACGGCACAGCAAACGGCCTGTCTCTTATACACATCTAGATGTGTATAAGAGACAGGCGTCCCGTTTTCGTGGACGTTCAAGGCGTCACCCGTCCAAGCGCCGTCCGCATGCTGCTCGGTGGAAAAAGAGAGTGAGATCGTGTCGCCCGGCATGAGTGGCGCCTTCAGTGCGACTTCGTAGACGGCACAGCAAACGGCCTGTCTCTTATACACATCTAGATGTGTATAAGAGACAGGCGTCCCGTTTTCGTGGACGTTCAAGGCGTCACCCGTCCAAGCGCCGTCCGCATGCTGCTCGGTGGAAAAAGAGAGTGAGATCGTGTCGCCCGGCATGAGTGGCGCCTTCAGTGCGACTTCGTAGACGGCACAGCAAACGGCCTGTCTCTTATACACATCTAGATGTGTATAAGAGACAGGCGTCCCGTTTTCGTGGACGTTCAAGGCGTCACCCGTCCAAGCGCCGTCCGCATGCTGCTCGGTGGAAAAAGAGAGTGAGATCGTGTCGCCCGGCATGAGTGGCGCCTTCAGTGCGACTTCGTAGACGGCACAGCAAACGGCCTGTCTCTTATACACATCTAGATGTGTATAAGAGACAGGCGTCCCGTTTTCGTGGACGTTCAAGGCGTCACCCGTCCAAGCGCCGTCCGCATGCTGCTCGGTGGAAAAAGAGAGTGAGATCGTGTCGCCCGGCATGAGTGGCGCCTTCAGTGCGACTTCGTAGACGGCACAGCAAACGGCCTGTCTCTTATACACATCTAGATGTGTATAAGAGACAGGCGTCCCGTTTTCGTGGACGTTCAAGGCGTCACCCGTCCAAGCGCCGTCCGCATGCTGCTCGGTGGAAAAAGAGAGTGAGATCGTGTCGCCCGGCATGAGTGGCGCCTTCAGTGCGACTTCGTAGACGGCACAGCAAACGGCCTGTCTCTTATACACATCTAGATGTGTATAAGAGACAGGCGTCCCGTTTTCGTGGACGTTCAAGGCGTCACCCGTCCAAGCGCCGTCCGCATGCTGCTCGGTGGAAAAAGAGAGTGAGATCGTGTCGCCCGGCATGAGTGGCGCCTTCAGTGCGACTTCGTAGACGGCACAGCAAACGGCCTGTCTCTTATACACATCTAGATGTGTATAAGAGACAGGCGTCCCGTTTTCGTGGACGTTCAAGGCGTCACCCGTCCAAGCGCCGTCCGCATGCTGCTCGGTGGAAAAAGAGAGTGAGATCGTGTCGCCCGGCATGAGTGGCGCCTTCAGTGCGACTTCGTAGACGGCACAGCAAACGGCCTGTCTCTTATACACATCTAGATGTGTATAAGAGACAGGCGTCCCGTTTTCGTGGACGTTCAAGGCGTCACCCGTCCAAGCGCCGTCCGCATGCTGCTCGGTGGAAAAAGAGAGTGAGATCGTGTCGCCCGGCATGAGTGGCGCCTTCAGTGCGACTTCGTAGACGGCACAGCAAACGGCCTGTCTCTTATACACATCTAGATGTGTATAAGAGACAGGTCCAGTCTACGAGGAAGAACCGCGCAGCGTAGTGGCCGATGTTGAGCTGCGGGGTGTGAGCAACGATCTGCCACACGATGCCGATAAGGCATACGATCAGGAATTGCGCCGCCACCACGACGGCCAGAGCGGCAAGCTTGCCACCCATGATAGCGAAAGGAGGCAGCGCCATCGCGTCGATGAGTTCGTCCATGCGGGCCTGCCGCTCTCGCCAGATCATCTCCCCCGCGAAAATCACTACGAACAGGCTTGTGGTCCCGATGACAGCTTCTTCGAGCTTCGGGATCAGGAGGGCGGTCACGGGCAGGAGCGGCAGCTTATCGGTTTCCGACAAGCTACCGAAGATAAGTACCGGGATAGCCGCGAGAGTGGGCAATGCGATCAAAAGAAGCGTGATTATGCTGCGCGCAATTGCTGCGAGCTCGAACCGGATGCGGGCCAGAAACACCTTGAAGCCAGCCCAAGGCGCGTCATGCATTGAGAGACGCAGTCGTCGCAAGCTTTCAGCCGGCGGCGGTGCGGCAGGAGTTGGGACAAAAAGCCCACTGTTGCGGGGCCATGGACGGAACTCAGCAAGCCGTTGCGTCGCCAGATGCAGCAACTTTGCAATTCGTTCAGGCCCGGTTCGCCGGGAGGCCTGGACCATCCCTCCCACCAAACCAAGGAACGCAATCGTGATCCAGATTTGGCGGTTAGTAAGAACAATTCCCGACGCCTTTACATGCCACACGAGCTGCTCGGCTGGCGTCAACAAGATGGACGCGGATAGGACCGCGATCGTCCCGAGGGGATCAAACCACGGCCCCACGCCAGGATACCCCTTGCGCACGAGCAGAAACGACACGGGCAACAGCATGTAGACGGCGATCGGCAGGCCCCATTGGACCCATCGATTGGCAGTCGAAGCCGCAACGAGCATGGCGAGGGCTGAAATCGCTCCAAGCGTGGGAA
>BFBZ01001517.1_pt1 | contig 15285 bp, 13 predicted proteins | sample 1888401 | NCBI WGS metagenome assembly BFBZ01 (sample SAMD00112614, study PRJDB3348) | symbiont metagenome | host: Chara braunii | reverse complement strand
CGAGCGCCTCGCGCTTCTGGTCGAGCGTCACCATGGCGAGGTTGGTGCCGAGCTTGATGCTGCCGGCATCCGGCGCGAGCGTGCCGGTCAGGAGCCCGACCAGCGTGGTCTTGCCGGCGCCGTTCGGACCGACGATGCCCAGCCGGTCGCCGCGCAGGATGCGGATCGACAGGTCGTCGACAATGACCCGTTCGCCGAAAGCCTTGGTGATGCCGCGGGCCTCGACCACCCGCTTGCCGGACGGATCGGCGTCGCTGATCGTCATCGAGACATTGCCGACCGCTTTGCGATGTTCGCGGAAATCGGTGCGCAGACCCTGCAACTGGCCGAGCCGGCGGACATTGCGCTTGCGCCGGGCCGAGACGCCGTAGCGCAGCCAATGCTCCTCGCGGGCGATCTGCCGGTCGAGCTTGTGCTGGTCCTTTTCTTCCTGCTCCAGCACCTCGTCGCGCCAAGCTTCGAACGAGGCGAAGCTCCTGTCGAGCCGGCGGGTGGTGCCGCGGTCGAGCCAGATGGTGGTGCGCGACAGGTTTTCCAGGAAGCGCCGGTCATGGCTGATCATGACGATGGCCGAAGGCGAGGTGGCAATGGTCTTTTCCAGCCATTCGATGGCCGGCAGGTCGAGATGGTTGGTCGGTTCGTCGAGGATCAGGATATCGGGCGACGGCGCCAGGGCGCGAGCCAGCACCGCGCGCTTGACCTCGCCGCCGGACAGCGAGGTAGTGCCCTCTTCACCCGACAGGCCAAGCTCGTTCAGGAGATAGCGCGCGCGATAGGGATCGTCGCCCGGCCCGAGGCCGGCCTCGACATAAGCCAGCGTCGTGGCGAAGCCGGTCAGGTCCGGTTCCTGCGGCAGGTAGCGGATGGTGGCGCTCGGCTGGGCGAAGCGGGTGCCGCCATCGGCTTCGATCAGGCCGGCGGCGATCTTGAGCAGCGTTGACTTGCCCGAGCCATTGCGGCCGACGAGCGCCAGCCGGTCGCCGGCCTCGACCGACAGGTTGGCGCTGGTCAGAAGGGGAGTGCCGCCAAAGGTGAGGCGGATATCCTGCAATTGCAAAAGAGGAGGAGCCATGCGCAGCCCTCTACCATTGTCGCGCTCCAAGTGCACCCGGTCATTGCCGCCGGGCAGGCCGATCGCGCGACGTGGCGCCTCAGGCGGCGGCGACCTCGCTCAGGAAGCCGTCGACCGAGGCCGATAGCCGCTGGCCGGCATTGGTCAGCGCACCCGAGGCGGTCAGGACATTGGCCGACTGGGCCGATGTCTCGCCGATCACGCCCTTGACGCCCGAGACGTTGCGCGACAGCTCCGTGGTGCCGGTCGCGGCGCGCTGAATGTTGCGGGCGATCTCGGCGGTGGCGGCGCCCTGTTCCTCGATCGCGGCCGCCACCGTGGCGGTGACGCTGGTGATCTCGCTCATCGTGCCGGTGATGGTCCTGATGGCCTCGACCGCGCCGCCGGTGGAGGCCTGGATCCCGGCGATCTGCGTGGCGATGTCGTCGGTCGCTCGTGCGGTCTGGGTGGCCAGGCTCTTGACCTCGGCGGCGACCACCGCGAAGCCCCTGCCGGCGACCCCCGCCCTGGCGGCCTCGATGGTCGCGTTCAGCGCCAGCAGATTGGTCTGCGCGGCGATCGCGCGAATGAGCGCGACGACGTCACCGATCCGGCCGGCGGCGTCGGCGAGCCGATTGACCTCGTCATTGGTGCGGCTGGCAACGTCGCCGGCCTGTCCGACGATCGCCTGCGCCTGGGTCACCTGGCCGGCGACCTCACGGATCGACAGGGCGAGCTCCTCGGCGGCCGCGGCCACCATCTGGACATTGGCGGAGGTCTGCTCGGATGCGGCGGCAGCGGAATCGGACTGGCTGTCGGCCTCGCGCGCGATGACGTTGAGTGAACGGGCGGTGGTCTCCATCTGCTCGGTATTGCTGCGCAGCACGGTCACCACCTCGGCCATGTCGGTGCGGAACCGGCCGAACAGCTGGTCGACCCGGGCCTGGCGCGCGGCCCGGACGGCGTCCTCGTCGCGCGCCGCCTCCAGGCGCAGGCGCTGGATCGCGCCGTCGCGGAACACGGTGACGGCGCGGCCCATTTCACCAAGCTCGTCCTGGCGCTCCGCCTCGGGGATGGCCAGGTCGGTTTCGCCGGCGGCCAGGCGCGTCATGGTGCTGGTCAAGGCGCGAATCGAGCGGATCAGGCCTGTGCTGAAGAACAAGGCGAGGCCGGCGAGCAGGACAGTGAGCAGGATCGATGCGCCGATCGTCAAAACCAGAGCGGTCGCCGCGGTCTCGTCGATCCGGCGCTGCGCCTCGGATTGCTGGTGCACGGCGCCATCGATCAGTTTTTCGATGCTGGCGATCGCGGTTTCGCTGGTACTCGCGCCATTGGTGAGTTCCTGGTTGCGTTCCTGCACGGTCTCGGCCCAGGCGAAGAAGCCGCGGACGTAACCGGCCAGCATGTCCTTCATCCTGGCCTGCGCCGGCAAGGGCAGCTCATTATCCTGGAGCAGCGCCTCGAATTCGGCGACGCCCTTCCTGAACCGGTCGAGCTCCTCGCTGGTCAGGCGCAGCATGAAGTCCTTCTCGGAGCGGCGCAGGCGCAGCATGGCGATCTGAAAATTGCGCGTGTCGGCGCAGCAGACCGAGGCGAGTTTCTGCAACGTGTCCTCGACGCCGTGGATGGCGCGGCGCAATTCGCCGTTCAGGCCCGAATCGGCGTCCCGCCCCATGCGCTCCTGGACCGCCGCAAGCCGGTCGAACACGGCCGCGACTTGCCTGGGAGCCGCGAGGCCGCGCTTGAGATCCTCGGGCGCGAAAATAGCCACCAGCGGCGAGGCGGCGATCGCGGCAGCGTCGCGTCCGGCGCGATCGGCGAGACGGGCGAAGAGCGCGGCCTGGTCGGCGCCTTCGCCTATCGCCTGCAGGCTGATGGCGCTGCTCATCGCACGCACCGCCGTGCGCAGGTCGTTGGCGCCGCGGAGCAGATCGGTGGCGGCCGTCAGTTCGACGATCGCGTGGTTGGTCCGACGCGACGACCACCAGGACAGGGCGGTCAGCCCTATCAGCCCGGCGATCGGAATGACGGCGATGACGAGGATCCGCGCACGGACCGAAAGGGCGTTGGACTGCGGCATGGAAATGGTCTGCACTGCTCCTGGGAAGGCAGGCGCAAACTCGGCGACTGAGTTGAACCAAGGGTTAAACTTAGCCGGGGAGACCGGTCGTTTTTTTTGGTGAATTCAGTAGTCGACTCAATAGTTTAATATGCCTCGATTCGAACGTTCGGAAGAACGCTTCGGCTGGCGTCGACAAGGTCCGCGGGACATGCGTTTTCTCATCGTCTATTGCCATCCCTGTCCGGAGAGCTTTACCGCCGCGCTGCGCGATGCCGCGGTCGCGGCGTTGCGCCGCGGCGGGCATGAATTGCGGGTGCTCGACCTCCATGCCGAGGGGTTCGACCCGGTCATGTCGGCCGAGGAGCGGCGCGCCTATCACACGGCCGGGGTCAACGAAGTGCCGGTGGCCGAGCACCTTCAGGCGCTGCGTTGGTGCGAGGCCCTGCTGTTCGTCTACCCGACCTGGTGGTACGGCCTGCCGGCCATGCTGAAGGGCTGGCTCGACCGGGTCTGGGTGCCGCATGCGACCTTCGGAATGCCGGAGGGGCGCATGCCGATTGGCCGGGTGATGACCAATATCCGTTTCATCGGCGCGATCTCGACGCTCGGTTCGCCCTGGTGGTGGTGGCGACTCGTCATGTCGGAGCCGGGCCGGCGCACTTTGCTGCGTGGCCTTCGGCCGCTGGTGCACCCGCGTGCCCAGACCCTGTGGCTGGCGCTGCACCGGATGGACAGCGCGTCGCAGGACGATCGCGAACGCTATCTCGCCAAGGTCAGCCGGAGGCTCGCGCGGCTTCGCTAGCGACGGCCGCTACGTGCCCGCGACGAGTTCGTGGATGCGCCGGGCGTCTTCCTGGCGCGTCTGGGTGTAGTTGCCGGATGATCGTCGCCGCTCAGTCGCCAAGGGTTGAGCGGCGCCGGAGCTTCGGTCACGGCGGAGCGCCGGCATCGACGGCGCCCCAGGCCTTGGCGAGGCTGTCGCGGATCAGGTCGACCACCTGGTCGATGCGGCCGAGATGCGGGCCCCTGACCATCCTGATGTCGAAGTCGAGCGGCATGTCGGCAACCGTCACGCGTTTCAGGCCGTGGCGGCGGGCATAGGGCGCAAGGCGACGGGCCGGGACCATGCCGATGCCGACGCCCTGGGCGATCAGCGCGGCCTGCAGGTCGAGGCCCTGGACCTCGGCGGCGATCCGAATATCGGCCCCGGCGGTTGCCAGCCGCGCGGTGAGCGCATGGCGCGCGTCGCAAGGCTCCGGGCTGAGCACCCAGTCCATCGCGCCGAGTGTGGCGCAACTCGGCCGGCGTGGCAGCGCCCGTTCTGCCGGCGCGACCACCACCATGCGTTCGCCGGCGATCGTCTCGCTGCGCAGTCCGAAAGGCGATGTCGACGCCGCGCCGGCCGTCAGCATGACGGCGGCGTCCAGCTTGTCCTCGCCGACCAGATCAGCGAGGTCCCGGGCCCAGCCGCCGATGACACGCAGCTCGACCTTTGGAAATTGCGTCCGGACCGCGCGGACGGCGTCGGCAATGGTTTCCGCCGCCAGGGCCGAGGCGAAGCCTATCCGCAGGGTGCCATGAGGTTCGGCGCCGGCGGCGGTGCTCGCCTTCAGGTCGCCGATGGCGCCGAGGATGGCCCGGCAGCGGTCGAGCACCTCCAGCCCGGCGGGCGTCAGGCGCGGCGGCTTGACGCGGCGGTCGAGCAGGGTCGCGCCGAGCTCGGTTTCCAGGCGCTGGATCTGGCGCGTCACCGCCGATTGGGTCAGCGGCAGGCGTTCCGCGGTCATCTGGATCGAGCCAGTTTCGGCGAGCAGCACGAAGCTGCGCATTTCATCCAGCATCATGCGTCCTGAGCATGAATATTCTGAGAATAATGAATTTGCATAGTTTCGGCCAATGATCAAAGGCTCGGGCCGGTTATCGACCGACACACTGGAGCAGCCGGACATGAAAGCCTTCGCAATCGAGCACCACGGCATCGCCAATCTGAGCGAGATCGAGCGGCCGATTCCCGTGCCCCGGCACGGCGAAGTGGTGATCAGGGTCGCCGCCGCGGCGCTGAACTATCGCGATGTCGAGATCATCGAGGGCAGCTATCACACCCGCTTCGACCTGCCGTTGATCCCAGTTTCGGACGGTGTCGGCGAGATCGTGACGGTCGGCGAGGGCGTCACGCGGGTCCACGTTGGCGAGCGGGTTGCCGGGACGTTCTGGCAGAACTGGATCGCCGGTGATTTCGCCATGGCCGAAGGGGGCGGGCAATTGGGCGGGCCGATCGACGGCATGCTGGCGGATTATGTCCGGCTCAGCGCCGACGGCGTGGTTCGCGTGCCTGATCATCTGACCGATGAGGAGGCGGCGACCTTGCCCTGCGCCGGCCTGACCGCATGGCATGCGCTGGTCACCGAAGGCGGGCTCAAGCCGGGCGACACCGTGCTGGTGCAAGGTACCGGCGGCGTGTCGATCTTCGCGTTGCAATTCGCGAGGCTCGCCGGCGCCAGCGTCATCGTCACATCGAGCAGCGACGCCAAGCTGGAGCGGGCGAAGGCATTGGGCGCGCGCGGCGGCATCAATTACCGCCATTCGCCGGAATGGGGTGGGGAGGTGCGCGACCTGGCCGGCGGCGGTGTCGATCATGTCATCGAGGTCGGCGGCCCCGGCAGCTTCGCCCAGTCGCTGACGGCGATCAGGCCCGGCGGGCAGATCAACGTGATCGGCTATCTCGGCGGCATCGACGGAACGATCAACCCGCTCGACATCTTCCGCCGCAAGGCGCGGGTGCGCGGTATTCCGGTCGGTCCACGGGCATCGTTCGAAGCGATGAACCGCGGCATCGGGCAGAACGGTTTGCGACCGGTCATCGACCGGGTCTTCCCGCGGGCCGACGTGCGCGCAGCTCTCGACTACTTCCGCTCCGGCCGGCATTTCGGCAAGGTCGTGCTGAAGTTCTGAGGCCGGCGGTTATTGCCGCTCAGTCCTCGAACAGGCTCGACACGCTCTCTTCGCTGGCGGTACGGGCGATGGCCTCGCCGATCAGGCTGGCGATCGACAGGGTGCGGATGTTGCGCGCCACGCGGACCGCCTCGGTCGGCAGAATGGAATCGGTGATCACCAGTTCCTTCAGCTTCGAGGCGGTGATGCGGGCGACCGCGCCGCCCGACAGAACGCCATGGGTGATATAGGCGGAAACGTCCTTGGCGCCGCGCGCCAGCAAGGCTTCGGCGGCATTCACCAGGGTGCCGCCGGAATCGACGATGTCGTCGACCAGGATGCAGCTCTTGCCCTCGACATCGCCGATGACGTTCATCACCTCGCTCTGGCCGGGCTGCTCGCGGCGCTTGTCGACGATGGAGAGCGGCGCGTCGATGCGCTTGGCGAGCGCGCGGGCACGCACCACGCCGCCGACGTCGGGCGACACCACCATGACCTTGGAGAGGTCCATCCGCTCCTTGATGTCCCTGGCGAGCAGGGGAGCGGTGAACAGGTTGTCGGTCGGAATGTCGAAGAAGCCCTGGATCTGGCCGGCATGCAGGTCGAGCGTCATGACCCGGTCGGCGCCGGCGCGGGTGATCAGGTTGGCCACCAGCTTGGCCGAGATCGGGGTGCGCGAGCCGGAGCGGCGATCCTGGCGGGCATAACCGAAATAGGGGATCACCGCGGTGATGCGCTTGGCTGACGAGCGACGCAGCGCGTCGCAGATGATCAGCACCTCCATCAGGTGGTCATTGGCCGGAAACGACGTCGACTGGACGATGTAGACATCCTCGCCGCGCACATTCTCCTGGATCTCGACGAAGATCTCCATGTCGGCGAAGCGCCGCACCGAGGACTTGGCCAGAGGCGTCTGGAGATAAGCGCCGATCGCCTCGGCGAGCGGACGGTTGGAGTTGCCGGAAACGATCTTGATCCCGGGTTTTCTCGACATAAGGCTTGTCCCGCTGGCTTTCGGCTGCGGGGCCCTCATAGCAACCGTGGTCTCAAGCGACAATGGCATGAAGGCCAGAGAATCCGACGATCAACAGGCTGTGACGTGGAAATGACAGTCAGCGGGACCCGGAAACCGGTATCAAGGGCCCGCCGGTGCCAACCGTGGATTGTGGCGGGGCGGCGACGGGAGCTGCCTGGGGCGAGGCAAAGGTCATGACCTGGGTCGTGCCCGATGCGCCGGCCGTCGAGGCGACGACCGGTTGCGGGGCCGGTGTGGGTTCGGCCGGCGTGGTGGAGGTCGCGACGACCGGCGCGGCCGCCGGTCCGCTCCGCGGCGTGGCGAGCCAGATGGCGATCTGGTCCATGCTGCGGCTGGCGATACGGCTCGCCGCCGCCTCGTCAAGGCCGCTCCAGGCATCGCTGCCGCGGGCCTGCACGCGCTCTTCGCCGACAATGCGGGTGGAGCGCCGCCGCTCGGGGTCGAAGACGTCCCAGACATAGGACACCGTGGTGGTGTCGCCGGAACGGGCCGTCGCCATATAGCCGCGGACGCGATAGCGGGCGCCGTCGCGGTTGCCGACGACCTGGATCTGGCGCGCTTGCGCCTCGCCCGCGAGCTGCCCGGCCAGCCGCTGATTGACCGCCGAGGGCGCACCGTCGATCTGCTCGAAAGCGATGGCGCCGCGCGGCGGCGTGCTACCCGCCACCGGCCCGTCACCACCGGTGCAGGCACCAAGCGCCAGCGAGCCGACGAGGAGGGCAACGCGTCCGTTGAGCAGGTTTCGGGCCATGGCTCATCTCCGATCGCCGCCAGGGATAGCCGACGCACAGCCGTCGGTCCAGGCGGCGTTCATCATTTGCTAACCATCACGGTTAACGGGCCAGCGTGATGGCGGCGATGTGACGGCCGTAGTCGGGCTCGCGGCGATGGGTGGTGCGCCGGTAGGAGTAGAAGCGCTGCGGGTCCGCATAGGTGTCGAAGCCGAGATCGTCGATCGCGCCGATGCCGGCCGCGCCGAGCCGGTGGGCGATGAAGCCGGGCAGGTCGAACTGGGCGTGGTCGGGTTTTCCCGCCGCGAAGAAACGGCCATAGGCCGGGTCGACGGCGAGGAACTGGTCGACGAAGGCGGTCGAGACCTCATAACTCGGTTGACGGATCAGCGGGCCGATGGCGGTCCGGATCCGCTCGCGCGCGGCGCCCAGCCGTTCCATCGCCTCGATGGTCGATTCCAGCACGCCGCCGAGCGCGCCCTTCCAGCCGGCATGGGCAGCGCCGACGACACCGGCTTGCGCGTCGGCAAACAGCACGGGGCCGCAATCGGCGGCGGCGACACCGCAGGCGATGCCGGGCACGCGCGTCACCACCGCATCGGCGCGCGGCCGGTCGCCTCCATCATGCGGCTGTTCGGCGACGACGACATGGGGCGAATGGATCTGAAAGCAGGAAATCAGCGCGTTTTCGGCGACACCGAGCGCCTCGGTCATGCGCCGGCGGTTTTCGCGCACATGCTCGGGCACGTCATTCGAGCCGATGCCGGCATTGAGCGAGCCATAGATGCCTTCGGAGACGCCGCCTTCGCGGGTGAAGAAGGCATGGCGAATGCCGGGAAGGCCGGCGAGGGCGGAGGACGTCACGAGCATGGCGGGACCAAATCCGCTTCGCGCTCAGCTGTCAAACGCCGGAACGATCACATCGGCGGAATGGATAACGCGGGCCTTGAACAAAGAGCCCATGCCTGTCGGTGCCGGGTCGATCAGACGCTCGACGGCCGCCTTCAGGTCCGTGAACGCTCCGGGATTGGCCTTGGCCAATGCTTCGGCGCGCGGCCGCAGTCCGAGCCGGAACAAAAGATCGCGCTGGCTGAGCACCGAACTCGCCGCCAGGCCGTGGTCGGCAGCCTGCCGGCCCAGCGCCTCGAAATCGACATGAGCGGTGAGATCGGCTTCGCCCGGTTCGGCCAGGGGATCGACGAAGCCGTGAGCGCGGACCGCCTGCAAGGTTTCGCCATGGGCCGAGCGGGCGTGGCCGTAGTCGATGAACAGGGCGACCTGAGGTCCGGTCTCGCGGCGCGCGCCGAGCGTGGCGGCGAGGCTCTGGAAGGCCGGGCAGATCTCGACGGTGGCGCCAGCCTTGGCCTGCCGCAGCTCGGCCGGGACCAGCACGGACGGAACCGGATCGGGCGCCAGTCCGAAGGCAAGCCTGGCCTCGACCAGGCCGACCACCCGTTCACGCCAGCCCTTGTCGGTCATGACGAACTGGCGGATCGGCAGGGCATCGAGAAATTCATTGGCGATCACCAGGGCCGGGCCGGGCGGCACGGCGGCGAGATCGGCATGCCAGGTGGCCTCGATGCCGGTTGCCGCCATGGCCTCGCGTTGCCGCGTGATCAGCACCGGCGAAGTCTCGACCAGGTGAAGATCGATGGCAGCCTGGAAATCCGGTGCGACACGGGCCGCGCGGATCAGGTCCTGCATTAGCGTGCCGCGCCCGGGCCCGCATTCGACCAGGCGCAGGCGGGGCGGGCGGCCCATCGCCTCCCAGGTCGCCGCCGCCCAGGCGCCGATCAGTTCGCCGAAGACCTGGCTGATCTCGGGGGCGGTCATGAAGTCGCCGCGCGCGCCCAGCGGGTCGCGGGTCATGTAATAGCCGTGGCTGGGATGGCCGAGGCAGAGCGCCATGTAGCGGTCGAGCGGCATCGGGCCTTCGGCCGCGATGAGAGCCGCGATTTCGGCGCCGAGCCTGGTCATTGCGGTTGGCGGCGAGCGCGCAGGACCAGCCAGAGGCCGACGAGGATCGCCGGGATCGACAAGAGCTGGCCCATGGTGGCGCCGGCGAACAGGAAGCCGAGCTGGGCATCCGGCTGGCGGAACAATTCGCCGAAGGACCGAGCGAGCCCGTAGCCGATGCCGAAGCAGCCGGCCATGAAGCCCGGACGCTTGAGCCCGCCTGCGCGGGCGATCAGCATGAGCACGATGAACAGCAGCAGCCCTTCGGTGGTCGCCTGGTAAAGCTGGCTCGGATGGCGCGGGTCGGGGCCGGCGCCCGGAAAGATCACGCCCCAGGGCACATCGGTGACCCGGCCCCAGAGTTCGCCATTGATGAAATTGGCCAGCCGCCCGAGCATGATGCCGATCGGGGCTACGACCGCGGCGACATCGATCAGGCTGAGGAAGGGCACCTTGTTCTTGCGGGCGAAGATGAACAGGCCGACCACCACGCCGACAATGCCGCCATGGAAAGCCATGCCGCCGTGCCAGACCGCGATCATCTCGGCGGGATTGGCGAGGTAATAGTCGAAATTATAGACCAGCACGAAGGCCAGCCGGCCGCCGAGAATTCCGGCGAGCGCCGCCCAGACGATGGCGTCGTCGATCAGCGCGGGATCGAAGGGCGAAGTGCCGCCGCGCCACAGCGAGGCGGTGGCGACCAGCCGCTTGGCCAGCCACCAGCCCAGGAAGAAGCCGGCGATATAGGCGAGCGCATACCAGCGGATCGCGAAAGGCCCGACCTGGATCAGGACGGGATCGAAAGCAGGAAACATGATCGCGGACACCGGCATGGCGCGGGTTTGCCCGGCGCGGGGAGCGCGTGTCAAGCGGCAGTCGACGTCTCACGAAGTCTTGCGCCGGTCTCTTGCGCTCGCGGACGAAGCTCCCCATACCCATGGCTAGCGTGGAGAGATGCCATGACCCAGACCACCGATCGCATCGCAGACGAGTTCGCCAAGTTCATGACCGACGCAGCCGGGCTTGCCCAGGGCTTCAAGCGCGAAGCCGATACTTTCGTGAAGACCCAGGCCGAACGTCTCCTGCGCGATCTGGATTTGCCGACCCGCGAGGAGTTCGAGGTGGTCCGCGACATGGCGGTGAAGGCGCGCGAGGAAAACGAGGCGCTGAAGGCGCGGCTCGAGGCTCTCGAGGCGAGCCTCGCCAAGGAGGCCAAAAGCGCCACGAGCAAATAGCGCGGATGCCGGATGGGGATTGCGCCAACTCGTCGGCACGTCCCAGCCAGCGGCAGGCGATCTAGACGCGAGCTTTCAGCGGGTCGTCCGTCGTTCCTGCACCAGGAAACTGAGGCCGCGGAACTTCAAGTCCCCTGGGAGGGACGGACGATCACCTACAAGAATGCCCGGCCGGCGCTGCGGAGGGGAGGGCGCATCGCGCGGATGGCGGCTTGGCCGTTGCGAGGACGGTCGGTGGCTTGCGGGCCCTTGTGAGCCGACGTTCGTGCCGCGCCGATTCTGGCGGGATGCGGCACCTTGATGCGATCGAACCCGTGCGTCGCCGGGAGGGGGCTGTCCGCTCGCCTGGGCAAGCCGCGTTGCGGTTCATCGATCGCGCGATCTGCTCGTCGAGACTGCGACGAAACGGCGGAGGATGCCAGCCCAAGCCAGCACTCCGATCACGCTGAACAAATCTTGTGTCCACGAAATCGGCGGCCGCCGTCAAGCCGATGTCGCTCGGACAGCGCACCCATCCATGAACATTCGGACGACTGCTTCGGCGAGTTCATCCAGCGAGTATTTTCCGCGCGGGTGAAACCACTCAAGGGTCCAGTTCATCGAGCCAATCAATAGAAGTCGCTCTAATCCTAGATCGATATTTGGGAGTATGGACCCGTCTTTCACGCCTTTATCAAGTAGATCAATCCATATTTGTTCGTAGTTGTCGCGGGCTGTTTTGCTTTGTTCCTGTATTTCTGCCGAAACCTGCTTGAAATTTCGAAGGTGTGTTGCAGTGTAATCGCCGTACACGAAGAAAGCTTGGAGATGGGCCTGAACCGCTGCGTGAAGCAGACTGCGAAAACTGGCATTGGGCTCTGCTTGTGCGATCGCGGCCGAGACCGCCTGGGCAACGTGGGCGATGCCGAGATCCAGGATTTCTGTGACAATTTCGTCTTTTGACTTAAAATGATAGTATAGACTTCCAGCCAATATGTCGCATTCTTTGGCTATTTCTCGCATCGACGTCGATGCGACGCCGTTTTGCGCGAAAAGTCGAGCCGCAGAGTCTAGAATGCGCTGTCTCATATCGCGAGGTGGGCCTGTCTCCAACGTCCCGGTCCTGGTGCGTTTGAATATTGAGCTGATTGCAGCTTCATTGGTTCGGCCTTGTTGGGATGTCAATCGGCCCCTTGCGTAACATCCCTCAGGTCGGCACGGGGCAGGGCACGGTGGCGATCCGCCGCCGTAATGGTCTGATGGGCTGTCTGTGGCGGAGGGCTGGGCATGATCGTGCCGCGTTGCCGGGGCGCCGCCTATTTCACCCGGCTCCGGGGCGCCCGCCGGACCAACGGCGGAACGCATTGGCGAGGCCGCGGTGATGCGCCTGTTTTCGCTCGACGATCTGCATCTCGTCCGGCTGCCTGGTCGCCGGACGGCTACGACCTCGGTCGCTGCCGGTCAGGTGCAGACCTCGGCCGCCGGTTCCCGCTCGGTCTCCTTCATCCGGCCATAGGCCACCGCGGGTCCGGTCCGGCGCGATAGGCCGCAGATCCGCCAGTTCAGCCCCATCGGGCTGCTCGGATATCATTGGGAAATCGGGCCGTTTGGGCGCGGCCGTCAGTCGCCGGATCGGTGATTTACACGCCTGTGCCCGCGCCTGCTTCATTTTTCCATAGGCCATCAATTGGGATTTTCAGCCTATTGACACCCTGGGCGTTCCGGCTATCGTCCCGCCAAACAATCATTTGGTAGGGAGAGGTGGCCATGGGTTTTATCAAGGGAATGACGCTCGCTGGAGGGCTGGCCATCGCGTTGATGGCGGCCGAAGCGCGGGCACAGGACGTGAAGGTTGGATTGCTCTACGACGCGACGGGGCCGGTGGCTCAGCAAAGCGTGCCGTATGCAAGGGGCGTTCAGGCGGCCGTCCGCGCGATCAATGCGGCCGGAGGCATCGGCGGCAAGAAGATCAACCTGATGTCGGAAGACTATGGCTATCAGATCCCGCGCGCGCTTGCCGCTTACCGGAAGCTGAAAGGCGCGGGCGTCGTTGCGATCCAGGGCTTTGGCAGCGGCGATACCGAAGCGTTGATGGACACTGTGACGAGAGACCGGATGCCGTGGTTTTCGGCCTCCTACTCGGCGCATCTCGCCGACCCGCGGCGGGCGCCGTATAATTACTTTGCCGGCGCAGACTATTCGGATCAGGCCCGCGCCGGATTGAAACACATCGCCGACAACTGGACGGATGCCACGCGTCGGCCGCGGCTGGCCATTGTCCATATGGACAACGCCTTCGGGAAGAGTGTTCTGCCGGCAATTCAAAGCTACGCGGATGAGCTGAACATCGAGATCGTCGGCCGGGAGGTGGTTAATCCCGGTGCGCTCGATGCGGTTGGCGCGGTCACGCGGCTCAAAGATCTGAGGCCCGATTTCGTCTGGCTGCAGCAAATCGCCTCGACTGTCGCCGTCATCGTTCGCGACGCGCGGAAAGCCGGGCTGAGCGCGGCAATCTATGGCGGCGTATGGGTCTACGATCCGAACCTTGTCGAACTCGCTGGTCCCGGCATCGAAGGCATGGTCACCGTGCAGCTTGCCGCGCTGAGTGCGCGTGGTTTGCCGGTCGCACGTACGATCGAGGCGGTCGCCGACAATCCGGCCATGATCGACGATCCGAATTTCCTGAGGGGGTGGGCGTCGATGGTCGCCCTTGCCGAGGCGATGAAGCTTGCGGATCGCGCCGGCAATCTCACGGGCGAGGGAATTAAGGCGGCCCTTGATTCAGGCGCGCCGATCGAGGTTGACGGCATCATGCCGCCGCTCGTGTTTTCCGCGACGGATCATCGCTCGAGCAGCGTCGCTTTCCTCTACCGCATCGAAAGCAAAAAGCCGGTTGCGATCGGCACGGTGACGCTCGAGCGGCGCCCGGCCTGGCTGGGCAACTAGGCCCGCCTCTCGTTTGTCGACTGACGGCGGGGGAAGAGCCCGCCGTCAGCCAATCCCTAAGTCCAGGCTATCATCATGCAGTTGCTGAAGACGCGTATTGAACGCGACAGTCCGAACTTCGCGCGGAATCAGGCCGATCATGCGGCCTTGGCGCGGACCCTCCGAGAGCGTCAGTCATGGGTCGTCTCCGGTAATCGTCAGCGCGAAATCCGCCGACATCTCGATCGCAACAAGCTCTTGGCTCGCGATCGAATTGGTCATGTCGTTGATCCCTGTTCGCCATTTCTGGAGTTATCCACGCTGGCGGCCTTCGGCCAGTACGATGACCAGTCACCCGGTGCCGGCATCGTCACTGGCATCGGCTATATTCATGGCATTCCGGTGATGATCATCGCCAACGATGCCACGGTGAAGGGAGGCACTCTGTTTCCAGAGTCCGTCCAGAAGCACGTTCGCGCTCAGCGGATTGCCACGGAGAACCGGCTGCCGTGCCTGTATCTGGTCGACTCGGGAGGCGCGTACCTCCCCACCCAGGATCGGACATTTCCGGGCAAGGACCATTTCGGCAATTCGTTTTTCAATCAGTGCCGCATGTCTATGGAAGGCCTTCCGCAAATCGCGGTTGTGCTTGGCGGTTGCACGGCGGGAGGCGCCTATGTTCCTGCCCTGTGCGACGAGGTCGTCATCGTCAAAGGCATCGGCCGAATATTTCTCGGTGGTCCGCCGATCGTGAAAGCGGCGTTGAAGGAAATCGTCGATCCCGAGACCCTGGGTGGCGCGGAACTGCATACTTACAAGTCGGGCGTCGCCGATATCCTGGTCGAGACCGAGGAGCAGGCTTACCTGGCCGTTCGCGGTATCTTTGGCAAAATGAACTGGCCGACCAAGTATACCTTCGATCGGCAGCCGGCCCGCCCGCCCGCGTATGATACGGACGAACTCACCGGCATCGTCCCGGTTGACTACAAAATCGGCTACGACGTTCGAGAAGTGATCGCGCGGCTTGTCGACGCAAGCGAGTTCCAGGAATTCAAGCCGTCATACGGCACAACCATCGTGACAGGCTTCGCCCATATTCACGGTTACCCGATCGGTATTGTTGCAAACAACGGAATTCTATTTTCAGAATCGGCATTGAAGGCTGCGCATTTCATCGAATTGTGCAACCAGCGCGGAACACCGCTGCTGTTTCTGCAGAATACCACCGGCTACATGGTCGGCCAGCAAGCTGAAGAGCGCGGCATCGCCAAGGACGGCGCCAAGATGGTGGCGGCGGTCGCCTGTGCCACCGTGCCGAAATATACGGTATTCATTGGCGCATCCTTCGGTGCGGGCAATTATGGCATGTGCGGGCGAGG
>BFBZ01000011.1_pt53 | contig 15300 bp, 16 predicted proteins | sample 1888401 | NCBI WGS metagenome assembly BFBZ01 (sample SAMD00112614, study PRJDB3348) | symbiont metagenome | host: Chara braunii | reverse complement strand
GTTCCTGGCGGTGCTGCTGATCGTGACCGTGTGGGGCTTCGGCCCGCTGTCGGGGGCGGTGGTGGTGAGCGCCCTCCCGGTGGCGGCCGTGCTGGTGGCGCCGCTGAGCCGCCGGGTGGGGCCCGGGCCGTCGTGCCTGGCGGGGGCGCCGATCCTGGCGGCGGGGCTGATCGGCCTGGCGCTGGTGCCGGACGTGAGCGGCTGGTGGGCGGCGGCGGCGCTCGCGGTGTGCGGCGCCGGGTTCGGCCTGCTGGTGCCGCCGCTCACGCACGCGTCGGTGACGGGCGGGACGGGGCTCGCGGTGGCGGCGACCCGGTCGGTGGCGGCGCGGCACGTGGGTCTGGTGGCGGCACTGGTGATCGTCGCGCCGCTGCTGGCGGTCGACCTGGACAAGGGCGGCGACCGCGCGACCCTCGAGGCGACCCGGGTGATCCTCGACGCGAACCTGAACCTCCAGAGCAAGATCCCGCTGGCCCTGGACCTGGCGGAGGAGTTCGACCGCACCCCGCGCGGGGCGGTCCCGGACCTGGGGAAGGTGTTCGCGGACCGCGGCGCCGACAGCGACGCCAAGCTCGCGGTGGTGCGCGACGACCTGCTGGGGGCGATCGAGGACAGCCTCACCAGGAGCTTCCGGAACGCGTTCCTGGTGTCGGCGCTGTTCGCGATCCTGGCGCTGATCCCGGTGGCGATGGGGCTGGCGGCGATGCGGCGGGAGTCGGGGGGCCGCGCCCCGCCCGCGGTGGCCTGGGCCGGCCTGGGCGCGGTGGCCGCCGCCGCCGTCGCGCTGGTCGTGGGGGTCCTCGCCGCCGGCGGGGAGGACCTGGGCAGATCCCAGATCGCCGATCCGTGCGTCACCCGCGTCCGGGAGGGCGGCGGGGGCTTCGACGCGACCCTCCAGGGCGTGATCCTGGACGGCCTCGCGGGGGCCGCCTGCGACCTCGGCGTCACCCGGGAGGGCCTGGTCCTCTCGTTCGCCCCGGACGACGTGGGGGCCGAGGAGATCCCGTGGACCCCGGAGCAGATCGAAGCCTCCATCCGCGCCGGCACGATCCGCGCGATCGACGACGCCGAGGACCGGGGCTCCCTCAACTCCGTCGTCGCGGAGGTCCTCCGCGGCGTCGTCCGCCGCGTCCCCATCGAGGAGTTGATCCGCGGCGGCGGCGCGGTCTCCGACTTCGCGGGCCGCGTCCGCGACCTCGACGCCGGCGATGTCGTCGACGCCCTCCAGGGGTTGCTCCCCTAGGAGGTCACCCCTTCATCGACGGGTGAGGGGGGCGCCTCACCGCCCCCTGCCGCCGTTTGGTGTGCAAGTGCACAGTGACCCGTCGGACAAGTGCACACGTGCGACGGGGCCGGTCACACTCAGCGTCCCGAACCCCTTCATTGAAGGGTGAAACGGGGGCGCGCCACCCCGCCCTGCCGGCCTCTGGCTGAAAGTGCACAGTGACCCGTTGGACAAGTGCACACGAACCCCGGACCCGGGGATCAGGCGTCCGCGGCTTGGGGGAGGGTGACCCGCAGCAGCGCCCCACCGCCGTCGGCGTTCTCGGCGGTGGCGCGTCCTCCGTGGGCCTCGGCGACCTGGCGGACGATCGCGAGGCCCAGCCCGGAGCCGGGGAGGGCCCTGGCGGCGTCGGCGCGGTAGAAGCGGTCGAAGACGAGGGGGATGTCCTCGTCCTTGAAGCCGGGGCCGTGGTCGCGGACGGTGAGCTCGCCGTCGTGGAGGGTCACCTCCACCGTCGCGCCGGGTGGGCTCCACTTGATGGCGTTGTCGAGGAGATTCGCCACCAGGCGCGTCAACCGCTCCGGGATGCCGCGCACCAGCCACGGCTCGATCCGCTCCGCGAAGACCACCTGGGGCGCCAGCCGCCGCGCCCGCTCCAGGCCCGCCCGCGCCACCTCGTCCAGCCGGATGTCCTCGAAGTCGGCCGGCGACTCGCCGCGCCGGCTCAGGTCCACCACGTCCGCCACAAGGTTCGTCAGCTCGTCCGTCTGCGTCACCAGGTCGCGCAGCAGGTCGGCGCGGTCTGCCTCCGGCAGCCCCTCCGCACGCTGGAGCACCTCGATGTTCGTCCGCAGGCTCGCCAGCGGGGTCCGCAGCTCGTGCGACGCGTCCGCGACCAACTGGCGCTGCGCGTCGGCGGATCGCTCCAGCGCGTCCAGCGTCGTGTTGAACGACCGCGTCAGCCGCCCAAGCTCGTCGTCGGTCCGGTTCTCCGGCAGCCGCGCCGACACGTCCGCGTCGTCCGCGATCCGCTCCGTCCGCTCCGTGAACGCCCGCACCGGCCGCAACGCCCGCCCCGAGATGAACCACCCCAGCGCCGCGCCGGTCACCACCCCTCCCGCCGTCACCAACAGCAGCACCACACGCAGCCGGTCCAGCAGCGAGTCCGTCTCGTCGAGCCCCTGCGCGAGCTGCGCCGCCACCCCCGGCGACACCTGCGTCGTCAGCACCCGCAGGTGGGCACCGTCCACCGTCTGGTCGGAGAGGAAGACGTCGCGCGTGCCCGCGGCCACCTCGCGGGTGCGGTCGTCCACCGCGAGCGCGACCCCGCCGAACGCCGGGCGGGTCGTCGACCCGTCGCTCGCGACCAGCTGGGCGTAGACCTCCGGCCCCCCCGGCCCGCCCCGCCCCGGCCCGCCGAAGCGGTCGCCGAAGCCGCGGCCCATCCGCCCGCCCACGTCCCGCGCCTGGTCGCGCAGCGACGAGTCGACGTCCCCGCGCAGGCGGTTCTCCACCGCCACGTACGCGGCGAGCGACGCGAGCGCCACGGCCAGGGCCACGGCGAGCCCGGCGGCGATCGCCAGGCGCTGGCGGAGGGTCAGTCCTCGCGGAGCACGTAGCCCACGCCGCGGACCGTCTGGATCAGGCGTGACTCCCCTCCGGCTTCGAGCTTGCGGCGAAGGTACCCGACGTACACGCCGAGCGCGTTGGAGCCGGGGCCGAAGTCGTAGCCCCAGATCCGCTCGTGGATGACGCTGCGCGTGAGCACCACCCGCGGGTTGCGCAGCAGGAGCTCCAGCAGCGCGAACTCCGTCCGCGTCAGGTCCACCCGCCGCCCCGCCCGCGTGACGGTGCGCGCCGCCGCGTCGAGCTCCAGGTCGGCGAACCGCAGCACCGCCCCCGGCTCCGTGGGGCCGGTCCGCCGCAGCAGCGCCCGCAGCCGCGCCAGCAGCTCCTCGAGCGCGAACGGCTTGACGAGGTAGTCGTCGGCGCCGGCGTCCAGGCCCTCCACGCGGTCGGCGACCGTGTCGCGGGCGGTGAGCATCAGCACCGGGGTGCGGTCGCCGCTCGCGCGCAGCCGCCGGCACACCTCCAGGCCGTCGACACCTGGCATCGCGACGTCCAGGACCACCGCGTCGGGCGCCTCGGCGGCGAGGGCGGCGACCGCCGCCCCGCCGCCGTCGGCGATGTCGACCGTGTAGCCGGACAGCACCAGCGCGCGGCGGACCGCGTCGCGCACGGCGGGCTCGTCGTCGACGACCAGGATCCTCACGGACGGGATCGTGACAGCCCGCCGTGCCGGCGGGGTCCGCCTACGGGTGGAACCCCTGGCCGCCGCGCGGGTCCCGGCCGTCGTGCGCGTCGTCGGCGATGTGCTTCGCCAGGTCGTCCGCGCGCGCGGCGGGCACGCCCTCCGCCTTCAGCGCCGCCGTCAGCGTCGCGATGAGGTCGGCGCGCGTCACGCCCTGGGCCTTCGCCACCTGGGCCAGCGTCTTGCCCGACTCCAGGCGGTCGTGGAGCTGCTCCTCGGTGAGCTTCAGCTTGGCGGCGACCTTGTCCATGACCTCACCGCCGCGCATGCCGGGGCCGCCGTGCCCGAATCCGGGCCCGCCACCGGGACCGCCGAAGCCGGGGAGCCCCGGGGCGTCCTGGGCCCGCTTCAGCATCTCGTCGGCCTGCGCCTGCGTGATCCTGCCGGCCTTCACGGCCTCGTCGAGACGCGCCTTCAGCAGGTCCTGGAACGCGCCCTCCACCTGGTCGGCGGTGATCGACGTCCCGGCGCGCTGGTTGATCGCCGCCGCGAGGTCGGACGCCTCGTCCGACGAGTTGCTCGTCGCCGCCACGGCGCCCGCGCTGATCCCCGCCACCGCCACGGCACCCGCGGCCAGCGCCGCGATCTTCCGTCGTCCGAACGTCACCTCGGGACCCCCCTGGTCGTGTTCCGGCAGCAACGACGGTAGGGGGAGGCCCTGTGCGACCCCGAAGAGGAACTGAAGAACTTCCGAAGAACGCGCCGGCCGCCGCCGGCCCGGGCTCAGCGGCGCTTCGGCGCCCTGATCACGAACGGGTCGGTGCGCGACGACGCCGCGCCCGTGGCCCCGACGAGCTGGACCCGCAGCACGTAGCGGCCCGCCTTGCGCGACGGCGCCACGAGGCTCACCGTGCGCGGCCCCGCCTTCACGATCTTCGCCACGGGCGTGCCGACCCGCACCAGCGACACCCGCTTGGGCTTGGTGCGGACCACCCGCCGCAGCACCGTGAAGCGCACCCGCGCCTGGTTCGACAGGTTCAGCCTCACCACGATCCGGCGGCCCGAGATCGCCGCGCTGAACCGGCGGATCCGGGTCGCCGCCTTCGGGATCGTCCGGAGCACGTTGAGCGTGCGCGTCGTGGTGTTGCCCGCGCCGTCCGTCGCGACCACCGTGATCGCGTTCGGGCCGGTCTGGAGGAGCGCGGTGGCCGCGAACGCGCCGTTCGCGCCGGGAGCGACGCCGTTGCCGTTGACGGTCACCGTCGACACGCCCGAGGGATCGGTGACGGTGCCCCCCACGGTGATCTGCGCGTCGCGCTGCACCGACCCGTCGGCGGGGGTCGTCACCGTCAGGGCAGGCCCGGTCGCGTCGCTCGGCGCGAACTCCTTCAGCAGGGCGTCGGGCTGCGCGTTCGCGTCGGTGTCCACCAGCTTCGTCGCCGCGCCGGCGTCGTTGAACACGAACGCCACCGGGCCGCCGTCGGCCGCGATCGCGCCACGGTCGCTCTCGTTTCCGCTCTGGGTGGTGCCGTCCGCGCGCACGCTCGCCAGGCGCGTCTCCCGCGAGGTCATGTCGCGCACGAAGACGTCCTTCACCGCGGCGTTGCCGCCGGGCACCAGGTCGACCGAGGTCGAGGCGAACGCCACCCGGTTGCCGTCGGCCGAGATCTGCGGGCGGATGCCGCCCGCGTTGCCCGCGCCGTCCGCGCCGTTCTTCGCTGACGCGAGCGCGAACGCGCCGGTCGCCATGTCGCGTCGGTACGCATCGTTGGCCGCGTTGGCGTCGTTGGCCGCGTCGTAGGCGTTGCCGGTCTCGAAGACCACGAAGCGGCCGGTCCCCGAGATGTCCGGGAAGCCCGACCCGGGCGTCTTCGCCGGGTCGCTCGCCGCCGTCGTGGTCCCGGCCGCCAGGTCGCGGACGAACACGTCGTTGGAGGCGCCGGAGTCGCCGGGGACCACGTCGTTGGTGCCCGCGGGCGCCTCGAAGGCCACGACCCGCCCGTCGGCGCTGATCGCCGGCCGCTCGGTGGTGCCGTTCGGCAGGCCGCCGCCCGCCTTCACCGCCGCCAGGGTGGTTGTCCCGGCGGGGATGTCGCGCACCATCACGTCCGACGCGTTGTTGCCGTCGCCGGGCGTCAGGTTCGTGGTGGTCGGGCCGCTGCCGAACGCCACGAGCGCGCCGTCGGCCGAGACGCCCGGGTCGCCCGTCACCGCGCCGTTCGCCTTCACGCCCGAGGAGTTCACCGAGACGAGGACCACCGCGCCGGACGCCATGTCCTTGCGGTAGACGTCCTTGGTCGCGTCGGTGTCGGCGGGCGTCAGGTTCGTGGCCCCCGCGGCGAACACGACGTACCGGCCGTCGGCGGAGATCGCGAACTGGACGTTCGCCACGTCCTCGGCGTCCACGTCGGCGTCCGACGGCTGGCCCGCCGCCGACGCGGAGGCCAGCCGCGTGGTCCCGGCCGCCCGGTCGCGGACGTACAGCTGCCGCTTGCCGCCCGTCGCGACGCCGGCCAGGTCCGCGGCGGACGTGAACGCGACGTAGCGCCCGTCCGCCGAGACCGCCGGGGCCTCCACCGGCTGGGCGCCGAGCGTCCCCGCCTGGCTCACCGACGCCACCGACACGTCGCCCGGCGCGGCCAGCGCGAGCCCCGCGGCGACGGCGCCCGCGGATGCGGCGATGGCCGCCAGGGCGGCGGTGCGGCGGCGCGACATCTGCGGAAGGATACGACGGGGCTCGGGGGGAAGGACAACGCCACCGGGTGACGAACATGTGTTCTGTCCGGGCGGCGGGGTAGGATCGCCGCCCACGTCCGACGGAGGCTCCGATGGATCAGTCACGAGGTGAGGGGACGGAGCGCCGCCTGCGGGCGGTCGCCGGCGCGCCGGTCACGGACGCGGGCGTCCTCGGCCAGGCGATCGCGGCGGTGCTCGACGCGAGTCCCGGCGGGCTGGCGCCGCGCGCGCTGCCGGCGGCCGTGGCGGAGCGGCTGGGCGTCGCGACCGAGGCGGTCGGCGACCGCGAGCTGACGGCCGCGCTCGGCACGGCGTTCGCCACCGGCCGGGTCGACGAGGTCGGCGGGCGGCTGGTCTCCATGACACAGGAGCGACGCGAAGCCGGCTAGGCCCCTATCGTCCCGGACGTGCCGAGCCGGGACGACCTCAGGAACGTGGCCATCGTGGCCCACGTCGACCACGGGAAGACGACCCTGGTCGACGCGATGCTGTGGCAGTCGGGGGCCTTCCGCGAGAACCAGGACGTGGCCGACCGGGTCATGGACTCGAACGACCTGGAACGCGAGAAGGGCATCACGATCCTCGCCAAGAACACCGCCGTCCGGCACGGCGGGATGACGATCAACATCGTCGACACGCCGGGCCACGCCGACTTCGGCGGCGAGGTGGAGCGCGGCCTCTACATGGTCGACGGCGTCCTGCTGCTGGTGGACGCCTCCGAGGGGCCGCTCCCGCAGACCCGCTTCGTGCTGCGCAAGGCACTCGCCGCCCGCCTGCCGGTCGTGCTGGTGGTCAACAAGATCGACCGCCCGGACGCGCGGGTGGCCGAGGTGCTCGACGAGGTCTACGAGCTGTTCCTGGACCTCGACGCCGACGAGTCCCAGATCGAGTTCCCCATCGTCTACACCAACGCGCGCGCCGGGCAGGCGTCGCTGAGCGCCGACGCGCCGGGGACCGACCTGGAGCCGCTGTTCGACGTCCTGCGCGAGCACATCCCGGCGCCCACCTACACGGAGGGCGCGCCCCTCCAGGCGCTCGTCACGAACCTGGCGGCGTCGAGCTACGTGGGGCGCCTCGCGATCTGCCGCGTCCACGAGGGCGAGATCCGCGCCGGCCAGGCGGTGGCGTGGTGCCGGGCGAACGGCACGGTCGCGCCCGCGCGGATCACCGAGCTGTACGTGACGGAGGCGCTCGACCGGGTGCCGGCCGAGCGCGCCGCGGCGGGCGACATCGTCGCCGTGGCGGGATTGGCGGACGTCACGATCGGCGAGACGCTCGCCGATCCCGAGGACCCCCGGCCGCTGCCGGTGATCGCCGTGGACGAGCCGAGCCTGTCGCTCACCATCGGGATCAACACGTCGCCGCTGGCGGGCCGCGAGGGCAACCGCCTGACCGCCCGGCAGATCAAGGACCGGCTCGACCAGGAGCTCGTGGGCAACGTCTCGCTCCGGGTGGTCGAGACCGAGCGGCCCGACGCCTGGGAGGTCCAGGGCCGCGGCGAGCTCCAGCTGGCCGTGCTGGTGGAGACGATGCGGCGCGAGGGGTTCGAGCTGACCGTCGGCAAGCCGCAGGTCCTGACCCGCGAGATCGACGGCGTGATCCACGAGCCGCAGGAGCGGGCCTCGATCGACGTGCCCGAGGAGTTCCTCGGCGTCGTGACCCAGCTGCTGGCGCTCCGCAAGGGGCGCCTGGAGCAGATCGTGAACCACGGCACCGGCTGGGCGCGGATGGAGTACCTCCTGCCGGCGCGCGGGCTGGTCGGGTTCCGCACCGAGTTCCTGACCGAGACCCGCGGCACCGGGCTCCTGCACCACGTCTTCGACAGCTGGCAGCCGTGGGCGGGGGAGATCCGTACCCGGCCGCGGGGGAGCCTGGTGGCCGACCGCTCCGGGGCCACCACCGCCTTCGCGCTGTTCGGGCTGCAGGAGCGCGGGGCCCTGTTCGTGGGTCCGGGGGCCGACGTCTACGAGGGCGCGATCATCGGCGAGAACGGCCGCGGCGACGACCTCGACGTGAACCCCACGAAGGAGAAGAAGCTCACCAACATGCGGTCGTCGACCTCGGATGAGCTGGTGCGGCTCGTGCCGCCGCGGCCGGTCCTGCTCGACACGGCGCTCGAGTTCGTCCGCGACGACGAATGCGTGGAGGTCACGCCCGGGGCGGTGCGGCTGCGCAAGGTGGCGCTCAAGGCCACGGACCGCGCCAAGCTGGCGAAGCGGGCGGGCGCCGCACCCCGCTGAGGGGCCGGCGCCCGGCGGCCGGCCTACTTCCGCCGCCGCCCGACGTCGCGCTGGATGCGGCCGTCCTCGCGCTCGAGCAGGAACAGGCTGGCGAGCAGCGTCACGACCAGGGCGATCGCGAAGCCGAGGCCGATCATGTAGCCGATCGTCCCGCCGACGCTGCTGGTCTCGAACGGTCCCGGCGCGAGGCTCAGGAGCAGGCCGAGGACCGCGCCGGCCACGAAGCCGATGCCGGCGTACATCGCCACGGTCTTCCACAGGGCGCGGTTGAGCCCCCGCCGCGTGCTGGGGTCGGGCGAGCCCCCGCGCTCGGCGCCGACCGCCTCCTCGTCACCGACGACGCGGGCGACGGTCTCCTCGCGTGTCTCGACGTCCCGCCGAGGCGGATCGTCGTGCTGGACGCTGTGTGCGCCTGTCGGTTCCGCCATGGTGCCCTCCTTGACGTGGGTTCGTCTGAGGGCTACCCGCGGAGAGGAGGTGTGAATCGGGTGTTTGGCGCGTCCGGCCGCGGGGTATGGCGGCGATGCCCGAGCGGCATGCGGTCGTCCCGGGCACTTCGGAGAACACCGCCGCCGGGCACCCGCCCCCTGGCGCCCGGCGGCGGAGGGCCTCAGGCCGTCAGTCCGCCGGACCCGGGCAGCTGGGGGCGGCCTCGCGGGCGCCCGGCAGGCGGCCCAGCAGGTCGACCAGCGCGCTGACCTCCTCCGCCGTGTAGAGCTCGCCGAAGAGGGCCTCGAGCGCCTTCAGGTGGGTGGCGGCGGCGTCGGCGAGCGCCCGGCGACCGTCCGGCGTGATGGTCGCGTAGGTGACGCGCGCGTCGGACGCGCAGTTCTCCTTGCAGACCAAGCCGGCGGTCTCGAGGCCGTCGAGGAGCCGCGTGATCCCGGAGGGCGTGAGGCCCACGGCGGGGGCCAGGTCGACGCGCCGCATGCGGCCGCCGTCCTCCTCCGAGAGGCGCCGCAGCACCTCGAAGTCGGTGACGGTCATGCCGGCCGTCGCCTGCAGATGGGCGTTGAAGGAGCGCGTCATGGCCGAGTGCGCGCCCATGAGGCGGACCCAGGCCGCCACGGCGCGTTCAGCTTGAGGGCTCAATACTTGACTGCTCAAAATGCACCCGCTACCTTTGCTTGCGTAGTCAATCGTATCGGATCGGAAGGGGATTCGACATGAGCACGACGCAGCAGATCACGGCGGTGCCCGTGGGTACATGGGTGAGCGACCCGACGCACTCCTCGTTCGACTTCTCGGTGAAGCACATGGTGGTCGCGACATTCCGCGGCGCGCTGCCGGATTTCGAGGCGACTCTGACGTCGCGTGAGGACGGCACGCTCCACCTTCTCGGTATCGGCCGCCTCGCCTCCGTCACGACCCAGGACGAGAACCTGACCGGTCACCTCGCGTCGCCGGACTTCTTCGACGTCCAGCGGTACCCGGAGGTGCGGTACGAGTCGCGGGAGATCGTCCGGGAGGGCGACCAGCTCACCGTGCGTGGCACCCTGACGCTGAAGGGCGTCGCGAAGGACCTGGAGCTGCACGGCACGATCGTCGGCCCCGTCGTCGGCCTCGGTGACGCCGAGGTGGTGGGCGTGGAGCTGGAGGGCGTGATCGACCGCACCGAGTACGGCCTCAACTGGAACGCTCCGCTGCCAAGCGGTGGCTTCGCCGTCGGCAACGACGTCCGCCTGCGGACGCAGCTCGAGCTGCGCCAGTCGTAGCGATGGTCATCCTCGGGATCTCCGGGAGCCTGCGCGCGGACTCCCACAACGGCCGGCTCCTCGACGCCGCAGGGCGCGAGATGCCGGCGGGCGTCCGGTTCGAGGTCTGGGACGGCCTGCGCGACGTGCCGCCCTATGACGAGGACCTCGACACGCCGGAGCCGCCGGAGGAGGTCGTGCGCCTGCGCGACGCGATCGCGCGGGCCGACGCCCTCCTCATCGCGACGCCGGAGTACAACAGCTCGATCCCCGGCTGCCTGAAGAACGCGATCGACTGGGCGAGCCGCCCGCGGGCCGAGAGCCCCCTGCGGTTCAAGCCGGTCGCGGTGATGGGCGCGACCACCGGGTCCTTCGGGGCCGTGTGGGCGCAGGCGGAGCTGCGGAAGGTGCTGGGCTCGGCGGGCGCGAGGGTGGTGGACGGCGAGGTCGCCCTCCCCCACGCGCACGACGGGTTCGGCGAGGACGGCTCCCTGAAGGACGGGAGCCTGCACGAGCAGCTCCGCGAGCTGGTCCACCTCCTCGTCGAGGAGGCCTCCCCGGACCGGGTCGCGGCGTGACCTGGCTGCTCGCGCCGCTGCTGGTCGGCGGCGCGAGCATGCTCATCGCGATCCTGACCCGCGCCGTGGACCGGGCGACGGCCGGTGACCCGGCCCGCCCGGATCCGGCGCGGCCGGCGCGGGGGCGGCCGCCGGCGCCGCCGGCCCGGACGGAACGTTGGGCGCCCCGGGGAGGCGCGTACTCGGCGTTGCGACCCCCAGGGGCGGACCCCCATGGAACCACCCGAGGGTGAATCGGACGTGAGATCTCCCTGAGGGGATCCTCAAGGCGGTTCCCCGGTCCGTTTCCTGGTGTGCACTTGTCCGGCGGGTGGCTGTGCACTTGTGACCCGGGACGGAACGGGSCCGTGTCGGTTTCGTGACGGTTGGGCGTCGAGTCGGGTGACCTGGTGGGGTGACGCTCCTGGTGGATGGCGCGGAGCTTCTACAAGGGGGAGAGCCTGGGGTCGGTGCCGGCGTGCGCGATCTGCGTCGGCAAGGGTTCCGGGAAGCGGGAGGCGCTGCRTCTGCCCGGTGGGGTGTCGGTGTGGCTGTGCGCCGCCCACCGGGATCCCGGGTTCCTCACCGCGAGGGCGGGGCGGGATCTGGTGGTGTCGTTGATGCAGGTGTGGCTGGCGGCGGGGTGCTACACCGCCCAGCGCTCCCGGGCCCTCMACCTGTTCCGGGCCGCCCTTTCTTCCCGGCCGGCGCGCCCCAGGCCYGGGTCCTACACCTGGCCCGTCGTCCGCGCTGAAGCGGAGCGGCGGTGGGCGGCGGGTGAGCCGCCGCGGCGGGTGATCCGGGAGCTCCGCGAGAGGGAGGACCGGCGCCCCGGGCCGGCGCGCGCCCCCTCGGAGGCGACGATGCGTCGGTGGTTCCGCCAGGGACGGTGGCGCTCAGGCGACGCCGGTCCGCCGATCCCGCCGCAGCCTCCCAAGGGCCCCACCCCCGGCGACGGCGGTGGGGGGCCACCGCCGCCGCCGCCGCGAGGGGTGCTAGGCCCGGTCGTCGACCGTGAAGCCGCGCGCGAGCGCCTGGATCAGGTCGGTGCGCGAGCGGCCGGTGGACGACGCGATCGACGTGAGGTCCTCACCGGCCGTGAGGCGGGCGACGATGTCCTGCGCGTCGTCGTCGCCGCCGAGCGCGTCGGCCAGGCGGGACGCGGAGCCCTCGGCGCGCCCCGCGCCGTCGCCGGGCGGCGGTCCCTTCGGCGGGCCGTCCATCATGCGCTCGGCCATCGCGGTGGCCCGGTCGTCGGAGAGGGTCACGCCCTGCGGCGCGTCGGCCTTCAGCGCGGCGGAGAGCTGCGCGACGGCGTCGTCGCGGGAGACGCCCGCGCTCGACGCCAGGTCGGCGAGGGTGGCGCCGCCCTTCAGCTTCTGCTCGAGGTCGTCGGCGCTCATGCCGAGCACGCCGGCCATCGACCCCATGGCCTCACGGATCCCGGCGGGCGGACCGCCGTGGTGGGCCGGGGGCCGCGCGTCCGTGGCGGCGACCGATGAGATGGACATGTCGGGCCTTTCGTCGGGGATGTGTCCACCGTCCCCATCGACCCTTGCAGAGTCGAAAGAACCCCTCTTATCGAACCCTCAGGAACCTCGTATCGCGGCCACACGCGCCGGCAGCTCGGGGGCGTCGAGCTCTGCGCACACGTCGTCGAACCCGTCGGCCGGCCCGGTCCACTCGAGTGAGGCCGCCCCGTCCTCCAGCACCCCGTCGGTGTCGTCGCGGAGGGTGGCGAGCACCTTGAACAGCGCCGCCACCTCGCGGCCCTCCTCCAGCACCGCGGACAGCCGCGCGGCGCCGCGGACGGTGACGTCCCAGTCCCCGGGGTCGGCGGGGATCGCCTCGATGGTCCCCCAGCGCGACAGCAGCGCCGCCGCGCTCTTGGCGCCCCAGCCCGGCAGACCGGGGAAGCCGTCGGCGGAGTCGCCCACCAGCGCAAGGTAGTCGGGGATCGAGGCCGGGTCGACGCCGAACCGCTCCCGCACGCCGTCCTCGTCGCGAATGGCCGCGGCCCGGCGGTCCAACTGCACGACGCGCGTCCCCACCACGCACTGCGCCAGGTCCTTGTCGGGGGTGCAGATCACCACCCGCTCCACCGCGTCGTCGGCGGCCGCTCGGGCCGCGGCGGTGGCCAGGGCGTCGTCGGCCTCGACCTCGATCATCCCCCACACCGTCACGCCCATCGCCTCCAGGGCGCGCTCCACGACGGGGAACTGGTCCTTCAGCGCCGGCTCGATCCCGTCGCCGGTCTTGTACGTCGGCCAGAGGTCGTTCCGGAACGACTCGATCACGGTGTCGCACGCCACGCCGACGTGGGTCGCGCCCTCCTCCAGGAGGTCGCAGACCGATCGCAGGACGCCACGTGTGGCAGCCGCCTTCGATGCCGCCGCGACCTCCGGCGGGAGGCCCATATGGTGGCGGAATAGTTCATAAGTGCCATCGATGAGATGCACCTGCACGACGGCATCATCGCGGATGGCGCGGCGGACCCGGAACGTGCTTGTGCAACGGACGCTACGGTGGGGAACAAGGGGTCGAGGAGGACCGGATGAGCGACGCGAACCACGGAGGTGCTCCACCGGTGGCGGTGCGCCGGGACGGCGCCGTCGCCACCGTGGTGCTGGACCGGCCCGGGCGCCGGAACGCCCTGTCGCTGGAGATGCTCGGCGCCCTCCACGAGGCGCTCACGGGCGTCGCCGCCGACCCGGAGATCCGCGCGGTGGTCCTCGGTGCCGAGGGGCCCGTGTTCAGCTCGGGCCACGACCTGCGCGAGATCACGGAGGGCGACGAGGCCCTCCACCGGCGGGTGTTCGACGCCTGCTCCGAGGTGATGCTGCTGATCCACCGCACGCCCCAGCCGATCGTGGCGCGGGTGCAGGGGCTCGCGACCGCCGCCGGCTGCCAGCTGGTGGCCGCCTGCGACCTGGCCGTCGCGTCCGAGGCCGCCAGGTTCGCCACCCCGGGCGTCCGCATCGGCCTGTTCTGCACCTGTCTCTTATACACATCTAGATGTGTATAAGAGACAGCGCCCCAGCCGATCGTGGCGCGGGTGCAGGGGCTCGCGACCGCCGCCGGCTGCCAGCTGGTGGCCGCCTGCGACCTGGCCGTCGCGTCCGAGGCCGCCAGGTTCGCCACCCCGGGCGTCCGCATCGGCCTGTTCTGCACCACGCCGATGGTGGAGGTCGCGCGCGCCGTGGGCCGCACCCGGGCGATGGAGATGCTCCTGACCGGCGACCCGATCGACGCGGCCACGGCCCTGTCGTGGGGCCTCGTGAACCGGGTGGTCGAGCACGCTCACCTGGACGAGGCCGCCGACGCGCTGGCCCGCCGGGTGGCGTCCGCCAGCGGCGAGACCCTGGCGATCGGCAAGCCCGCCGTGGCCGAGAACCTCGACCTGCCCCTCGAGGAGGCCTACCGCCACGCCGCCGAGGTCATGACCCGCAACGCCGGCACCGCCGACGCCCACGAGGGCATGACGGCCTTCCTCGCCAAGCGCGACCCCGAGTGGTCGCACGGGCGGCCGCGCGCGTGACCACCTGGAGCGCCGCCTCCGTCCTGCGCGCCGTGATGGACGGCGTCCCGGCGGCGGTCGCGGTGGTCGACGGGGAGATGATGGTGCGCGAGGCAAACGCCCGCTGGGGGGCCATCGGCCCGGCCGCGGGCACGGACTGGCGCGAGGTGGTGCACCCCGCCGACCGCGACCTGGTGCCCGACGGCCCGGGGCCGCCGGTGGAGGTGCGCGTGCGCATGCCCGACGGGGCCGTCCGCTGGTTCTCGCTGGTCGTGCGCGCGGCGGAGGACGGCGGGGCCGTGGTGCTCACCGACATCGACGCCGCGCGCGCCGCGGAGGGGGAGGGGGCGGCTCTGCGGCGGATCGCGGACGGCATCTCCCGCGAGGAGGACTCCGGCGCCCTCTTCGCCAAGGTCGCCGAGGAGGCCGGCACGCTGCTCTCGGCCGACGGCGCCGGCGTGGTGCGCTTCGACGACGCGGCGCGCACCGGGGTGATGCTGGGCCGGTGGGCGGCCGATCCGTCGCTCGCCGACGTGAGCCCGCAGGCGCTTCCCCTGGACGGGGACGGGGCCACGGCGCTCGTCTACGCCACCGGAATGCCCGCCCGCACGGTCTACCCGGCCGAGGCGCCGTTCCCCTGGCGCGCGGCCGTGGTGGTGCCGATCCGGGTCGGCGGGCTGCTATGGGGGGCCCTCGGCGCCGTGAGCCTGGAGGGGACCCGCCTGACCGAGGACGCCGAGACGCGCCTCTCCCGGTTCGCGGAGCTGGTGGGCCTGGCGGTCGCGAACGCCGACGTGCGCGAGCGGCTCGTGCGCCAGGCGCGCACCGACCCCCTGACCGGGCTGCCGCACCACGGCACCTTCCACCGCCAGCTGGACGAGGAGATCGCGCGCACCGCCCGCTTCGGCAGCGTCCTGAGCCTGGCGGTCATCGACATCGACCACTTCAAGACCGTCAACGACGCCCACGGCCACGAGGTGGGCGACGCCACGCTGCGCGCCGTAGCCGCCCGCCTGTCCGCCCACGCGCGGGTGGTCGATCTGGCGGCCCGGGTCGGCGGCGAGGAGTTCGGCTGGCTCA
>BFBZ01001515.1_pt1 | contig 15301 bp, 13 predicted proteins | sample 1888401 | NCBI WGS metagenome assembly BFBZ01 (sample SAMD00112614, study PRJDB3348) | symbiont metagenome | host: Chara braunii | reverse complement strand
TTTCCAAGCCGCAAGGGAGACCAGATGATCCGCGCCCGCCGAGCCCGCATCGTCGCGACCCTTGGGCCAGCCAGCCGCGAGGCGGCCAAGGTGCTTGAGCTGGCGACCGCCGGCGCGGACGTGTTCCGGGTCAATTTCAGCCACGGCAATCACGAAGACCACGCCCGGACCATCGCCAATGTGCGCGCCGCTGAGGCGGCTCTTGGCCGGCCGCTGGCCGTCCTCGCCGATCTGCAGGGACCTAAGATCCGCCTGGGCGTATTCGCCGACCGGCAGGTGCGACTGAAAGCGGGTCAGGATTTCCGTCTCGACCGCGATCCGACGCCGGGTGACGCCTCGCGGGTGCAGGTGCCGCTGGCCGAGGTTTTCCAGGCCCTGAAGCCCGGCGCCGACATCCTGCTGGACGACGGCAAGGTGCGGTTGAAGGTGCGGCGCAACGGTCCGGACTTCGCCGACACCGTGGTGGTCTCCGGAGACTATCTGTCCGACCACAAGGGCCTGAACCTGCCGGGCCTGGCCATTCCCGTGCCGGCCCTGACCGCCAAGGACCGGGAAGACCTGGCCTTCGCGCTCAACCAGGAAGTCGACTGGGTGGCCCTGTCCTTCGTGCAGCGGGCCTCCGACATGGCCGAGCTGCGGCAGATCGTGCAGGGCCGCGCCGCGGTCCTGGCCAAGATCGAAAAGCCCGCCGCCCTCGACGCCCTGGATGAGATCCTCGATCTTTGCCAGGCGATCATGGTCGCGCGCGGCGACCTGGGGGTGGAGCTCAATCCCGAGGATGTGCCGGTGGCCCAGAAGGCGCTGATCCGCGCCGCCCGGACCCGTGGTTTGCCGGTGATCGTCGCCACCCAGATGCTGGAGTCGATGATCCACGCGCCCACGCCCACGCGGGCCGAGGCCTCCGACGTGGCGGGCGCGGGCTATGAGGGGGCGGACGCGGTCATGCTGTCGGCCGAGACCGCCGCGGGGGACTATCCCGTCGAGGCCGTGACGATCATGGATCGGATCATCACTCGGGTGGAGCGCGACCCGCGTTGGCCCGAACTGATGCGCGCCGAATATCCGGTGGAGGACGCCGACGCCGACGCCCTGGTCGCCGCCGCTCGTCGCGCGGCCGAGGCGGCGTCCACCGCCTGCCTGGCGGCCTACACCACCACCGGCCAGACCTCCCTGCGCCTGGCGCGGGAACGGCCGGTTCAGCCGACCATGGCGCTGACGCCCAGCATCCGCACCGCCCGCAAGCTGGCCCTGGTCTGGGGTGTCGAGCCGCGGGTCACGCCGCTGATCGACGATCTGGAGGAACTGGTGCGGCTGGCCGTGGAGCAGGCGGTGACGATCGGTCTGGCGCTGCCGGGTCAACGCGTGCTGATCCTGGCGGGGCTGCCGATGGGATCGCCGGGCGCGGCCAACATCCTGCGTCTCGCCCACGCGCCGCGGCGCTGAGCTACCTGACACGCACGGGCACGGCGCTGCCTCGAGCCTGGACTTCCACCCGCCGACCGGACCGTTCGAAGAGCAGGTCGACCTTCTCGGTTCCAACCCGCAGGCCCTCTATCGAGAGCCGGTCGATGCCAACTGGCAACCTGGGATCGGTGACCCGCACCTCTCCCTTCAGGCCATCCACCGTCAGGCCCAGGCACGCCTGCAGCACCATGAACACCGATCCCGCCGCCCAGGCCTGGGGCAAGCACGCCACCGGATAGGCCACAGGCGGTTCGCCGGCCATCCGCGGGAAGCCGCAGAACAGCTCGGGCAGGCGCATGTGGAAATCGTTCGCGGTTTCGAACAGGCCCGAGGTCAGGCTGACCACGCCCTCCCGCTCGCCATAGCGCGACAGGCCCATGACGCAGATCGCCGTATCGTGGGGCCAGACCGAGCCGTTGTGATAGCTCATCGGGTTATAGCGGGCCTCGCCGGTGGCCAGCGTTCGCACCCCCCAGCCGGAGGCGAAGGCCGCCGAGGTGAGGTGCTCGATCACCCGCCGCGCGCGGTCCGGCCTGGGCAGGCCTGAGAACAACAGGTGTCCCGGGTTGGAGGACAACACCCGGCAGAGGTCGCCCTTGCCGTCGATGGCGATGCCGTAGAACCCTTTGTCCTCCATCCAGAACCGATCCTCGACGGCTTTGCGGATGGTCTCGGCGCGGGTCCGCCAGCGCTCGGCGTCCTCGGTTTCGCCTCGGCGTTCAGCGAGGGCGGCCATGGAGCGGTAGCCGGCGAAGGCGTAGCCCTGCACCTCGACCAGCGCGATCGGCCCGTCGGGGAACCGGCCGTCGGCGTGGAAGACCGAGTCCTCGCTATCCTTCCAGCCCTGGTTGGACAGGCCGGAGTCCTGGCCGCGCTTGTAGTCGATCAGCCCGTCGGCGTTGGTGTCGGCATAGGTCTCCATCCAAGCCACGGCGCGCTTCAGGGCCGGCCAGAGTTCGTCGATCAGCGCCAGATCGCCGGTCCGTTCGGCATAGGCGCCGGCCAGGCTGACGAAGAGGGCTGTGGTGTCGACCCCGCCGTAATAGCGCGCGAAGGGCACCTCGCCCAACGCCGGCATCTCGCCACGCCGGGTCTCGTGCATGATCTTGCCGGGCGCGGAGTCGCGAAAGCTGTCGGAGATCTCGGCCTGGTGCGCCGCCAGATAGCTCAACACCCCCTTGGCCAGGGACGGCTCGAACCACAGGATCTGCCAGGCGGTGATGATCCCGTCCCGACCGAAGGGCGTCGAGAACCAAGGGATCCCCGCATAGGGATAGGGTCCCTTCTCGGTCCAGGTGGTCAGTAGGGCGAGGTCAGCCCGAGACTTCTCCAGCCACTCGTTGAACAGCCGCCCGGAACTGCGCAGCCTCGCGCCGTGCCGCCGACGCTTGCGCATGTCCCAGCGGGCGCAGGCCGCCGCGTCGCGATAGCGTTCCTTGGTGGGCGGATCGGCCCGCTCGGCGCCGATCTCCACATAGAGCTCCAGCTGGCCTTCAGGCTGCAGGGAGTACATAAACTCCGCCCGGTTCGACGACAGCCGTCCCGGAGGATCGGAGAACGACACCACGCTGGTGCGCTCCACCTCGTCGAGGCCGACATAGCGGAACTTGGCGCTGCGGCCGTCCAGTTCGGGGGTGTACTGATAGCCCCGCTTGGGCCGCTTCATTCCGCGCACTTCGAACATGTCGTGGAAGTCGGCCGCAAACTCGATGGCCAGCGGCACGATCACCACGTCGCGGCTGTAGTTCACGCAGGTGATCCGCTCGTAGAGCCGTTCCTCCCAAAGGAAGCGCTTGCGCTCCAGGTGCAGCACACCCGGCGGTCCCACCGGCCCGCCGGGATAGGGCATGGCCTGGTTGGTGCCATTGTGGGTGAAGAACACGTTGTCCTGGGCGATGGCCGCCGACAGCAGGGACGGCGGCCGATCCCCCAGGCGCAGACGGTATCGCGACAGGATGCGGGTGTCGTTGTGGAACAGGCCGTCGCCGTCGCCGGCGATGTCGCCATAGGAGTCGGCCACCACGAAGGTGTCCTTGTCCTTCAGCGCATAGAGCTTGTACGGCACGCGCGGTTCGGCCGTTTCGCCCAGTTCGACCGGAGCGTCGGGGGCCGGCGCCAGATCGTCCATGCTTTAGCTACCTTACGCCGTCGCGACGGCCGGGAGGTCCTGTCCGCCTTTGGCTACGGCGCCGGCGTAGAGGTCCACATAGCGCCTCGCCATGGCCGTCGCGGAGTATCGTTGGTCGAATCTGCGCCTCACCTCGCGCCGGTTCAACCCTGCGACACGCCGAACGGCGTCCACCGCCTCGTCTTCCGTTCGCACGATGAAGCCGGTCAGGCCGTCCTCGATCACCTCGGGCACCGATCCGCAATCATAGGCCACCACCGGCGTCCCGCAGGCCATGGCCTCGATCATCACCAGACCGAACGGCTCCGGCCAGTCGATGGGGAAGAGCAGGGCGGTGGCGCCGCCCAGGAAGGCCGACTTGTCGGCGTCGCCGATCTCGCCGACGAACTCCACCAGCGGCTCACCGAGGATCAGGGGCTCGATTTTCTCCTGGAAATAGGTGGCGTCGGCGGCGTCCACCTTGGCGGCGATCTTCAACCGCATGCCCAGGCGCTTGGCGATGGCGATGGCCCGGTCGGGCCGCTTCTCCGGGGAGATGCGACCGAGGAAGGCCAGGTAGCCGCCGGGCTCGTAGTTCGGCTGGTAGATGTCGGCGGTCATCCCGTGGTGCACCGTGCCCGCCCAGTTGGCGAAGGGCAGGGGCTTGCGCTGGGAATCGGAGATCGACACCAGCGGAAACTGGTTCCACCGCCAGTAGACTCCCGCCAGATCCTTCAAATCCAACCGGCCGTGAAGGGTTGTCAGCGTCTTGCCGGGCGTGTCCTCGAAGAACGGGAAGTGGATCATGTCGGTGTGGAAGTGGATCACGTCGAACTCGCTGGCCCGACGCCGGACTTCGGAGAGTTGCGACAGGTGGGACGCCAAGTCGGACTTGAGCGGCGCGGGGTCCAGTCGGATCGCCTCGTCGCGCACCGGTATCAGACGGGCCTTGGTTCGGGCGTCGGCGCTCGAGAACAGGGTGACCTCGTGGCCAAGCTCTACGAGAGCGTCGGTCAGGTGGGCCACCACCCGCTCGGTTCCTCCATAGAACTTCGGCGGCACGGCTTCGTAGAGAGGCGCGACCTGAGCGATCTTCATGGGCGTATGTCCTGAAAGCGGTCGGTCCCGACTTCGCGATCGACCGCAGGCATAGCTTCCGAAACCCGGCGAAGGTTCCGCAGGGAGACGTAAAAACTTGACCGCAGAAGTTAACGCCGGCCCGGCGCCCGATTTTCGCTCTTGTCCGTGAATCCGCGAGACGTTCGCGCCCGCTCTGCGTTATGGCCGCGACATGCTTGAAACCTTTGCCAGCCCGGCGGCCTTGGCGCGGGAAGCCGCCGATGCGATCCTCGCCGCCCTGGCCTCAGCCATCGCCGAGAAAGGTCGCGCCAGCCTCGTGGCCACCGGCGGTCGGTCACCCGGGCCGGTCTATGACCTGCTGGCGGAGGCGTCCCTGGATTGGGTCAAGGTCGACGTCACCCTGTCTGATGAGCGGTTCGTCCCGCCCGAAGCTGCGGAATCCAACGAGCGGCTGGTGCGCGAGCGCCTGCTGCTCGGTCAGGCCGGGGCGGCGCGCTTCGTGCCCCTCTATCGCCAGGCCGCCGACTCTCAAGGCGCCGCCGATCTGGCCGAGGCCGACGTCACCGCCCTGGCGCCTTTCGACGTGCTGCTGCTGGGCATGGGCGAGGACGGCCACGTGGCGTCCCTCATTCCCGGCAGCCCGGCGCTCGACGCCGGGATGGATCTCGCTGGCGGGCGCACCCTGGTCGGCCTGCCCCCCGGGGTCGGTTCGCCGCCCCTGGCGCGGATCMCCCTCMCCCTYCCCGCGCTGTTGCGCGCCCGCCTGACCCTGATCCTGGTGTCGGGCGAGGCCAAGCGCGCCATCCTATCTGAAGGGCGCGGTCTGCCCGTGCACGCATTGCTCGAACAGGCTAAAGCGCCCGTGCGCATCCTTTGGACACCCTGATCCCTCGAGGCGAACAGTCCATGCATCCCGTCACCGCCAAGGTCACCGCCCGCATCGTCGAACGCAGCCGCGCCACCCGCGCCGACTACCTGTCGCGCATGGCCGCCGCCAGCCACGACGGCCCCGGCCGGGCCAAGCTGTCCTGCGCCAACTGGGCCCACGCCTTCGCCGCCTCGCCCGACGGCGACAAGCAGCGGATGCGCAATCCGACCGCCCCCAATATCGGCATCGTCTCGGCCTATAACGACATGCTCTCGGCCCACCAGCCGCTGGAGCGCTATCCGCCACTGATCAAGGCTGCGGCGGAGGAGGCGGGCGCCACCGCCCAATACGCCGGCGGCGTGCCGGCCATGTGCGACGGCGTCACCCAAGGCCGCCCCGGCATGGAGCTCTCGCTGTTCTCCCGGGACGTGATCGCCATGTCCACGGCCGTCGCCCTCACCCACGACGCGTTCGACGCCGTCCTGCTGCTGGGCATCTGCGACAAGATCGTTCCGGGCCTGTTCATCGGCGCCTTGGCGTTCGGCCACCTGCCGGCGATCTTCGTGCCGGCCGGGCCCATGACCTCGGGGCTGTCCAATGCGGAGAAGGCCCGGGTCCGCGGCCTGTTCGCCGAGGGCAAGGCCACCCGCGACGAGCTGCTCGAAAGCGAGATGAAGTCCTATCACGGGCCGGGCACCTGCACCTTCTACGGCACGGCGAACTCCAACCAGATGATGATGGAGATGACCGGGCTGCATCTGCCGGGCTCGGCCTTCGTCMCCCCGAACACGCCGCTGCGCGACGCCCTGGTGGCCGAGGCTCCCCGACGGGCCGTGCAGATCTCGCACGGGACCAACGACTACACGCCGATGTCGGCGGTGGTGGACGAGAAGAGCATCGTCAACGCCCTGGCCGGCCTGCTGGCCACCGGCGGCTCGACCAACCACACCCTGCATCTGGTCGCCATGGCGCGAGCGGCGGGCGTCATCATCGACTGGCAGGACTTCGACGAGCTCTCGAAGGTCACGCCCCTGCTGGCGCGGGTCTATCCCAACGGGTCGGAGGACGTGAACGCCTTCCACGCCGCCGGCGGCATGTCCTACGTGGTCCGCCAGCTTCTGGACGCCGGCCTCGCCCATGACGACGTCATGACCGTCGCCGGCCACGGCCTGCGCCGCTATCAGCAGGAGCCCTTCCTCGAGGACGGCAAGCTGGTCTGGCGCGATGGCCCGGCCGAGAGCCTCAATCCCGATATCCTGCGTCCGGCCTCCGATCCGTTCCAGCCCGAGGGCGGCATGCGTCTGCTGGTCGGCCCGCTCGGTCGGGCGGTGATCAAGACGTCGGCGGTCAAGGACGAGAACCTCACCGTCGAAGCGCCCGCCCTGGTGTTCGACGATCAGGACGACCTGCTGGCCGCCCACAAGCGCGGCGAGCTGGAGCGCGACTTCATCGCCGTGGTCCGCTTCCAGGGTCCGCGCGCCAATGGCATGCCGGAGCTCCATAGCCTCACTCCGGTCCTCGGCGTTCTGCAGGACAAGGGCTTCAAGGTGGCCCTGGTCACCGACGGCCGCATGTCCGGCGCCTCGGGCAAGGTCCCGGCCGCCATCCACGTCAGCCCCGAAGCCGCTTTCGACGGCCTGTTGGCCCATGTGCGGGACGGCGACATCATCCGGGTCGACGCCCATGCCGGGACGCTGGAGATCAAGGTGCCGGACGCCGAACTGCGCAGCCGCCCGCGGGCGGCTACCCCGCCGCCGCGCTTCGGCTATGGTCGGGAGCTGTTCGGCGCCATGCGCCAGACCGCCAGCCCCGCCGAACTCGGCGCCTGCACCCTCTTCGGAGACGCCGCGTGAAGGTCCATTACATCGGTCTGGTGGGCGATGTGGGCGGCACCAACGCTCGACTCGCCTTGGTGGACGCCCAGGGGCGTATCCGTCACCCCAAGACCTATGCGGCCAGTGAATATGCGGCCCTGCCCGACGTCATCGCCGAGTATCTGGAAACCACCACCGGTCGTCGCCGTCCCGACCGCGCGGTGATCGCCGTCGCGGGTCCGGTGGTGGATGGCGAGATCGAATTCACCAATCTCGACTGGCGGCTGTCCGAAGGCGAACTGATCGGCACCTTCGAGTTCCAAGAAGCCCGGCTGATCAATGACTTCGCCGCCCAGGCCCTGGCGGCTCCCGTGCTGGACGCCGACGACCTGCGCGTCCTGGGGCCGGAGCTGAAGGGCGCCGAGAACACCCCTATCGTTGTGGCGGGCGCCGGCACGGGCTTCGGCGTATCCATCCTGTTGCGCACCCAGCGCGGCGACATCCCGGTGTCCAGCGAGGGAGGCCACGCGGCCTTCGCGCCGGTAGATGGCGTCGAGGCGGCTGTGTGGGCCAGCCTACGGCGAACCTATGGTCGCGTCTCGATCGAGCGGCTGCTGTCGGGGCCTGGCCTCTACGCCCTCTATCGCGGCCTCGCCGACGTGCGCGGCGCCCAGGTGACGCTGTCCGACGAGAAGGCGGTCCTCGCCGCCGGCCAGATGGGCGAGGACGCCCTGGCCGAAGAGACCCTGGATCGGTTCTGCGAGATTCTCGGCTCCGTCGCCGGGGACCTGGCCCTGACCTGCGGCGCCCGCGGCGGGGKCTACATCTCGGGCGGCATCGGCCCGCGGATGGCGGACCGGCTGGCGTCGGGCGGCTTCCGCAAGCGCTTCGAGGACAAGGGCCGCCTCAGCGACTACCTGCAGGACATCCCGACCTATCTCATCATCCACCCCTACGCCGCCCTGGTGGGCGCGGCCCGCATGTTGACCCAGATGGAAGGAGCCGGCTCATGACGCTTCAGGAAATCCTGCGCCTTTCGCCGGTGGTCCCGGTGCTGATCATCGAGGACGTGGATCACGCCGTTCCCCTGGCCCGCGCCCTGGTGGCGGGGGGCCTGCGCGCCCTGGAGATCACCCTCCGCACCCAGGTGGCCATCGAGGCGATCCACCGGATCGCCGGCGAGGTCGAGGGGGCCGTCGTCGGCGCCGGCACCATCACCAGCACGACCGCGCGTCAGGCCGCCGCCGATGCGGGCGCCAAGTTCGGCGTCAGCCCCGGCCTGATCGACGGGGAGGGCTTTGACGGCCCGATCCCGTTGCTGCCCGGCGTCGCCACCGCCACCGAACTGATGTGGGGCCTGAAGGCCGGCTACACCCACTTCAAGCTGTTCCCCGCCACCATCGTCGGCGGGGTGGGCCTGCTGAAAGCCTTCGCCAGCCCGTTCCCCCATGCGATGTTCTGCCCCACCGGCGGCGTGGACGTCGACAACGCTCCCGAGTTCCTGGCGCAGCCCAATGTGATCTGCGTCGGCGGAAGCTGGGTCGCGCCCAAGGACGCGGTCCGCGCCGGCGACTGGGATCGCATCACCAAGCTGGCCAAGGCCGCCTCGGGGCTGGGCAAGCCCGCCGCGGCCGCCTGATCTCCGTCGCCGGATGATCGCAGAGATCGACGATGCGGCCATCGAGGCCCTGGTCCGCCGCTTCTACGCCAAGGTCCGTCAGGATCCCGAGATCGGCCCGGTGTTCAACGCCGCCGTCGAGGATTGGGAAGAGCATTTCGTCACCCTGACCCGCTTCTGGTCCTCGGTGATGCTGCGGTCGGGCCAATACAAGGGCAATCCCATGGCCGTGCACATGGGACAGCCGATACAGCCGCCGATGTTCGACCGCTGGCTGTCGCTCTGGGACGAGACCACCGGTGAGATGTTCACGCCCGAGATCGCAGACCGGTTTCGCGCCACCGCCGCGCGGATCGGCGAGAGCCTGAAGCTGGCCCTGTTCTTTCGGCCGGAGGTTCGTCGCACCTAGCTTGTCCCCTGGGCCGTTACCCGATTAGGTCGCGTCACAGTCAGGCTCCAGGAGACCTCATGCGGCTTTCACGACGCGACTTCGCCCTCGGCATGGCCGGTGCGGCGGCGCTTACCGCCAGCGCCCACGGGGCGGCCGATCCCAACCAGCAGCTCACCGCCTATCTCGACGCCGAGTTCGAGAAGGAACTGCAGATGGATCCCATCTGGCTGACCCGGCTGGGGCGCAAGGAGCAGTACGGGAAACTCACCGATTTCAGCGACGAGGCCGCCGCCCGGACCCTGGCCTGGCGACGCAAGAGTGTCGCTGACATGCAGGCCAAGTTCGACCCGGCCAAGCTGAACGACGACGCCCGGACCTCCTACGAGATCTGGATCCTCGAACTCGCCCGCGCCGAGCGGGAGAACAAGTGGCGCAGCCACGGCTACATCTTCGACCGCAACGGCCCGCACACCGGCCTGCCCAACTTCATCATCAACTCCCATCGGGTTGATACGTCGTCCGACATGCAGGCCTACATCTCGCGGGTGGCGGCCATCGGACCGGCGATCGACGAACGACTGGGCGCCGCCCAGCGCGCTGCTGCCATCGGCGTGCGCATGCCCCGCTTCGCCTATGAGCAGTCGCGGACCGAGGTCACCCGTCTGACCAGCGGCGCGCCGTTCGACGATGGCGCCGACTCCGCCCTGTTCGCCGACGCCAAGACCAAGATCGCGGCGCTCAAGACCGCCGGAAAGATCGACCAGACCGCCGCCGACACCTTCCAGGCCGCGGTCTCCGCCGCCATGACCGGCCAGATGAAGCCCGCCTATGACCGTCTTGGCGCCTGGCTGTCGGCTGACGCAGCCAAGGCCTCGGTCGAGCCCAAGGGCGCCGGTTCGCTGCCGGACGGCGCGGCCGATTACGACGCCATGCTGGCCCAGCAGACCACCACCGACATGACCGCCGACCAGATCCATGCGCTCGGCCTGTCGGAAGTCACCCGGCTGCGGGCCGAGATGGAGGCCCTGAAGGCCAAGATCGGCTTCAAGGGCTCGCTGGAGGAGTTCTTCACCTTCATGCGGACAGACAAGCAGTTCTATGTGTCCAACGACGAGGCCGGCCGCCAGCAGTACCTCAAGCTGGCCGAGGGCTATCTCGCCGACATGAAGGCCAAGCTGCCGGCCTATTTCGGTCGCCTGCCCAAGTCGGACCTGATCGTGAAGCGGGTGGAATCGTTCCGTGAGGAGCCGGGTGGCGCGGCGCACTATTCGTCAGGCGCGCCCGACGGCTCCCGGCCCGGCATTTTCTACGTCCACCTCGCCGACACCATGGCCACCCCGACCTATGAGCTGGAAGGCACCGCCTATCACGAGGGCTGGCCGGGGCATCACATGCAGATCTCCCTGGCCCAGGAGATGACCGGGACCCCGAAGTTCCGCGGCCAGTACGGCTATGGCGCCTATGTGGAGGGCTGGGGCCTCTACTCCGAGGCGCTGGCCAAGGAGATGGGCTTCTACAAGGACCCCTACAGCGACTTCGGCCGCCTCTCGCGTGAGATCTGGCGCGCCATCCGCCTGGTGGTCGACACCGGCATCCACGCCAAGGGCTGGAGCGAGACCGAGGCGCTCACCTACTACACCGCCAACTCGCCGCAGCCGGTGGCCAAGATCAAATCTGAGGTCCGCCGCTACTTCGTGATGCCGGGGCAGGCGACCTCCTACAAGGTCGGCATGGTCAGGATCCAGGCGGCCCGCGACCAAGCCCGCAAGGCGCTGGGCGCGAAGTTCGACTACCGGAGCTTCCACGACATGGTGCTCGGCGCCGGCGCCCTGCCGCTGCCGGTCCTGGAAACCCGCGTGAACCGCTGGATCAAGGCCTAGCTTCTCCTCCCCCCTTTTGAGGGGAGAGGAAGCGCTTGTCCTACGTCCCGGTGAACTGGCCCGGACGGCGTTCCTGGACCGCCTTCACCCCTTCGGCGAAGTCGTTGGTGGCGCGCAGGATCGTCTGTTGCTCATGCTCGTGGTTGGTCTGGGCGCGGACGGCGGCGGCGATTTCGCCCCGCAGGGTCTTGCGGGTGGCGACCACGGCCAGCGGCGCGTTCTCGGCGATCTCCGCGGCCAGGGCCTGGGCGGCGGCGGTCAGGTTCTCCAGCGGGACCACCTCGTCCACCAGACCCCAGGCCAGGCCGTCCTCGGCCTTCACCCGGCGGCCGGTGGCGAACATCAGCTCGGCGCGCTGATGACCCAGCAGCCGGGGCAGGGTGTAGGTCAAGCCGAAGCCGGGGTGGAAGCCCAGCTTCACGAAGTTGGCTGAGAACTTCGCCTCGGGCGCCGCCACGCGGAAGTCGCCCACCAGAGCCAGGCCGAGGCCGGCGCCCACGGCCGCGCCCTGCACGGCCATGACGATCGGCGTCTCCACCGAAAACAGCCGGACGGCCTGATCGTAGAGCGCGTTGATGCCGCCCATGCCCTTGGCGGCGATGCCGTCGGGAGCCACCAGGTCGGCGCCGGCGCAGAAGGCGCGGCCTTCGCTGCGGACCACCACGGCGCGGATCTGGTTGTTGTTGTCGGCGTCCTCCATGGCGTCGGCCATGTCGCGCATCAGCTCCACCGAGACGTGATTGTTTGGCGGCCGGTCGAAGGTCAGCGTCGCCACGTGCCCGTTGTGGTGGACCGTGATGTGGTCGCCGTAAGCCGTCTTCATCGTCTCGTTCCCATCAGGTTGCGCGCCACCACCATCTTGTGGACTTCGGTGGGGCCGTCATAGATCCGCATGGTCCGCAGGCGCGAAGCCATCAGTTGCAGCGGCAGTTCCTTGGTCATGCCCATGGCCCCGAAGGTCTGCATGGCCCGGTCGACCACCTCCCACGCCATCTCCGTGGAATAGGATTTGATCATCGAGATTTCCTGCCGCACGTCGCGGCCCTGGTCCAGTTTCCAGGCGCAGTCATAGGTCATCAGCCGGGCGGCGTGGATGCGGGTGGCGGCGTCGGCCACCCACCATTGGATCGCCTGGCGTTCGGACAGGGGCAGGCCGAAAGTCTTCCGCTGCGGGGCGTACTCGCAGATCATGTCCAGCGCCCGCTGCGCCATGCCGATGGACCAGGCCGCCATCTCGATCCGCCGGGTTCCCAGCCGAAGCTGCATGGGGGCGAAGCCGTTGCCCTCGGCGCCCAGCAGCTTCCAGCCCTCGACCCGGCAGTCCTCCAGCAGCACCTCATAGGTGGCCTGGCCGCCGATCATCGGGATCTTCCGCAGGACGTTGAAGCCGGGCGTGCCCTTGTCCACCAGGAAGGCGGAGATGCCGCCCCGGGAACCCTTCTCCTTGTCCGTCACCGCCATCAGGATGGTGAAGTCGGCCTCTTCGGCCCGGGTGATCCAGATCTTCCGGCCATTGAGGATCCAGTCCTCGCCATCCCGCTCGGCTTTCGTAGTCATGCCGGCGGGGTCGGCGCCCGCGCCCGGCTCGGAGATGCCGATGGCCGAGATGGTCTCGCCGCGGACATAGGGCGCCAGATAGGCCTCCCGCTGTCGCTCGGTCACCGTCGCCATCATCATCCGCAGGTTCGGGCTGTCCGGCGGCAGGGTGTAGGGGGTGATGGTCTTGCCGATCTCCTCGTTGATCCCGACCATGGCCACGGCCGGCAGATCGACGCCGCCGATATCCTCCGGCGCATCCAGCCCCCAGAGGCCCAGCGACTTGGAGACATCGTCCAGCCGCTTGTGCTCGGCGGCGCCGATGCCCAAGCCCTTGCCGTCGGCCTCGCGGGCCAGGACGCCGGCTTCCAGCGGCATCAGCTCGTCGGCCACGAACCGGGCCACGAGCTCCTTGAGCATTCGGTGCTCGTCGGAAAGTGCGAAGTCCACTAGCCCTCCCCCGCGTCATTGCGCGATCATTCGCCAAGACCATAACGGCGTAGGACGCACAGGGGAGGCCTGACGTGGCGGAATTCAAGCAATTGGCCGGTGAGGCCACGGGTCCGCTGAAGGGCGTTCGCATCCTCGACCTCACCAGCGTGGTGTTCGGGGCCTATGCGACCCAGATGCTGGGGGACCAGGGCGCCGAGGTCATCAAGCTGGAGGATCCCGGCTCAGGGCGCGGCGACGGCGGCGACATCATGCGCTGGGCCGGGCACGTGCCGGCCGACACGCCCCGCGACCTTGGTCCCATCTTCCTGGCCATCAACCGCAACAAGCGCTCGGTGCTGATGGACATGCGCGATCCGGCGTCGCGGCCGTTCCTGGAAGAGCTGATCAAGAGCTGCGACGTGTTCGCCACCTCGATCCGCTATGACGGGCTGAAGCGCCTGGGCCTGTCCTACGAGGACGTGAAGGCCCTGCGGCCGGACGTCGTCTATGTCCATGCGGCCGGCTACGGCTCCGACGGCCCCTATGCCGGGGAGCCGGCCTATGACGACCTCATCCAGTCGGCCTCGGGCATGGCCGACATCCTGCCGCGCACCGACGGCAATCCCMCCCTGCGCATCCTGCCCAGCCTGATCGCCGACAAGGTCTCGGGCCTGTTCATGTGCCAGGCGATCACCGCCGGCCTGCTCAACCGCGAGCGCAACGGCGAGGGCCAGTTCATCGAAGTGCCGATGCTGGAATGCGTCACCAGCTTCAATCTGGTGGAGCACCTGTACGACCACACCTATGAGCCGCCCACCGGCCAGTGGGGTTATCAGCGGGTGGTCAATCCGCACCGCAAACCCTACCAGACCAAGGACGGCTACATCGGTCTGCTGCCCTATACCGACAAGCAGTGGGACCAGTTCTTCGCCGCCGCCGGCATGACCGAGACCTTCGGCAAGGATCCGCGGTTCTCCGACTATTCCACCCGCGGCAAGCACATCCACGAACTCTACGAGCTGGTGGGTCAGGTGACTCAGACCAAGACCACGGACGAATGGCTGGCCCTGCTGAAGCCTCTGTCGATCCCGGTGGTGCGGACCAATCGGCTGGACGACCTGCCGGACGATCCTCACCTGCAGTCGGTGGGCTTCTTCGAGCGCTACGACCACCCGCACGCCGGGCCCTACAACGCCATGAAGCCGCCGGTGCGTTTCACGGGAACGCCATCGAACATCCGTAGGCATCCGCCGCGGCTCGGTGAGGACACCGAGGCCGTGAAGGCCGAGATGGGCCTCAAGGATGGCTGATGCGCATCGCCGTTGTCGGCAGTTCCGGATCTGGCAAGTCGACCCTGGCCAAGCGCCTGGGCGATGCGATGCGTGCGCCTCATATCGAACTTGACGCAATCAACTGGCAGGCCGGCTGGCAGGACCTGAACACCACCGACCCGGCCGAATTCACGCATCGGGTCGAGGCCGCCATCGCCTCCGAGACTTGGGTCAGCGACGGCAACTACAGCAAGGTGCGTTCCCTGGTCGTCGTGCGCGCGACCCATATTGTCTGGCTGGACTACGACCGCAGCGTGATCATGCGCCGGGTGATCGGCCGCTCCCTGGCCCGCAGTCTGAGCGGCCAGGAGGTCTGGCCTGGGACCGGCAACCGCGAGACCTGGAACCGCTGGCTGGACAAGGATCACCCCATCCGCTGGGCGTGGGACACGTTCGAGCGCCGCCGGGCAAGCTATGAGACGGCGTTCGAAACGAAGAAGCCGGCGCACCTCACGGTGCACCGGCTGCGTCATCCCCGCGAAGCCGAGCCGCTGCTGGAGCGGCTCGTTCGCGAAGCGGCCTAGACGGGCGCGAAGACCGGGACGGGCGGGCCGCCCTCGGTTTCCTGGAACTGCACCTTGACCTTCTGGCCGATGGACAGGCCGTCCGGGGTCGCGCCGACGAAGTTGGTCAGAACGGCGGGGCCTTCGTTCAGGGTCACGTAGCCGATGGCGTAGGGGCCGGTCGGCGAGCGGTGCATGACGCTGTAGGCGTAGATCACGCCTTCGCCGGGGCTCTCTTCCCAGACGGTGTCGTCGGAGAAGCAGAACGGGCACAGCG
>BFBZ01001514.1_pt1 | contig 15304 bp, 12 predicted proteins | sample 1888401 | NCBI WGS metagenome assembly BFBZ01 (sample SAMD00112614, study PRJDB3348) | symbiont metagenome | host: Chara braunii | reverse complement strand
CCCGCAAGATGATGGCGATGTGGAACGCCACGCCGTTCCGCCTGGCTTGCACCGCCACGCCGGCGCCTAACGATCATATGGAGCTAGGCCAGCATTCGCAGTTCCTTGGCGTCATGAATTCCAATGAGATGCTGACGCGCTGGTTTATCGCCGATCAGAACAACATGGGTCGCTATCGCCTCAAAGGCCACGCGGTGAAGCCCTATTGGAATTGGGTAGCCAGTTGGGCGCGGTGCATATCCAAGCCATCCGACCTTGGATATTCCGATGATGGCTTTGAGCTTCCGCCTCTTAACGTGTTCCGCCACGAGGTGAAGTCAGACATCTCGATTGACGCTGGCGATCTGCTTTTTCGCATTCCGGACACGAGCGCCACAGCGATCCACAAAGAGAAGCGCCTGACGGCCGAAGCTCGCGCTACTGTGATTGCCGAGCGCGTGAACGAGGAGCGCGGCGAGGCTTGGATTGTTTGGTGCGATACCGACTACGAGGCCGACGCGCTGATGTCGCGCATTCCCGGCGCCATCGAAGTTCGCGGCTCGATGCCCGATGCGGTCAAAGAGGAGCGTCTTGTCGGTTTCAGCGAAGGCAATATCCGCGTCCTCATCAGCAAGCCAAGCATTGCCGGATTCGGGCTGAATTGGCAGCACTGCGCCCGCATGGCGTTCGCCGGCCTATCGTTCAGCTACGAGGCTTACTACCAGGCAATTCGCCGTTGCTACCGGTTCGGACAGAAGCGGCCAATCGACGTGCATATTGCTCTGGCCGATACGGAGCGTGCGATTTGGGACGTCATCAACCGCAAGAGCGGCGATCACGAGCAGATGAAAGTCGAGATGTATGCCGCAATGCGCCGGTCGCATGAAAGCCGGCAGGTCAAGATCGACTACCAGCCAACGAAGAAAATCAAACTGCCTACATGGATGAGAGGAGCTGCCGCATGACTAAGGTCTTGGATCAAGCCGCCGGCGAGAATTGGGGCGCCTATAACGCCGATTGCGTGCCATTTGCGGCCGGACTCGATGACAACAGCATCGACTTCAGCGTCTACTCGCCGCCGTTCTCGTCGCTCTATATCTATTCTGAGAGCGTTGCGGACATGGGCAACTGCGCCAGCGACGACGAATTTTTCGAGCAATACCGCTATCTCGTTCGCGAGAAACTGCGCGTCACACGTCCCGGCCGGCTGACCGCAATCCACGTCAAGGATCTAGTGTACTATCAGAACAGCAGCGCGCGCGGCACGGCCGGCTTGCGGCCGTTCTCGGATGATTGCACGCGCCTGCACATCGAAGAGGGTTGGGATTTCCATTCGCGCGTCACAATCTGGCGCGACCCGGTGCGCGAGATGCAGAAAACAAAGGCGCACGGACTGCTGTGGAAGACGCTGCGCGCCGACAGCACCTTCAGCCGCATGGGCTTGCCGGAATATCTGCTGGTATTTCGCAAATGGGCCAAGGACGGCGAGGAAGTTGCGCCGGTGACGCACACCAAGGACAGCTTTCCGGTCGAAGAGTGGCAGGATCACGCCTCGCCGGTGTGGAACTTCAGCAAGCAGGATCTGCCGGAAACCGACGTCTTGAATGTGAAGGTGGCCCGTTCCGATAAGGACGAAAAGCACCTTTGCCCCATGCCGCTCAACATCACCAAGCGGGCGCTGCGCATGTGGTCGAACCCGAACGATGTCGTTTTCTCGCCATTCATGGGTATTGGCTCCGAGGGGTATGTCTCGTTGCAGCAGGGACGGCGGTTCGTCGGAACTGAGCTGAATCCGAACTACTTCCGCCAGGCAGTGAAGAACCTTGGCGAAGCGGCCGCCGTGGGGCAGGGGCGCGACTTGTTCTCAGCCAACGACAACGAGCCAGAGCAGGTGGCAGCATGAGCGATCGCAGTAGTCGACGTGAAGTAAGAAACCCCGTTCTATCCTTGCCATCCGTCAGGCGTTTGGACGAACTATCGCCGGAGACACGTCAGATAGTTGCTGAGCTACTTGGTGATCTCGTGAGGGACGCACGCGCTCGCGCCCAGCAAAGTTGGATCAAAAACAAAGGACCAATGGCAGCTTATTGGAAAGCGGTAGGTGCTTATGCCAATCACTTTCGCCAAGTCATTCGGGTGCGCACATGACTAAGTTGCCCGGCAAGCCCGCCGCACCGTTCACACCCACCGTGGATGACGACGGCAATCCGACGACCTGCTTTTGCTGTGGCATGCGTGCCGTAGGCATCGGCGTGGGCGCCGGCAAAGATCCTGGCTATCTGTGCAAGAGGTGCATCGTGGCGATCGACGATTACAAAAAAATCAGACGGCTCGACGATTTCGAACTGTCCGCGCTCGACGCCGGCGTTGATGCCGTGGGCGAGTTCATCGAGTCCAAGGGCAACCTGACAGACCTGGCACACTACGACGAGCTTGATCAGCGACTGTTGGTCAAGGCTGCGTGGGAGGGCTGCGCGCGCGGATTGCGGGAGGCGCTGAAAAGCGCGCCGTTCTAACCAAACCGACTGCAAGCGCCTCACCAGCGCAAGACCACCACCACAAAAATACGAGGAGACACAATGCCAAGAAAGATGTTGGTCGCTGACCTTCTATGCGGAGCTGGCGGCTCGTCCACCGGTGCGAAGCGCGCACTGAATGAGATGGGCCTTGAGATGGAGCTTGTCTGCGTTAATCACTGGCCTGTGGCGATCGATACCCACCAACGGAACATGCCGGAGGCTCGGCATTATGTTCAGGACATCGCGACAGTTCGGCCGCATATCCTTGTTCCAGAAGGTTACCTCGATCTCCTGATGGCTTCGCCAACTTGCACTCACCATTCCGTGGCGCGCGGCGGAAAACCCACCAGTGACCAGCAGCGCAGCGATCCTTGGCATATCATCACCTGGCTCACCGAACTTCGCGTGAAGCGGATCATCATCGAAAACGTTTGGGAGTTCATCGGGTGGGGACCGGTGGACGCTCGAACCGGCAAGCCGATCAAATCGCGCAAGGGCGAATACTTTCACGCCTGGACAGAGACATTGCGGCGCCTTGGCTTCGAACTGGAATGGCGCAAGCTTAATGCAGCTGACTATGGCGACGCCACAACTCGTCAGCGCTTCATCCTCATGGGGCGCTCCGATGGTCGCAAGATCCACTGGCCGATGCCTACCCACAAAAAGCAAGACGGCAAGAGTGTTGACCTGTTCGATACCAAGCCGTGGCGCCCGGCTCGCGAAATCATCGACTGGAAGATAAAGGGCAAATCGATCTTCAATCGCAAGAAGGATCTCGCGCCGAAAACGCTCGCTCGTATATATGCCGGAGCGGTGAAGTTCGGTTGGCCTGAACCATATCTGGTCATTCTTCGCAACCATATGAGCGCGCAAGGCATTGATCAGCCTCTGCCGACAATAGCAGCTGGCGGCACACATATCGGTATCGCCGAACCTATCATCATGAATGGCCGCAAAGGCAACAAGGCTGAAGGCGTCACGGAAGGTCTGATTCCAACGCTCGACACCAAGGGCGGTGTGTGGCTCGCTGAACCAATGGTCTTGTCGCAGCATAATAGCGGCGCCGCTCGTTCGGCCGAAGAGCCATTGCCAACGATTACGACCGGTGGAGCGGCTAACGAGGATAGGCCGGGCTGCGCGCGACCGATGCTCATAGAACCGTTCGTATTGTCACGGCATGCATGTGGCGCACCTCGGTCGATCGAAGAGCCAACGCCAACTCAAGTGGCAAAGCACTCGCATGTGCTCATCTCGCCTTACTATGGCTCGGGATCTGGCGAGACCTGCAATAGCGTTGACGAAGCGCTACCCACCATCACAAGCAAAGGTCGGTTTGGCATGGTGGTGCCGGTAACGAACTCGAATGGTGGGGCGATGGCACGCAACATCGATGTTGATCCGATCGCCACCATGACGACGGCCAAGGGTGGCGAATTCGCCGTTGTGTTGCCGGTGACGCATGCTGGCGGCCACGACAGGGTGCTTGATGCAAACAACGATCCGTTACCCACAGTGACTGGCGCAAATCGCGGCGAGCTTGCCTTTATCGCAGCGCAATTTGGCGAGCGGGAAGGACAGTCGCCGCGCGTTCATGACATCAATCAACCCGCGCCCACCATTGCGGCGACGGGTCATGTCAACCTGGTCGAGCCTGGACCTGAATTCGATATCCTCTTCAGGATGCTAGAACCGCACGAACTGGCCGCAGCCATGGGATTCAACACCGACGAGGCCGTCTATGAATTCGCCGGCACCAAGACGCAAAAGATCAAGCAGATCGGCAACGCAGTTTCGGTTGCCAAGATGAAGGCATGCGTCAGCGCAATCATGGCTGACGCAGTGCCGAAATCGAAGCCCGGCAAGCCAGCCAACGATAACAATCCGGAGGAAGCAGTTGCAGCCGCTTGATGTCGCACTTCACTACACATCGACGGGTTGGCCGGTGTTTCCGTGCCGGCCCGCGCCGGAGGACGTGCCAGACCCCAACACGGGCGAGATCGAAATCAAGAAGGAAAAGACGCCTTACACCAGCAACGGACTGAAGGGTGCGACCCGCTATGAGCGCATCGTCAGGCGGTGGTGGTCGGACACTCCGGAGGCGATGATAGGCGTTCCCACCGGGGCGCCTATTGGCGCTTGGGTGCTCGACATCGATGTGCCGCCCGATCACGAGGACGGTCGTATCTGGCTGGCTGAAATGGAGGAGCTTCACGGTCCATTACCGGAGACGCGCACCGCAACCACGGCCAGCGGCGGCAAACATTATTTCTGGCGTCATGTCGACGGCGTTCGCAATCGCGCCGGCAAGTCGCTTGGCCTAGGCGTGGACACTCGCGGCGACGGTGGTTTCATCATCGCGCCTGGCAGCCTCATGCTCGATGGGCGTGGCTATGAATGGGACAATGATCTGCCAATCGCCGACGCGCCGGCGTGGTTGCTGGAACTCGTCCTGCCACGCGTGATCAATCATGTCGCGCAGCCGTTTTCCTACAATGCCGGCACGAACGATCATTACGTCAATCGCGCGGTCGACGACGAGCTGAAGAAGCTTGCCGGAACGTCGCAGGGCGGCAGGGGGCACGCTCTGAACGCGTCGGCCTTCTCGTTGGGGCAACTTGTTGGCGCTGGTGCGTTGTCGCGCGCTGACGCCGAAGCTGGCCTCTATAATGCTGCGGTGGCAAACGGCAGCCTGCAGACCGATGGCGAGCGGCAGACGTGGGCCAGGATCAATCGAGGGCTAGATGCCGGCATCATGCAGCCGCGCGACATACCGGCGCCGCAACACGACAACACTCGGTTGGTCGATATCTCGCGGATGATATCGAACGGGCTGAACAAGGCGCGAGACCGCAGCACGCATAGCCACGAACCCGAGACTGAGGCGGTAGCAGATATTGAGACGCCAGCGGAGGACGATATATCACCAGTCGGTGATGTGGCCGCTAACGATAACGTGGCCGAACCTGGACCTATCGTTGCCACGGCGTTCAAATGGATCGACCCGGCGACATTGCCACGGCGCGAGTTCGCCTATGGGAATCATCTGATCCGGAAATACGTCTCGGTCACCGTCAGTCCTGGCGGTCTTGGCAAGACGGCTCTATCGCTTGCCGAAAGCCTCGCCATGACATCGGGCAAGGCGCTCCTCGGCATCAAGCCGTCGCAGCGATTGCGGGTGTGGGTCTTCAATGCGGAAGATCCTCGCGACGAAATGGAGCGCCGTATCATGGCGGCGTGCATCCATTACGGCCTGAAGCCGTCCGATATCGAAGGTCATCTGTTTTTGGACAGCGGCCGCGAACAAGAGCTCGTGGTTGCGATCGAGGACAAAAAGGCCGGCGTCGTGATTCAGGCGCCAATCGTCGAAGCGGTCGTCGAGCAGATCGAGCGCAACGCCATTGACGTCATGATCGTCGATCCGTTCGTCTCCACCCACGGCGTCAACGAGAATGACAACGGTGCCATTGACAAGGTGGCGAAGCTTTGGGCGCAGATCGCCGATCAAACGAACAGCGCCATCGACATCGTCCACCATCTGCGCAAGGTGGCGGATCGAGAGGCAACCGTCGAAGACGCTCGAGGCGCGGTGTCGCTCATCGGCGCGGCGCGTTCGGTGCGCGTGCTCAATCGCATGTCGCAAGAGCAGGCAGATCAAGCAGGGCTGTCATCAGAAGAGCGGTTCGGCCACTTCTCGGTGACATACGGCAAGTCGAACCTAACGCCGCTGTCGAGCAAGCTCGATTGGCGACACCTTGTCAGCGTGCCGCTAGGCAACGCTCGTGGTCTGACAAAGCCGCAGGACTTCGCGCCGGTCGTGGCAGAATGGAAGTGGCCAAGCTCCGAAGAGATCGCACAGGACATCACGGAGGAGCAGCGCGAGGCAATCCGTGTGGCGGTCACCAATAGCGACTACAAGCCATCTGCGCGGGCCAAGAATTGGGCCGGGCTGGCGGTTGCTTATGCCATGGGCCTTGACGCCGAAGACGATGCGCAGCGCAAGCGTGCGGGCACGGTGCTGCGGGCGCTGCTGAAGGAAGGCGTTCTCGTCGAGGTGGAGGATCGCGACCCCGTGAGGCGAGAGGTGGCGAAGTTCGTTCGTGCGGCGTGAAAGCGTGCAGCGTGATTGAGGCGGCCTATTGGCCGCCTTTTTTCTTTGCTACCAACTTGGCGGCCTCCTCAATGAGATTGCTGATGTCAGTAGTAATGATGCGGTCGTCACCCTTTTCAATCGCGATCTGCATCAGCGCCCAACGGGCAGCCATCTCATGCACTGGCCTGAATTCCACCCGACCAGACACGATATTCTCATAGGTCCGTATAGGCAGACCCATATGAGCCGCCATCACTTCTTGGGTGACGCCGGCTATCTGCCTGTATTCCTCCAATTCCATGGAGCGCATTGAATGAGCCTCGCCAGTTTGCTATATCTTGGAAACCGGAGAGCGTTGCGAGCGCTCCCCGGCCTCCAGTTATCGGCCGATGGAGACTGTGAATCTCCACTTGCCTAACCGGACTTGGAGTGTGAGCTTGAAGCCCATGGTTTACTCCTTGTCCTATCGAAGCGGGATTGCTTCGATGAATTATGTGTACCACCAAAATGGTGGTACTGCAAGCGAAAACCACCAAAATGGTGGCATTATTTTTAAGCCGTTCTGTTGCGAGCAGGACGGCTTTTTGCTTGCTGAGATACAACCATGTTTTCGTGAATGCAACTTTTGATACTGCACGGATGCACGTTTAATTATCCGTGCATTATACGTGCGCTACCGTGCGGAGACACCTGCACAGCGCTGCCCGGTTAGTGCACGGTTATTATACCCCCCTTTAGGGGGGATATACCCGTGCAACCGTGCAGGGCGGTGTGCTGCGCGGTGCCGCCCGCCCAGATAAGATTTTACTATTCGGGCACCGTGCAGTAGGGCGCCCTATGCCACAACCTGCAACCCGAGCCGTCTTTGACAAATTTGTAAGTTTACATTCTACTCCTGATCAAATCCCAACCCGGCAGGAGATCATATGGCCGCTGCAAGCAAGCGCACCACGCAGACGACACGCATCAATGGCAAGCGCGTACGGATTGTGACGACAAAGTCATCAGCCGGCACGAAGGTCAAGGTGGTCGCTGCCACTCCGGAAGAATGGGAATTGCAAGCGGCACAGGTCCGCGCTCTTCGCGCCATGCCAGAGTATGCGCACAGCGTCAGCGATGTGTTGCGCGGCAAAGGCCAGTTCACGCTCGCAGGTGATCAGAACGCAGCGAAGCGCGGCCCGACAGCGAGATCGCAAGCATTGGCGGCCGGATTGACGGCCGGTGAACACGACGTTCGTATCTACATGGTCGGTGGCAGGCTAGGCCTGATTGAGAACAAGGTCGGCCTCGCACGACTTGAGCCAAGCCAGGTTGCGCGGCATCCGCTGCTCGCTGCGCTCGGATTCGATATGCAGGCGATTATCCGTGCCACGACATGCGAAGACGCAGCTATCCAAGCGGTTGCGTTGGTTCGCACCTGGCTCGCTGCGAATTCTTGACAAATTTGTGAGTTTACACCACCGTCCAGTTATCCACCACACACGAGGAGTCGCCATGGCCAGACACGCTTCACTTGCCGATCAGCTTACAGCGCTGCGCGCCTATGCGATGCAGCCAGACCACGAGCCGGAGCCTATGCAGACGAATTGGTCGGCCATTCCCGGCAATGATAACGATCCGGAAGATGTCGCCGAGCTGAAGCATGACCGGAAGCGATTGGTCACGCCGTCGGTCGCCGAGATCATGAAGAACGTTCGGCTTGATGATGTGGTGCACAACGAAGCAGGGCAGGTGGTGCGTATCGGTCGGTTGCGGTTCAGCGATGGGACGCAGACCGAAAATGCCTATCGATTCACATTGGACGGCAAGCTCGAGGAATACGCCGCACGCATGCCGGCAGGAGCTATGCTTGGCTGCCGCGACAAGATCGATGTGGCGCTCGGTGGCGACGAAAACCCGCAAGATGTGACAGAGAGCAATAATTACTTTGCCGACATGTTCGGAACGCGCAAGCCTCGCTACGTCACCGGTGGTAGGTTCAAAGGGCATCGTGTCGCCATTTCTCACGACGATGCAAAGGCCGAACTTGCCAAGGCATATGCCAACACCGATATGAGCAAGGTGACTTTTACCCGTTGTCCCGACGGCCTGCCGTGTGGATCTGCCAAGATCGCCGATAACTTTCTTGGCATGCAGAAGACCACATGCGCCGCCGGTGGCTCCGTCATGTGGCAGGATATCGTCACCGCCATGGCGGATCGCAAGGAATGGTTTGACGCGGTCGATGCATTGAAGGCTGATGACCGCAAGACGTTGGATGATGCTGTTTCCGCCAGGACGTTGGCTGAACTCGGTGGCCACGGCCACAAGCGCAACGCAGAGAAGCGTGGCAAACGTCGGCTCATCGCCGCAAACGACAACCTGATGGCGGCCATAAAGAAAATCGCGGCATAAGCGCCGCTTTTTACGATCTCGGAGAGAGTATAGCGAAGGGGTAGCGCAACGTAGTTGCGAACCCCACGCCTCTCCGTGCGCTATGCGACGGGCGCTGACACATGCTGCAGTTGGTTGCAGCCGCTGAGGTTGGCGTAACTACAGCCTGCCATGACGTGCCACAATGTGGACCTTGGCGGCATTCATGAGCATCCCGGCCCACTGCTTGCAAGCCCGATCCCATGAACCAACATGGAGACGCTGCGGACGCGCAGTTGTCGGATGCACCAACACACCGCCTACGCCTCTCAACGATGCGCACCCTTGGCGGTATTCATTGCCTGGCGCTGCCTCCTCCAGCGACGGGCGATCGTGCGGCGAGTAGAGCCTGTTATGTCCATTCGGGCAATGCAGGTTCCTCGCCGCTTTTGCTTTCTTCTGTGTGTAGCGCAGCCTGGTAGCGCACCTGCCTTGGGAGCAGGGGGTCGTAGGTTCGAGCCCTGCCACACAGACCAATATTGCGGGATAGAGCAGCATGGTAGCTCGCTTGGCTCATAACCAAGAGGTCGTTGGTTCAAATCCAACTCCCGCAACCAAACCAGACCAGCGCAGCGCCGAGGCGCAGCAGCACAGACGCCTATACAATGGCAAGCGCTGGCAAGTATTGCGCGACAGGCAGTTGAGCATTGAGCCGCTATGCCGGTTCTGCCTCATCACCGAGGAAGTCACGGCCGCCACGGTCGTTGACCATATCCGCAAGCACAATGGCGATCTGGATCTATTCTTCGATCCATCAAACCTGCAATCGCTATGCAAGCACCATCACGACAGCGCGAAGCAGATGATTGATCACGGCCACAAGGTCGTGACCTACGGCGTCGATGGATACCCGATTGAGTTGATGTAGTACGTGAAAATAACTCAATAAATAGATGATTATATTGAAAATAAATGTTGACACGAAGATGAAAGTGCGCTATGATGGAAGGTTTTGCCGGGAGGGGTGGGTCAAATCTTCGATAGGGTGCTACCGACGTACCGGCGGCCCCAACGACAATTAGTGCTAATACAGTTTTTTCCATGAGGATGGGCAATGGCCAAACGCAGAGCGCGCATCGACAGCGCGACCGAAGCCGTGCGCGTCATGGCCAAGGCAACCGCTGAAATATCGCCACCAGCAAACGTGCCGCTCGACGCCGAAGATCTTCCATTCTTCCGAAACGTGATCGCCGAGTACGCGCGGTCAGAATGGTCAGCTCATCAGTTGGAGCTTGCGGCAATGCTCGCGCGCACCATGACAGACCTGACGCGTGAGCAGCAGCTGCTGCGCGAAGAGGGTGGTGTTGCCTACTCTGAAAAGGGCACTCCGGTCGCCAATCCGCGCAAGACAATCGTGCAGATGCACGCGAGTTCCATCCTGTCATTCCGTCGATCGTTGTCACTCCACGCGCGTGCGCAAGGGGGCGAGGCGAGGGACGTAGGTAAGAGGCGGGGCGCTGCGAAGGAAATCGAGGGCGATAACCCCCTAAAGGACGATCTGCTGGCGCGACCAGACTAGCATCGAGAGCGCATGGCCAAGAAGCAGATGACACGAGGTGAGCGCGTTATAGCGTTCATTGAGAAATACTGCCTTGTGCCAGAGGGCACGTTGCTCGGCAAGCCGGTTCGGCTGCTACCATTCCAGCGCCGCTTCATCCTAGACGTATACGATAATCCGGTCGGCACATCTCGTGCATATCTGTCGATCGCCCGTAAGAACGGCAAGACCGGTTTGATCGCCTGCCTGCTGCTGGCCCACATTGTCGGGCCGGAAGCCTATCAGAACGGCCGCATCGTTTCCGGTGCCCGTTCGCGCAAGCAGGCCGCCGAGGTGTTCAATTACGCTTCGAAGATGATTATGATGTCGCCGGAGCTGACCAGGCTTGCACGCATCGTGCCGTCTAGCAAGATGATCATCGGGCTTGCCAAGAACGTCGAATACCAGGCGAGTTCGGCAGAGGCTAAGAGCGCGCACGGCGGCTCGCCTATCCTGGCCATCTTGGACGAAGTCGGCCAGATCAAGGGACCGACAGACGACTTTGTCGAGGCCATCGAAACATCGCAGGGTGCCTATGAAGGCCGCGCGATGCTCTTTGCGATCTCGACGCAGGCCGCGACCGACAATGACCTATTCTCGCGATGGATTGATGACGCTGAGACGTCGAAAGACCCTCGCATCGTCAGTCACATCTACACTGCGCCGGCTGATTGCGAGCTTGATGATCGTGATGCATGGGCCGCCGCTAACCCGGCGCTCGGCATCTTCAGGTCGATCAAGGACGTTGAGGACTTCTCGCTTCTCGCCACCCGCATGCCAACGAAGGAAGCCAGCTTCCGCTGGTTGTTCCTAAATCAGCGCATTGACGCTTCGGCGCCGTTCGTGTCGCCGGCAGTCTGGCGCGCGTGTGATGCGCCGGTCGTCGATTTTGCTGGCCTGCCTGTGTTTGGTGGCCTCGATCTTTCCGAGGTGTCAGACTTGACGGCACTGGTGCTAATGGCGCCGAAAGACGATATCTGGCACGTAAAGCCGACATTCTGGCTGCCGGGTGATGCGCTGCGCGAGAAGGCGAAAGCCGACCGCGTGCCGTATGACATCTGGGAGAGTAATGGCGTGCTTGAGGCGACGCCTGGACCGACGGTCGACTATGAGTTTGTTGCAACGCATTTGCGCGGCCTGTTCGATACGCTGGATATCCGCAAGATCGCGTTCGACCGCTGGAATTGGCGCCACTTGAAACCGTGGCTGCTGAAGGCAGGCTTCACCGAAGAGCAACTTGATGGCGACGCCGCCGTGTTCGAACCGTTCGGGCAGGGCTACGCGTCGATGTCGCCGGCACTCCGCGATCTTGAGAGCATTCTGCTGAACAAGAGGCTGGCTCACGGCGCCCACCCGGTTCTCACCATGTGCATGATGAATGCGACGGTGCGGCCAGATCCATCAGGCAATCGCAAGCTCGACAAACAGCGATCGCGCGGACGCATCGACGGTGCCGTAGCGCTTACCATGGCGATGGCAATGGCCGGCACGTACGAGCCACCCGCAGTCGACGAAACAAGTCCGTGGGAAGATCCGGAATTCAAGATTGCCGTCGTTTGACGGCGGCAAGGTGGTTTGATGTTTGGACTTACGACGACGCGCGCCGCAGAAAAGCGCGCAGCGCAAGCCGCTGCCGAAGTGCGCGTTAGCCTAGAAAATCCTAGCGTGCCGCTTTCTGACGTCGGCGCCTGGCGGGCATTGCTGAACGACTGGCATAGTGTCGCGGGCGTCGTCGTCACCTACGAAACCGCTCTTGAGGTTCCTGCCGTTTGGTGCGCCGTCAACTTTATCGCCAACACGATCGCCAGTTTGCCTGTGCACCTCTATCGCAAGGGAAAGAATGGCCGAGAGACGGCTGAGAGCGATCCGCTCTATGGCATCTTGCACGATGCGCCGAATGACGAACTGACCTCGTTCGATTGGCGTAAAGGTCTGATGGTCAATGTGTTGCTGCGCGGTCGCGGTGTTTCGTTCATCGAACGCAACAAGGCCGGCCGGGTCATGAACATTTGGCCGCTAGATCCAGACCATCTGACGATCAAGCGCGTGAATGGCCGCAAGATCTACGAATACGACGATGCCGGCCGAAAGATCACCTATAAAGCCAGCGAAGTTATCGATCTGACCTTTATGCTTTGCCCAGACGGCGTCACTCATGTTGACCCAATCAGCAAGCTAAAAGGCGCGGTCGGCCTAGCTCTGGCCCTGGACGACTACGCTCGCAAGTTCTTTGCGAACGGTGGTGTGCCGCCTTTGGCGCTTTATGGGCCAATGCCGTCACCTGCAGCTGCAACGAGAGCAGCTACAGACGTTGAGAAGGCCGTGCGAGACGCGAACGCCGAGCGCCGAAACGTCATGATCATGCCTGCAGGGCATGAATTGAAGCCGGTTGGTGTCGATCCGCAGAAGTCGCAAATGACTGAGGCTCGACAATTCCAGATCGAGGAAATAGCTCGCATCTACGGAATTCCGCCTGTCTTCTTGCAGGATCTGACGCACGGAACTTTCTCGAATACCGAGCAACAGGACCTGAACCTCGTCAAGCATCTGATTGCGCAGTGGGTCAAGAAGATCGAGCAGGAATTCAACCTGAAGCTCTTCAGCGCGCGCAACACCTCCAAGTTTATCGAGTTCAACCTCGACGGGCTGCTACGCGGTGACTTTGCGACGAGGATGGCGGGTTACGCCACAGCAATTCAGAACGCCATCAACACTCCGGACGAGGTCCGCGAGATGGAGAACTGGCCGACGCAGGGCGGAGACGCAGCCAAGTTGCATATCCAGGGCGCCACGGTGCCGCTCGGAGAACAGCCAAAGGCAGGCGCTGTGGCGCCGCCTAAACCCGCCAACGACAATCAAAAGACCGACAAGGCGAACGCCGTATGACGAATATCGAAAAGCGCAGTCATATTGCTGCGGTGGAATCGCGCGCCGATGACGGCAAGCGCACCCTCGTAGGTTACGCGGCCGTGTTCGAACGTCTGGCGGATATCGGTGGCTGGTTTCAGGAGCAGATTGCTCCTGGCGCTTTCACCGATGCCATCAAAGGCGACATTCGCGCGCTCGTCGACCACGACACTGGCCGTGTGATCGGCCGCACCAAGTCCGGCACATTGCGTCTTGCAGAAGATGGCACAGGTCTACGCGTCGAGATTGACGTTCCTGATACCACCGATGGCAATGACCTGTGGGTGCTCGTCGAGCGCGGCGATATCAGCGGCATGTCCTTCGGGTTTTGCGTCACCAAGGAAACTTGGGACGAGACCGGCGATGTGCCGATGCGCACGATTCAGGCGCTGACCTTGATTGAGGTTTCTGCCGTTGCCTTCCCGGCTTACGACGACACCACGATCGGTGTTCGATCGCTCGAGGAGTGGCGCTCTGCGCATCAGGCCGAACAAGAGCACAACATTCCAGATCCGGCGGCAGCGCCGGTAACGCGAGCCACAGCTACCAAGCTGCGGCTCAAGATGGACCTTGACCTAAAGGTCCGCAGCACGCGCTGACCAGGCGCTGTCAACCACCCGCACCACCACAAACAAAGCCTCGCCGACGCGGGGCTTTTTGCATTGGAGACAAACATTGTCGAAGATTACCGAACTGCGCGAAAAGCAGCAGAAGCTCGTCGCTGACGCTCGTGCCGCCCTTGAAGGTATCAAGGATGACACCCCAGAGGCACGCGTCACCGAGCTCGAAACCCAGCATGACGGCGCCATGGCCGAATACGACAAACTGGAAGAGCGTATCAAGCGCGAAGAAGCCGTCGAAGCCCGCGAAAAGGCCTTGAACGAAGCTGACGAGCGCCGACCACAGGGCGAAAACCGCGCCGTCAATGGCGGCCGCCGTGAGGAGCGCACTCCTGAAGATCGTTATTCCGAAGCATTCGGCACATTTATTCGCCGCGGCCGTTCCGGCTTGAACGCTGAACAGCGCGCCCTGCTTTCCGAAACGGAAGCACGTGCTCAGTCTGTCGGCACTCAGACCGCAGGCGGCTACCTCGTTCCAGACCAGTTCCAGGCCGAACTGATCAAGGCGCTCCGCGCATGGGGTCCGATGCTTGACCCGGGCGTTACCCGCATGCTGAATACGGCCACGGGCGCATCCATGACCTGGCCCACCTTCGATGACACGAATAACGAAGGTTCGCTCATCGGCGAAAATCAGCAGGTCGTCACGACTGAAGTTGCATTCGGCACCAAGACACTCGACGCCTACAAGTACACGTCGAACGTCGTTCTGGTTTCTGACGAGCTGCTTCAGGACGCCGCAATGGACGTCAACGGCATCATCAATGCTGCGATGGCAGAGCGTATCGGCCGCGTCGGCAACCGTCACCTGACCGTCGGTGACGGCGCGAACAAGCCCCGCGGTATTGTCACCGCTGCCGGCACGACGCCCGCTGCCGCTGGTGGGGCAATCACCTTCGACGACATGATCGAGCTTGAGCACGCCGTTGATCCGGCCTATCGCTCCGATCCGTCCGTTGCGTGGATGTTCAACGACAAGACGCTCAAGGCTCTTCGCAAGCTGAAGGATCTGCAGAACAACTACATCTGGCAGCCGGCAGACGTGAAGACCGGTGCGCCGGCGACGATCCTCGACTATCGCTACTCGATCAACCAGGCAGTTCCGGACATCGCTTCCGGCAACAAGTCGGTCGTGTTCGGCGCTCTCAATCGCTACATCGTCCGCCTCGTCAAGGAATTCGCGATGAAGCGCCTCGTCGAGCGTTATGCGGACTTCGGCCAGGTTGGCTTCATCGGCTTC
>BFBZ01001513.1_pt1 | contig 15307 bp, 8 predicted proteins | sample 1888401 | NCBI WGS metagenome assembly BFBZ01 (sample SAMD00112614, study PRJDB3348) | symbiont metagenome | host: Chara braunii | reverse complement strand
CGATCGAGGGGAAGCTCACGGTGTTGCGCGTCAGGGTGAGATAGACGTTGTCGGGATCGTAGCTGAGGCTCGGCGCCAGGAAGGCGAGGTTGGAGGTGACGCCGGCGAAGCTGCCGGTGCGGCCGCCCGCCGCCGTCAGGATGGTGTAGGTGGTGCTGGGCAGGTAGTTGCCCTGGCCCGCCAGCACCTGGACGCTGCCGCCGTTGATGGTGGCGGTGCCGGCGGCGACGATCTTGTCGGATTGTCCATTGGCATTGACCTCGACCTGATAGATCGAGCCCGCTTGGAAGGTGACGTTGCCCATCGACAAGGTGCCGATCGAGTTACCCGGTGCGATCGTGCCGGCGACAGCGACGTCGCCCACCGTGCCAATGCCCTGCAGCCGACCGGCAGCAAACACAGTGAGCGTTCCGCCCAGCTTGCCGTTGACCGACAGCACGCCGGTCTCGACTTGCGTGGTGCCGGTGAAGCCGGACGAGTCACCGGTGAGCATCGTCATGCCGCTGCCGATCTGGCGGATCGCGCCGGTGCCGCTGATAACACTGGCGAACGTGAGATCGTTCGAGCGGTTGAAGGCAAGCGTTCCGTTGTTCGCGACATTGCCGATGACGGAGCCCGTGGTGCCGCCGTTGCCGATCCAGAGCGTGCCTGCCTCGATCGTCGTGCCGCCGGTGTAGGTGTTCGCGCCGGTCAGGATCAGCGTGCCGAGGTCGCCCTTCACCAGACCGCTCGTCCCGGTGAGCGCCGAGGCGATGGTGGCGGTGAAGCCAGCACCAGCCACCGTACCGTCGCCGACACGGATCATGGTCGATCCGCTCGAGCCGCTCAGCGTGATCGGACCGCCTGCGACCGCCCAGCCCGTGCCGATGAACTGCATGCCGGTGGTCGAGACCGCACCGGCCGAGCTATCGACCGTGACATTGCCCGGATTGTTCTGGAAGACGGCGAAGGTGCCGGCCCAGGCCGATGCCGTCGCGCCGTTCGTGCCTGTCCAGTTGGTCGCCGGGCCTGCGCTCCAGATGCCGCTGCCGCCGTGGATCGTTCCATCGGCCTCCGTCGTTGTGCCGTTCCAGAACTGCGCCGCCGGAACCGGGCCGCCAGTGTCGACAACGAGATTGACCTGGTTGGCCATGGCCGTCTGAATGGTGCCGGTGCCGGTCGGAATGGTGCCGACAGTCATGCCGTTGTCGGTGAGCGATCCCGAATAATCGAAAATCCGATACACGCCCTGGCCGAAGCCGCCGGCATCGGCGACGTTGAGCATGCCGGCGAGCGTGAGATTGCCGCCGACCTTGAACAGGCCGGTGGCGTTGCCGGGCACGCCGAGCGCGACATTGACGTTCGAGCCGGCGGCAAGCGTCAGGCCGCCGGTGGTGAGCGTCTGGCCTTGCACGCCGCTGAGCGTGCCCCCATTGGCGACCGAAACCGTGCCGACATTGCCGGTGCCGGCGAGCGCGCCGCCCGACAGGACGGAAACGGAACCGCCGAGCTGGCCGTTCACCGCCAGCATGCCGCTTTCCACGCGCGTCGTGCCGGTGAAGCCGCCGGAATTGCCCGTCAGCGTGACCGTGCCCGCACCGATCTGGCGGATGCTGCCCGAGCCGCCAACGGCGCCCGCGAAGGTGAGATCGTCCGAACGGTTGAAGGCCAGCGTGCCGTTGTTCAGAACGTCGCCCGACATCGCGCCGACCATGCTGCCGTTACCGATCTGGAGTGTGCCGGCGGCGATCGTCGTTCCGCCGGTGTAGCTGTTCGTGCCGATCAAGATAAGCGTGCCGAGGTCGTCCTTGACGAGACGGCTGTTGCCGGTGAGTTCGGCACCGATGGTGGCGCTATAGGCCGCGCCGCCCAGGGTGCCGTCGCCGACGCGGAGGGCGGTGTTGCCGCCCGAGCCGCTCAGCGTGATCGGAGCGCCTGCGACCGCCCAGCCCGTGCCGATGAACTGCATGCCGGTGGTCGAGACCACGCCGGCCGAGGCATCGACCGTGACATTGCCCGGATTGTTCTGGAAGACGGCGAAGGTGCCGGCCCAGGGCGATGCCACCATCCCATTCACGTCGGTCCAGTTGGTCGCCGGGCCTGCGCTCCAGATGCCGTTGCCGCCGTGGATCGTGCCATCGGCCACCATCGTCGTACCGTTCCAGAACTGCACCGCCGGAACCGGGCCGCCAGTGTCGACGACGAGATTGACCTGGTTGGCCATGGCCGTCTGAATGGTGCCGGTGCCGGCCGGGATGGTGCCGACAGTCATGCCGTTGTCGGTGAGCGATCCCGAATAGTCGAAGATCCGATACACACCCTGGCCGAAGCCGCCGGCATCGGCGACGTTGAGCGTGCCGGCGAGCGTGAGATTGCCGCCAACCTTGAACAGGCCGGTGATATTGCCGGGCGCGCCGAGCGCGACATTGACGTTCGAGCCGGCGTTGAGCGCAAGGCTGCCCATCGTCAGGGTCTGGCCGCTGCTGCCGAGAAGCGTCCCGGAGGTGGCGACCGTTACGGCGCCGCCCAGAAACCCGATGCCGCCAAGCGTTCCGCCCGACTGCACGTCGACGGTTCCCCCCAACGTGCCGTTGACGCGCAGCATTCCGCCGGAAACCGTGGTCGTCCCGGTGAAGGCGCTGCCATTGTCGGTATAGATCGTCGAGCCTTGCTGATGCGCGATGACGCCCTTGCCTTGGATCGTCGTGGCAAACACGTAATCCGTGCTCTTGTGGTTGAAGACGAGCGCGCCGTCACCGCTCCCAAATCTTATACGCGGCGCGGTCAACTGACCCGCCTGACTTTCACCAAGCTCCGTGCCGATGATCAGCTTGCCGGTGCTGCCCGCCTGCTGGGCAATCACGATGTCGCCCCCGGTCACCGTCAACTGCGAACTGGTGCGCAGGGCCAGTATGCCTTCGCCAAGGTTGCCGACCACCAGATCGCCGCTGTTGATCCATTTTGCTGGCGTGCCGGCATAGATATCCGCCATGATCTCCACGCGGCCTTTACCACCGGCCCCGAAGCCGATGGTAGCGCCGGCACTCTCCACCAGGCCGCCTTCGGCAATTCGGAGAGTGCCTTGCCCCAGGACCCCGACGAAAAGCGCGCTGGTATTTTTCCATGTCGAGCCGGCGCCTTCGACGCCGACCAGGCTATTGGAACCTGCCTCGTCGCCGATACGGCCGACCATACTGGTGACGGCGGCGCCCTGCAGGACCGCCATCTCGCCCGTGCCGTAAACGCCGACCGTCAGCGTCTGCGTGTTGTCCCAGCGTGAACCGGCGCCGCTGACAACGACATGGCCCAGGCTGCTGGCATCATAGGCGACCGCTCCCTTGAGGCTCCTGACCTGCCCGCCATCGAGAACCTGCAAGCTCCCGTCACCTGCGGCAGCGACCGTCAGGGTGGCGGAACTGGTCCAGAGCGAGCCGGCATCCTGAACCGTCACCTCGCCCTTGGCCGCCGCCTTGAGCGCGATGACGGCGGTCTTGTTGCTGACCTGGCCGCCGCGGTTGACGAAGAGCCTGCCACTGCCACTTTGAGCGACGGTCAGGCCGTCCGTCATGGTCCATGAACCGCCCTTGGTTACATCCACACGGCCTTTGCCGCTGAGGTCGGAGGCGATGGTCCCGTCCAGACTGGTGACGGCGGCGCCATCGTGAATGTAGAGAAGGCCCCACGCCGCAAGGCCAACCGTAAGCGAGCCCGTATTGTCCCAGCGCGAGCTGGCATCATGGATTTCGACCTTGCCAAGGGAGCTGCCCTGCAAGCCGAGAGTGCCGTCCGTGTTGGTCACGACCGCGCCCTGTTCGATGTTCAGATACGCCGTGCCGCGCACGCCGACTTTCAGAAACTGCGTATTGTCCCAGCGCGAGCCGGCACCGCTGACCGTGGTGATCGCGTAGCTGCTCGTGTCCGCGGCAAGCGCCGAATAGAGGCTGGAAATCTGCCCGGCATCGGAAACCTCCAGCGTCGCGGTGCCCGCATTGCCGACGATCAGCCCCCCGGAACTATCCCAGCGTGAATCCTTGCCGGTGATCCAGGCATAGCTATGCGTTCCCACGCCTTGCGCAATTTCGGCATAGCCATTGCCGACCGTGCCGCCATTTTTGACATACATATAGGCCGCGCTTTGCATGCCGAGCATCAACTGGTTCGTGCTCGTCACCTTTGAGCCGGCACCGTCCACGGAGAGGGTGCTGCCGGTCCCCACCAGTTCCGCCACCGTGATGCTGTTGCTCTTGACCTGTCCGCCTCCGGAAACCAGCAGATCGCCCGCGCCGCCCTTGCCGATGGCCATGGCGGCAGAGTTGTTCCACAGCGACCCCGGCCCCGACACGGAGACGACGCCGACCTGACTGTCGAGGTCGGCTATGACGCCGGTACTGCTTGAAAGCTTGCCGCCGTTGACGATGTCGAGCTTCGCCTTGGCGCCCAAGACCAGAGGGAACGCCCCGACCTTCACCGTGCCCACACTGGCGGCAACGCCGTCAATGATGGGGTACTTGGCCGTGCTGATCGCAATGTCGGCCAGATTCACCGGCAAGAAATTCGGGTTCCAGTTGTTGGCGGTGAGCCAGTCCTGACTGGTCGCGCCGGTCCATGCTTGCGCGTGGACGGCACCCGGCGTCATCGCGCCGGCAAGGGCGAACAGAGAGGTAGAGCACAACCATATTCCTGCCGAAGAGCGGATCGATTTACGCTTTGCCTGCTTCTGCTTGTCATTGCTATCGCCCATCGACCGCCCTCAAGAAAAAACCGACACCGACGTGCGAGCCGGCAGACGTACTCGTTCAGGGATGAGCCTATGACGAGAGGAAGAGCGCGCGTCTTGACGCCGGGCGACCGCCCCATGGACGGCAAACGACATCTGTCCGTGAAAGGTCGGAAATGGCGCGAGGGAACCTGCGATGCCGCCGGCACGAACGCATTCACCGCCGTGTTCCAGCCGCCGGGCTAATCTCCGATCAGAAGTCCGATCAGGATGAGGAGCGCCATGCCGGCGGCGGCGATCGGCGGACAGGTGCGGACGAGCAACGGCAGCGTGGTCCGCCACGGCCCGTCGAGGCCGAGGATGCCGCCGCCAACGGCCAGGGTCGGAAGGGCGAACAGGCACCATCCCGTCAGCGGCCGCAGCAGGACCGGCGTCACTTCAGGGGGTTCGGTGTGGAAAGCGGCGCAGATGCCGATGGCGACAACGATCACGGTGGCCGCCATGAAAGCGAGACTGTGGCGTGCGCCGCCGCCCCGGCCCGTCCAGTCCAATGCCCCGTCGGCAACAGCGCAGGCATAGCCGCAGGTCAGGAACAGCCACAATGCCGGGACAAATATGAGCATTGCATAGATCTTGCTGCCTACCGCATCGCCGCTCGGCGCGCCGTGCTGGATGCCCGCCGCAACGATCAGCACGGCGATCAGCGCGGCGACGATGAGGAACCCTATCCCGAACCTGAAGGCCATTCCCAACTCCATCCCCGGTTGCCCCGAGGCAACGAAGCGACCAGCGGGCGCCGGCCATGATCGCTCAGGGTGGAATTACAGGCCGGCCCCAGTCTGTATTGGCAAATAACGACTCCTGGCTTGGCCGCAGGCGACATCGCGCAAGAAAACGATACACAGGCTTGGCAAATTTCTGCATTTTCACGAGGGAGACAATGCACGACGGGGGCGGCGTGGTAGCAGACTCGGAACAACCGGCCCTCACGCTCGATTTTTCGACCGACAACCTGCCCTTCGCCGGGCGGGTGGCGGCCGTGCGCGAGTATCTGGAAGACCTGATGCGGGTCGATGTGGCGGCGCTCAATCCGGCGAGCCCGCTGCAGTATCATGCGCGGCTGCGCATGGTCGAAGGGGCAAGCTTCGGTAGCGCCCTTGTCACGTCCCTCATATCCAGCCGCACCAGCCTGCTTCTCAAGGATGGGCAGGACGATCTGCTGCTCGGCATGGCGGAAATGGAAATGGTGGTCGAGGTGCCCGGCAAAGGGGAGATAACCGTCCACCCCGGCGACGCGCTGCTGATATCCTTTGCCCGCGAAATGCGGCTCATGGTGCGCGGATCGGGGCGTCTGCGCGGTCTTCGCATCCCTCGCAAGACAATCGCCCATATCCTGCCGCGCCTTGGTTCAGCGCCCGCCCTGCATCTCCGCAAGGGCACGCCGATGCTGTCACTGCTTTACTCCTATCTGGCCTTGCTGGAAGAGGAGCCGCTGGCAGGCACCCTCGCGCAGCAGACGGCCGCCCGTCATGCCCAGGAACTACTGGCCCTGGCGATCGGCGCATCGAGCGATTTCCAGGAACAGGCGGAAGGCGATTCGGTCGCCGCCGTCCGCATGATGTCGGTGCGCGCGGCGATTGCCGAACATCTCGGCAATACCAATCTCGGCATCCGCTGGATCGCCGCGCAGCAGCAGGTCACGCCGCGCCACTTGCAACGGCTGTTCGCGCAGGCCGGCACCTGCTTTACCGATGTCCTGCGCGAGGCCCGCGTCGCCCGCGCGCGGACGCTCATCGAAGATCCACGCAATGCGGACCGGACGATCGTGTCCATCGCGCTGGAATGCGGCTTCCCGGAGGCATCGGCCCTGAACCGCGCGTTCAAGCGGGAGTTCGGATTGACGCCCGGCGAGGCGCGCTGGCGGCGCTGAAGCACCGGTGCCCTCGGCCGGCCCAACTGCCCGGACGCCGATCCGCCCTGGGCGAGATCGCCGACCGGCGGCTCCCACCGCCGGGAACGCGGAAGGTCTCCGTCACTTGCACATGGCGGGCGGAGAGCCAGAAAAGCTCTCGCATGGAAGCCGACAAATGACACGCGGACGGACGGCCGTCGCCGCCATGCGCCGTCGCGCGCGTGGCATCGGCATCTGCCAGGCTCGATGATGGACCGCGCCATCCGTATCGTTGCGATCCTCCATCTGGTGGCGGCCGGAGCCATCCTCGTCATCGGGTTTGCATTCATGGCGGTGTTTTCCGTCAGCACCGCACCCGACACCGCCGCGCGCGACTGGCTTGGTCTGCTGTGGCTTTTCTACGCTTACGCAGCTTGCGTTTTGGTGCCTCAATTCGCCGGGGGCCTGGGATTGCTGGCGCGGCGGGACTGGGCGCGGTGGTTGCTCGTCGTCATCTCTTGCCTCTATCTGACGCTCTTTCCCATCGGCACTCTTTTCGGCGGCTACAGCCTGGTTGTCCTGCTGAGATGCTCGAGCGGCCAGTTCGTCGCGCCGCCACCGCGAGCGGGCGGGCGCATGAAGCTCCTGCTGGTCATGGCCGCCGTCGGCGGTGTGCTGTTCGCCATCGTTTGGATCGGTTTGGTCATCGATCGAAACACGGTCCGCCCGTCGGGGCCCATCATCGGCCCTAACGGCTACCCGATTCCGCTGGAGGCAGCCCGTCCAACGCCGCATACGAAGTCACCGTTCGGTTTGCCATTCAACTTCGACGGGCCGCTTCTGCCGATCATTGTGATCGCCCTTTTTCTGGGCGTCGTCGTCCTGGGAAACCGCGGCGTGCTGCCAACCTTCGGCCGCCGGCTGGGATCGGCACAACGGTCGGAATTGGCAAGGAAGCATGCGGCGCTCACCGCCGCCCGTGTCGCCGAATTGCAAGCCGATCCAGCGCGCCGCGCCTATGCGGGGCGTGTCGCGCGCGGCGAACAATGGTCGGACGCGCAGATTGACTATGATCTCGATCGCGCGGCGTTGGCGACCTGCCAGCATCTTCAGCCGATCGAGCAGCGGATGCGCGAGAGGGGCGTTGTGATGAAGCGCTATGGGCAGGACAGCGTTTTCGCGGACTGTCTCGTGGATGCCGATGCGCTGACCGGCGGCAGTCTTCTTACGCCACCTGCGGAGTATGAGGAATATTACGCGCCTGAGCGGGGGCCACACGACATCCCCGTGGCAGGATTCCTTTGCCGCATGTGCAAGGACTCCAGAATTTACGTGAGGCATCCCGCTGATTGCCCCGGTCGATCCGAGCGTTTCAGTGGTTAATCTTGGTCCCGTCAGTTCCGGCGTTCACCTACGGGGAAATCGCACGGCAGGCGTGCATTTCATTGTGGTCATCGCGGATCGGGAGTGCGCCTTCATCGGACTTCCGGGCCCGTCACATGAGCGGGTCTGGGGCCCCGTGCTGCGATGAGCTCGAATCGGCGTGTGATGCCGATTGCTTCCAAGAAGGCCTCGTCGTGGCTCACCACCAGCAAGGCGCCGTCATAGGCACGCAAGCCCGCTTCGACCGCCTCGATGGCGTCGATGTCGAGATGGTTGGTCGGCTCGTCGAGGATCAGGAACGGCGGCGGTGTTGGACCACCCAGGGTGCAGGCGAGGCCGGCGCGCAGCATTTGCCCGCCACTCAGGCGCGACACGACCTGCAGGGCGGCGTCGGCGCGGAACATGAAGCGGGCGAGGGCGGCGCGGCAGGCATTCTCGCCGGTGTCGCCGTTGAGGCGCCTGAAGTTGTCGAGGATCGACGTATCCGGATCGAGCAGGCTCACCTGCTGGTCGAGCAACGCGAAAGCGGTCAGGCGCTGCACTATGCCCGACCAGGGCACAAGCTCCTCTGCGATCAGGGCCAATAAGGTCGTCTTGCCCGAACCGTTCGGCCCCGTGACGGCAATGCGCTCCGGTCCGACGATCGAGAGCGAGAGGTCGCTGAGCACCGGCCGGTCGGGATCATAGCCGGCGGTGACCTGGTCGAGGCGCAGCACCGTCTTGGTCGCCGGCAGGTCGGTCGAGGGCAGGACCACGGACAGCGGCTGCAGCACCTCGATGCGCCGTCGGGCGGACGCCGCTGCATCCTGCGCCTGCATCTGCTGGCGGTCGGCGAGACGAGAGGCGGCGCCACTGGTGTTCTCGCTCTCTGCCTTGCGCGCGTTGAGCGCGATGCGCGGCGCACCGCCTTTGTCCCTGGCCGCGCGCCCGGCGCGATCGCGGCGCGCCTGCCGTTCTGTCCGCTCCTGTGTCCGCCGCGCGACCTCGTCGAGGCGCTTCTCGGCGTCGTCGAGATCGTGTCGAGCCGCCGCGAGCTCGAGCGCCTTGCGTTCGCGATAGTGGGACCAGTTGCCGCCGTAGCGCGTGACGCCGAGCGAGGTGAGCTCGACGATCGCGTCCATCGTATCGAGCAGTTCGCGATCGTGGCTGATCACGATCGCACCCGCCCGCCAGTTGGCCAGAAGGTCGATCACGGCGCGCCGGCCCTCACGGTCGAGATTGTTGGTCGGCTCGTCGAGCAGGATGAAGTCGGGCGCCGCAAAGAGCAGCGCGGCGAGGCCAAGCCGTGTCCGCTGGCCGCCCGACAGGGAGGCGAGCGGCGTTTCCGGCTGCACGTCGAGCGCCAAGCGGTCGAGGGCCGCGGCAAGGCGCGCTTCCAGGGTCCAGTCGGCGTGGCCGAGCTCGTCGACAGTCGCCTGTCCGTCTTCGGCACGGCGCAGCAACGCCAGGGCGTCACGCACCTCGAACAGATCGGCGACAGTGTCGTCCGGGCCGACCTGCACGGTCTGACGCAGCGCGCCCAAGGTGCCGTTGATGGAGAGGCGCCCGGCCGACGGGCTGAACTCGCCCAGGATCAGTCGCAGCAGCGTGGTCTTGCCCACACCATTGCGTCCGACCAGTCCCGTGCGGTCGGTGACGAAGCTGAGATCGAGAGAGGAGAAGAGCGGCCGGCCGTCAGGCGTCGACCAGCTGAGACCGGAAAGCGTGATGGAAGCGGACATGAAGACGGATTTCCCCGAGGACGAAGCAAGTGGCTGTCGTTGTTGTCGGGCGGAAATCCATCGCTGCACGCATCCTGTCGTGGTTTCGGGAACGGGTTGTTAAGTAGGCGCGGATTGCGCGGGAATCAAGGCGCACTGTCTTTCATGTTCCTCTCCCCCATCTTGGGGGAGAGGCTAGGTGAGGGGGCTGTCGCGTCCGCGCGCTCGTGCGAGTTGGACGTCCGTCGCTTCCCCCTCACCCGGCCTCTCCCCCGAAGCGGGGGAGAGGAGGAAGAGGTGCGAGTGCGACAGCTCACTCCGGATAAAGCGGGGCTCGGCCGGCGTCGATGTCGTCGAGCAGGGCGATCAGGCGGGCGCCGCCTTCCATGAGGTCGTCCTGCAGGGCCTGCTTCACGGCTTGAGGATCGCGCGCCACCAGCCCGTCGATCACGTTGAGGTGCTGGTGACGCGCGCGGTAGGTCGGCACGGCGCGCGGATAGAGGATGTTGAGCAGCGGGCCGTTGCGCAACCACAGCGTCTCGATCATGGCCTGCAGCTCGGGCAGGGCAGCGGCCCGGAAGATGGTGTTATGGAAGTGCCAGTTGGCTTCCACCGCCTTGCGCCATTCGCCGTCGCGCTCGGCCGCGACGAGGACGTCGTGATGCCCGCGCAGCTCGGCGATGGCGGCCTCGCTGATGCGCATCGTCGCCTGTTCGGCGGCGAAGCCTTCGAGCAGCAGGCGGATGGCGCGCAACTCCTGGTATTGCGCCGAGGAGAGCCGCGCCACGACGATCGAGCGTGCCGCCCGCATGTCGAGCACACGCTCGCGCACGAGCTGCATCAGCGCCTCGCGGATCGGCGTCTCCGAGACGCCCATCGACTGGGCGAGCTGGCGGATCTTGAAGCGGTGCCCGGGACGGAAACGGCCCTCCATCAGGGCCTGGCGCAGCTCCTGGTAGACGCGGGCCGTGAGGTTGTCGCGGACGACCGAGGCCATGTCGGCTTCGGGCCGATCGACATTGGGAGACCCGTTCGGGCGAGGAATCAGCGGCGTATCCATTGGGCTTTCACACAGTCCATGCGCACGATTTAGCGACTTTCCCCTCGAAGTGCGAACCCGCCCACCGTCGGCTATTTGACGATTTGATATATCATATATTATATCGGAGAAGGAAATTTCATTTGGCAGGTCGCATGTCGCCGTCAGGAACCACGCTTCTCCCGAATTCACGCGATAAATTGCTCCGGGACCGCGCCCAGCGCGTGATCCCGGGCGGCATGTGGGGGCACATGAACGTCGCCCGCCTGCCCGAGGGTTATCCCCAGTATTTCGAGAAGGCCCAGGGCTGCCGGCTGTGGGACGTCGACGGCAACGAGTACGTCGACCTGATGTGCGGCTACGGCCCGATCGTGCTGGGCTACGGCGATCCCGACGTCGAGGAAGCGGTCGAGCGCCAGCGCCGCAAGGGCGAACTGATGACCGGCCCGGCCGAGATCCAGGTCGATCTGGCCGAACTGCTGGTCGACACGGTGGCCCATGCCGACTGGGCGGTGCTCGCCAAGAACGGCACTGACGCCATGACCGCCTGCGTCACCATCGCCCGCGCCGAAACCCGCAAGCGCAAGGTGCTGGTGGCCAAGGGCGCCTATCACGGCGCCGCTCCCTGGTGCACGCCATCGGTGGCCGGCGTCACCACCGAGGACCGCGCCCATATCGCCCACTTCGAGTACAACGACGTCGCGAGCCTGGAGGAGGCGGTCCACGCGGTGCGCGACGACCTCGCCGCCATCCTGGTCTCGGCCTTCCGCCACGACGTGCGCCGCCCGCAGGAGCTGCCGACGCCGGCCTTCGCCGCTGCCGTCCGCCGCCTCGCCGACCAGACCGGCGCCGCACTGATCCTCGACGATGTGCGCGCCGGCTTCCGCCTCGACATCGGCGGCAGCTGGGAGCCGCTCGGCGTCAAGCCGGACCTCGCGGGCTGGAGCAAGGCGATCGCCAACGGCCATCCGCTGGCTGCCGTCACCGGCACCGACCGCTTCCGCGACGCCGCGCAGCAGGTCTATGTCACGGGCTCCTTCTGGTGCGGCGCCACGCCGATGGCCGCCGCCGTCGCCACGATCAAGAAGATGAAAGAGATCGATGCCATCGCCAAGATGCGCACCGTCGGCACGCGCCTGCGCGAAGGCCTCGATGCCCAGGCCAAGAAGCACGGTCTCGCGATCAGCCAGACCGGCCCCGTGCAGATGCCGCAGATCCTGTTCGCCAACGATCCCGACTTCGTCATGGGCAACCGCTTCGTGCTCGCCGCCCTGCAGCGTGGCGTCTACATGCACCCCTGGCACAACATGTTCCTGTCGGCCGCCCACACCGAGGCCGACATCGACCGCGTCCTGCAGGCCACCGACGGCGCGCTGAAGGCCGTGGCGGAGCAGACGTCGTGAAAGCTCAGCCCGCGTCCACGCGCGAGCGCCAGCCTGCGCCGCGCATCACCGACGTGGCCGAGCTCAAGCGCATCGCGCAGGAGCTGCGCCGTCAGGTCGTGCGCCTGGTCGCGCCGACCGGTCAGGGCTACGTGCAGCAGGGGCTGGGTGCCGCCGATCTCTTCACGGCGATGTTCTTCTCCGAACTCAGGCTCGATCCCGCCGATCCGGCCTGGCCGGACCGCGACCGCTTCCTGCTGTCGACGGCGCACAACACCGCGATCTTCTACGCCACCCTGGCCGCGCGCGGCTGCCTGCCCGAAGCGACGCTCGCCGACTACTGCAAGGACGGCTCTCCGCTCGAGATCAACGCCTCCGAGCGCATCGGGCCGCTGATCGAGGCCACGTGTGGTTCGCTGGGGCAGGGCCTGTCGGTTGCCGTCGGCATGGCGATGGCGCTCAGGCACCAGAAGCGCGACGCCCGCGTCCACGTCATCCTGGGCGACGGCGAGATGCAGGAAGGGCAGGTCTGGGAGGCGGCCCTGATGGCCGGCGCTCGCAAGCTCTCCAACCTCTGCCTGATCCTCGACTACAACCGCATGCAGGTCGGCGGCCATGTCGACAACGTCGTCGGCCTGGAGCCGGTCGCGGGCAAGTTCGAGAGCTTCGGCTTTCGCGTCGAGACGATCGACGGCAACGACATGGACGCCGTGGTCGGCGCCTTCGCCCGGGCACGTGCCCACACCGCGGCGCCCACCTGCATCGTTGCCGACACCCTGGTCGGCAAGGGTGCGCCCAGCCTCGAAGGCATCCTCGGCCACAACATGAAGCTGCCGGCGGATCTTGCCGCCAAGGCGCTGGAAGAACTCGCCGGAGCCGCGCCATGAGCAGCACGTTGTCGGCCGCCGACCAGACGGTCAGCGACTTCATCGCCCGTGGCGCCACCGGCCCGCTGCCGCGCCACTATGGCGACGCGCTGGTCGCCGCCGCCCGCAAGGATCCGCGCATCGTCGCCTTGTGCGCCGACCTGCCGGGACCGACCGAGACCGATCTCTTCCAGGCCGAGCTGCCCGACCGCTACTTCGAGGCGGGTATCGCCGAGGCCAACATGATCGGCATGGCGGCAGGATTTGCGCGCATCGGCCAGATCCCCTTCGTCCACTCCTTCTGCGTGTTCGTGACGCGCCGCGCCTACGACCAGGTCGCCAACCAGGTCGCCTATCCGAAGCTGCCGGTGAAGATCGTGGGCTTCCTGCCCGGCCTCACCACCATGCTGGGCGTCTCGCACCAGGCGATCGACGACGTCGCCCTGATGCGCGCGCTGCCCAACATGACGGTGATCGAGCCGAGCGGCCCCGAGCAACTGGCCGGCGCCGTCACCGCGGCGCTGGACACCCCGGGCCCGGTCTATCTCCGCATGCTGCGCGGCGACGCCGCGTCGGCCGGGATTGCGGCCAAGCCGCTGCTGCGTGTCGGCGAAGTGCTGCGCCAGGGCCCGCATGGCACGATCTTCGCCAGCGGCATCTCGGTCGCCGCCGCCCTCGAAGCCGCCGAGACCTTGGCCAAGGACGGCCACAAGGTGACGGTCGTCAACATCGCGACGGTGAAGCCGCTCGACACCGCGCTGGTCGTCGAGCTGGCGCGCAGCACCGGCGTCGTGGTCGCCGCCGAGAACCATTCGATCATCGGCGGGCTGGGCTCGGCCATTGCCGAGACCTTGATGGAGGCGGGCGTGCCGGCCGGCTTCGCCCGCGTCGGCATCCGGGACACCTTCGCCGAGGGCGGCACCACGCCCTACCTGCAGAGCAAATACGGCCTTGCGGCCAAGGACATCGTCGCTGCCTACGGTCGGGCGGCGGCGCAACGCGTAATGACTAAGAAGGGGAGCACCTGACGATGAAGAACCTGAGGCACTTGTTCCACCGCGCTACTCTTCGTCGCGCTGCCCTGGTTGGCACCGCACTCGCCGCGCTTTCGCTGACCGCCGTCGCGCCCTTCAGCGCCGACGCCGAGCCGCGCCGCGGCGGCTCGCTGACCTACGCCTATATCGCCGGCCCCGGCACGCTCGACCCGCATGTCGCCTCGAGCATGGTCGAGCTCGAAGTCATCCATCACCTGTTCGAGACCCTGGTGACGATGGACGACAAGTACAATACGCGGCCCTATCTGGCCTCCAGCGCCGAGGCCAGCCCCGACGCCAAGACCTTCACCTTCAAGCTGCGCAAGGGCGTGAAGTTCCACAACGGCAAGGAGATGACCTCGGCCGACGTGCTTGCCTCCTTCGAGCGCTACAAGAAGGTGAGCCCCAACGCCAGCGTGCTGGCCGACGTCGAGTCGTTCGAGGCGCCCGATCCCTACACTTTCGTCGTCAAGCTGAAGAACCCCAACGCGGTCTTCATCGACGTGTTGAAGTCGCCGGTCTATCCCTTCGCCATCCTGCCGGCCGACCAGAAGGACAAGCCGGCGCGCGAGCTCGACATCGTCGGCACCGGGCCGTTCACGCTCGGCGAGTGGGTCAAGGACAGCCATCTGATCATCAAGCGCTTCGACGGCTACGTGCCCGACGACAGCGCCAAGGGGCCCGATGGCCTCGGCGGCAAGAAGACCGTCTATGTCGACCAGGTGCGCTACAACTTCGTGCCCGAGGCCAACGCTCGCGTGGCCGCCCTGCAGTCGGGCGGCGCCGACATCGCCAACGACATTCCGGCGGCGCTCGCCAAGCGCTTCGAAGGCCGCACCGACCTCACGCCGCTGCGCATCTTCCCGTACTGCATGCAGGTTTACATCGTGAACACGCAGCAGGGCCCGACGCGCAACCCGCTGGTCCGCCAGGCCATCCTGGCCACCGTCGATGCGCCGGAGATCATCGGCGCGATGAACGTCGTCGCCCAGCCCAGCCATTCGCTGGTCTATCCGGGCAGCCCCTACTACCAGGGCGACGCGATGAAGCCCTACTACAGCCAGAAGAACCCGCAGAAGGCCAAGGAGCTCCTGAAGCAGGCGGGCTACAACGGCGAGAAGATCGTCCTGCAGACCAACTCCAACTATCAGAACATGAAGGACGCCATCCTCGTCCTGTCGGAGCTGATGAAGGAGGCGGGCATGAACGTCTCGGTCGACGTCGTCGACTGGACCACCAATGCCAGCAACATGCAGCGCGGCACCGGCACCTGGAACGTCTCGACGACCAGCTTCTGCTCCAACCCGCTCTTGGGA
>BFBZ01001512.1_pt1 | contig 15315 bp, 15 predicted proteins | sample 1888401 | NCBI WGS metagenome assembly BFBZ01 (sample SAMD00112614, study PRJDB3348) | symbiont metagenome | host: Chara braunii | reverse complement strand
GCATTCCCTGCATCCGATGGGCAAGGTCAGCGCCCGCAAGATTGCCTAGGCCAGCGGTGCCGGTCGTATTGGCGGCTTGCCATTGAAGAGAAAGTGATTTTCCTACTTTCCGTCTCGACATTCGCGGCACGGGTGCTACCGTTCTCCTTATTCGAGAAGGTGCTTCAATGTCGGAAAACTACTCCCGCGATCTCATCGGCTATGGCCGCAACACTCCCGATCCGAAATGGCCTGGCGACGCGCGCGTCGCAGTGCAGTTCGTGATCAATTATGAAGAGGGTGGGGAAAGCTGCATTCTCGACGGCGATCCGGGGTCGGAAAATCTGCTGTCCGAGATCGTCGGCGCCGCTTCCTGGCCGAACCAGCGCAATCTCAATATGGAATCGATCTACGAATATGGCTCGCGTGCCGGCTTCTGGCGGCTGTGGCGCATGTTCACCGAGCTGAAGGTTCAGACAACAGTCTATGGCGTGACGCTTGCCATGGCGCGCAATCCCGAGGCTGTTGCCGCGATGAAAGAGGCCGGCTGGGAAATTGCCAGCCACGGCTATCGCTGGCTGGAATACAAGGATTTTTCGGAGGATCTTGAGCGCAAGCACATTTTCGAGGCGGTGCGGCTGCATACCGAGATCACCGGCGAGCGGCCTTACGGCATGTATCAGGGCAAACCCTCAGACAATACGCTGCGGCTCGTCATGGAGGAGGGCGGCTTCCTCTATTCCTCCGATTCCTATGCCGATGATCTGCCCTATTGGGTCGATGGGGTGAACGGCAAGCCGTTCCTGATCATTCCCTACACGCTTGAGACCAATGATATGCGCTTTGCCACGCCGCAAGGCTTCAACTCCGGCGACCAGTTCTTCACCTATCTCAAGGATGCGTTCGACACGCTTTACGAGGAGGGGAAGCAGGGCAGCCCGAAGATGATGTCCGTCGGCTTGCATTGCCGTCTCGTCGGTCGCCCCGGTCGAGCCGCAGCGCTGCGACGCTTCATCGAATATGTCTTGAAGCATGATAAGGTCTGGATCCCCCGGCGCGTCGAGATCGCCAACCATTGGTACGAGCAGCATCTCCCTGGAGGCGCGCGCTGAGATGGTATCGCGCGACGAATTTGTGAGCCGCTTCGGTGGCGTTTTCGAACATTCTCCCTTCATAGCCGAGCGCGCTTATGACGCCGGGGCCATTGTCGAGCCGTTGACCTCGACTGGTGTCCACGCTGCCCTGACGAAGATTTTCCGTGCCGCGAGCACGGAGGAGCGGCTTGGCGTCCTGAGGGCTCATCCCGATCTGGCTGGTCGGCTGGCGATTGCCGGCGAGCTCACAGAGGACAGCCGCAAGGAGCAGGCCGGCGCCGGGCTCGACAGGCTGAGCGCCGCAGAACATGCTCGCTTCACAGAGCTGAATGCTACCTATGTAACCAAGTTCGGCTTTCCCTTCATTATTGCGGTGAAGGGTCTCGGCAAGGACGATATTCTGGCCGCTTTCGAGACGCGTGTTGGCAACGACCGTGAGGCGGAGTTTGCGACGGCAACGGCGCAGGTGGAGAAGATCGCCCTGTTGCGCCTGCAATCCCTGCTTCCGGAAAGCTGAGATGCAGAGAGTGCGGCCACTTTCAGCCCCTCTCATGACTTGGTATCTGGCTGAAAGAGGGTGTGTGACATGAGTTTGGATCGGCTGGTTACCTATCTCGATCGCATGCAGCGGGCCGCGTCCGAAATCGGTTCGTTTCTGCACGGAATTGATCGAGATGCCTTTTTCGATGACCTCGAGAAACAACGCGCCGTCGGTATGAATCTGACTTTGCTGGGCGAAGCGGCCTTGCGCATTTCGGAGGAATATCCCGAATTTATCGTTGACCATCCGGATCTGCCTTGGCATGCGCTAGGCAGCGTTCGGAATCGAATTGCGCAGGGCTATGTCGACATCGAGCTGACGGCTCTATGGGATATGGCGCGGACCTCAGTTCCGGACCTGCTCTCACTCCTGGACTCCATTCGCCATTGGCGAGCGGAAGGCGAATAATCATAGAATGACACAGCAACTGGACATTCGCCCCCTGACAAAGGCGGCATTCACACCATTCGGCGATGTGATCGAGGCCGATCCGGCGACGATGCGCCTCATCAATGGCGGTACGACGGAGCGTTTTCACGCGCTTGCCAGCGCCGAGGCCATCGGCGATGGGGCACGGGTGATCCTGAATATCTTTCGCGGCCAACCGCGCGCCTTTCCCTATGCGATCGAGATGATGGAGCATCACCCCTTCGGCAGCCAGGCCTTCGTGCCGCTCAACGGTCGGCCCTTCCTGGTGGTCGTTGCGCGGGATGAGGACGGCAAGCCGGGCAAGCCGGAGATCTTCCTTGCACGCGGGGATCAGGGCGTGAATTACCGCGCTAAAGTCTGGCACTATCCATTGATGGCGCTTGGCGAGCAGAGCGATTTCCTCGTCGTCGACCGCGACGGGCCGGGAAACAACCTGGTGGAATTCTTCTTCGATACCCCATTCATCATCGGAGCACCAACGCTATGACCGGACTGACGACCCATGTGCTCGATACAGCCCTCGGCAAGCCGGCCGAAGGCCTGGTGATCGATCTTTTCAGGATCGAGGGGGATGCCCGTATCCATCTGAAGACGGTGACAACCAATTCGGACGGGCGCGTTGACGGCGGCCCTATCCTGATCGGCGACAGCTTCGTTGCCGGCACCTATGAACTGCTGTTCCGGGCTGGTGACTATCTGCGCACAAGTGGTGCGAAGCTGACGGAGCCAGCCTTTCTCGATCTCGTGCCGATCCGTTTCGGCATTGCCGACGTCACGGCGCATTATCATGTGCCGTTGCTTATCTCGCCCTATGGCTATTCCACCTATCGCGGGAGCTGAGATATGCGCTTTGCTGTGATTGCGGATATTCACGGTAATCATCTGGCGCTGGAGGCGGTGCTTGCGGATATCCGAAAGCAAGGCATCACCGATATCGTCAATCTTGGCGATTGCTTCAGCGGGCCGCTGACGGCGGGAAAGACCGCCGATATCCTGCTGGGGCTTGATGCCGTGACGGTTCGCGGCAACCATGACCGATACCTGATCGAGCAGGCGCCTGAGGCAATGCACGCCTCTGATAGCGTGGCTTACGCGGAATTGAGCGAACGTCATCTCGCTTGGCTGCGCAGCCTGCCATTCAGCACCGTCTACCGGAACGAAGCCTATCTCTGCCACGCCACTCCCGCCAATGACAACGTCTACTGGCTCGAATCCGTCTCGCCGGACGGTCATGTCTATCTGAAGCCGCTGGAAGAGATCGAGGCGTTGGCTGGCGGCATCGATTTTCCGCTGATCCTATGCGGCCATAGCCATATTCCGCGTGCCGTCCACCTTTCCGGCGGGCGCCTGATCGTCAATCCCGGCAGCGTCGGCTGCCCGGCCTATGACGACGATCTGCCTTATTATCACAAGGTGGAGGCCGGCCATCCCTTCGCCTCCTATGCCATTCTGGAAAAGCGGGGCGATAGCTGGCTGCCGGTCTTCCGGAATGTCGCTTATGACCATCAAGCCATGGCGGAGCTGGCTGCGCAAAAGGGCCGCGCGGAATGGGCAAGCGGCTTGGCGACGGGCTGGTTGCGCTAGAGATCGGCGAGAATATCCCGCCCGACCGCTTTGATATCGCGCTTGCCGCAAAGTGCCATCGAAGTATCCAGCTCCTTGCGGATGATTTCGAGCGCCAGCGTCACACCTTCCTTGCCCATGGCGCCGAGGCCGTAGAGGAATGGGCGGCCGATGAAGGTGCCTTTGGCACCGTAAGCGATAGCCTTGAGCACATCCTGACCTGAACGGATGCCGCCATCCATATGCACCTCGATCTTGTCGCCGACGGCGTCGATGATCCTTGGCAGCATGCTGATGGAGGAGTGAGCGCCATCGAGCTGACGGCCGCCATGGTTGGAAACGATGATGGCATCGGCGCCGGTATCCACGGCCGCCCTGGCATCCTCGGGGTCAAGAATACCCTTGATGATCAGCGGGCCGCCCCATTGTTCCTTGATCCAGGCGACATCGCTCCAGGAGAGTTGGGGATCGAACTGCGAATGCGTCCAATGCGACAGCGTCGTCATGTCGGAAATATCCTTGGCATGGCCGATGATGTTGCCGAAGGAGTGGCGCTTCGTTTTCAGCATCTCCATGCACCAGCGCGGCCTTATCGCCATTTGCCAGACGTTCTTCGCCGTCATTTTCGGCGGCGCGGAAAGTCCGTTGCGGATGTCGTTGTGACGCTGTCCGAGGATCTGCAGGTCGGCCGTCAGTACCAGCGCCGAGCATTTTGCTGCCTTGGCGCGCTGGATCAAATTCAGGACGAAATCGCGATCCTTCATGACATAGAGCTGGAACCAGAAGGGCTGCTTCGTGACCGAGGCGATATCCTCGATCGAGCAAATGCTCATGGTCGAGAGCGTGAAGGGAATGCCGAATTCCTCGGCTGCGCGCGCCGCCAGCATCTCGCCATCGGCATGCTGCATGCCGGTGAGGCCCGTCGGTGCGAGTGCTACCGGCATGGAAGCCTTCTGGCCGACCATGGTGGTGGCGAGCGACCGATCGGACATGTCGACGAGCACGCGCTGGCGCAGCTTGATCCTGGCGAAATCCGCCTCGTTTGCCTGATAGGTCGACTCCGTCCACGAGCCGGAATCGGCATATTGGAAGAACATTTTCGGTACGCGCCGCTGCGCGAGCGTCTTCAGTTCGGCGATGGTAAGCGGCGCGGTCATGGCTGTCTGCCTTCTCGATGGTTGTCGTGTGGTGGGTTCGGTTTGCCTTATTTCAGGATCGATTTCATCGGCTTGCCGGCGACGTAGGTTTCGACGACGGCACGGTCGTCGCCCATGGTCTGCAGCAGGAACAGTTCTTCGGTGAGGCTCTTCACCACTTCCATCTTCAGCGCCATGGCCGGTGTTGCGGCGGCGTTGAGGACGATCAGGTCGGCCTCGGTGCCGGTGTCGAGCGTGCCGATCTTGTCGACGAGGGAGAGCGCCTCGGCATTGCCGCGGGTCATGTAATAGTAGCTTTCGAGCGGATTCAGGCGCTCGCCGAGCAGTTGCTGGATCTTGTAGGCCTCATCCATGGTTCTGAGCATGGAATAGCTGGAGCCGCCGCCGATATCGGTGGCAACACCGATGCGAACGGGCTTTTCGCGGCGTGCCAGCGCCTTCAACGGGAAGAGGCCGGAGCCGAGGAAGAGGTTCGAGGTCGGGCAATGCACGGCGACTGCGCCTGCCTCGCTCATGGCATCGGCCTCGCGCTCGGAAAGGTGGATCGCGTGGCCGAACAGGCTCTTGTGCCCGAGTAACCCGTAGCGGGCATAGATGTCGGTATAGTCGATCGCTTCCGGGTAGAGCTCGCAGGTGAAGGCGATCTCGTCGTGGTTCTCGGAAAGATGCGTCTGGATGTGCAGGTCCGGGAATTCGCGGGCAAGCGCAGCCGTCGCCTCCATCTGCGCCGGCGTCGAGGTGATGGCGAAGCGCGGCGTGATAGCGACGTGGTTGCGGCCCTTGCCGTGCCAGTCTGATATCACCTGGCGGGTCTCGTCATAGCCCATTTCAGGCGTATCGAGCAGGCCCTGAGGCGCGTGACGATCCATCATCACCTTGCCGCCGACCATACGCATGTTGCGGCGCATGGCTTCGGAGAAGAAGGCGTCGGCGGAGGTCCTGTGCACGGAGCAATAGGCAACGGCCGTCGTCGTGCCGTGGCGGATCAATTCGTCGTAGAAATGCGTGGCGATACGTTCGGCATGCGCGCTTTCGACGAAGCGGCATTCCTCGGGGAAGGTATAGGTGTTCAGCCATTCCAGCAGATTGGCGGCATAGGAGGCGATCACCTGCATCTGCGGGAAATGCAGGTGCATGTCGATGAAGCCGGGAAGGATCAGATGCGGGCGGTGGTCGATTTCCGAGACGCCGTCCGGTGCCTGCGCCTTGATGTCGGCATAGGGGCCGGTGGCGACGATGATGCCGTTCTCGATCAGCAGGCCGCCGTCGCTTTCGTAAGCGTAGCTGCCGGTATCATCGAGGCTTTGCGGCAGGCGCTTGAAGGACAGCAGGCGGCCGCGCAGAAGGGTGGTCATTGGCTCTTTTCTCCGATGGAGCTTTCGAACCAGGCGACCAGCAATTTGCGCTCCTCGGGCGTCACTTCGGTGACGTTGCCCGGGGGCATGGCATGGCTGCGGCCGGCCTGGATATAGATCTCCCGGGCATGCATAGCGATTTCCGCATCATTTTCCAGCATCACATCCTTCGGCGGCCGGACAATTCCCTCATAGACGGGCTCTGCCGCATGGCACATGGAACAGCGTGTCGAGACCATCTGCTTGACGGCCGGGAAATGCGCGTCCGAGGCAAATTGCTGGAAGGCGGGAGCGACCGCATTGGCATCCTTTTCACCGGTCAGCACCTTCGGAACCGTCGAAAGCCACATGATGATGATGAAGATGACGAGCGTGACGATCCAGGTCCAGGTCGGGCGGCCCTTGCGGGCATGCGTCGTGTTGAACCAGTGGCGGATGGTGACGCCCATCAGGAAGACCAGCGCCGCGATCACCCAGTTGTAGGCCGTGCCGAAGGCCAGAGGATAGTGGTTCGACAGCATGAAGAAGATGACGGGCAGCGTCAGGTAGTTATTGTGCAGCGAGCGCTGCTTGGCGATGCGGCCGTATTTCGGATCGGGCGTGCGGCCGGCGATCAGGTCGGCGACGACGACTTTCTGGTTGGGGATGATGATCATGAAGACGTTGGCGGACATGATCGTCGCGGTGAAGGCGCCAAGATGCAGAAAGGCGGCGCGGCCGGTGAACAGATGCGTATAGCCCCAGGCCATGAAGACCAGCACGGCGTAAAGCACCGCCATAAGGCCCCAGGTATTGTTGCCGAGCGGCGATTTGCAGAGCAGGTCGTAAACAATCCAGCCACCCGCCAGCGACGCCAGCGAAATCAGGATGGCAACTGGGACGCTGACATCGAGCACATGCCTGTCGATGAGAAAGAGATTGGCGCCGCCATAATAGACGATGCACATCATCAGGAAGCCGGAAAGCCAGGTGAAATAGCTCTCGTATTTGAACCAGGTCAGGTGCTCCGGCATCTGCGCGGGTGCTACGAGATATTTCTGGATGTGATAGAAGCCGCCGCCGTGAACCTGCCATTCCTCGCCATAGGCACCGGGCGGAAGGTGCGGGCGCTTCACCAGCCCGAGATCGAGCGCGATGAAATAGAAGGACGAACCGATCCAGGCAATGGCGGTTATGACGTGGAACCAGCGGGCGGCAAAAGCCAGCCATTCCCACGCTATGGCATACTCGTACATGCGGTTCCCCTTCTTCTCTTTCGACTCGACACCTTGCAAAATGTTGAGGTCGGATGGAAGCGGAGAGTTTGATAGGCGAGCCAAAAGCAGCGGTCTTGGCGAGCGCCTGGCCGCATTATTCCAGGGGGCGGCCGAATTCGGCAAGGAGCCAGTCCCTGAAGGCTCGGATGCGCGGTGTATGACGCCTGTTTTCCGGGTAGGCGACCCAGTAGTCCGCTCCGTCGGTCGAGAGGATATTGAAAGGCTGGATCAATCGACCGGAGGCAAGCTCTTCCGCATAGAATTCGGGTGTGAGAACGGCGACACCCTGACCGGCCAGGGCAGCACTTGCCTCGAAGGATTGAGCGCCCAGCCTGCTTCGCGGCCTGCCCTGAAGGCCGGGGTCGGTAACGCCGGCATCCTGGAACCATGTAACCCACCAGGGATCGCCGGCATCGATGATGCGCAGCTTCAGCAGATCAGCCGGTTCGTGCACGCCGCCGATCGTCTCAGCCAGCGCCGGGCTCAGCATCGGCGTGAAGGTCATTTTCATCAGCAGATGCGACCGCAGGCCGGGCCATGTGCCCAAGCCGGCGCGGACGGCGATGTCGGACGGTTCGCGGGCAAAGTCGATGATCGAGCCAGAGGTCGACAGTCGAACGGCGATTTTGGGATGTTTGAGCTGAAACGAGCCGAGATGGCGAGCAAGCCATTGGGAGGCAAAGGTCGGCGTCGAATGGATGAGAAGCGTGGTCTCGGCATCGCCGCTGATCGAGGCCATGGCATCCTGCAGCATGGCAAAGGCCTCGGCGACTTTCGGTGCCAGTTGCTCCCCGGTCTCGGTCAGTTCGATCTGCCTCGGGCGGCGCAGGAACAACGGCTCGCCCACGGTCTCCTCAAGCAGCTTGATCTGATAGCTGACGGCCGTCTGCGTCATGCCCAACTCGTCACCGGCACGGGTGAAACTGCCGAGCCTGGCGGCAGCTTCGAAGACGCGCAGGGCATTCAACGGGAAGCGTTTCGACAGCTTCATGGATAAGTTCTCTTTATGCATCCAGACGATAGTTCGATTGGAATTTCAGCATTTTTGGCAGCAAAGTGCAATTCACATCGTTGATTGAATTGAGGTGTTGTCATGGACTGTTATGCTGTGGAACGAATGGAAGTGGCCAAGCCTTCAGGCTTCGCTCGGGTTCTGGAATCGTTGGCGCAGGTCTTCACCAGACATACCGAGCCATCCCCGCATCTGGATCTTGAAGACATGCCGGACCGGGTAAAACGCGATCTGGGTTTCCTGGACGGGCGCGAGCCGCGTTATGAGGATATGCGGCTGCGATAGGCCGAGAATGCGTGATGGTGCGAGTATCGGCCTGAAGGACTTCACATCTCCTTCAGGCGCTCCACTGCCATCAGCACCCGTTCCGGCGTTGCCGGCGCGTCGAGGCGCGGGCAGACGCGGTAATCCGCAACACTGGCAACCGCCATCGACAGCGCCTCAAGCACCGAGATCGGCAGCATGAAGGGTGGCTCACCGACGGCCTTGGAGCGGCCTATGGTGGCCTCGGTATTCTCCGACCATTCGGCAAGGCGTGTGTTGAAAATCTTCGGCCGATCGGAAGCGAGCGGGATCTTGTAGGTGGAGGGCGCGTGCGTGCGCAGCCTTCCCTTGGCATCCCACCAGAGCTCCTCGGTCGTCAGCCAACCCATGCCCTGCACGAAGGCGCCCTCAACCTGGCCGATATCGATTGCCGGATTGAGGGAGCGGCCGACATCGTGGAGGATATCGGCGCGATCGATCAAATATTCTCCGGTCAGCGTGTCGATCGACACTTCCGAGCAGGCGGCGCCATAGGAGAAATAGTAGAAGGGCGTGCCGCGGCCGGCCTTGCGATCCCAATGGATCTTCGGCGTCTTGTAGAAGCCGGCGGCGGAGAGTTGCACGCGGGCGAAATAGGCCTGCTTGACGAAATCGGGGAAGGGGATTTCGGTGTCGCCGACCCGCACGCGGTTCGGCAGGAACTGCACCTCTTCGGCACCGACTCCCCACTTCTCGATGGCGAAGGCGACGAGCCGCTCCTTGATCTGGCGGGCGGCATCATAGGCGGCCATGCCGTTCAGGTCGGAGCCGGAGGAGGCGGCGGTTGCCGATGTGTTCGGCACCTTGCCAGTTGTCGTCGCAGTAATTTTCACCCGGTCGATATCGACCTGAAAGCTATCAGCCAAAACCTGCGCGACCTTCGTATAGAGGCCTTGGCCCATCTCGGTGCCACCGTGGTTCAGGTGAATGGAGCCGTCCTGATAGACATGCACCAGCGCGCCCGCCTGGTTGAAGGCGGTCATGGTGAAGGAGATGCCGAATTTCACCGGTGTCAGCGCGATCCCCTTACGGATGAAGCGGCTGGAGCGGTTGAATTCGATGATGGCCTTGCGCCTTGCCTGATAATCGGCGGATTCTTCCAGCTCATCGACGATGCGATTGATGATGTTGTCGGTGACTTCCTGATGATAGGGCGTGAGCGTCCGGCCGGAACCGGGCTGGCCGTAGAAGTTGGCGCGGCGGATTTCTAGCGGGTCCTTGCCGAGCGCATAGGCGATCTCTTCGATCATGCGCTCGCCGCCGACCATGCCTTGCGGGCCGCCGAAGCCGCGAAAGGCGGTGTTGGAAACGGTATGCGTCTTCAGCGGCTTCGATGTCAGGTGCACATGCGGATAGAAATAGCTCGAATCCGCATGGAACAACGCGCGGTCGGTGACCGGGCCGGAAAGATCGGAGGAGAAGCCGCAGCGCGCGGCATAGGTGGCGTCGACGGCATGGATGCGGCCGTCATCGTCGAAGCCGACTTCGTAATCCACCAGAAAGTCGTGGCGCTTACCCGTGGCGCTCATATCCTCGTCGCGGTCGGGCCGGAACTTGACGGCGCGGCCGAGCTTCTTGGCGGCGACGGCGGCCAGAGCCGCAAACTGATTGCCCTGCGTTTCCTTGCCGCCGAAACCGCCGCCCATGCGGCGCACGATGACCGTGACGGCATTGGACGGAATATCCAGGACATGGCCGACAATATGCTGGATTTCGCTCGGATGTTGGGTGGACGACCAGACGGTGACTTCATCGTCCTCGCCGGGGATCGCCATGGCGATATGGCTTTCGAGATAGAAGTGTTCCTGGCCGCCGATGCGCATCTGTGCCTTGATGCGGTGCTTGGCGTTGGCCATTTCGGTTTCGGGCTCGCCGCGCTTCAGCGTCATCGGCTCGTAGACGAGCGGTGCGCCATTGGCGAGCGCGCCATCGATATCGCTCCAATGCGTGAGGTCGCGGTAGTCGATCTTGGCGAGGCGAGCGGCGCGACGGGCCGCATAGCGCGTTTCGGCGATGACGGCGAAGATCGGCTGGCCGTGAAACTCGACCTTGGTCTCGGCGAGCAACGGCTCGTCATGCATGCCGTTGGAGCTGGTGTCGTTGACGCCGGGAACGTCGGCGCCGGTAAAGACCCAGACGACGCCGGGATAGGCTTTCACGGCCGAAAGATCGATGGAGACGAGTTCTGCATGGGCGCGGTCCGAGAGGCCAAGCGCACCATGCAGCAGACCTGTCGGTTCAGGAATATCGTCGATATAGTCGGCAGCTCCGGTCACGTGCTTATGGGCTGAATCATGCTTCAGCGATCCATGCATCGAGCCGTTGATGACGACCTTGCGTTCTTCGAAAGCGGATTTATCCATGGTTCAAGCCTCCGCCGTCGCGAAGCGTTTCAGCTCCTGCGGCGCACCCGATGTCTCCAGATAGAAGCGGAGAAGCAGGTTCTTGGCGGTCAGCTGCCGATATTCGGCGGTGGCGCGCCAATCGGTCAACGGCTTGTAATCGGCATCGAAGGCGGGGCGAACGGCCGTGACGGTCTCTTCCGTCCAGGGCTTGCCAATCAGCTCGGCCTCGACGGTGCGGGCGCGCTTCGGGGTCGCGGCCATGCCGCCGAAGGCGATGCGGATATCGGCGACGTTGCCGGCATCATCGAGCACCAGATGGAAGGCGCCGAGCACGGCCGTAATATCCTCGTCGCGGCGCTTGGTGATCTTGTAGACGGCAAAATGCACATCGTCGGCGGGGTAGGGCACGAAGATGGTTTCGACGAATTCTCCTGGGTTGCGATCCTGCTTGCCGTAGTCGATGAAGAAATCCTCGAGCAGCAGGCTGCGCGTACCGGCCACCGAGCGCAGCCTGACGGTCGCACCGAGGGCAATCAGCGGCGGCGGGGAATCGCCGATCGGCGAGCCGTTGGCGATATTGCCGCCGATGGTGCCCATGTTGCGCACCTGCTCGCCGCCGATGCGGTTGATCAAGCCTGAAAGCGCAGGGATCTTCTCGCCGATGGCAGCAAAGGCGCGGCTATAGGTGACGCCGGCGCCGATGGTCAGACCGTCATCTTCGATAGTGATCCTCTGCAGCTCGCTCAAATGATTGATGAAAACCACCGGGTTGAGCGTACGCATCTGCTTGGTCACCCATAGACCGACGTCTGTGGAGCCGGCGACCACGGTTGCCTTCGGCTCGTCCGCAAGCACTTGCGCCAGGGCTGAGACCGAGCCGGGTACGATCAGGCGATCCTCGCCTTCGGTTACGGTAATGGTGTCGTGGCTCTGCATCGGCCAGAGGCGTGCGATGATATCGGCCCTGGTTTTCTCAAGCGGATCGAAGAGGGCGCTTGGGCGCTTCTCGCTGACCAGTTCGGCCGCCTTGACGATGGGCTCATAGCCGGTGCATCGACAGAGGTTCCCCTGGAGCGATTTCTCGATCTGAGCCCGGCTCGTTTTTTCGGTCGAGAGCCAGAGGCCGTAGAGCGACATGATGAAGCCCGGCGTGCAGAAGCCGCATTGCGAGCCATGGCAATCGACCATGGCCTGCTGCACCGGATGCAGCGTGCCATTCTGGGCAGCCAGATGTTCGACAGTGACGACGTGGGTCGCATGCAGCGAGCCGACGAAGCGGATGCAGGCGTTGACCGACTCATAGTGAAGGCCGCCGTCGATCAACCGTCCGACCAGCACCGTACAGGCGCCGCAGTCGCCTTCCGCGCATCCCTCCTTCGTTCCCGTCAGGCGGCGCTTCAGGCGCAGGAAATCGAGCAGCGTCTCGGTGGGGCGCAGATTGGAGAGCGTAATATCCTCGCCGTTGAGGATAAAGCGGATGCTGTCGTTCATGTCGTTCCCGAATTCTCTGTCGTTGGCCGGGGCCGGAAGCGCCTGTGCGAAGCCGGCCCTAACCGTCTATCGTTATGCCGCGGTCCAGCCACCGTCAATCGAGACGTGTGTTCCGGTGACCTGGCGCGCCTCGTCACTGGCGAGATAGAGCGACAAGGCGCCGATCTCTTCGGCCTTGACGAATTCATGCGTCGGCTGGGCCTTGAGGATGACTTCGGTCTTGACCTGTTCCTCGGTCATGCCGCGTGCCTTGGCCGTGTCCGGTATCTGCTTTTCGACAAGCGGGGTCAGCACGTAGCCGGGGCAGATGGCATTCACCGTGACGCCGAATTCGGCAAGCTCGAGCGCTGCCGTCTTGGTCAGGCCCAATATACCATGTTTTGCCGCGACATAGGCGGATTTGAAGGGCGAGGCGACGAGGGCATGCGCCGAAGCGATGTTGATGATGCGGCCGTATTTCCTGGCTTTCATCAATGGAATGGAGGCGCGGATCGTGTGAAAGGAGCTGGACAGGTTGATCGCAATGATCTGGTCCCACTTCTCGATCGGAAAGTCCTCGATCTTCTCGACATGCTGGACGCCGGCATTGTTGACGAGGACATCGAGGCTGCCGAAGGTCGAATTGGCTGTGGCGATCAGGTCGGCGATCTCCGCGGGCTTTGTCATGTCGGCCGGATGATAGATCACCTTGCCGCCGCCGGAGGCTTCAAGCCTGGTCTTGATCGCATCGATTTCCTCGGGCTTTCCGAAGCCGTTGATGACGACGTTATCGCCCTTGGCGGCGAAGGCGGTGGCGATGGCAAGGCCGATACCGCTCGTGGAGCCGGTGACGACAACTGTTCTAGCCATGATCTTCTCCCTGTACAGCGCAGCGTCTTGCTGCAACGCAAAAGTGGCTTGAGCCTAGTCCCAAACCCGCAGATATGGCAATCGCATTGACGCTAGATCCTTTTGTGAGGCTGTTGACCACGATGGTGGGAACGGGGAAGCGGTTGTTCGATGAAAAATTTCGTTTTGCTTTCTTTTCACATTCGTTTTGCTCGCGTATCTGTTGATTGGGACGCAACAGTCGGGAGGAATGCATGAGCGGCTATGTCTTGGCGATCGACCAGGGAACGACGTCGACGCGGGCCATCGTTTTCGATGGCAAGATGAAGGTTGCCGGTGTCGGGCAGAAGGAGTTCACCCAGCATTATCCGAAACCGGGCTGGGTCGAGCATGATCCCGAGGAGATCTGGTCATCGGTCCTCTTTACCGTTCGCAAGGCCATCGAGGCTGCCGGCATCACGGCGAAGGACATCGCCGCACTCGGCATCACCAACCAGCGCGAGACCGTGGTCGTCTGGGATCGCGAGACGGGCAAGCCGATCCACAATGCCATCGTCTGGCAGGACCGCCGCACGGCAAGCTATTGCGAGAAGCTGAAGCGGCAGGACCTGGAAAAGCTCTTCACTCGCCATACCGGCCTGCTGCTCGATCCGTATTTTTCCGGCACCAAGCTTTCCTGGTTGCTGACCAACGTGAAGGGCGCTCGTGCGCGCGCCGTCAAGGGCGAACTCTGCTTCGGTACCATCGACACTTTCCTGATCTGGCGGCTGACCGGCGGCAAGAGCTTCGTCACCGATGCGACCAATGCCTCGCGGACGCTGATGTACAATATCGGCAGCAATGAATGGGATGAAAAGCTGCTCGATATCCTGCGGGTGCCGGCTGCGATGCTGCCAGAGGTCAAGGATTGCGCTGCCGATTTCGGCATCACCGATCCCTCGCTCTTCGGTGCCGCGATCCCGATCCTCGGCGTTGCCGGCGACCAGCAGGCGGCGACCATCGGCCAGGCTTGCTTCGAGCGCGGCATGATGAAATCCACATACGGCACCGGCTGCTTCGCGCTGCTGAATACCGGCGCCGACATGGTGCGCTCCAGGAACCGGCTGCTGACCACCATCGCCTATCGTCTGGACGGCGAAACGACCTATGCGCTGGAAGGCTCGATCTTCATCGCGGGTGCGGCCGTGCAATGGCTCCGCGATGGGCTGAAGACGATCCAGCGTGCCTCCGATTCCGGTGAACTGGCTGCTAAGGCCGACCCGCTGCAGGAAATCTATCTCGTGCCGGCTTTTACCGGTCTCGGTGCGCCCTATTGGGACCCGGATGCGCGTGGCGCAATCTTCGGGCTGACGCGCAACAGCGGGCCTGAGGAAATCGTCCGGGCGGCGCTGGAGGCGGTCTGCTATCAGTCGCGTGACCTTCTGGACGCGATGCACAAGGATTGGCGCAACGGCGACGGAGAGGATACGGTGCTGCGTGTCGATGGCGGCATGGTGGCGTCGGACTGGACGATGCAGCGGCTGGCCGATCTGCTCGATGCTCCGGTCGATCGGCCGAAGATCCTGGAAACCACGGCTCTTGGCGCAGCGTGGCTGGCGGGCAGCCGTGCTGGTGTTTGGCCGGATCGTGATGGTTTTGCCAAGGCCTGGGCGCGTGACCGGAGGTTCGAGCCCGACATGGATGCCAAGACCAGAAATGCAAAGTTGAAGGGCTGGAAAAACGCTGTGTCGCGCACCTTAAGCACACGGTAAAGCTGCTGGCGGCCAGACCTGCCTCACCTTGGGTTATATCGTGTAAAGTTTCTTTATTTTGCTTATATGAGGAGAGGCAGCGATACTTATCTCGTCAAACGTTCGGAACGGAATGTTTCGAATCACGTTTCACCGGCTCGACCCTGGGAGATGACAAGGCGGATAATGGCTGCTCAATTTAGCGAACTGAAGAAGCATATATACAGGCAGG
>BFBZ01001511.1_pt1 | contig 15317 bp, 11 predicted proteins | sample 1888401 | NCBI WGS metagenome assembly BFBZ01 (sample SAMD00112614, study PRJDB3348) | symbiont metagenome | host: Chara braunii | reverse complement strand
CCCGCCGTGAAGACTGGCGATGAGGCCAGGCGAATGAGGCCCGGCGTCCTGTGACGGCGCCGGCGCCATCGCCCTTCGTGTGAAGAGGAGCCGTCGGTTGTCTTATTCCTGGGATTTCTCGCCGGTCTGGCGCAACGCCGACGTGCTTGTGGACGGTGTGGTCGGGACGCTGGCTCTTACCGGCTCCGCCCTGGCGTTGGCGTTGCCGCTGGGTTTCGTCCTGGCGGCGATGCGCATGGCGCCCTATCGGCCGCTCTCGGCCGTCGCGGTCACCTATATCGACCTGTTCCGGTCCGCGCCGGCCCTGGTGCTGGTGGTGTGGTTCTATTTCGCCTTTCCGATCCTGATCGGTGTCTATCTCGATGCCTATGCCGCCGCGCTGCTCGCGATCGGCCTGCAATCGGCGGCCTATATGGCGGAAGTGTTCCGAGGCGGCATGCAGTCCATCGGTCGAGGCCAATGGGAGGCCTCGCGCGCCATCGGCCTGACCACCGCCGATGCGGTCCGTTTCGTTATCTTGCCGCAGGCGGTGCGGCGCATGGTCCCGGTCTTCCTGATCCGCTTCGCCGAGCTGATCAAGGCCACCACGCTGGCCGGCACCATTGCCTATGGCGAAACCGCCTATCGGGCGCAGGAACTGGCCGCGCGCACCTACCGGCCGCTCGAGGTGTTCACCGCGGTGGCGATCATCTTCTTCGTCATCATCTTCGGCATCGGCCTCGCGTCCCAGCGGCTCGAGCGCAGGTTCCTGATCGAGAATTGAGCCGCGCCATGCCGATTTACCATTGGAATTTCAATTCCATCGTCCAATATCGTCACTTGCTCTACGAAGGCCTCGCCGGCACGCTGCAACTGGCCGCGGCATCGCTGGTCTGCGCTCTGTCGATCGGGCTCGTCATCGGCCTCGCGCGCACGTCGCGACCCTTGGCCTTGCGGGCGGTGGCCAGCGTCTATGTCGGCTTCTTCCGCAACATCCCGTTCCTCGTGCAACTGTTCTGGTTCTTCTACGCCATTCCGGTCCTGACCGGCATCCAGGCCAGGCCCTTCGTCGCCGCCTGGGTGGCGCTCAGCCTGTATGGCGGAGCCTATTTCGGCGAGATCTATCGTGCCGGCATCCAGTCGATCGAGCGCGGCCAATGGGAAGGCGCGCGCGCCATCGGGCTCGGCCATCTGGCCGTCATGCGCTACGTCGTGCTTCCTCAGGCGCTCCGGCGAATGCTGCCGCCCTTGACCTCACAGGTGATCGAACTGGTCAAGCTGACCACCGTGGCGTCGACAATCGCCTATTTCGACCTGCTCTATGCCGCCAAGCTGGTCAGCGACCAGGATCTGCGGCCGCTCGAGGCCTATACGACCGTCGCGGTCATCCTGATCAGCCTGCTGTTGGTGCTTTCGCTTTTCGCCGCTCGCCTCGAGCGGCGCCTGCAGGCGGCGCAATGAGCTGCGGCCGCGCAGCCGCAGGCGTCCGCATTTCCGCTGCTCGATGGACCGTTGCGGAGCGGCACGAGTGGCGAACACCATGGATTTGCCTTTCCGGCGAATGTCCGATTGAGGGAAGAGGTCGATGAAGGTCATCGAGATCGAACGGCCGGGAGGGCCGGAGGTTTTGCGGCTCGCCGAACGGCCGAAGCCTGAACTGGGGGCGGGTGAGGTTCTCGTCCGCGTGGTTGCCGCTGGCGTCAACCGGCCGGATGTGACCCAGCGCATCGGCCAGTACCCGCCGCCACCCGGAGCGTCCGACCTGCCGGGTCTGGACATTGCCGGCATCGTCGAGGCCGCGGCTGACGACGTCGCGTGGCCTCGCCCGGGAGACGCCGTCTGCGCCCTCGTCACCGGGGGCGGATATGCGGAATATTGCAAGGCACCGGCGCTGCAGTGCCTGCCCCTGCCGAAGGGCTACAGTTTCGTCGAAGCAGCCGCCCTGCCGGAAGTTCTGTTCACGACCTGGAACAGCATGGTCTGGCTCGGCCGTCTCGCGGAACAGGAGATGGTCCTGATCCAGGGTGGCACGAGCGGCGTCGGCCTGGCGGCGATCCAGATCGCCAAGCAGCTCTATGGCGCGACCGTCTTCACCACCTCCGGCAGCGCCGAGAAGCTGGAAGTCTGCAGGAGTTTCGGCGCCGACCATGCCGTCAGCTACCGGAGCGAGTGGGACAAGCAGGTCCTCGACCTGACGGAAGGCAGGGGCGTCGACCTGATCCTGGACAGCCAGGCGGGCACCTATACGGACCGCCAGCTGAAAATCCTTGCTTTCGATGGTCGACTGGTCCTGCTTGCGACGCATCAGGGGCTGGAATCGACCATCAACTGCCGCAACATCGTGCGGCGGCGATTGACATTGGCAGGGGCTACGATCCGGCCGCGCCCCCCGGCCTATAAGGGCCGCATTGCCGAGGCCCTGCGCAGCAAGGTCTGGCCGCTGCTCGAGAGCAAGGCCATGCGCATTCCGATCTATCGCAGCTTCCCTCTGGCCGAGGCGCGTGAAGCGCATCGGATCATGGACGCCAATCAGCAGATCGGCAAAGTCATGCTGCTGGTCGACCCTGTGGCCGCGGAGGAGATTCCCGCGTGACGCGGGCGGAGACCGGGGCGCCGGCCCATCGTCCGTCCGAAGACGCGCACAGTGCAGGCAGCCATTCGCCCAGCGGACCGTTCATGCGGATGGGCGATCGGATCGGTCGCAGGCGCGGACACCACCGCTAGCAGTTGGAAGAAACCGATGCCAATCACCTATGATCTCGTGAAGGAAGTCACCGCGGATCTCTATTCACGGTCGCTGAAGCAGATTCCCGAGAATTCGAAAGCTGCCCTGAAGCGAGCGCAGACGACCGAGACGAATCCCAGCGCCCGCCGAACGCTGGGGATCATGCTCGACAGCGCCAATGTCGCGGAAAAGACGGGCCGTTTCGTCTGTTCGGACGCCGGCGTTCCGACCTATTCGATCAAGATCGGCACGGCGGCGCGGATGGAGGGCGACATCAAGCGCGCCATCGTCGATGGTTTCGAGCATCTGGTCGCGACGATCGATCCTCCCATCCTGAAATTCGTCACCAATCCGCTGACCAACGAGCGCAGCTACAAGGGCAAGGATATGCCGATCGTATCCTATGACCTGCTCGACGGCGCGGACTATCTCGACATCACCTGTTCTCCCAAGGCTCTCGGCTCGGGCCGATGGGCGGCGCTGGAGGTTCTGAGCTATCCGACCCTCGAGCAGATCGAAAAATACATCATGGAATGCGTGCTGAAGGCCGGTGGCCAGCATTGTCCGCCGGTCGTCATCGGCGTCGGCATCGGCGGAAGCTTCGATCATGCGGCCAAGCTCGCCAAGGATGCCAGTCTCAGGCCCTTCGGCGAGCGCAACCCCGAGCCGATGGTCGCGGACATGGAAGAGCGCCTGCTGAAAGCCGTCAACGAGACGGGTTTCGGGCCGATGGGCGTCGGCGGTTCGACGACGGCCTTCGGTGTCCATATCGAGTATTCCTCCGGCCACGGTTTCACGCCGATCGCGGTCAGCTTCAACTGCTGGATCAACCGGCGCACGCGCGCCCGCATCTACAATTCCGGTATCGTCGAGTATGTGGAATGACGGACGCGGCTGACACCGAATTGCGGCGCCTAAAACTGCCGCTCACTCCCGATATCGCCCGCAGCCTGAAGGTTGGCGATCTCGTGCTGCTCGACGGCGAACTCGTCATCACGGTCGGACTGCCGACGCATCGGCGCATGGTGGAGTATCTCGACGCGGGCAAGCCCTTGCCGTTCGATCTCAGGGGCGCGTCCTTCGTGCATTTGAGCCTGTGCTGCAGAGAGGTCGGCGACAAGCTCGAGCCGCTCTATATCAACCCGACGACGTCGACGCGTTTCAACGCGCTGATGCCCGGGATCATCAGGCGTCTCGGCCTGACGATGGTGGGCGGCAAGGGCGGCCTCTCGATGGAATGCGTGGAGGCGATGCGTGAGGTCGGCTGCGTCTATTTCTCGGTCATCGGAGGGGCCTCCGCGCTGATGTCGATGGGCCTGGAGGAGGTCGTCGAAACAGCATGGGACGACATGATCATGCAGTTCCGGCTGACGCGCGTTCGGCTTTCGGGGTTCGGGCCGGTGACGATTGCGATCGATGCCCACGGCAACAGTGTCTATGAGACGCTCAATGCCGGAGCGGCCGAGCGTCTGCCTGCCATCCTGGAGGCGAACCGGCGGCGCAACTGAGATCAGTCCGCGTCCATATGTTCGCCGTGCCTGCCGGAAGCCCGGCCCCCGCCGAAACGAACGTGCAGCGCCGCGCCTGCCGGGCTGCCGCCATTGGGGAACAACGCCGTGATCGTCTATGTCGACTGCTCGCCTTTCATGCGGGAACTGCTCGCCGACTGCGACCTGCCGGCGGGCTTCCGGGCCCATGTCGGCAGACCGGGTGCGGAGCAGCTCGCGGACATGCTCGTCGACGCCACCGTGGCGATCGACAGCAATACCCGCTTCGAGGCCGAGATCTTCCAGCGCTGCCCCAGGCTGCGCAGCATCGTCTTTCTCGGATCGGGTGCCAAGAACTACATCGATCTGGCCGCCGCCGCCGCTGCCGGCGTGACGGTGCATACGATCAAGGGCTATGGCGACAGGTCGATCGCCGAACACGGCTTCGGCCTGGCGCTGGCTGCCGCACGCCAGTTCGCTGCGATGGACCGCAACCTCCGCGCCGGTCACTGGGAGCCCCTGGACGGCTTCGAGATGGAAGGAGGCTGCTTCGGTGTCGTCGGGGCAGGCGGCATCGGCCGCGAGGTGGCGCGGATCGCGGCGAATTTCGGGATGAACGTGCTGATCTGGAATCGCTCGCCTCTGCCGGAAGACCTCACGTCATATGCCGTGTCGCTGGACACGCTTTTGGCTGGCTCGGATGTCGTGTCGCTGCACCTTGCCGACGTGCCGGAGACCCGGGGTTTCGCAGGGCGAGCGTTCTTCGCCGCGATGAAGAAGGGCGCGCTGTTCGTCAACACGGCGCGGGGTGCACTCGTCGACGACGAGGCTTTGATCGACGCCCTGTCCACGGGACAGGTTGGCCATGCGGCGCTGGACGTCTTCAGCGTGGAACCGCTCCCCTCGAGCAGCCCTTATCTGAAGCTTGCGAACGTCACGCTGACCGCCCATGCCGCTTTCAAGACGAGGCGGGCTTCTGCCCGCCTGCTGCAGCGCGGCCTCTCGCTTGCGGTGCAAGAGTTGGCCCGTGGCAGCCGATGAGGGCTTTGGGCCGCGAGACTGTTCCGGAATTTGGCAGGGGAACAGGTCGCTCAACCCGCCGTGGTTGGCGGAGAAACAACCAAGTGATCATCGTGTTGAAACTTCGATGACATCGGTGTTCGCAGCTTTGCCCTGATTGGCGCGCCATCTTATCTCAGGCAATTGAATAGCTCCGTGGAATGGCGCGGATGCGTCGGGGGGTGTTTGGCTCTTCACCAGTCCCGGGCAATTGCGGCAGTGGCTCTGTCGCGGCCTTGGCGCATGCGAGGTTGGCGCTTTCGGCAAGGCCGGGTTTGAGCCGCCGTTCCTGTTGCTGGCGGCGACGCGGCCGGGCCGATCTGTGCCGAGGTCCGGTTGGCGCGGCGCTGTTCAGGCGACGCGTGCGCGAGACGGTGTCTGCTGGCGGCGGGCCAGCCAGGCCTCCAGCTCGCTCGGACGGAGCGCCGGCGCGAACAGGAAGCCTTGCAGGACATGGCAGCGCAAGGCTTGCAGGAAGCGCCGCTGCGCTTCGGTCTCGACGCCTTCGGCGACCACGTTGAGCGCCAGGCTGTGGCCGATGCGGATGACCGCGGAGGCAACCGCGCGGGCATTCTGGTCGGTTTCCAGGTCGCGCATGAAGCTGCGGTCGATCTTGAGTTCCTCGATCGGCAGGCGGGTGATCGACGAAAGACTGGAATAGCCGATGCCGAAATCGTCGAGCGACAGGCGAACGCCGAGCGCGTGCACGGCCTGGACCGTTGCCGCGGTTTCCGGGCAGTCGTCCATCATGACCCCCTCGGTGATCTCCAGGGTCAGCGCGCCGGGCTCGAGGCCGTGGCGCTCGAGGGCGCCGGCGATCAGCTCGGGAAGCCGGTTGTTGCGGAAATGCAGCGGCGACAGGTTGACCGAGACGACGGGGATCGCGATGCCGCGGCGGCGCCATTCGGCCATCTGGCGGCAGGCTTCGCCGAGTGCCCATTCGCCGATCGCCTCGACCAGCCCGCATTCCTCGGCGAGTGCGATGAACTTGGCCGGCGGCACCTGGCCGTGGACGGGATGGTGCCAGCGCGCCAGCGCCTCGACACCATGCAGACTGTCGTCCTCGGGGCGGATCTGCGGCTGATAATGCAGTTGCAGCGCGCCATGGCACAAGGCATCGCTCAGCGCCGCGCCGAGGATCAGACGCTCCTGCGCGATCAGGTTCATGTCCTGGCTGAAGAAGCGATGGGTGCCGCGGCCCGCCGCCTTGGCTTCGTACATGGCGGTGTCGGCATGTTTGAGCAGGGCTTCCTTGTTGGGGCCGTCGCCCGGATAGAGGCTGATGCCGATACTGGCCGAGACCGGCAGCGCCATGGCGTCGACCAGGATCGGTGCGGCAAGCGCCTCGAGGATCCGGCCGGCGACGCTGGCCGCGTGCTCGACGCCGCAGTCGAACAGCATGACGACGAATTCGTCGCCGCCCAACCGGCTGACGATATCGCCGGCACGCAGCTGGCCTTGCAGGCGCCGGCCGATCTCGATCAGCAGCGTGTCGCCGGCGGAGTGGCCGAGCGTATCGTTGACATCCTTGAAATTGTCGATGTCGAGGAAGAGCAAGGCCACTTCCTTGTGGCTGGCGGCGGCGGCGGCGATCGACTGATCGATCTTGTCGCCGAGCAGCAGGCGGTTCGGCAGGCCGGTCAGCGTATCGTAATAGGCCAGCTGGTCGATATGGGCCTTGGCGTCGTGGCGTTCGATCGCCAAGGCGCAGAGATGCAGGCAGGCCTCGACCAGGCGTTCGTGCCAGGTGCTCGGGCCGCGCTTCTCGCGGAAATAGAAGGCGAAGGTGCCGGCGACGCGACCGTCCTTCAGCTTGATCGGGCTCGACCAGCAGGCGAGCAGGCCGAGCGGCAGCGGCAGCGATTTGTATGGCTCCCACAACGGGTTGGTCTCGATATCGTCGACCAACACGGGCGCGCCGAGATAGGCAGCGGTGCCGCAGGAGCCGACATCGGGGCCGATCTTCAGGCCGTCGAGCGCCTGGGAATAATGCTCAGGCAGGCTTGGTCCTGCCAGGGGGTGCATGAGCCCGTCCGGATCGACGGTGAGGATCGAGCAGACGACGCCGGGGGTGATCGCCTCGACCTGCCGGCAGATCAGGTCGGCGACCTCGAGCAGCGGGCGATCATTGGCCAAGGCCTCCAGCACACGCTGTTGCAGCACCTGGGTCTGCTTGGTCTCGGTGATGTTGGCGATCACCGAGACCGCGTGCCGGAACTGGCCGGCCGGATCGAAGATCGGGTTGATGGTGGCGGAGAGCCAGATTTCCTTGCCCGACTTGGTATAGCCGAGCACCTCCTCGTGCAGCCCGCGCTCGCGGCTGGCGAGCTCGTTCAGGCGGGACAGCGAGCGCGGGTCGGTGTGCTGGCCGCGCAGCAGCGCGGTCGGCGACTGGCCCATCACTTCCGAGCGCTCGTAACCGAACATGTCGGTGAAGGCGCGGTTGCAATAGACGATCCGGCGCTTGGCATCGGTGATGATCACCGCGCGGTCGGTCTCGTCGGCGACCAGCGACAGCAGGTAGAGTTCCTCGCGCCGTTTTACCTCTTCGGTGACGTCCTTGATGAAGGCCGAGAAGAGCATCTTGCCGTCGGCCTTGATCCGCGACAAGGACAGGGATCCCCAGACCGTCGTGCCGTCCTTCCTGGCGATGGGCACTTCGACCGACCTGCCGACCAGCGTGTCGGCGCTGCCGGCGCGGTTGCGGTTGATCTGGCTGTCATGGGCCGGGCGCATGGCCTGGGGAACCAGCAGACGGACATTCTTGCCGAGGACTTCGGCGCGGCTGTGGCCCCAGAGCTTTTCCGCCGCGGTGTTGAAGAAGATGACGTTGTTGAGCTCGTCGATGATGACGACGGCGTCGATCGCCTGTTCCAGGACAGGGATGAGGATAGCGCCGGAACTTTCTGCTATCTGACTGCCGCGCATTGCAGGACCTGGAGAATTTCACGCCGCCGCCGCGTCGCGGTACGGCGCTGGATTGAGCGATGGTGACCAGTAACCGTCAAAAGTGTAAATATTCCATCATGCTCGCGGGCGCGCTCCCCGTGAATTCTCAAGTATTTATTTTACCTTAGGTAATGATTGTAGGGGGTTTTTCTCGGCTACCCTGACGCTGTACCGCCGGGCTTCCTGGCCGGGCTTTGCTCCTCCTGCCGGCGGGATTTTTCAGCTTTCGGTCCGGCGATTGCAGTCGGCCTTGACTCCGTGGCGCCGGCGCTGTTTGATGCGAACAAAACAGGAACATACGACATGAGCGCGGCTCCGGAAACCGTCCGCGCGCTGAGGTTGAAGCTGGCGGCTCTGGAGCGGCCGGCGGCCCTCGGCGCGTCCGATCTTTTTGCCTTGGGCCTGCCGGCGGTGGACGATCCGCTGGGCGGCGGTCTCGAGCGGGCGGCGGTGCACGAGGTGTTCGCGCGAGCCGCTGTTGATGCGACGGCGGCGGCCGGCTTCGCACTGGCGCTGGCGCTCAGGGCCGCCAATGGCGGCAGGATCGTCTGGGTGCGCCAGGACTTCGCCGATCTGGAGGCGGGCCGGCTCGATGCCTCGGGGCTTACCGAACTCGGCCTCGATCCGGGGCAGCTCGTCCTGGTCAAGGCCAGGGATGCCGCCGATGTGCTCAAGGCGGGCGCCGAGGCCACGCGCTGCGCGGCACTCGGCGCGGTGCTGATCGAACCCTGGGGCGATCCCAGAGCGCTCGACCTCAGCGCCACGCGCCGGCTGTCGCTGACCGCGGCGGCCTCACGGGTCACCACCTTGATGGTGCGCGTCGCCGCCTCTCCGGTGCCGAGCGCGGCCTCGACCCGCTGGTCGGTGCGGGCCGCGCCCTCCCGGCCGCTGGAAGCCAATGCGCCGGGTCTTCCGGCCTTCACCATCAGTTTGTTGCGTCACCGTGCCGGCGTTCCCCCCCGGCAATGGCGTGTGGAGTGGGATCGTGATGTCAGCCATTTCAAGAGTGGAGACTGGCCCATCGCCGCGCCGCTACCTGGCCGTCTGGCTGCCGTTCCTGCCGGCCGACCGGTGGAGGAGGTTCAACCCCTCCGCCGCGCCGGATGACCTGCCGCTGGTCTTCACCGAGAAGATCAGGGGCGCGCTGCGGCTGGCCGCGGTCGACAAGCGGGCGCAGGCGCTCGGGCTGGCGCCCGGCCTGACGCTTGCCGATGCGCGAGCCCGCGTGCCCGACATCCTGGCGATCGAAAGCGACCCGGCCGCCGACGCGGGCTTCATGACGCGGCTCGGCGAAGCCTGCGACCGCTACACGCCGCTGGTCGCCTTCGATCCGCCCGACGGGCTGACGCTCGACGTGACCGGCTGCGCCCACCTGTTCGGCGGCGAGGCGGCGCTCCGGACCGATCTCGGTGCCCGTCTCGCCGGCATAGCGGTCCAGGCGCGGGCCTCGATCGCCGGCACGCCCGAGGCGGCGCGCGCGCTCGCACGCTTCGGCCGGCTGGCGATCGTCGCGCCCGGCGGCGAGGCCGCAGCGGTCGAGCCGTTGCCGGTGGCGGCTCTCGGCCTGCCCGCCGAGACGGTGCTGGCCCTGTCGCGCGCCGGCCTCAAGACCATCGGCGATCTTGCGGCGCGGCCCTCGGCGCCGCTCGCCGCCCGTTTCGGCGCGGTCCTGGCGGCGCAGCTCAACCGGGTGCTGGGGCTGGAGGATATTCGCATCACGCCGCGCCGGCCGGTGCCCGCCTGTATCGTCGAGCGGCGTTTCGCCGAGCCGATCGCCCGCGCCGAGGACATCGAGGGCACGCTCGCCTTGCTGATGGCCAAGGCCGGCGCGCTGCTCGAACAGCGCGGCGAGGGCGGGCGCGCTTTCGAAGCGAGCTTCTTCCGGGCCGATGGCGCGGTCCGGCGCATCGCGGTGGAGACCGGCCGGCCGACTCGCGACCCCAGATCGGTGATCCGGCTGTTCGCCGAGCGTCTGGAGGCGCTGGCCGATCCGATCGACCCGGGCTTCGGTTTCGACCTGATCCGCCTGTCGGTGCCGGCGACCGAGCCTTTCGCTGTGGCCCAGGCCAGCCTCGACGGCCATGCGGTCGAGGATGACGAGATGGCCGAGCTGATCGACCGGCTGGTCGCCCGCTTCGGCGCCGACCGGGTGCTGCGCTTCGCCGCGCGCGACAGCCATGATCCCGACCGCGCGGCTCATCTGGTTCCGGCACTCGGCGCGGCCGCCGAAGAGGTGGCCTGGCGCCAGGCCGAAGCGGACGAACCGCCGGCGCGGCCCTTGCACGTGTTCGAGCCGCCGCAGCCGATCGAGGCCATTGCCGAGGTGCCCGATGGCCCGCCCATGAGCTTTTTGTGGCGGCGCTGCCGGCATGACGTCACCCGCGCCGAGGGCCCGGAACGGATCGCCGCGGAATGGTGGCGGCAGGCCGACCGGCCGGCCCGCGATTATTACCGGGTCGAGGATGCCGACGGCCGGCGCTTCTGGTTGTTCCGTAGCGGCTTTTATGGCGGCGCGGTCGGGCCGCGCTGGTTCCTGCACGGGCTATTCGCATGACGACTTATGCCGAACTTGCGACCGCGACCAATTTTTCCTTCCTGCGCGGCGCCTCGCAGGCCAAGGATCTCGTGCTGAAGGCGATCGAACTCGGCCATGCCGGCATCGGCATTGCCGACCGCAATACGGTCGCCGGCGTGGTCCGCGCCTATGCGGCGCTCAATCAGGTGAAGGACGCCGTGGGGGAGGCGGCGCTGGCCGGTTTCAAGCTGGCGGTCGGGGCCAGGCTGGTCTTCGCCGACGGCTCGCCCGACATCATCGCCTATCCCGCCGACCGGGACGGCTGGGGGCGGCTCTGCCGGCTGCTCACCCTGGGTAACCGCAAGGCCAAAAAGGGCGAGTGCATCCTGGTCCTCGACGACCTCCTGGCCGATACTCGTGGGCTGCTGCTGATCGTCATGCCGGAGCGCAGCCTCGACAATCTGCCGGCGGTGCTGGCGCGGGTCGCCGAGGCGGCCGCCGGAGCGGTCTGGCTCGGCTGCGCCATGCACCGGCGGGGTGACGACCGGCGCCGGCTTGCCCGCCTGTTCCGGATCGGGGAGGCCGCCGGTGTCGCCCTCATCGCGGTCAATGACGTGCTTTATCACGCGCCCGAGCAGCGCGACCTGCAGGATGTCATGTCGTGCATCCGCGAGGGCACGACGATCGAGGCCGCCGGGCGTTTGCTCGAGGTCAATGCCGACCGGCATCTGAAGGAGCCGCGCGAAATGGCGCGGCTGTTCCGCGACCGCCCCGAGGCGATCGACGAGACCCAGCACCTGCTCGGCCGCGTCGAATTCTCGCTCGACCAGCTCACCTATGAATATCCCGACGAGCCGGTGCCGCCGGGCTGGACACCGCAAGGCTGGCTCACGGAACTGACCTGGCGGCGGGCCGAGATGCGTTACCCCCAGGGCGTTCCGGACAAGGTCGTCAGCCTGATCGGGCAAGAGCTGCAACTCATCGAGAAGCTCGATTACGCCCGCTATTTCCTGACCATCTATGACATTGTCCAGGTCGCCAACGGCAAGGGCATTCTCTGCCAGGGGCGGGGCTCGGCGGCCAATTCCGCGGTCTGCTACGTGCTCGGCATCACCGCCGTCGACCCGAACGAACACGATGTCCTGTTCGCACGCTTCCTTTCGAGCGAAAGGCGGGAGCCGCCTGACATCGATGTCGATTTCGAGCATGAACGGCGCGAGGAGATAATCCAGCACATCTATGAGCGTTATGGTCGCGCCCGGGCCGGCATCGCCGCGACCGTCATCAGCTATCGGCCGCGCAGCGCCATCCGGGATGTCGGCAAGGCCATGGGCCTGACCGAAGACATCACGGCACGGCTCGCCGGCATGATCTGGGGCAGCTGGGGCGAAGGCATCAGCGACGAGCAGATCTGCCAGGCGGGCCTCGATCCGGCCAATGCCACGGTGCGCCGGGCGGTCGACCTGGCGATCCGTCTGCTCGGCTTCCCGCGCCATCTCTCCCAGCATGTCGGCGGCTTCGTGCTGGCGCGCGGCCGGCTCGACGAAATGGTGCCGATCGGCAATGCCGCCATGGCCGACCGCACCTTCATCGAGTGGGACAAGGACGACATCGATGAATTGCGGCTGATGAAAGTCGATGTTCTCGCGCTCGGCATGCTCACCTGCATCCGCAAGGCTTTCGACCTGTTGAGAGAGCACAACAAACGCGATCTCGGCCTCGCAGACATCGAGGCTGACGACAAGCAAGTCTACGCCATGCTGCAGAAGGGTGATTCCATTGGCGTGTTCCAGGTGGAGAGCCGGGCGCAGATCAACATGCTGCCGCGGCTCAAACCGGAAAATCTCTATGACCTGGTCATCCAGGTGGCGATCGTCCGGCCTGGGCCGATCCAGGGCAATATGGTGCATCCTTATCTGCGCCGACGGAACAAGCAGGAGCCGGTGTCATATCCTTCGCCGTCGCCGAACTTCGGGCCGGCCAACGAGCTTGAGAAGGTCCTGAAGAAGACACTGGGCGTGCCGTTGTTTCAGGAACAGGCAATGCGGCTCGCCATGGTGGCGGCGGAGTTCTCGGACGACGAGGCCAATGGCCTGCGCAAGGCCATGGCGACCTTCCGCAATGCCGGCACGATCCAGAATTTCGAGGAGATGATGGTCGGGCGCATGGTGGCGCGCGGCTATCCGCTCGATTTCGCCAAGCGCTGCTTCGAGCAGATCAAGGGCTTCGGCAGTTATGGCTTTCCCGAAAGCCATGCCGCCTCCTTCGCCAAGCTCGTCTACATTTCCTCCTGGATCAAATGCCACCACCCGGCGGCCTTCGCCTGTGCCTTGCTCAACTCCCAGCCGATGGGGTTTTACGCGCCGGCGCAGATCGTCCGCGATGCCCGCGATCATGGCGTCGAGGCCCGGTCGGTCGATGTCAACGAAAGCCGGTGGGACAATCACCTGCAACGCCGGCCGGACAAGGCGCTGGCCTTGAGGCTCGGTTTTCGCCAGGTCGACGGCTTCCATGAAGACTGGGCCAAGGCCCTGGAGGCGGCGCGGGGCACCGGTTACGCCAGCGTCGAAGAGCTCGCGGTACGCGCCCGCCTGTCGAACCGGGCCATGCATGTGCTGGCGGATGCCGACGCCTTTCGTTCGATCGGGCTCGACCGGCGCGAGGCGCTATGGGCGGTGCGGCGCCTGCCGGACGACCAGCCGCTGCCGCTGTTCGCCGCGGCGGATGCCCGCGAGCTCGGCGAGGAGGCGGATGCCGGCTTGCCGGTCATGCCGCTCGCCGAACATGTCGCGGCCGATTACCAGACCATCCGGCTGTCGCTGAAGGCCCATCCCATGGACATCCTGCGCGCGCGTTTCCAGGGCGAGGGGGTGACCACCTGCGTTGATACCAATGGCAAGCCTGACGGGAGTTGGGCCAAGGTCGCCGGCGTCGTGCTGGTGCGCCAGCGGCCGGGCAATGGCAATGCCATTTTCATCACGCTGGAGGACGAGACCGGCATCACCAATATCGTGCTCTGGGCGCGCAAGTTCGAACAGTTCCGCCGCCAGGTGATGGGCGCCCGCCTGCTGCTGATCGAGGGGCTCGTCCAGAAGAGCCCGGAAAACGTCGTCCATCTGATGGCCGAGCGCATCATCGACCGGTCCGAGGAACTCAAGCACCTCTCCGACACCCACAAGACCGAGCCGGTGATCGGCCGCGCCGACGAGGCGTTGCATCCGCAATATCCGCGCATCTCCGGCCATCCGCGCAATGTCCGCATCCTGCCGAAGTCACGGGATTTTCATTGAGAGGGTTGATTCATCTGCGCTTTTCGTCTTGAGGCCGCCCCCAGTTCGAGGCGCCGAGCCCTGCGGAAAGCATCATCCAGCCCCTCACGCCTTGAAATAGGCGATCTGCTGGCTGGTCGCGAGCAGGCGGCCCGACGGCGACCAGAGTTCGGCGGTCTGGTCGGCATAGGACTTGTGGAAGACATGGGCGTTGGCGACGCCGAGCAACCCGGCGATGTTCTCCGCCGCCAGATCCGCGGCATCGACATGGAAATAGGTGGTCATCGACACCGTGCCGAACGGCACGATGGCGCCCCGGACATGGAAGATCCGCCCGAAAAAGGCATCCGCCATGGCCGACAGCGACAAGGCGTCGATCTGGCGCGGCGGGCTGTCGGCGAGCCAGACCTCGGATCGCGCATCGGTGGCGGCATCGTTCAGCGCGGCGGCGAAGTGCGGGCCGCCCGAGGCGAAGCGGAAATCATATTGGCGGGGCCAGCCCGAAAACTTGTCCGCCGGGACGGACGACAGCTGTTCGGCCGGCGGCACCCGGGGCATGGCGGCGGGCTGATGCGACCAGGACGGACGGCGTTCGGCGAAGACCGCGGTGGCGCTCGCCACCACGCCCTCTTCGCCCTGGACGAGCTCGATCGACCAGTGCTGCGACGATCGGTTGGCGCGCAGCAGCCTGATATCGATGTCGAAGGCCCCGCGTCCGATCGGCGCGCAGTAATTGACCGTCAGCGCCAGCGGTTCGCCGCGCCGCTCGCCATGCTCCAGCACCGCCCTCAGCATGGTCGCCGCCGTCGCGCCGCCGAACGGACCGACAAAGGCCCAGTAGAGATCGCTGGTCGCGCCCCTCAGGCGGCCGCCTTCGGCCACGACACGGGTCGCCTGGTCGAAGGGGTGGAGAGTTGTGATGTCGGACGGCACGATCGAACTCCTGCGGCGGACGGCGGCCGCAAGCGTCGGCTGCTTCGCCGGGCATTTCAATGACCGGCGAGGTTATCGGCTTCAGCCGTTCGGAGGATGGTCCGGAGCGGTCGCCATCCGCTCCATCGCCTCACACCTCGCGGTCGTCGAACAGGAACATGTCGACGCCGCCGGTCGCGAAGGTCTGCACGTCGGCGGCGGCAGCCTGTCCTTCCGGGCTCGCGAAAGCCTTCTGGATCGCCCCGATATCCTGGAAGTGGAGGGTGGCGATCAGATGCAGCCCGGAAGCGCCGGCGGGCGTCGCGACGGGGCCTTGGCTGACCTCGTATTTGCCGAGGCCGGGGATCTTTTTGGCGATCGGGACGTGGCTCTCGAAATAATAGCGGTCGAAAGCGGCGGGG
>BFBZ01001509.1_pt1 | contig 15339 bp, 15 predicted proteins | sample 1888401 | NCBI WGS metagenome assembly BFBZ01 (sample SAMD00112614, study PRJDB3348) | symbiont metagenome | host: Chara braunii | reverse complement strand
CCCGCCCCCCGCCGCGTCGTATTTGCGGCCTTGCTCCAGCAACTCGTTGGTACCGACGATCTCGGCCAGTTCGTCGAAGGAGTACATCTTGTCGCGAATGGCATCCGAGGTGCCATCGGCCTTCAGCGTGTCATAGAACGACCGCGCGGTATGCGCCATGGCGCGCACCACGCCGGCGGAGAACACCACCAGGTCGTAGCCCATGGCCTCGAGCTCGCTCACCGGGGTCATCGGGGTGCGCCCGCCCTCGACCATATTGGCCATCAGCGGGCGCTTGCCGCCGAGCGCCCTGGGCACCGCCGCCAGTTCCTCGGTGGTGCGCGGCGCCTCGACGAAGATGATGTCGGCGCCGGCCTCGGCGTAACGTTCGGCGCGCTCGAAGGCGCGTTCGAAGCCCTCGACCGCGCCGGCATCGGTGCGGCCGATGACCAGCATGCCGTTGATGCGGGCGTCCACCGCGGCCTTGATCTTGCCGACCATTTCCTCGACCGGCACCACATCCTTGCCACGCAGGTGGCCGCAGCGCTTCGGGAAGGTCTGATCCTCGATCTGAATGGCGGCCGCGCCGGCGCGCTCGAAGAAGCGCATGGTGCGCTGGACCGTGATGGCATTGCCGAAGCCGGTATCGCCGTCGACGATCAAGGGCACATCGACCTTGTCGGAGATGCGGGCGATGACTTCGGTCACTTCCGTCATGGTGGTCAGCCCGACATCGGCCATGCCGAGGCGCGAATAGGCGATGCCGGCGCCGGTCAGATAGAGCGCCTCGAAACCGGCATTGACCGCCAGCACGGCGGTCAGGGGATCGATGACGCCGGGCGCCACCAGGACGGGACGCTGCTGGAGCCGCGCGCGCAGGATTTTGGCGGTGTTATGCATCAGGCGTCTCCGGATATGTGCAGAAGCGCCAAAAGGCGCTGCGGGTCGAAATCTGTGTCGAGCGCCTTGACCGCGGCGATGACCCGCCGCGCCTTGGCCTCACCCCAGAGCGGGGCGGTGATGTCGACGAACTTGGCTTCCACCTCAGCCACCGAATAGGGATCCTCGGTATCGCCCTTGTTGGTGGTCGCGGTCGCCGTCAGCGCCCGCCCGTCGGCCAGCCGGAGCGTGACGCGTGCCGGACGCGCCGCCGGCAGCATGGCGGTCAGGGCCGGGTCCTCGTCGACCCGAACCCGGCTGGCCAGCGCCTTGACGACCTTGTCGGCCCGCGCCGCGGCGCGAAACGCCTCGATCGAGGCCCGGCCATGAACCAGCGTGGTGGCCAGCGCGAAGGGCAGTGAGAACTTGGCCGCCAGCATGGTCCTGGGTTCGGGATCGTCCAGTTGGGCGGCCCAGACATAGGTCGCGACATCGATGCCGAGCACGGCCTGCGGATCGATCTTGCCGCCGGCCTGCTTGACGATATCGGCCAGCGCGTCGAGCGCCGCATGGGTGTAGCGGCAAGCCGCGTGGCGCTTGAAATAGTTGCGCGCGATCTCGTAGCGCTCGCCGAGCTCCTCGGTCATGGCCTCGGGCCGGAAATCGCTCGCCGCCACCGTGCCGTAGACGGTGGCGACGCCGTCGCGCTCGCCGTCGAAACCGGCCGCGACCATTTCCCAGGCGAGCAAGCCGAGCTTGTTGGACAATCCGGCGAAGGAGTTCCTGACGGTGGCGCCCTCCAGCATGGTCTTGCGGCTGGTGGTCAGCCCGAGCGACGAGGCGACATTGATGGTTTCGGCCATGGCCTCGGGATCGGCCTCGTGCAGCCGGGCGATGGCGACCGCCGCGCCGACCGTGCCCCAGGTGCCGTGCGGATGCATGGCGACATTGAGCTTCGAGGCGATGCCGATGCGCGCGCCGATCTCGTAACCGAGCACGACCGCCGTGATCAGCTCTTCGCCGGAACAGCCCATGCGGGCGGCGGCGATCAAGACCGCCGGCACGACGTGAATACCGGGATGGCCGCGGGCATATTGGTTGCCCTCGTCGAGTTCGAGCATGGTGCCGGCCGTGCCGCCGAGAAAGGCCGCGTTGGAGGCCGACAGCCGCTTCGAGCTGCCGATCACCTGGGACGAGCCGATACCGTCGAGCGCGCCGAGCCGCATGACCAGCGCCTGCATTTCTGGTTCCGCCATGCCGGCCGCGATCGCGCCGATGCAATCGAAGATCACCTGCTTGGTGCGCTCCACGACCGGCTCCGGCAGGTCGTGAAAGGTCAGGTTGGCGGCAAACCGGCCCCATTCGGCGAGCCATGCCGAGCGCGGTTCGGCGGCGAGTTCGGTCGCGGTCTTCACACCCGGTGTAACGATGCTCATGGTCAGAGCCCCAGATAGGCGCGTTTGAGTTCGGGATCGGCGGCCAGGTCCTGCGCCCTGCCCTTCAGGGCGAAGACGCCGTTCTCCAGGATGAAGGCGCGGCGGGCCAGTTCCAGCGACTGGACCACGTTCTGTTCGACCAGCATGACCGCCAGGCCTTCGGCGTTGATGCGGGCGACCAGCTGGAACATTTCCTCGACCAGCAATGGCGAGAGACCGAGCGAGGGTTCGTCGAGAATGATCAGCCGCGGCTCGGCCATCAGCCCGCGGCCGATGGCGAGCATCTGCTGTTCGCCCCCCGAGAGCGTGCCCGCCAGTTGTCCCACCCGCTCGTTCAAACGCGGAAAGATTGTGAATATCTTGTCCAGATTGGTCGATCTGTTGGCTTTGCCGCGCCGGTACGAACCGAGCTCCAGATTTTCCTTCACGGTCATGTTCGGAAAGATCTTGCGGCCTTCCGGCACGTGGATCAGGCCGAGATCGACGATCGCCTGGGACGAGGCCCGGGTGACGTCGTGGCCGAGAAAGCGGATGGATCCCGACGTCGCGGCGCAGACACCCGACAGGACCTTGTTGAGCGTGGTCTTGCCGACACCATTGGAGCCCAGCACGGCGACGATCTCGCCGGCTTCGACCGTCATGGTCAGGCCGCGCAGGATCTCGGTCGCGCCGTAGCCGGCATGCAGGCCGTCGATGGCGAGCAGAGGTTCGGTCATCGAGCGGCCTCCGAATCTGTCGGAGCGGCGGGACGCATGTCGGCGTCATGGCAAGTCCGACCGGCGGCCTGTACGGGCACTACGTCATCCCCAAGGCAAAGCAATCGCTTTGCCGGGGCCGAGCGAAGCGAGGGGAAGGGGATCCAGGGGTTGCAGGGCAATTCACACGACACCGCGAAACCACCTGAGTGCTGCTGTGCCGAACTCCGGAATATCTCGCCAAACCCTTTGCCCGGCGTCTCCCGATCGCGCGGCGAGCGCGGCCCGTCGGCTCCTGGATCCCCTTCCCCTCGGCTTCGCCTCGGCCGGGGATGACGTAGAGCTTCACGCGCAGCGGTCGGCGCGTGGTGCTCCGGCAGATGGGCTCCAAACGCGATCCGACGCTCAGCCATGGGCCGCCTCCGCGCTGAGCCGCCTGGCGGCGCCATGGCCGAGATAGGCTTCGACAACGCCGGCGTCGCCGACCACGCTCGCCGGCGTGCCCTGCGCGATGGTGCGGCCATTGGCGATGACGTGCACCGCCTCGCACAGGCTCATCACCGCCTGCATGACGTGCTCGATCATCAGGATGGTGACGCCGGCCGCACGGACCGCCCGGATCACCGGCAGGATGTCGCGGATCTCGGACGGATTGAGGCCGGCCAGGACCTCGTCGAGCAGCAGGAGGCGCGGTTCGGTGGCGAGCGCCCGGGCAAGCTCCAGGCGCTTGCGGCCGGCAACCGTCAGCGATGCCGCCGGCTTGTCGAGATCGGCGCCGAGACCGACCCGCGCCGCGACAGCCCGCGCCTTGGCCAGCGCGCTGTCGCGGCCGGGATGGCGCAGATAGGCGCCGACCGCGATGTTCTCGCAAACGTTCAGGCCGGCGAAAGGCTGGACGATCTGAAACGTCCGGGCGATGCCCATCAAGGCCAGCGCCTCGGGCTTCCGGCCGGTAATGTCCTGGCCCTCGAACAGGATGCGTCCGGAGGTCGGCGGCTCGAAGCCGGAGATCATGGTGAACAGCGTGGTCTTGCCGGCGCCGTTCGGGCCGATCAGGCCGGAAATCGTGCCGGCCTCGACCCGCATGGTCACGTCATTGACCGCGACCAGGCCGCCGAACCGCTTGGTGACCGCTTCGACCTCCAGCATCAGCGGCCTCCCCTGAAGGCGAGGCGGCGGGCAAGGCCCGTGACGCCCTGCGGGGCAAAGGCGATGGCGGCGATCAGCAGTACACCGTAGACGACCAGATCGACGCCCGGCACGGCCGTGCCGAACAGCGCGTGAATGCCGATCTTGGCGAGTTCGCCCAAGCCGAGCAGGGTCAGCGTGCCGAACAGGGGGCCGAACAGCGTGCCGATGCCGCCGATGATCGGGGCGAGCAGCGCCTCGACCGAGATCCACGAGCCATAGGCGATATTGGCGTCGATATAGAGGAATTTCTGGGTGTAGAGCGCGCCGGCGACCGCCGTGATCGCCGCCGACAGGGTGATCGCCTGGAGCTTGACCTTCAGCGTGTCGACGCCGAGTGCCCGCGCGGCATCCTCGTTCTCGCGCACGGCGACCAGGTAGGCGCCGAAGCGCGACAGCTCCATGGCCCGGTTGATCACCAGGACCAGGGCGACCAGCGCCAGGGCGAGATAAAAGAAGCCTTCGCGCGCCGCGAACTGGAAATTGCCGATGCGGACATCCAGCGGCAGCAGGATGCCGGCGGCGCCGCCGGTGATCGGCGCGGCATTGGCAAGGATGCGGAACACCTCGGCGAAGGCCAGCGTCACCAGGGCGAAATAGGAGCCGCGCAGCCGCGCCCGGAAGGCGAGATAGCCGATGACGAAGCCGGCCAAGCCGCCGGCCGCGATGGCGAGTGGCAAGGCGGCCCAGGGATTGATGCCGAAACGCGTCTGCAGGATCGCCTGGGCATAGGCGCCGGTGCCGAAAAAGGCGGCGTGGCCAAAGGAGAACTGGCCGCCATAACCGCCGGCGATGTTCCAGCCCTGCGCGGCCAGCGTGATGATCAGCGCGAAGACCAGGAGATTGACCAGAAGGTTGGCGCCGGCGGCAAGGCCGGTGCCGACCAGCAGCGGCACGGCGAGCGGCAGCACCGCCAGCACCGCGACCACCAGGATGACCGATCGGAAATCGCTCAGCTTCATGCCTTGGCTCCGAACAGGCCGGTCGGACGGAACAGCAGGACCAGGATGAAGATCAGGAAGATGCCGATCTGGCCGAGGCTCTCGCCGAGATAGAGGCCGCACAGGCTCTCGACCACGCCGATGGCCAGGCCGCCGATCAGCGCGCCCGGGATCGAGCCCATGCCGCCCAGCACGACGACCGTGAAGGCGACCAGCACGAAGGCGTTGCCGACGCGCGGATTGACGTAGAACGAGGGCATGAGCAGGCAAGCCGCGATGGCGATGCAGGCCGTGCCGAGACCGAAGGTGACCGCATAGATGTGGCGGACATCGATGCCGACCAGCGCCGCGCCGAGCTTCTCCTTGGCCACCGCCCGGATCGCCTTGCCGGTATCGGTCAGCGCCAGGATCGCCCAGAGCAGGACCGCCACCAGGATGGCGACACCAAAGCCGACGACCCTGGGCAGCGACAGCAGCGCGAAGCCGAGATCGACCACCTGGAACGAATAATCGAGGGTCAGCGCGCGGGTATCCGAGCGGAAGATGGCGAGCAGCGCGTTTTCCAGGACGATGGACAGACCGAGCGTCACCAGCAGGATCGAGCCGTCGTCATTGCGGCTCGCCGGGCCGATGACCAGGCGCTGCAGGCCATAGCCGAGGCCGTAGAACAGCGGCGCCAGCAACGGGATCGCCCAATAGGGATCGAGGCCGAGGCTCAGATGCACCATCAGGACCGCGAACATGGCGAGCGTCAGCAGCGCGCCATGGGCGAAATTGATGATGTGCAGCACGCCGTAGACCAGGGTCAGCCCGAGCGCGACCAGGGCATAGACGGCGCCGGTCAACAGCCCGTTGAGCACGGCTTCCAGCACGATCTGGGGCGGGTAGGAATGAAACACCTGATGGTCCTGCTGCTCTTTCGAAAACAAGGCATCTCGTGAAAACAAGGCATCTCGTCGTGGCCGGATGGATCCGGCCAGCGCTGGTCGCGTCAGGATCGTCTCTTGTTTGGCATGCGCGGCGCGGGGCCGCGCATGCCCGATGTCAGCCGGTGACCGGGTAGACCGGCTTGGCGTCGGCGAATTCGGACGGGAAGATCACCTTGATGTCACCCCCCTGAACCTGGGTGTTGACCGGCCCTGCCCCCATGTTCTGGCCGTTCTCGAACCGGGTCGGACCATAGGGCATGATGTGATCGGAAAAGGTCGAGGCGGTGATCGCCTCGATGATCTTGACCCGGTCACGCGATGCCGCCCGCTCGATCGCGTCGGCCACCAGCCGGACGCAGGAATAGTTGAGGGGCGTATTGTAGAGCCAGAAGCGGCCGGCCGCTTCCACCTGCTTGCGCAGTTCGGCGGTCTTCGGCTTGCGCGGATCGGCCCAGTGGTTGCAGTCCATGACATTGGCCGCAGCGTCGGGGAATTCCTTGACGAAGCGGAAATTCGACGCCGCCCCGTTGAGCACGGCATAGATGCCCTTCGGACGAATGCGCTGCTGCTGCATGGTGCGGGCGAGCAGAACGAATTCGCCGTAATAGCTCGACGGGATCACCAGGTCGGGGTTGAGCGCCCGGATGCGCAGGGCAACGTTGGACATGTCGCGCGCCGGGGTCGGATGGGCAATGGTCTCCAGGATCTGGAAGCCAAGCGCCGAAAGCCGCTCGTTCATCAGCTTGGCGAGGCCGGTGCCGAACAGGCCGTCCTCGTGGACCAGGACGACGGTCTTGGCCGGCTTGCCTGCGGCGTCGTTGAGCTTGACCAGGTTGTCGATCGCCGCCTTGGTCACCGTGCCGAAGCCGGGGCCGAAGCGGAAGGTGTTCTTCAGGCCGCGCGAGACGATGGCGTCGGAAACGCCGACATCGACGACATAGGCGAGATCGTAGCGGGAGGCCGCTTGCGAGGCCGCCAGGCAGATCGGCGAGGCAAAGCCGCCGACCACCGCCGCGACGCCCTCGGCGTGCATGCGCTCGACTTCCTGCGTGCCGCCCTCCGGATTGGACCGGGCGTCACCGAACACCATTTCGATCTTGGCGCCGCCGAGCGACTTGATGCCGCCGGCCGCATTGATTTCATTGATCGCCGCCTCGGCGCCGATCCGGCCATATTCGCCGTCCTGCGCGAGATTGCCGGTCACCGGCTGGAGAATGCCGAGTTTCACCGGTGCCGCCTGAGCCCGCAGGAGGCCTGGCGCCGAGAGCAGCGTCGCTCCAGCCGTCCCCGCTTTGATCAGGCTGCGCCGCGACAATCCGCTGAGAGAAGTCATCCCGCTCATCTCCGTCTTTCCCGTTACCCTGGAAGTGCCGGCATTAAAGGCCGGTCGTTGAACCATTCAATCCGCAGTTGACCGCGCAATGACGCGCGATCCGTCCATCAATCGGCAGTGGCGGTGCCATTAAAATTGTTGCCGCCGCGAAACCGCTCGACCGGCGACCACAACCGGTCGCCGCCGGAATCGATGCGGACGAGATCCATCTGGAACGAATAACGGTCGGGCCGATAGAGCGCGACCAGATGCTCGATGCCGCGCCGCCTGACGTCATAGACCACGCGGGTGAGCGCCAGCAGCGGCGCGCCGATGTCGATGCCCAGCGCCTCGGCCACGTCGGGACCGGCAAGGGTCGCCGAAATGGTCTGGGTGGCGCGGTCGACCTTGACGCCGGATCGCTCGATCAGGGTCAGCAGCGGCTGCGCGGCAAGCTCCTGCTCGGTATAGGTCGTGCCGATGCGCGCCGGCACATGGGTGACCAGATAGCTGAACGGCTCGCCGTCGATGATGCGCACGCGGACCGAGCGCTGGGCCTTCTCGTCGGCCTCCAGACGCAGGGCCTCGGCGATTTCCAGCGCCGGATCGAGATAACCGAACTGCAACAGCCTGACATCGGTCGAGCGGCCCATTTCGACGAGATGGGCCAGCGCATTGGACAGGTCGGCGACGATCGGGCGCTTGATCATGCGCGCGGTGATGAAGGTGCCGGCGCCGGGGCGGCGCGAGATCAGCCCTTCCCGCTCGAGCTCGGCAAGCGCGCGGCGAATGGTGACACGGGAGACATCGTGCAGATCGGCGAGGTCGGGTTCCGACGGCAGCCGGGTTCCCGGCGTCAGCTCGCCGGAGGTGATCCGATCACGCAGGGTCAGGTAGACCCGTCGCGTCTTGGAGGTCTCGATTGCGTCTGCCATGGTTGTCCCGCCACCCCGATGACTCTCTGCGCCACTTGCGCCACAACCCCTTGCGGAGTGTGACATTTCTGCAATCGTTTGCGCCTGGAAGTCCATCGACGTCAACCACACCGTAGCAATTTCCCGGTATTGTCTAGTCTATGATACAATCTTTTCAGGTCAAGCATTGATCGAGAGTATTGCACCGTGACGGGCCCCCTCACCCTCTTCGACAAGCTCTGGAAGTCCCATGTGGTGACCACGCGGGACGATGGATTGTCGCTTTTGTGGATCGATCGGCATTTCGTCCACGAAGGATCCCATCACGCTTTCGGCCAGATCGCGGCGCGCGGCGCCAGGGTGGCCCGGCCCGATCTCACCTTCGGGGTAGCGGATCACTACGCGCCGACGCGCGGCCGCGGCAGCCCAATCCCGGACCCATCAATTTCCCGCATGGTTGACATGCTGAACGCGAATAGCGCGGCCCACGGCATCACGCTGTTCGGGCTCGACGATCCGCGCCAGGGCATCGTCCATGTCGTCGGCCCCGAGCAGGGCCTGACATTGCCGGGACTGACCATCGTCTGCGGCGACAGCCATACCTCCACCCATGGCGCCTTCGGGGCCTATGCCTTCGGCATCGGCGCATCCGAAGTCGCCCATGTGCTGGCGACCCAGACCCTGTGGCAGAAGAAGCCGCGGCGGATGAGGATCCGCGTCGAGGGCACGACCGCCCCAGGCATCTCGGCGAAAGACATCATGCTGACCGTCATCGCCACGATCGGCGCCGACGGCGCGGCAGGTCATGCCATCGAATATGCCGGCAGCACGATCAGGGCTCTGACGATGGAAGGCCGGATGACGCTCTGCAACATGTCGATCGAGGCCGGCGGCCGCTGCGGCATGGTGGCGCCCGACGCGACGACCTCGGCTTATGTGAGGGGCCGGCCCTTCGCGCCCGAAGGCGCCGCGCTCGACGCGGCCGAGGCCGCCTGGGCGGAGCTTGCCGGCGACCCGGAGGCTGAATTCGACCGCGAGATCCTGCTCGACGGCAGCGAGATCGCGCCGACCGTCACCTGGGGCACCAGCCCGGAACATGCCTTACCGGTCACCGCGACGGTGCCGGATCCGTCCCGCGTCGACGACCCGGTCAAGGCCGCGGCGATCCGCGACGCGCTGGCCTATATGGACCTGACCGCCGGCCAAAGGATCGACGCCATCGCCGTCGACCGGGTGTTCATCGGATCCTGCACCAATGCCCGGATCGAGGATCTGCGCGCCGCGGCCGACGTGCTGCGCGACAAGCGCGCGGTGGTGCCGGGCATGGTCTCGCCCGGCTCCTCGGCGGTGAAGCGGCAGGCCGAACAGGAGGGCCTCGCCGCGATCTTCCAGGCCGCGGGCCTCGAATGGGTGGCGTCCGGCTGCTCCATGTGCGTCGGCATGAATGGCGACCTGGTCGGTCCGGGCGAGCGCTGCGCCTCGACCACCAACCGCAATTTCAAGGGCCGCCAGGGACCGGCTGCGCGGACCCATCTGATGTCGCCGGCCATGGTTGCCGCCGCAGCGGTTACCGGCCGGCTGACCGATGTGAGGCGGATGCGATGAGGCCGTTCAAGACCGAGACCGCGCCGATGCTGCGGCTGGCGGCCGCCAATATCGACACCGACCAGTTGATCCCCGCGCGCTTCATGAAGGAGCCGCGCAAGCCCGAAGGTTATGGCCGCTTCCTGCTGCACGACCTGATCGCCGAGGCAAAGCTGCCCGCCCCCCAACCCGGCCAGACCGTGCTGGTCGCCCGGCGCAATTTCGGCTGCGGTTCGTCACGCGAGGCCGCGGTCTACGCGCTGGCCGATTTCGGCTTCAGGGTGGTGGTGGCGCCGAGCTTCGGCGACATCTTCGCCGCCAATTGCGTCAAGAACGGCGTGGTGCCGGCGCTGGTCAGCGAGGCCGACGCCGAGGCGCTGATCGAAGCGGCGGCGCTGCCGGTGACCGTCGATCTCGAGGCCCGACGCATCACCGCCGGCAATCTGGCTGTTGATTTCAGCATCGATCCGGTCTGGCGCACCCAGTTGCTCAACGGTTTCGACGATATCGACATGACGCTCGCCGAGGCGCCTGTCATCGAGGCGTTCACGGCGAAGGATGCGCTGACGAGGGCGTGGGCGGTGCCGCGGCGGTGAGCGGGCATGGGCCGAGCTGCATGTGCCCCACGGAATCCTTGCACTTACGTACGCATATGCGTACATTAATTTGCATGCGCACGACCTCCTATAGTGATCTCCGCCGCAACCTTGCCGCTACGCTGGATGAGGTGACCAGTGATCACCAGCCGGTCATCATCACGCGTGACCGCGGGAAGCCTGCGGCGGTGCTCATGTCGCTCGAAGATTTCGCGTCTTACGAAGAGACCCGTTACCTGCTGCAGAGCCCGCGTAATGCCGACCGGCTACTGAAAGCCGTGTCGGATCTCGAGGCCGGCCTCGGCGAAGCGCGGGTGCTCACCGAGTGAAGCTGATCTTCAGCGAGCAGGCTTGGGAGGATTACCTGCATTGGCAGGAGCATGACCCGAAGCTCGTTCAGCGCATCAACGGGCTGGTCAAGGAATGTCTGCGCACGCCCTTTGCCGGGACGGGCAAGCCCGAGCCGTTGCGCGGTTCGCTCGCGGGCTGGTGGTCAAGGCGGATCACCAGGGAGCATCGCTTGGTTTATCGCCCAGGCGAGACAGGGCTGCTGATCGCCCAATGCCGCTACCACTATTGAGGCCCGGCTCATCATTTCGACCCGGAATGCGCTGACAGCGTCGACGCAACCACCCTCACCCGGGTCCTCACAGCATCGAGCGGACGCGAGATGCGTTCGCACTCGCTCTGCGGACCCCCCTCTCCCACGAAGACGTGGGCGAGGGTTGGCGCGTTGGCCGAGCTGGTGCAGATCTTGAGTCACGAAAAACCCGCAACCGCTTGATGTCGCGGGTTTTTCTCAATTCATGACCGTGGTGCGCTCAGGCGTCGCCGGCGATCGCCCGTTGCACCGCCGGCCGTTCCAGCATGCGCCGCATGTGATCGTGCACCTTGGGGAAGCGAGCGACATCGACGCCGTCGCCCTCGAGCCAGCGCGTCATGGTGAAGAGATAGGGATCGGCGATGGTGTAGCTCTCGCCCATGGCCCAGGGGCCGACATACATGTCGCGTTCGATCAGCGCGAAGCTCTCTGCCATGGTCTGCGGCACCTTGCGCTTCATGTCGGCATAGGAGCTTTCCTCGTCGGCCCAGCGATAGCCACGCATCTTGTGGGCGTGATTGATATGGACGGTCGAGCAGAGATAGCTGTTGAACGACTGGATCTGCGCGAAGGCATAGGCGTCGTCGGATGGCGCGAGCTTCGCCGACGGATAGGCCTGGGCGATATAGGCCAGGATCGCCGGCGTCTCGGTCAGCACGCCCTTCGCCGTGACCAGCGCCGGCACCCGGCCCTTCGGATTGACCGCGAGATAGTCGGGCGTCCTCTGCTGGCCGCCGGCCATGTCGAGGCGGACCGCCTCATATGGCGCGCCGGCCTCTTCCAGCGCGATGCGCGAGGCCAGCGCGCAGGTCTTGGGCCCGAAAAAGAACTTCAAGGTCATTAGCGTTGCGTTCCCTGAGCGTTGCGTTCCCTGTCAGCCGGCCTTGACCAGCACATGCTTCTTGCGCCCGAAGGACAGCTTGAGCACGCCATCCCTCAGCATCTGGCTGTTCACCACCAGTTGCGGATCGGTGATCGCCTCGTCATTGAGCCTGAGGCCGCCGCCCTGAACCTGGCGGCGCGCCTCGCCGTTGGAGGCGACCAGGCCGGCCCTGACGAACAGCGCCAGCGCGCCGATGCCGGCCGAAAGCTCGGCATCCGGCACGGTGACGGTCGGCAGATCGGCCGCGACCTGGCCTTGCTCGAAGGTCTGACGCGCGGTCTCGGCCGCGGCTTCCGCGGCCGGCCGGCCATGGATCAGCGCGGTCGCCTCCGTGGCCAGCACCTTCTTGGCCTCGTTGATCTCGGCGCCGCCGAGCGCTGAAAGCCTGGCGATCTCGCCGAGCGGCAGCGTGGTGAACAGCTTGAGGAAGCGCTCGACATCGGCATCCTCGGTGTTGCGCCAGTACTGCCAGTAGTCATAGGCCGACAGCATGTCGGCATTGAGCCAGACCGCGCCGGCCGCGGTCTTGCCCATCTTGGCGCCGGACGAGGTGGTCAGCAGCGGACAGGTCAGGGCGTAGAGCTGCTGCGTGCCCATGCGCCGGCCGAGATCGATGCCGGTGACGATATTGCCCCACTGGTCCGAGCCGCCCATCTGCAGGTTGCAGTTGTAGCGCCGCGCCAGTTCGACGAAGTCGTAGGCCTGCAGGATCATATAGTTGAATTCGATGAAGCTGAGCTCCTGGTCGCGGTCCAGCCGGAGCTTGACCGAATCCATGCTGAGCATGCGGTTGACCGAGAAATGCCGGCCGATATCGCGCAGCATCTCGATATAGTTGAGCTTGGTCAGCCATTCCGCGTTGTCGGCCATCACCGCATCGGTCTTGGCGTCGCCGAAGGTCAGGAATTTCGAGAACACGCCCTTGATGGCATTCTTGTTGGCCTCGATGTCCTCGAGGGTGAGGATCTTGCGCGTTTCGTCGCGGCCCGAGGGATCGCCGACCCGGGTGGTGCCGCCGCCCATCAGGGTGATCGGCTTTCCGCCGCCGGTCTTCTGCAGCCAATGCAGCATCATGATCGACAGGAGATGCCCGATATGGAGCGACGGCGCGGTGCAATCATAACCGACATAACAGACCACATCGCCCTTGGCGGCCAGCTGATCCAGGCCGGCGAAATCGGAGGACTGATGGATGAATCCGCGCTCGGTGAGGACGCGCAGGAAGTCTGATGTCGGGGTGGTCATGATCTTTCCAGACAGGATGAAACCGCCCGGGCCTCGCGCCCGGCGGGCAGCCGGTGTAGCAGAGGAAACTCACGATTTCACCCTTTGAGTCGTCCAGTTCGGGAGAGCCGTTTTGACCGGAAAGCCCCTCCGCGCGATCGGCCTGATGTCCGGCACGTCGATGGACGGCGTCGACGTCGCCCTGCTCGACACCGACGGCGAGACCATTTCGGGTTTCGGCCCGACCGGCTACCGCGCCTATGCGCAAGATGAGCGGGCCTTGCTGCGCGAGGCCTTGAAGGAAGGTTCGAGGCTTCAGGACCGGGTGACCCGGACGCCGCTGCTGGCCAAGGCCGAAGACCTGATCACCCGGGCCCATGCGGAGGCGGTCGAGAATTTTCTGGCGGCCAACGGCTTGAGTCGTGCCGATATCGGCGTGATCGGCTTTCACGGCCAGACCGTCATTCACCGGCCCGACCTGAAAATGACCGTGCAGATCGGCGATGGCCTGGCGCTGCGCCAGCGCCTCGGCATTCCCGTGGTCTATGACCTGCGCCAGGCCGATATCGCGGCCGGCGGCCAGGGTGCGCCGCTGGTGCCGGTGTTCCACCGGGCGCTCGCCGCGCAAAAGGCGCTGCCGCGGCCGCTCGCCGTGGTCAATGTCGGCGGCGTCGCCAATGTCACCTTCATCGGCGCCAAGGACGAGCTGACCGCCTTCGACACCGGGCCCGGCAATGCGCTGATCGACGACTGGATGCGCGAGCGCACCGGCCACGCGCTCGACGACAACGGCGTCATGGCGGCCCGGGGGCGTAGCGACGAGGCCCTGCTCGCCTGGCTGCTGGTGCATCCGTTCTTCGCCAGGTCGCCGCCGAAATCGCTCGATCGCAACGCCTTCGCCCATCGCATCGTCGGCAATGTCTCGACCGAGGACGGCGCCGCGACCCTGACCACCTTCACCGCACGGTCGATCGCGCGTGCCGCCGATTTCGTGCCGGAACGCCCGGTGCTGTGGATTGTCTGCGGCGGCGGCGCCCGCAATGCCGAGCTGTTGCGGCTGCTCGCCTATCACGCCCGCGCCGAGGTCAAGACCGGCGAGGCGGTCGGCTGGTCGTCGGATTTCCTCGAGGCCCAGGCCTTCGCGTTCCTGGCGGTGCGCTCGATGCGCGGCCTGGCGCTGACCTTTCCCTCGACCACGGGGGTCAGGGAACCCGCGACCGGCGGCGTGCTGGCCGGCGATTGACCGGCCGGGATAGACCCAGCGCGGGCCCATGCTCCCCCTTTTGCCCCTCTCGCTCCGGCCCGGTCCGAGAGCTATCCTCCCTGTGACGAGGAGTTCGCATGTCCTATCCAGTCCAAGACCTCAGCCCCGAGGATGTCGCCGCGGCGCTGGCCAATGACGAGATCCTGCTGGTCGATGTGCGCGAGCCGCACGAACTGCTGATGGCGCGTATCCCGGATGCGGTGAACCTGCCGCTATCGGCTTTCGATCCGAGCAAGATACCGGACCCCCAGGGCAAGCGGGTGGTGTTCATGTGCGCCGGCGGCGTGCGCTCGGTGCAGGCGAGCGAAATCGCGCAGGCGCACGGCCTGCCCTATGGCGAGCATCTCGCCGGCGGCATCAAGGCCTGGGCCATGGCCGGCCAGGATTTCGAGCGCGGATGATGCGGGCGCTGGCTCTCAACCGCTTCGGTCTCGACGGTCTCGTCTTCGAAGACCGCGAAACCCCTGCCCCGGGTCCCGGCGAAGTGGCGATCCGGGTCGAGGCGGTGACCCTCAACCGCCGCGACCTGCTGCTGGTCGAAGGCGTCTACAATCCGCGCCAGAGCTTCCCCGTGGTTCCGGCCTCGGACTGCGCGGGCACCGTGGTCGCGGTCGGGCCCGGCGTCACCGGGTTCCGGCCGGGCGCCCGGGTGGTGCCCGCCTTCTTTCCCGACTGGGTCGACGGCGAGCCGACCATGGCCAACCTGATGTCGTCGCGCGGCGGCCATGGCGGCGATGGTGTCCTGGCCGAAACGGTGATCTTTCCCGCCCATGGCATCGCCAGGGTGCCCGACCACCTGAACGCGGCCGAGGCGGCGAGCCTGCCCTGCGCCGGGCTGACCGCCTGGTCGGCCCTGGCAACCCATGGCGGGGTGACGGCCGGCGACACGGTGCTGATCCAGGGCACCGGCGGGG
>BFBZ01001504.1_pt1 | contig 15343 bp, 12 predicted proteins | sample 1888401 | NCBI WGS metagenome assembly BFBZ01 (sample SAMD00112614, study PRJDB3348) | symbiont metagenome | host: Chara braunii | reverse complement strand
AAAATCGAAACTCATTCGCAATAAGGAGATACGCCAGATAATGAGAGTTTGCAGATGCAATTGATTGGCCATGTTGAGTTATCGTCCTCTGCAATTGCTGTATCAATAGCCGAGGAGTCGCCGATAAAAGCAATTCATTCTTACTAGATGAAGACCCTCGCGACGGACCTGACACGCGAGTGTTGAACCCGAGCAAGGGTTTCAGCACGTGAAGCCAAAAGCTATCTGCCAGCGCACCATCGGCCCGTCGCGCGGGCGACTGACTTCATCCAGTGCGACGCCTCCTCAATGTGCACGCGGGCACGTGGTGGAGTGGCCCCCTGGCACTGTTCGTCGCCGGCGTTACCGCGTCTGCGCGGCCAATAACCGGGTCCGTTAGGGATCGGTTCTCCCCATCGAGAGCTGGTCCATTTCAATATCTGACGATTGCTATTCCAGGATCGACTCTGTCGGCGGCTCCAATGCGGCTTGTGGCCGGCTGATCTCGACGCGCCCCGACGTCAAGGTTCGCAAATGCTGGGGCCCGTCACGGCGAAGGATTTCCTGGAAGCTGGAGTGCATACTGCCATCCGAGTATTCCACCCGGACTGCGCGCACGTTGCCAAGGACGAGTAGTTGGATTTGGGCGTCGTCAGCTTGACGCCGAGCCGCGACCTCTTTTTCAATCGTCGGATCTGCCTGCAGCGCCGGGCAAGCGCGCGCCGGGTCGAGGCGCGCCGACATTTCGAGAGGACGAGCGTTGAAGCGGTATCGGCCGCCGCACATCGCCAACTCCGGCGGACGATTCAACGCGAGGAAGTGGTCATTACCCTCTCGGAGATTTGACCAGAACGCATGGTTCGGATTGCGCCGATGTCGGGCCAGATTGCGCGGCGTCATGCGGAACGGGAACGCCTGTACCTGAAAGCTCTCGCCGCCCGCGGCGAAGGCCTCGCGCGCCAGTGCATAGACTTCGCTGACCCCCGCATCGGTCATGGCAAAGCAGCCGGATGAGGTGCAGGCCCCATGCACCATGAGTGACGTGCCCGAGTAGCCTTGGGCGCGCTCAAGCGCGTTGGGAAAGCCAAGATCGAACGAGAGGTGGAACCCTGAGTTGGGATTAAGCTGATGCCGTCGGACGGTATAAAAGCCCTCGGGCGCCTGGCGATCACCTTCCCGGCGCTTCGGCCCCAATTGGCCCGACCACCGGCAAAGCGGATAGGTCTTCAAGAGGACGTAGCGTCCAGTGCGGTCGCGCTTCCAAACCTCGAGTTCGGATTCCTCCTTGAAAATCCGGATCAGAATGGGGTCTGCCGGCGTCATGCCTTTCGACTGCATCTCTGTAAGCAGCGCCGGGGGAATGGGCGCCAGATCGCGCCGCTCCGTCACGGTCACGGATGAACAGCCGGCAAGGCTTGCAGCCATGAGAGCGACCGTCAGTGCGACGCTCAGTTTGTGGCGGGTGCGAGCCGTCATTCGCTTGCCACTCATGGAAGGTGGCGAGGCGGGTTGAATGATCATTTCCACGGGGACACCGAGCCTGGCGTTTCAAAGAGAAGGGGAATCGTGATGTCGACGTCGCGCGGCGAGCCGGATGCTGGCAGGGGCGGCTTCAACACAAGTTGGGGCACCAGGATCAAGAGTCCGACCATTACGAGCTGAATGCACAGAAATGGAACGGCTCCCCAGTAGATATCGACCGTTCGGATGCCTGATGGTGTGATGCTTCGCAGGTTGTAGATGGCAATTCCGAAGGGGGGGTGCATGAAGGATGTCTGCAGGTTCACCGCAAGCAAAATGGTGAGCCAGATCATGTCCACGCCCAGGCTTTGCGCAGCTGGGACGACCAGCGGCAGGACAATGAATGCAATTTCGAAGAAATCGAGGACAAACGCGATCAGGAATACCGATACGCTGACGAAGATTACAAAGCCCAGTTCTCCCGCCGGTATGTGGCTGAAGAGGGCCTGAATCCATTGCTGTCCATCCAGGCCCCTGAACACCAAGGTGAAGAACGACGCCCCCATGAGGAGAAACATCAGGCCGGAGACGAGGATGCCTGTGGCCACCATGGCCTGGTGCAGTTTTTCAGACGTGAGCCGGGTTCTCAGAAGGCCGAGGCACAGCGCGCCTGTCACCCCGATGGCTCCCCCTTCGGTTGGGGTTGCCACCCCCAGATAAATTGTCGCCAAGACGACCATGACCAAACCCAACGGCAGGCCCGCGGCGACCAACGCTTGTCCGATCAGTGGCCCGACGGCGCGACTGGTCGCGAGCGACGGATCGGGTGGCGCCTTGCGAGGTGACATTTTGGTGAGGATAAACACGTAGGCGACATAGGCGCCGATCAGCAGGAGGCTCGGCACCAGGGCCCCGCGATAGAGGTCGGTTACCGAGACGTCCATTTGTTCGGCCAGGACGATCAGGACGAGGCTGGGAGGAATAACCTGCGCAAGCGTGCCGGTTGCGGCCACCACACCGCTAGCCAGGCGGTGATCATAGCCAGCTCTCAGCATGACCGGCAGGGCAATCAGGCCTATGGTAATGACGGATGCCGACACGAACCCGGTAATTCCGGAAAGAACAGCGCCGACGATGACAGTCGTATAGGCGAGCCCTCCGGGCACCCTGCCAAAGAGCCGATTGAGCGAGGCGAACATATCCTCGGCGATGCCGGTACGCTCCAGCAGTAGGCCCATGAACACGAGCATGGGCAGGGCGAGGAGATTATCGTTGCTGAAGAGACCCTGAATGCGGAAGAAGATTCCGCCCAGGAAGCTTGGTTCAAAGCGTCCCGTCAGAACACCAACGATGCCGAACACGCCGGCGATTGCCGCGAGTGAGAAAGCGACTGGAAAGCCCATGAACAGCGTCGCCACCAAGCAGACGAACATGGCGGGAGCCAGAAACTCCATATCATGCCTCGTCGAAGAGACGGCGCTTCGACGGGCGAGCTGCCTCGGCGCCCCTGAGGAACGCGAGACAACGCACGGCTTCGGCAATCGCTTGAAGGGCGAGAAGGGCAAATCCAAACGGGATGAAGCTCAGAATGATCCAGGCAGGAATGACGCTTGAGCTTTCGCGGCTCGCTCGCGTATGCCCTGCCATGAGAGCTTCCCAGAACTTGGGCGTGCTCAGCCACAGCATTCCAGCGCATAACGGTAGGAGCACAAAGAGAATTCCGAAGAGATCGACCCAGGCCATACCGCGTGCGCCGAGCCGATCGGCCAAGAGGTCAACGCGAACATGCTCGTTTCTCTGAAGGGTATAGGCCGCCATGATGAAGACCACGGCGGCGAAGAAGTGCCACTGCATATCAAAGGCCGATGCCCAGGCGACCGAAAACAGCTTTCTGCTGAAGGCGTTGAACGTTATCAAAACAGCGTTCATCAACAGCGCCCAACTCACGATGGACGCCAGTTTCCAATTCAGCCGATCGATCCATTCGACAAACCGCATGCGTCTCCAGGCTCGATGCCGCAGAGTGTGCCCTACAATACCGGCGAGCTTGCCGTCCCAGCTGACTAGCTACATGCTGTAGCCGCTACAGGAGCAAGAGGTTTCAATGTTAGCGATCGGCATTCTTTCTAAGCGGACAGGTGTCGGTATCGAGACGATCCGCTATTACGAGCGGATCGGCCTCTTGCCTGTCCCGCACCGGTCCGGGAATGGCCGACGCACCTACCGAGACGAGGACATCCGACGCCTGACGTTCGTTCGTCACAGCCGTGAGCTTGGTTTTGACCTTGCCTCGATCCGCTCATTGCTGGCCCTCCAAGAGACCCCGGATGGCTCCTGCATCGAGGTCACCAGTATTGCTCGAGCGCAGCTCAATACGGTCGAAGGACGGCTGCGGCGTCTCGCAGCTCTTCGGGACGAGCTTGCGCGCATCACGGAGGAATGTGCCGGCGGCCGCGTCGCCGAGTGCAGGATTCTCGAGACCCTTGAGACCGGCACCTGATGAGGGAAGCGGGCTTCTCAGGGCGCCTGATCAATGTTCTTCACGGACGACTATCAAGCGCGCCCACGTTAAGCGCAGCTTCCAAGTGCTCAGCACACGCGGCAAATGGTCTCGGTAAAGGTAGCGCGCATCAGATTAGGCGATCAAGGAAGATCATTGAGGTCAATCATTTCAAGCTGCAAGGCGATGGCGTGTTTCATGAAGTCAATGCCGCCGTTCCGCACATAGGTTTTGTAGGCGGAAATGGCAAATCCGTCCGGATCGACGCCATAGACAACATCGTTGATATGCAGGGTGCTTAAGAACGCTTGCTGATCAGGATACTGCGCCAGTATCCGTTCCCTCAGGTTCGGCGGCATCAGTTCAATCTGTACCGCATAGGCCAGAGCCTCGTGCCATGCACCCGGGAGTTTCGCATGGTTCGAAGCCAACAGCTGATAGATGATCGCATGGGCGATTTCATGTGTCAGAATCGAGCGGGACAGCGTTCGATCCCACGGCAGGTTCCACGGCCTTCTTCGTTGACTCCACGGCGAGGTTGAGCTGGTCATCCGAATCTCCTGCCGTGCCACGTGGTAGAAGCCACTCACCGGGATCGGCTCGGCGCCTGCAGACACAGGCGCCGAGCCTGCGCCCCGTTGGAGGTAGACGGACTGCTCAAATCGGATTGTCAGCTTCAGTTCGACGGAAAGATCGCCACGAGCAAAATATTGGAGGATTTCATCAAGCGAGGCGCAAGCATCATCATGCTCCTCCGGATTTCCAACAACGGTTATGCCGCTGCGGCCACAATCGGCGATCGCATAAGTCGGCACGATCGCCGCGAGGAGTAGGGCCAACATTGGCAACAGCCCCGCACGACCTCGACGCGACCGCTCGGCTGTCGCAGCTGGAGGCCGAGGCCCTTGCGGAAACTCGAGCCACCGAGCCTTGAGCGACGAATGCCGGGCCATTATCAGCCTCTCAGTTGACCGTCATCAACAGACAGCTTGCAGGCACAGGGCGATCGGCGAACCCGTGTTGGAGTCAGACCGAAAACCTGGGCAGTTGGGGACGATCCTTGATGCCTCAATCTATACATATATGTACGTTTATTGGTGCGAGCAACGGCCCCGTGGCAAGTTCCCGGCGCGCCCCAGCATCCGGCGCCGGACGGTCGACCCACAATCGCCCGGCAGCGGGTTTGGCATTCTGCGTGGTCCTTCCCCAGCTTGCTGCCGAACGTCCCGGAGCAGACGACGCTTGATCGTCCAAAGCCTGTCGCTCCGCGGGGTCTGGGCGAGCTTGCGGTTTCCATCCCTGACTTGACGAACGCGGGCTAAATTCGATATACAAACGAGCGTTCATGTGTTGGCGGGTAGGATCATGAGTCCATCTGTTCTCGGCGAAGATCAGGCGGTCGAGCTTGCCGAAATATTCCGCATGCTCGGCGATGCGAACCGCTTGCGGATCGCCATTGTGTGCATTGGCGAACCGCTGTGCGTCGGCGATATCGCCGACCAGGTCGGGCTATCGGCGTCCCTGGTCAGCCACCACCTGCGCGTGCTGCGGGCGGCGCGCTTCGTGAAGGCCCGCAAGCGCGGCAAGCAGGTATTTTACGTCGCAACCGACGACCGGGTGCGCTGCATCGTCCGCGACATGGTGGGCCACATCGACGCCGTCGATCAGGACAATACGGAGGAAAGTGATGATCGCTGAGACCACTGTGACGCCGTCGCGCCCCGTAAGCTTCAAGATCGACGGCCTGGATTGCCCGAACGAGGTTCGCGCGCTGCGAGCCGTCCTTGCGCCGATCGTCGGAGGCGATCACCGACTGTCGTTCGACACCAAGGCCGGCACCATGGAAGTGACGCTGGAGAATCCTTCCGCGATCGATCTCATCGGACCGGCGGTCGCATCGACCGGGATGCGAGCACATCTCTTGGCAGAGCCAGTGCAGCAGTCTGCCGCATTGCCGCTGCTTTTCCACGTCGTCGGCCTCGACTGCAAGAACGAAGTCGCGGCTCTCAAGCGCGAGATCGGCCCGCTGGTTGGAGGCGAGGCCTGGCTGATGTTCGACGCCGGGAAGGGGCTGATGACCGTTGCCCCGCAGCAGCGAGCGAGCGTCGACGACATCATCAGCGGCGTCGCCGCGACCGGCATGCGCGCGTTCCTCGTTACCGAGGGTATGGCCGAGACCCTGCTCTTTCGTGTCCATGGTCTCGATAGCAGCAACAGGGCGGCGGTCCTCGCACGGGAACTAGGGCCGCTCGTCGGCGCGGACAAGCTCGTCTTCGATCCAGCGCAAGGCATGATGACGGTGGCGCCCCAGAGCCGCGCGGCTCCCGGCGTGATCAAAGAGGCCGTGGCGCGAACCGGCATGCGCGCGGAGCCATGGTCGCCGCCGGCGAGTTCGTCCGCAGTGCCTGAACCGACTGGAGCACAGGAAGGCGCCGTGTGCGGCTGCGCGGCAGAGGTTGGCGAGGCCCTGCGCCCGCCGATCCAGGTTGATTTGCCGGGGCAAGTCGTGTTTCGCATTCACGGCATGGACTGTGCCGACGAGATTGCGGCATTGAGGCGAGAGGTCGGACCTCTTGTCGGCGAAGACAAGCTCGCCTTCGACCTGCTCAATGGCCGCATGTCGATCGACATGTCGCCGGATGCGGCGCTCGAAGCCCGTATTGAGAAAGCGGTGGTCCGCGCCGGTCTTCAGGCCGAGCCCTGGACCGACGGCGGCACCAGCGAAGCGGCGCAGACCGAAGGGCGTCGTCGACGCGTGCAGTCGTGGCTGACGACCGCAAGCGGTGTCTTCGCTGCCTTGGGTTTCGCAGTTCACGCCTGGCTTGGGGGCGGGATCATCGCGGCATTCGAGGCGGGCGAACACGCCTTGAGTTCGACCCCGCTGCCAAGCAAGATCCTTTATGTACTCGCCGTACTGTGCGCTGTGCGCTATGTCGCGCCCAAGGCTTGGCTCGCCGCCAAACGGTTGCGTCCGGACATGAACCTGCTGATGGTCGTCGCAGTCGTGGGCGCCATCGGCATCGGTGCCTGGTTCGAGGCCGCCACGGTTTCCTTCTTTTTCGCCCTGGCGCTGGCGCTCGAGGCGTGGAGCCTCGGTCGTGCACGCCGGGCGGTCGCGGCCCTCATGGAACTTGCGCCGCCAACGGCCCGCGTCAGGTTCGAAGATGGCTCCGAGCGCGATGTTCCTGCGGCCGAGGTTCGGGTCGGCGCACACGTCATCGTTCGCCCCGGCGACAAGGTGCCGCTCGACGGGCGGGTTGCCGCCGGTGAAAGCGAGGTCAACCAAGCTCCGATCACCGGTGAAAGCGTCCCGGTGTTCAAGGCAGAAGGCGATGAGGTCTTTGCCGGCACCATCAATGGTGAGGGCGCCCTCGATGTCGTGACCACCAAGGCGGCGAACGATACGACGCTGGCGCAGATCATCCGGATGGTTGGCTCGGCGCAAAGCCGGCGCGCGCCGAGCGAGCAGTGGGTGGAGAAGTTCGCTCGCGTCTACACGCCGGTGGTGATGGTGCTGGCCATTGTGATCTTTCTTGCTCCGCCATTGTTGCTCGGCGGCGCTTGGGACGTGTGGTTCTATCGGGCTCTCGTGCTTCTCGTGATCGCCTGCCCCTGTGCCCTGGTGATCTCGACGCCAGTGACGATCGTCGCGGCACTCGCCGGCGCGGCGAAACAGGGCGTCCTGGTCAAGGGCGGCACACATCTCGAAACGCCTGCGCACCTCAAAGCCATCGCACTGGACAAGACGGGCACGCTCACCGAAGGGCGGCCGCAGGTCGTCGAGATCGTGCCGCTTGGCGGTCGCAGCGAAACGGAGCTCCTTGGCTTGGCCGCGGCCCTGGAGGCGCGCAGCGGACATCCGATCGCGCGCGCCATCCTGGCGAAAGCCGCCGAGCGTCAGATCGCCACAGAGCCCGCCGAGGCCGTCCAGGCCATCGTCGGTCGGGGCGTCTCCGGGCAGGTGGCGGGCAGCGAGGCATGGCTCGGTTCACGTCGCTACCTTGAGGAGCGCGGCATCAACTCGGCTGCTGTTCTGCAGCGGGCCGATGCTCTTTCAAGCGCCGGTCGCACCATCGTCGCGGTCGGCGAGGGCGACGAAGTCTGGGGTCTCATCGCCGTTGCCGACGCGATCAGGCCGGAAGCGAAGCAAATTGTTGCGGCGCTTCACCGCTCTGGCATCAAACATGTCGTCATGCTCACGGGAGACAACCGCGCGACGGCAGAGGCGATTGCCGAGCAGACCGGGATCGACGAGGTCCGGGCGGAATTGCTGCCTGGCGACAAGGTCGCGGCGGTCGAGGATCTCGTGCGGCGTTACGGGGCGGTTGCCATGGTTGGCGACGGGGTCAACGATGCTCCCGCGATGGGGCGTGCCAACCTCGGCATCGCCATGGGCGCGATGGGCAGTGACGCCGCCATCGAAACAGCGGATGTGGCGCTGATGTCGGACGATCTCTCGAAGCTCCCCTGGCTGGTGCGTCATTCGCGCGCGACGCTCGCGGTGATCCGGCAGAACGTTGCGTTCTCGATTGCGGTCAAGCTGCTGTTCACGGCGCTGACGGTGATTGGCTTGGCATCGCTCTGGGGCGCCATCGCAGCCGATGTTGGGGCTTCGTTGCTGGTCGTCCTGAATGGCCTGCGTCTGCTCAATCAGGGCCAGGCCACCGTTGATTATGGCGATCCTTCGGCGGGATCTGGAGTTTCGGCGCGCGTCCACTCTGGCGCCGCGGTTCCTGTTGGACCGGGGCGCTGATCATGGCGTCACGGCAGTCAGACAGATGGCCGACAAAGGATCGCCAGCCCATGACGGACAGCGCAGGCGCGTTCTGGGGGAAGACGAATTGACTGGCCAATCCGGAACCTGGATCGGGCGAGCCGCCTGGGCAGGCAGCGCCGTTGCGAGCGCTGTCGCGATCGACTTTGTCACGAAATGGTTGATCGTTAGCATTGTGATGGTGCCGCCGCGAACGATCGAGATCGCGCCATTTTTCAATCTGACGCTCGGTTTCAACACGGGTATCAGCTTCGGCATGTTCAGCGATCTTTTCCTCGAACGTCCTCTGGTGCTCGCCGGAATCAAGGTGCTGATCATCGCAGGACTTCTTGCCTGGGCCATGCGAAGCGACAAGCCCGCGGAGACAGTCGGCCTCGGCCTGATCGCCGGGGGTGCCGCCGGCAATGTGGTGGACCGGCTGCGAGAGGGAGCGGTGACCGATTTCCTCGATTTCCATGTCGGTGATTGGCATTGGCCGGCCTTCAATATGGCCGACGCGATGATCACGGTCGGCTGCATCCTGGTCGCAGCAGGTTCCTTTTGGCCGTCGAGGTCGAGAGTGCCGGTTCGCGAGCTACCTCGTCGTGGAGCGCGCCGACCATGATGCTCAACGACGTGTCCTTCTCGCGGATGGTCGCGGCCTTGAGGGCCGGGGCCAAGTCCTTCCTCGCGATCTGCGCGCTGCCGTCGTTCCGCACCAAGGAACCGGCGAGAGATCGGGCGGTCACGGTGCCGCAGCCAGATGCCTTGTTTCCTCGTTGTCACTGGCCTCTCCTTCGTCAGGTCGGCTCAGATCGGGCACTAAGAGGCTTGCTTCTGGTCTTCTTTGTCATTGCGGCGGTGTCCGCGAGCAACGCCTCGGAAGGACTCCACAATTTCGTGATCCACCCGCAGGTGCGGCCGGTGCCGGAGGTGAGATTCGTCGACGATGAAGGGCGCGCGCGCACGCTCGCCGACTTCAAGGGCAAGATTGTGCTCCTTAACGTTTGGGCGACCTGGTGCCCGCCCTGCCGGATGGAGATGCCAGCCTTGGACAATTTGCAGGCCGCCTTGGGCGGCACTGACTTCGAAGTGATCGCACTTTCCGTGGACCGGGGCGGTGTCGAGCCGATACGCCGCTTTTTCGGGGAAACGGGCGTTAAGCGCCTGCCGATCTTCGTCGATCTTTCCGGAAAGGCGCTACGCGATCTTGGCGCTCTGGGGCTTCCGACGACGATCTTGCTGGATCGCGAAGGGCGCGAGGTCGGCCGCCTGGTCGGCCCGGCGGCTTGGGACTCGCCTGAGATGGCGAGGTTCCTTCGTGAGCGTGCTGAGCTCCCCCAACACGGGCCCGACGCGAGGCCCGCCACTGCCGACCGGGAATGATCGTCGCGTCGTGTTGGATTCATCGGCGGTTTGCAACATGCGCGACATCCTCGATCGTTCCGTTCACAATGCCTATCGCATTGAGCTCAGCGGCGAGAGCCTCCGAAAACGCCCCCGGGAGGCTCCCCCGGCAGCACACGCTTGACCCAAAAACCAGGCAATCATGACATATGACCCAGAGCGGTCTTCGGCACTGACCGGTGTGCAAGCGGTCGCTGTGGCCGGGCCTCGAGGGCGACCGCGCGCGTTCGCAAGAGGTTCGGGGCCGCCGCTGTCCTGGCGACGGCCGAAAACCCGATCATCTCGCGCAACAAATCCGCGTCAGAGCACCTCCTCCAGGCCGCGGAGGGCCATCATCTGGCGACTTTGTGATGTGGCCGCGGCTTTTCTTTGCGGACATGATGTGAGACGTTGCGGGTGTGAAACTCTGGTCATCCCTCCCTCGGCTGCTCTCGGTCCTTGCGATCGTTGGCCTTCTGACCGCGCCCGTGGTGGGGCGGGCGGCGGCTGCGATGGCAAGCGATTCCATGGCGGCGATGGGGGAGATGGCATCCATGCCGGACTGCATGGATTGCTGCCCGGGCCAGAAGCAAACCCCGCCCGACTGCCAGAAGTCCTGCCCGCTGGCGGTTTTGTGCATGGCGAAGAGCATCGCGAGCGTTCCCGTGGCAGCGTTCACGCTGGCTGATCCGACGTTCGCCGATGCGATCACGCCGCGGGATGACGCCCTGCGCGGTCGCCTGGCCGAACCACCGCCACCTCGACCGCCACGCGCCTGAATTCATCATCGGCTCGTCGTGAGCCGCCTTGTCGCCGCGCGGCCACTGCCGTCGGGCGAGAGGCTGTGGCTGATCGCCACGAATGCGCCGCGCCAACACGCGCGGGCAACGATGAAACTCAGGGAAAATCGGACAATGAACGTTTTCAATATGAAGCGCGTCGCCGCCGCGTCGCTGATCGCTCTCGCTTGTGCTGGCGCCGGCTCGCAAGCCTGGGCCGGAATTGGGGACTACGAGCTCCAGCTCGTCCAGAGCGAGGTCAAGAAAGGCGACGGTGCTGTCGTCGCGGTGAGGCTCGTCGATAAGCGCTCGGGACGAGCCGTGCCGGACGCCGTGATCTTCGCGCGGCGGGTCGACATGGCGCCGGGTGGCATGGAGACAATGACCGCGCCGATCGAACCGCTCCCCTCGACGGAGCCGGGCATCTACCGCTTCAGGGTCAACCTGATGATGGAGGGGGGCTGGCGCCTGTCGCTCGGGGCCAAGATCCAGGGCGAGACCGGCACCCTCGAGAACAGGCTCCAGTTCAGGGCCATGCCATGAAACGCGCCGGCCGCACAGGCCTCGCCCTCGCCGCCATTCTGGCGGCGGGGGTTGGCGGCTACTGGGTCGGCAAGCGCGATCTGGCGCTGCCGCCCTGGCTTCGAGCCATCCCTTGGTTGGAAAGCGTCGCCTCCGTCCCGGCACGCGCCGGTCCTGCCCGATCCACGCCGGTGATCTATTTCCGGGACCCGGACGGCCTGTCGGCCTATTCCGCAACACCGCGAAGGACCGCCGACGAGAGGGACTTCACACCGGTCCATGCGAACGAGGACGTGAACTTCGAAGACGCACCCGCGGCCGCCGCGGCCGGAACAGCTGTGGGCGGCGAACCGAGAAGGATCCTCTACTATCGCAATCCGATGGGCCTTCCGGACACCTCGCCGGCGCCGAAGAAGGACTCGATGGGGATGGACTATATCCCCGTCTATGACGGTGAGAACGAGGACGGCTCGGGCCTCCGGGTTGCGCCGGGCAAGCTGCAACGGACCGGCGTCCGGTCGGAACTCGTCACCCGGCAGATGATCGTGCGTCCGGTGCGGGTGCCGGGCGCCGTGCAACTGGACGAGCGACGGATTGCCGTGGTGGCGACGCGCAGCGACGCCTTTGTCGAGGAAGTCGCGAATATCACGACGGGCGACCGGGTCAGCCGAGGTCAGGCCCTCGTCCGGCTTTATTCGCCCGACATTGCCGCCGCTGCGGCCCAGTTCCTCACGGACCTGAACAGCGCCGGTCGCGGTGGCGTGGTTGGGGGCGCGCGCCAGCGCCTCGAAAATCTCGGCGTTCCGGCCGAGACGATCGCCGAGATCGACCGGACGCGCAGGGTCCCGCTGACCATGACGTGGCGGGCCCCGCGCGATGGCGTCGTGCTCGAGCGCAACGTCGTCGACGGTATGAAGATCGGGGCCGGCGAGGTGCTCTTCCGGCTTGCCGACATTTCGACGATGTGGATCGTCGCCGACGTGCCCGAATACGAGCTCGCAGCCGTGAAGCTCGATGCATCGGTCAAAATCCGGGTGCGGAGCCTGCCGGGCCGGACCTTCGAGGGCCGCGTTGCCCTGATCTATCCGCAGGTCGTCAGGGAGACCCGCACGACCAGGGTGCGGATCGAGATCGCCAATCCGGACGGTGTCCTGCTTCCCGACATGTATGCCGATGTCGAGATCGCGGCCGGGAGCGGCAATCCGGTCGTTGCGGTTCCTGACAGCGCGGTGATCGACACCGGAACCCGGCAAATCGTGATCCTCGACAAGGGCGAGGGTCGCTTCGAGCCGCGCCCGGTCAAGGTCGGCGCCCAGGGCGGTGGCTTCACCGAGATCCGCGACGGGATCTCTGCGGGCGACCGGGTCGTCGTTTCCGCGAACTTCCTGATCGATGCCGAAAGCAACCTCAAAGCCGCGCTGAGCGGCATGACGAGAGCTGAGACCACGCCATGATCGCCCGGCTCATCGCGTGGTCCGCACGCAATCTCATCCTGATCTTCGTCGGCACGGTCTTCGCCGTGGCGGCCGGCGCCTACGCCCTGAAGACGCTCCCGCTCGACGCCATTCCGGATCTCTCGGACGTCCAGGTCATCGTCTACACGGACTATCCGGGCCAGGCGCCGCAGGTGGTCGAGGACCAGGTGACCTACCCGCTGACGACGGCCATGCTGACCGTGCCGAAATCCAAAGTGGTGCGCGGCTTCTCGTTCTTTGGCGTCTCTTTCGTCTATGTCATCTTCGAGGACGGCACCGATCCCTATTGGGCGCGAAGCCGGGTGCTCGAATATCTCAACGCCGCGGCCAAGCGCCTGCCGGCCGGCGTTACGCCGGGCCTCGGGCCGGACGCGACCGGCGTCGGCTGGGTCTACCAATACGCAGTGGTCGCCAAGGAAATGACGCTCGCCGAACTGCGCTCCCTGCAGGACTGGGTGGTGCGCTTCGCGGCGTCGAAGGCGGAAGGCGTGGCGGAGGTCGCGAGCGTCGGCGGCTTCGTCAAGCAATACAACATCGTGGTCGATCCGCTGCGGCTCAGGGCGCAGGGAATCGCGCTGTCGACGGTGCGCGACGCGGTGCGGGCCAGCAATCGGGATGTCGGCGGGCGCACGCTCGAACTCTCCGAATTCGAGTTCATGGTGCGCGGCCGCGGTTACATCAGGACGCTGGCCGACATCGAGAACATCGTCCTGAAGACCAGCCAGGGGGTTCCCCTGCGCCTGAAAGACATTGCGCGTGTCGAAGTCGGTCCGGACGAGCGGCGGGGCATCACGGAACTCAACGGCGAAGGCGAGGTGGCGAGCGGCATCGTGCTGCAGCGCTTCGGCGCCAACGCCTTGACGGTCATCGACAACGTCAAGCAGCGGCTCGCCGAGATTGCCACAAGCCTGCCGAAGGGCGCCGAGATCGTGCCCGTCTACGACCGCTCGCAATTGATCGAGGCGGCGATCGAGACGCTCAAGAGCACGCTCTTCGAGGAGAGCGTGATCGTCGCGCTGGTCTGCGTCATCTTCCTCCTCCACCTGCGCAGCGCGCTCGTCGCCATCCTCATGCTGCCTGTCGGCATCCTGATGGCCTTCGCAGCGATGAAGCTGATAGGACTTGGTTCCAACATCATGAGCCTCGGCGGCATCGCCATCGCCGTCGGCGCCATGATCGACGCGGCGATCGTCATGATCGAGAATGCGCACAAGCACCTGGAGCGCGCCTCGCCTGGCAAGCCCCGGGTGCAGATTCTGATCGATGCGGCGAGCGAGGTCGGCCCGGCGCTGTTCTTCAGCCTCTTGATCATCACCGTCTCCTTCCTGCCCATCTTCACCCTGGAATCGCAGGAGGGGCGGCTCTTCGGCCCGCTCGCCTTCACCAAGACCTTTGCCATGGCGGCCGCGGCGTTGCTGTCGGTGACGTTGGTGCCGGCGCTGATGGTGGTCTTCGTCCGCGGCCGGATCGTCCCCGAGCACAAGAACCCGATCAACCGGTTCCTGATTTGGATCTACCGCCCGGTGATCCGAGGGGTCCTGAGGGCGAAGACCGTCACGATCCTGCTCGCCGTGGTGGCCCTCGGCGTGTCCGTGTGGCCGGCGCGCCAGCTCGGCTCGGAGTTCATGCCGAGCCTCAACGAAGGCACGCTCATGTACATGCCGACGACGCTGCCGGGCCTGTCGATCACCAAGGCGGCCGAACTGCTGCAGCTGCAGGACCGCATCATCAAGTCGTTCCCGGAGGTCGAATCGGTCTACGGCAAGGCGGGACGGGCGGCGACCGCCACCGACCCGGCCCCGACCGAGATGTTCGAGACCATCATCAACCTGAAGCCGAAGAGCGAGTGGCGGCCCGGCCTGACCATCGACAGCCTGAAGGCGGAGATGGACCGCGCCTTGCAGTTTCCCGGCGTCTCGAATGCCTGGACCATGCCGATCCGCGCTCGGATCGACATGCTGGCGACCGGCATCCGCACGCCCGTCGGCGTCAAGGTGTTCGGCACCGATCTTGGCGAAATGGAAAAGATCGCACGGCAGATCGAAACCGCGCTTAAGACCGTGCCGGGTACGTCGAGCGCCTATGCCGAGCGGGTGATCGGCGGCTATTATCTCGACATCGTGCCGGACCGGGAAGCGCTCGGTCGCTACGGCCTTGCCGTCGGCGACGTGCAGGACATCATCGCAACCGCGCTCGGCGGTGAGACCGTGACCACCACGGTCGAAGGGCGCGAGCGCTACGGGGTCAACATCCGCTATCCGCGCGATCTGCGCTCGAACCCCCGGGCCATCGCCACCGACGTGCAAGTGCCGCTGCCGGGCGGTGGTGCCATACCGCTCGGCGAGATCGCCAGTGTCCAGCTCACCCGCGGCGCGACCTCGATCCGGACCGAGAATGGCCAGCTGGCGACCTATATCTTCGTCGACATCACCGGCCGCGATCTCGGCGGCTACGTCGCCGATGCGCAGCGGGCGGTCGCGGCGGCGGT